>CHCFC05602__coassemble_168_pt1 | contig 41562 bp, 34 predicted proteins | sample CHCFC05602__metabat2_low_PE_036 | metagenome-assembled genome bin CHCFC05602 | reverse complement strand
TCGCCGAGACCGTTGATGGTGCACTCGATCTGTTGGGCGCCGTTCTTCACGCCCGCGAGCGAAAGCGCCGTTGCCATGCCGAGGTCGTTATGGCAGTGCACGGAGATCTTTGCACGATGGATGCCGTCCACGTTGTCCATCAGGAACTTGATACGACGGCCGAACTCGTCCGGGAGCGAATACCCGGTCGTGTCCGGGATGTTCACGACCGTCGCCCCTGCCTTGATAACGGCCTCGACAACCTGGGCCAGGAATTCGTAGTCGGAACGCCCCGCGTCCTCGGCGTAGAACTCGACGTCCTCGCAGAAGTTGCGGGCATACGTGACGGCCTTTACGGCACGCTCGATACAGGTGGCTTCGTCAATGCGCAGCTTATCGTAGATATGGCTTTTGGACACGCCGATGCCGGTATGGATGCGCGGCCGCTTAGCATAGCGAAGCGCGTCGGCGGCGGCATCGATATCCTTCTCCACCGCGCGGGTGAGCGCGCAGACCGTCGCGTTCTCGCCCGCGAGCTCCGCGATACGGCGGACGCTCTCGAAGTCGCCCGGGCTGGAGATCGGGAAGCCCGCTTCGATGACGTCGACGTTCAGCTGCAGCAGCTTGCGCGCGATCACCAGTTTTTCCTCGGTGTTCATGGAAGCGCCCGGCGACTGCTCGCCGTCGCGCAGCGTCGTGTCGAAGATGTCGATCTTGCGGGTCATGCGCGAATCTCCTTTCTGAGTCAGCCTTCGGTGACCGGCCCGAGCAAACTGCAAGGCAGAGCGGGGCTTGGTCGGGCACCGGAAGGCAAGCCTGTTTCCGCGAACAGCGAAGCGAGGACTGCGCACTCGCCCCTTGTCGCGTTTGCTTTGATTTTCGAAGTTTAACGCTTTTCCATACCGACGCTATAGGCAATCGGAACGTGGCGAAATCGTTAACACGCCTGACACAAGCGGACAGATAGCAGCATGCCCCGCAAGGTCCACCGCAGGCTTCCCGCGCGCACCCCGCCGTGAAATCGGTACCACAGGCTCTTCAAAATAGCACCGGGCCCGCGCAGTCTGTGCGCCGGGCCCGGCAGTCACCGAAAAGCTCTCCCTCGGGTAATCGACGGTTTCGGAAGACGCCCCCTACAGAGAAATCTTCCAGAGGTTCTTCAAGTCCATGGCCGAGCGCAGACGGTCCATGACCTCGTCGGACACTTCTTCGGAAACGTTCATATAGACGATAGCGTGCTCGTCGCCCGGCTTAAGGCCGATCTGCATGGTCGTGATGTTCACGCCGGCTTCGCCCAGGATAGTGCCGATCGTGCCGATGCGCCCCGGGCGGTCAACGTACTCGAAGACAAGCGCGTGCGCCGCCGGCACGATGTCGATGCGGTATCCGCGCAACGCCGTGATGCGCGGCGTCTGGGAAGGCCCGGCAAGCGTGCACGAGACCGCAACGCCGTCCGCATCCAGCGTGACGGTGGACGCGTACTCGTGAGCGTCCGGTTCGGAGGCCAGCTCCACCTTGATGCCGTGGCGTTTGGCCATAGCGTCGGCGTTCACCGGGCTCACCTTCACGGAAGCGCGGTACGTGAGCAGGCCGTCGAGCGCGCCCGCGGTAAGGATGGAGGCGTCGCACCCTGCCAGCGCACCGGCGGAAACGATTTTCAGCTTGGACGGAATCTCGCCGCTCATCTGGGCGATCATCTTGCCCATCATCTGGCATGCCGGCACGTACGGGCCAACGGCGTCCATCACCTCGGGCGGCACAGGCGCCATATTGATGGCGGTCGGCACGATGGAACCGGAAAGGCCCGCCGCCACATACTGGGCAATCTGCTCGCCTGCACGACGCTGGGCCTCTTCGGTCACGGCAGCAATATGCGGAGTCAGCACTGCGCGGTCGAATTCATGCAAGGGGCTTGCCGTGCAGGGCTCTTCCTCGAACATGTCCACGCCGACGGCGCGAATCTTCCCCGCCGCCATGAAGTCCGCAAGCGCCTTTTCCTGGAAGATGCCGCCACGGGCAGCGTTCACGAGAATGACGCCGTCTTTCATCAGCGCCATTTCGTCGGGGCCGAACATGCCGATCGTCTCGTTCGTTTTCGGCAGATGGACCGTGATGAAGTCGGCAAGGGGCAAGACGTCCTCGATGCGGTCATAGAGCGCAACCCCCAGGGAATCCGCTCGCTCCGGCGAACAGTACGGATCGTAGCCGACGAGCTTCATGCCGAAAGCGCGGGCACGTTCCGCCATCAGGCCGCCGATACGGCCAAGGCCGAAGATGGCAAGGGTCTTCTCGTACAGCTCCACGCCCTTGAAGCGATGGCGCGCCCACTGGCCGCTTTTCATGAAGGCGTTCGCTTCGGGAATGTTGCGGGCAGCGGCAAGCATGAGCGCGAACGCATGCTCGGCGGCGGAAACGATGTTGGAGGTCGGAGCATTGCAGACGACGATACCGCGCTCAGTGGCGGCGGCGATGTCGATGTTGTCGACGCCGACGCCCGCACGGCCGATGACCTTGAGCTTCGAGCCGGCCTCGATCACCTCGCGCGTGACCTTCGTGGCAGAGCGCACCACAAGCGCGTCATAGCCAGGGATGATGCGGAGCAGCTCCTCGGGCGGGGTTTTCAGGCTGATATCGACCTCAAGCCCCTTCTCTTTCAGGATAGTGATGCATTCCTCGGCTACCTTTTCGGTGACCAGGACCTTTTTCGCCACGGTATTCCTCCTTCGTCGATTCGGATGCCGCCCCCGTGGGCGAGCCTGCCCTCTTGCGGACAAAACGAAGCGCCGCCCGACGTGCAGTGCGCCGGGCGGCCGCCTTTGGGTTTTAGGCGTGGGCCTTCTCGAACTGCTCCATGAACGCAACAAGCGCTTCGACGCCCGCCTTCGGCATGGCGTTATAGATGCTTGCACGCATGCCGCCGACGCTGCGGTGGCCCTTGATGTTCACGATGCCGGCTTCCTTCGCCTCGGCAACGAACTGTGCATCGAGGTCCGCGTCGCCCGTGATGAACGGAACGTTCATGAGAGAGCGGTCCTCTTTGCGCGCCGTGGCCTTGAACAGCGAGCTCTGGTCAAGGTAGTCGTACAGCAGCGCGGCCTTTTCTTCGTTGCGCAACTTCATGGCAGAAAGGCCACCCTGCTCCTTCAGCCACTTGAAGACGAGGCCGCAGATGTAGATGCCGTAGCACGGCGGGGTGTTGTACAGGCTGCCGTTGTCGACCTGCGTTTTGTACTGCAGCATCGTCGGCACGGTGGGCAGCTCCTCTTCGGGCACCAGGTCATCGCGCACGATGACGATAACGACGCCTGCCGGGCCGACGTTCTTCTGGACGCCGCCGTAGATAAGGCCGTAACGCTCTACCTCCATGGGCTCGGAGAGGAAGCAGGACGAGACGTCGGCCACGAGCGGCTTGCCCTTGGTGTCGGGCAGCTTATGGTACTTCGTGCCGTAGATGGTCTCGTTCTCGCAGATGTAGACGTAGCTCGCGTCGTCGGAGATTTCCAGCGCGTCGACGTCGGGAACGTAGCTGAACGTCTCGTCCTCGGAGCTGGCAATGCAGCGAGCGTCGCCGAACTTCTTCGCCTCTTTCCAGGCCTTCTTCGACCACGAGCCGCTGACCACGTAGTCGGCAACGCCGGTAGTCATGAGGTTCATCGGGATGGCGGCGAACTGCTGCGAGGCGCCGCCCTGCAGGAACAGCACGCGATAGTTCTCCGGAATGCCCATGAGCTCGCGCAGGTCGGCCTCCGCCGTTTCGATGATGCCCTTGAACTCCTTCGAGCGATGGCTCATCTCCATAACGGACATGCCGCAACCCTGGTAGTCGAGCATTTCCGCCGCAGCCTGCTGCAGCACTTCCTCCGGCAAAACGGCGGGGCCCGCCGAGAAATTGTAAACACGCGTCATGTTCAAGCTCCTGTTCTCCTGCGTTCTGCAGCGCGCCTGAAGGCGGCGCTTTTTCGGCTATTGTAAGCTGCACGCACGGGAACCGGGGTCTGCACTGCGCCGCCGCGCGCCCGGACGGCCTGCGAAACGGCGGGAACGGGCGCGACCTCCCTGCATTCGGGGGCGTTGTGCCCTGCCCCGCTGAGACAACGCGCCGTTCGAAAGGCGCATCGTGGTCACTTTCGACGATAAAGACGGAGCAAGCGCCCTTGTCGTCGAAAACGTCCGCCTCCTGCCGCAAAGGACGTTGCATGCTCTATCTCAGCACCCTTTCGACCTGGGCTTTCACCATTCGCGTGGACTTTGCTCCGGAAACGCCGCCAGGCAGTGCCGTCTTTATCGTCGAAAGTGTCCACGAAAAGGCAGTTTCTGGACGCAAACGGGGCCTTGGCTGGACCAGAGTCCGCCAAGGCCCCGTTGAGCGGCCAGAAGACGTGCGCTGAAAGCACGCAGCGTCGGCCGGTTTCGACGGTCGGCAGGCCGCCGAGACCCCCTACTTCTTAACCCACGAGAACATGGAGCGGATGTGCTCGCCCGTGGTCTCGATCGGGTGCTGGTTTATCTTTTCACGCTGCTCGAGCAGCCATGCATGGCCGTTGTTGCAGTCCTCGACGAACTCGTGCGCGAACGAGCCGTCCTGGATGCGCGCCAAAATGTCCTTCATAGCGCGGCGGGACTCCTCGTTGATGACCTTCGGGCCCGCGTAGTATTCGCCGTATTCGGCCGTGTTGGAGATGGAGTAGTTCATGAAATGGATGCCGCTCTCGTACATGAGGTCGACGATCATCTTCATCTCGTGGTAGCACTCGAAGTACGCAAGCTCCGGCGGGTAGCCCGCTTCAACCAGCGTCTCGAAGCCGGCCTTCACGAGCTCGACAAGACCGCCGCAGAGCACTGCCTGCTCGCCGAAGAGGTCCTCTTCGGTCTCTTCCGCGAACGTTGCCTTGATGATGCCGGAGCGGGCACCGCCCACGCCCCATGCATATGCCAGGGCGATATCCCACGCATCGCCCGTGGCATCCTGCGCCACGCAGGCCAGGCACGGCACACCAGAGCCCTCAGTGTACTGACGGCGCACGATATGGCCCGGGCCCTTCGGCGCGCACATGATGACGTTCACGCCTTCGGGCGCCTTGATGTAGCCGTAATGGATGTTGAAGCCGTGCGCGAAGGCCAGCGTGTCGCCGTCCTTCAGATGCGCGGCAATGTGCTCCTCGTAGACCTTCGGCTGGGTCTCGTCGGGCGTGAGGACCATGATGAGGTCGGCCTCTTCTGCCGCCTGGTCCATCGAGCAGACCTTCAAGCCCGCTTCCTCGGCGACCTCCCAGGACGAAGACCCCTCGCGCAAACCGACGCGCACATCGCAGCCGGAATCCTTCAAGTTCAGCGCGTGGGCATGGCCCTGGGAGCCGTAGCCGATGATGGCGATCTTCTTATCCTGGATGACCGCGGGCTTGCAGTCCTGCTCGTAATAGATGGTGATAGCCATGGGGTTCCTTTCTTTCTGCCTTGGCTGTTTTTCTTGTCGTCATTTCGCCGACAAAACGTCGGTGCGGCCGTCCCTCAAGGAGTCGACCAATTGCGCAGGCGCGTGAGCCACGCAGCATGCGCGTCGAGTGTCTTCACGTTCATCAAAGGCCCTTCTATCGCAAAGAACGTTGGGTCGCCCGTCGCGAATCCCGATAGGCGCGAAAAGCGGCTCCGTCCGTTTTGCCGCCCCGTCCCGCCCAAAACGCCAGCGAACGGGATTCTGGCAACTCAAATTGGCCCGACAGGCGCGTCAGCTTTTGTCGCCCGTCACGTCCGCAAAGTCAGCGAGGGCCTCTCTGGCGCGGAGATTGGCGGGGCCGGAAGGTTCGGCTGGCCTTCGCGCCGCCGGACCTTCCGGTCGCGGCAAGGTTCGGTGCCAGAGAAAAGCCCGCAGCGTCGGGTGGTTCCGGCAGCCGACAAGCCGCCGGAACCTTAAACCTCCTTCGAGTTGCGGGACATGGCGACCTTGCCGGTGCGGATGATCTCTTTGATGCCGTAGGCGCGCAACAGGTCTTCGATACCGCGCAGCTTGTTCTCGTCGCCCGTCGCCTCGATCGTGAGCGAACTGCGACCGACGTCCACGATCTTTGCGCGGAAGATGTTCGCGATCTCGATGATCTCGTTGCGGCGCTCGGGCGTGGCGTTCACCTTGAACAGCGCAAGCTCGCGCTCGATGGCGCCTTCGTCGGTCAAGTCGTTGATCTTATGGACCGAGATCAGCTTGTGCAGCTGCTTCGTGATCTGCTCGTACGCCACGTCGTCAGCGCGCACGATGGCCGTCACGCGCGACATCGTGGGGTCTTCCGTAGGGCCGACGGACAGCGACTCGATGTTGAAGCCACGCCGCGAGATCAGACCGGTCACGCGCGAAAGGACGCCTGGCTTGTTCTCCACCAGAACCGAAAGCACGTGCTTCATCGCGCCCCTCCTTCCTTGCCGTCGTCTCCCTGGACGACGAAGTCCGTGTGGGAAAGCCCCCGCTCTTCGTGCTCTTCGCCGCCCGTGCGCACAGCGCCGACCGCAATGTCGATCGCGCCGATGACGTCGTTCAGGCCAGCTCCCGGCGCGACCATGGGATAGACGTTCTGATCGCGCGAAATGGAGACGTCAAGCAGGTACGGCTTGTCGGATGCGAGCATGCGGTCGTAGGCTGCCGAAAGGTCGGCGGGGTCGGTCACGCGCTCTGCCTCCCATGAGTATGCAGCGGCCAGCTTCACGAAGTCAGGAATCGAGTCAAGCAGCGTGGACGAATAGCGCTCGTGGTAGAAGAGCTTCTGCCACTGGTGCACCATCCCCAGGCAGCGGTTGTCCATGATAACCACCTTGACCGGCAACTCGTGGATGGCAGCCGTCGCCATCTCTTGGCTGTTCATCTGGAACGACCCGTCCCCCGCCACGCAGACGACCTGCTTGTCGGGACAGCCGAACTTCGCACCGATGGAAGCCGGGAATCCGAACCCCATCGTGCCCAAGCCACCGCTCGACTCCCACGAACGCGGCTCTTCGCGGTCGATGAACTGCGCAGCCCACATTTGATGCTGGCCCACCTCCGTCACGACAATGCTGTTGTGCGGATCGAGCTTTTCCGACAGCAGGCTCATGGCCATCTCCGGCACGATCTCCGTCGGGTCGTCGCCGACGGAGCGATGGTAGAACGGCCACCGTTCGCGCCAGCTTTCGCACTGTTCGCGCCAGGCCGCAGGCGCAGGCTTTGCGTTCTGCTTGCGCAGTTCCGCCGTAATGCTTGCCAGGACGTTCTTCAGATCGCCCACGATAGGCACCTGGACCGGGCGGACTTTGCCAATCTCCGCCGGGTCGATGTCGATATGGATGACGTCGGCATGCGGAGCAAACTGGTCAACCCGTCCTGTCACGCGATCGGAAAAGCGAGCGCCGCACGCAATGAGCAGGTCGGATTCCGTCAGCATCTGGTTCGCGTATTTCGAACCGTGCATGCCGATGGGCCCGTAGTTGAGCGGGTGCGATGCCGGGAAGCCGCCTTTTGCCATGAGCGTGGTGACCACCGGGATCTGCATGAGGTCGGCCAACTCCACAAGCTCGTTGCTCGCTCCGGAAGAAATGACGCCGCCGCCCACGTAGAGCACCGGTCGCTTGGCGCTCTTCAGATAGTTCACGGCCTGCTTAACCTGCTTTGCGTTGCCTTTGTAGGTCGGCTTGTACGACTGCAGGCTCACAGAGTCCGGATAGTGGAAGACCATTTCCTCGGAAGCCAGGTCGCTCGGCACGTCGATGAGCACAGGGCCGGGACGGCCGGTGCTCGCGATATGGAACGCCTCACGGAAGGTCCGCGTGAGCTCGTCGGTAGACTGCAGCAGATAGCTGTGCTTCACGACCGGCATGGTGATGCCCACGATGTCGGATTCCTGGAATGAGTCCGTGCCGATAACACCGCGCGGCACCTGCCCGGTGATGACGACGAGCGGCACGCTGTCCATGTAGGCAGTGGCGATGCCGGTCACCGTGTTCGTGGCGCCCGGTCCGGACGTCACGATCGCCACGCCCACGCGGCCGGTTGCGCGCGCATAGCCGTCAGCTTCGTGCACGGCGCCCTGCTCGTGGCGTGCGAGCACGTGCGTGATCTTCGTCGAATCGTACAGGGCATCGTAGATTTTGATGGCCTGGCCGCCCGGATAGCCGAAGACCAGATCGACGCCCTCTGCCTCCAGCGATGCGACGACAGCCTGTGCGCCGATCATGGTCTTGCCCTCGTATTCGGTATGGCTGCCAGGTCCTGCGGTCGCACCGCGGACGATGGCCTGCCTGGAAATCTCGGTCATAGAACGATCGCCCCCTTGTCGGCAGATGAAACGAGCTTTGCGTATTTCGCGAGCACGCCATGGTCATGCTTGGGAGCCGGAGGCGTCCACGCGGCGCGGCGTTCGGCAAGCTCCTCGTCGGATACGTGTAGGGTAAGCTGACCGCCTTCGATGTCGACGGTCACCTGGTCGCCTTCGCGAATGAGCGCGATGGGCCCGCCCGCTGCGGCCTCCGGGCTCACGTGTCCTACCGCAGGGCCTTTCGTGGCACCGGAGAACCGTCCGTCCGTGATGAGCGCAACGGATTTCGAAAGCCCCATGCCGACGATGGAGGATGTCGGCGTGAGCATCTCGCGCATGCCCGGACCGCCCTTCGGGCCTTCGTAGCGAATGACGACGACGTCGCCCGGCTTGATCTGCCCGGCGTTGATAGCCGCGCACGCTTCTTCTTCGGAATTAAAGCAGCGCGCCGGGCCCGTATGCTTCATCATGGCCGGGTCGACGGCGGATTTTTTCACGATAGCGCCGTCGGGCGCAATGTTGCCGTGCAGCACGCGCAAGGCACCGACCGGCGAGAACGGGTTGTCCTTCGTGCGGCACACCTCTCCGTCGGGTGCGGGCGTCGCAGCCAAGTACTCGTCCAGCGTGCCCATGCACGTGAGCGCACGATGGTCCAAAAGCCCCAGCCTCCCCAGCTCGTGCATGACAGCGGGCACGCCGCCCACCTCGTAGAGGTCCGAAAGCGGGCGCGGCCCGGATGGCTGCAGCTTCACGAGATGCGGCGTGCGCGCGCTGGCAGCATCCCAGTCGTCAAGCGTGATGGGGCATCCTGCTTCCGCCGCAATGGCCGTCAGATGCAGCACCGTGTTCGTGGAGCCGCCGAAGGCCATATCGCACTCCATGGCGTTGTGAACGGCCGCAGCGTTCACGATGTCGCGGGCGCGCACGCCCTCCTCCAAAAGCTCCATGACCTTCATGCCCGCATGCTTTGCCAAGCGGATGCGCTCGGAATAGACAGCCGGGATGGTACCGTTGCCCGGCAGCGCGATACCGAGCGCTTCGCACAGGCAGTTCATAGAGTTCGCGGTGAACATGCCCGAACAGCTGCCGCAAGTAGGGCACGCGGTATCCTCGTAGTATTTCAGCTCTGCTTCGGTCATGGTGCCGTTTGCGACTGCCGCCGCGCCGTCGAACAGCGTGTTGAGGTCGGTCGTGGGACCGCAGCCGCCCGGCTGCTTGCCCGCAAGCATGGGACCGCCGGACACGAAAACGGTCGGAATGTTCACGCGCAGGGCGCCCATGAGCATACCGGGAACGATCTTGTCGCAGTTAGGAATGCAGACCACCGCATCGAACTGATGGCCGTTGAGCGCGATCTCCACGGAGTCGGCAATGGTCTCGCGCGAAACGAGCGAGTAATGCATGCCTTCGTGGTTCATGGCAATGCCATCGCACACACCGATGGTGGAGATCTCGAACGGCACGCCGCCTGCCAAGTAGATGCCGGCCTTTACCGCGTCAGCAATCTTGTCAAGGTTGTTGTGCCCCGGAATGATGTCGTTTCGCGAGTTGATCACCGCAACGAGGGGGCGTTGCATCTCCTCGTCGGTCACGCCGTCCGCCTTGAGCAGGCTGCGGTGTGGCGCGCGTGCAACGCCTTTCTTCACGGCGTCGCTGCGAAGTTGCATGGTGCCACCTTCCTTTCCTTCGCCATCCCGACAGGCGCATTGCTGCCAGGCGTTCGCGCCGTCCGGCCGAACGCGCTGCCGACAAGCCCCGTCGGACATTTTGCCTCTAAAGCAAAAAAGCCTGATCGCCGTTGGATCAGGACAAACGAAGGAAGCGCCTTGCCAGCGCCCTCCCTTCCGCGCAGGGTGCGGAGCGCCACGCTGCCAGACTGCTTGCATCAGCATTCGAAACGGCCCTTCGCATAAAGGGAATCCGTTCGACAACGTCCATGAAAACGTTGCTTTTGCCATACCGAACGTCCAGGACGAGACGACATCTCACGCCTTTCCGTTCGTGCGCATATCGCGCCAAGCGCCCTGGCTGCCGTTCGCGCTCGCGCGACGTAGACCGCGGAGACGGGTAACGGTGTCACCGATTCAACTTTTTGCCCTTGCCGCCAGGGGGTGTCCTAGGAAGGCAACGGCGTCCTGTCGAACTGCTCGAAGGTGGCTTTCAGGCCGTCCCCCGTTGGCTCGCAGCGACCGCCAACTCTCTGTCGAGGGATTCGTCCGTACTTTCCTTGTCATCGCATTTCAGGCTGTATTGCTTTGTTGGGAGCATCATACGCTTCCAACCGCACGGCGCAACCTGCGCGCAGCGAGGTTCACGACATCGAAACATTTCCTGGCGTAGCGGTCGGAATATCCGCAGGCGACCGAAAGCCTGGTTGCCAGAGAAGCCGAGTCTGCCGTATGCGATCGCAGCGATCGCACGACCCTCGCTATCCTGCTATAAAAAATCGCCCGCCGCTTCGTGCGGCAGGCGATCTTCATGGCGTATTTCAGAAAGAAACAACTAGAGGAATCGGTACGACACGGTACGGACGCCCCATTCCTGGCAGGTGCTGAATCCGAACGCTTTGAACACGCCCGGCTGCAAATCCAGCGAACGGCTGCCACCGCCCATGTAACCGCAGTCGTTCACCGTGGCGACGACGGTCATTCCGTTGTAGCTGATCTCGACGGAACGGCCCAGATAGGAGCTGTAGTTCGGCCAGCTCATAGGAACGGCAACGCCCATCGAGTAGTCGTCGCAGATGGCGCCGGTAGCGGTCGTGCCCGGGTTGGGCGTGCTCGCATCGCTCGAGCCGCCGTAGGCAGAAGCCACGCCCGACTGCCAGCCCGCAGAGGGGTCTGTCGACACGCTGCCGCCCGAAGAGGCGGAACCGCCCGCATTGGAAGACCCCGCGTTGGACGCTCCAGCATTCTGAGAGCCCATATCAGGAGCGCCTGCGTTCGCGGAACCTTCGTTCGCGCTCGATGCCGGCGTGTCCTCGGCAGCCTCGGCGGCTGCGGCGGTATCCTCGCGCTCGGCGGTATCCCAGCTTTCGCTGACCTCCGCTTTCGCCTGCTTCTGGGCCTGCTCTTGCTCCAGCTTGGCCGCCTGTTCGGCGAGCGCCTGAATGCGCGCGGCCTCTTCCGCTTGCGCGGTGTCCAGGTTGGCGGACGCCTCTTCGACCACGCGCTGGGCCTCTTGCTTCTTTGCGTCCAGTTCGGTCAGGCGAAGCTGCTGTTCGTCGCGCTGGGTGTTAAGTTCGTCAAGCACGCCTTCGTACGTGGCCTTGCGCTCTTTCTGCGCTTCGACCTCGTCGGCAGCAGCGGTCATGACCGCGGTTGCATAGTCAACGCGGCGAAGGAAGTCGTTAAAGCTTTGCGCCGAGAACACGAGCGTGATCATCTCGCCGAGAGAGTCGTTCGTGTACTCCTGGCACATCATCTTGCCTACGACCTCGCGCCCTTCAAGCATGGCTTCCTGCGCCTGCATAGCCTGCTGGGTCGTCGCGTCGATCTGTTCCTGGGATGTGGAGATCTCGCCTTGCAGCTGTTCGTGGTCTGCGACGATCTGGGCCATGTGGGCCTCCGCCGCCGTCAGCGAATTCTGGGCAGTCTCCACGTCGATGCCCCATGCAGTGGCGGGAACTGCCACCGCGCTCGCGGCGGCAAGCGTGGTAGCGAGTGCCGCAGTCGCGAGCTTTCGTGCGAAAGAATGTTCGAAAATAGCCATGGCCGGTATTCTATCGAAGGTACCGCATGCGGCAAAATCAAGGCAGTTGTGCAGCGCTTCTACACAAGTTCCCTTCGAAAAGCATGTATTTGTCGTGTTTTTCCCGTTGTCGAGTAAAGCGTGCAGCACGTCACGAAGGCCATCCGGCAGGAGACCAGACGGGCCGCCCATCACCGAACCCAGCGATACGAAGTGGCACGCCCTGCCCCCAGCTTTTCGGCGGCGCCTTCTTTCACCATCTTGCCCAGCGTCGACTCGATGGTCGCCTCGCTCACGTCCGGGAAAGCCGTGCGCAGCTGCCTTTTCGTCACCGGGCGCGCCGCGTCCCTCACGAACGCGCGCACGCGCTCGGCCTTACCTCCCATCGCACCGCGGAGACGCACCTCCTCGAACAGCCTGCCATAGGCAGCGTGAACTACCTCAAGCCAGTAGCGCACATAAGGAACATAGTCGTTGCGTCTTTTGTCCCAGCCCTCCACGCACTCGTTGAGCGCATTGTAGTAGTCCATGCCGCTCTGCTCGATCAGGCGATCTATGCTTGCATAGCGGAATACGTCGAAGCCCGAGCGTTCGAGCAGGAATTCCGCGAACAACCGGGCAATGCGCCCGTTCCCTTCGTCGAAAGGACGGATGGCAAGAAAGTCGACCGTGAACACGGCACTCAGGACAAGCGGGCTGCAGACGTTGTTCGCAAGCGCCTCTGCCAGCGCGTCGCAGGCACCGCCCAAAACAAGCGGGGTCTCGAACGCAGTGATCGGGCTGACCGGCATAGCCTGCGGATGGCCGTCCACCTGCACGTAGAGGTAGTCCTTCTTGCGATAACGACTCTTGCGGCCCAAAACCCTATGGGAAAAGACCGACTCGTAAAAGGAAAGGATTGTGGCAGAGGAGACCTCTGCTTCCCCGTCGATCTGGTCAAGCGCCTTTGCGTAGCCTTTGACCTGCGCCTCTGTGTCGGTAAGAGGGTCTTCGCCCTCCAACAGCCCTTTCACGCGCGAAACATCGAGATAGATGCCTTCGATGCGCAAGGCAGCGTCCACGTTGTCGAAACGCGCCTGGGCGCGCATCTCCTCCAACACGTAGGCATCCCCATCGCGCAACGCGTCGAGACGGCCTTTATCCTCGTGGATGCTCATGACCAAGCTTCCAAGCTCCCCTTCTGAAAGCTGTCGAGGAAGGAAGCGGTAATCGAACGTGCGCATGGCTCACCTCGCAGTCTGTGCGGCATAGGCAGATTAAGCCTCTTTTCTGCCTAATGATAAGGCAAGACCAGGCAGAAAAATGCAAACTTGTCGGTCTCATTCGACGGGCGTCGCGATTACGCTGCCGAATGCATGATTTACTGTAATCGATCGTGCAGACCCGCAAGATGTCAGGAGGCGCTCGTCCCCTGCACAAGGCCTGGCGGACGGGGCGTTCGCAGCAGCACGGACTCCCGCGCGCCCCGCTCCCCCGGCGTTACCGACTTGCGAGCCTGGACGATGGCAATCCGGTCAAACGTTCGGAAAAAGGGGGAAGCTATGGCTCGACAGTTGGTCGTGGACCCGAAGAAATGCGTCGGGTGCCGCACGTGCGAGCTCGTTTGCTCATTCAAGCACAACGAAGAGTTCAATCCGCGCCTGTCAAACGTGAGCGTATTCCATTACGAGGAAGCCGCCATCACCGTTCCTATCATGTGCCTACAGTGCGACGAGGCGTCCTGCGCCGCTGTCTGTCCCACTGGCGCCCTGCAGCGCAACGCGGACGGCGTTATCGTGCACGACAGCTCGAAGTGCATCGTTTGCAAGATGTGCGTGAACGCATGCCCGCTGGGCAACGTCTCCTACTCTCCTGCAAAGCAGAAAATCTTCAAGTGCGACCTGTGCGACGGCGAAACCTGGTGTGCAAAGTACTGCCCGACGGGCGCCATCAAGGTGGTCGACCCTAACGAAGTACCCGACAAAAAGCAGCTGGCCGCAGACAAGCTGAAGGCGGCCGTCGAGGAGGTGTGCGCATAATGACGCAAGCGAACGGCTGGATCGGCACGATCCTTCGCATCAACCTGACCGACGGTTCCATCAAGCGAGAGCCGCTCAACATGCAGGACGCGAACGACTACGTAGGCGCGCGCGGCCTGGGCACCAAGTACTACTGCAACGAGGTCGACCCGAAGGTGGACCCGCTGTCCCCCGAGAACAAAATGGTGGTCATGACCGGCCCTCTGACCGGCACGGCAGCCTGTTCCGCCGGACGCTACGAAGTGGTCTCGAAAGCACCGCTCACCGGCATCATCGGCGCCGCGAACTCCGGCGGCCACTTCGGCCCTGAGCTGAAGTACGCCGGCTATGACGGCATCATCTTCGAGGGCAAGGCAGAGCATCCGGTCTACCTGCGCATCGACGACGAGACCGTCGAGCTGCTGGATGCCACCGACCTGTGGGGCCAGGGCGTCCACGAGGTGACCGACGAGCTGACCGCCCGCCACGGCAACGTACGCGTCGCCTGCATCGGCACCCCCGGCGAGCGCCAGATGCTCTTCGCCGCCATCATGAACGACAAGAACCGTGCCGCCGGCCGTGGCGGCATGGGCGCCGTCATGGGCTCTAAGAACCTGAAGGCCATCGTGGTCCGCGGCACGCATGGCGTGAAGGTCGCGCGTCCGGCTGGCTTCATGGACGAGGTCACGAAAGCCCGCACCATGCTGCAAGAGCATCCGGTCACCGGCAACGGCCTGGGCACCTTCGGCACGGAAATCCTCGTGAACATCGTGAACGAAGTGGGCGGCCTGCCTCTGCGCAACGGCCGCGACGGCTCCTACTGGGAGAACGCCGACGACACGTCCGGCGAGCGCCTGAACGAAACCCACCTCGTCAAGAACCAGGGCTGCTTCGGCTGCTCCATCGCCTGCGGACGCGTGACGAAGATCGAAGGCAAGGGCGACCTGGACGGCTTCGGCGAAGGCCCCGAGTACGAGGCCGGCTGGAGCTACGGCGCCGCCTGCGGCGTGAACGACATCTCCGCCATCGTCAAGGCGAACTTCATCTGCAACGAGCAGGGCATGGACCCCATCACGCTGGGATCTACCGTCGCTTGCGCCATGGAGCTGTTCGAGATGGGCGCCATCCCCGAATCCGACATCGGCTTCCCGCTGCGCTTCGGCGACGCGGGCGCCATGGTGAAGCTCACGCAGATGTGCGCCGACGGCGAAGGCTTCGGCCAAACCATCGGTCTGGGGTCCTACCGCCTGGCAGAAAAGTACGGCCATCCCGAAATCTCCATGAGCGTCAAGAAGCAGGAGATGCCCGCCTACGACGGCCGTGCCATCCAGGGCATCGGCCTTGAGTACGCCACCTCCAACCGCGGCGGCTGCCACGTCCGCGGTTACATGATCTCCCCTGAGGTGCTCGGCATCCCGGTGAAGCTGGACCCGCTGGAGACCAAGGGCAAGGGCGCCATGCTCAAGACCTTCCAGGACCTCACCGCCCTCTGCGACTCGACGGGCATCTGCCTGTTCACCACGTTCGGCATCGGCCTGCCGGAGATTGCCGGCATGTACCGCGAGGCAGTGGGATCCGACGAGACCGACGAGGAAATCCTGCTCAAGGGCGAGCGTATCTGGAACCTCGAGAAGCGCTTCAACCTGGAAGCCGGCGTGGAGAAGGACACGCTGCCGCCGCGCCTGCTGCGCGAGGCGCTGCCTTCCGGCCCGGCGAAGGGCAAGGTGAGCGAACTGCAGACCATGCTCGCCGAGTACTACGAAGCGCGCAATTGGACGGCGGACGGCATCCCCACCGACGAAAAGCTCGCAGAACTGAGCGTTACCTACTAAGGAGCAAGATCGTCTCGGACGGGCAGTACGCCCGTCCGAGACCCCTGCCCTTCTGCTATGGGCAGGGGCGGTACACGATGAGGTCCAGTGCGCAGCTTCACCGCACGTTGAAGCCCGCTTAAGCCCGCGACGCCTTCGATTCATGCTCGCATCGTGCACAATCGAACCGTGCGCAAAACTTTCCGCGAACGGTTCGTCGCGGGAAAAGGCGCCTGAAGGAAGGAGCCTGCCATGCTGGTGAAATTCTTGGCTACGTACCGGCAGATCGCCCAGCGCAAAAGCTGCGAGATGCCCGCGCCCCCAACGGTCCTCGCGCTCATGGAAGAGCTGTCACGCCGCTGGCCAGAGTTCAGGGAGCTTATCTTGAGCGAGGACGGCACCGACAAGGGAGACGATGTGATCATCCTGGTGAACGGCCGCCATATCGAGCACTTGGACGGCGTGGGCACCGCGCTCACGGAAGCGGACTACGTGGTGATCACACCGCTCGTCGCGGGCGGCTGACCGGCGCTCGAACACGACCCCATCGTCCGTTCGACCGACAGAAACGAGGCACGAATGACCGAAGCTGACCAGGCCTCGACGATTCGCACGATCATCGAGGCGTATCCCGCCGACCGGCGGTACGCGCTTGCCGCCATGCAGGACATGCAGCGCCGCTTCAACTACATCCCGGAAGAGGGGCTGACGGCACTTTCCGAGCGCCTTGGCTGCCCTAAGGCGCAGCTGTACGCCATGGCGACGTTCTATAAAGCGCTTTCCCTCAAGCCTAAGGGCGAGCACATCATCAAGATCTGCAACGGCACGGCCTGCCATCTGCGCGGATCGATCAATCTCGCGACAGAGCTCAAGCGCGATCTGGGCATCGACCCCGGCGAGACCACCGAAGACGGGGTGTTCTCCGTCGAGTTCGTCAACTGCCTGGGATCCTGCGCGCTGGCACCCGTCATGGTGGTGGACGGCACCTACTACAACAAACTGCGGGTCGAGCAGATTCCCGGCATACTGGAGACCTACCGTGCGGCAAAGCCTGAGGATGTGACGAGCCATGATTAACGGAACCGAAAGAATCCTCGTGTGCTGCGGCACCAGCTGCATCGCCAACGGCGCGCTCTCCCTCGCCGAAGCGCTGGAGGCAGAGCTCGCATCCCGCGGCTGGGACGACATCGCCGTTCAGCTGGTGCGCACCGGCTGCTCGGGCGAATGCGAGCAAGGCCCCATCGTGCGCCTTATGCCGCGCGACGTCGTGTACTACCGCGCCGCCGCGCGCGACGCCGCCGCCATCGTCGCCTCGCTTGAGGGCGAGCCGGTGCAGAAGCTTCTGTACAAGCAGGACGGCGAGGCGTTCGAGCGCTTGGGAGACAACCCGTTCTATGCACGCCAGCACAAACTCGTGCTCAAGGACGTCGGCGTTATCGACCCGCTCAGCCTGGACGAGTACCGTGCGCACGGCGGCTACGAAGGCCTTGAGCGCGCCCTTTCCCTGACGCCCGACGAAATCATCGCGGAGGTCGAAAAGAGCGGCCTGCGCGGCAAAGGCGGTGCCGGCTTCCCGACCGGCCGAAAATGGCGCAGTGCCGCCGGCTACGACGAATGGCCCAAGTACATCGTCTGCAATGGCGACGAAGGCGACCCCGGCGCGTTCATGGACGGCTCTATCATGGAGGGCTGTCCGCACGCGGTCATCGAGGGCATGTGCATCGGCGCGCTCGCCATCGGCGCGAAAGAAGGCGTCCTCTACATCCGCGACGAGTACGCGCTTGCGCGCGACCACATCCAGCATGCCATCGACGACGCCTACGCTGCCGGCATCCTGGGCAAGCGCATGATGGGCACCGACCACCAGCTCGACCTCACTATCGTCCGCGGCGGCGGCGCGTTCGTTTGCGGCGAGTCCACGGCGCTCATGGCGTCCATCGAAGGCCGCGTCGGAGAACCGCGCGCAAAGTACGTCCGCAGCGTACAGCGTGGCCTGTTCGACCATCCGACCGTCCTCAACAACGTCGAGACGCTCGCGTCCATCCCCCTCATCCTGCGCGAAGGCGGAGATGCGTACGCGGAGCTAGGCACGGAGCGCTCCAAGGGCACGAAGGTCTTTGCCATGGTGGGCAAAGTCAAGCATACCGGCCTGGTAGAGGTGCCGATGGGCACCACGCTGCGCGAGCTCATCTTCGACATCGGCGGCGGCATCGCAGGCGACCGTCCGTTCAAGGCGGTGCAGACCGGCGGACCGTCCGGCGGCTGCATTCCGGAATCCTTGCTCGACCTGCCGGTGGACTTCGACACGCTGACCGAATACGGCGCCATGATGGGATCCGGCGGCATGATCGTCATGGACGACCGTTCGTGCATGGTGGAAGTGGCGCGGTATTACGTCGATTTCCTGTGCGAGGAAAGCTGCGGAAAATGCACGCCGTGCCGCGAAGGCCTGCGCCAAATGCGCGCCATCCTGACGGACATCTGCGAAGGCCGCGGCAAGGAAGGCGACATCGAGCTGCTTGAGCGCCTGGGACGGACCATGCAGGACGCGTCGCTGTGCGCGCTCGGCAAGTCCGCGCCCAACCCGGTGCTCACGGCCATCAAGTTCTTCCCCGAGGAGTTCGAAGCCCACGTTCAGCGGAAGGAATGCCCCGCTGGCGTATGCCCGGAGCTCACGCGCTTCGTGGTCGACGCGAACGCATGCACCGGCTGCGGCATGTGCATGCGCGCATGCCCGGCAGGAGCCATTACGGGAGCGCGCAAGGAAGCGCACGTCATCGACCCCGAGAAGTGCATCGCCTGCGGCAGCTGCCGCGAGGCATGCCGCTTTGGTGCCGTGCAGACGACGAGGAGGGTTTCGGCATGAGCGAGACGCTGACTATCACCATAGACGGGAAGGAATGCGTCTGCGAAAAGGGCGAATTCCTTTACGACGTCGCCAAGCGCAACGGCATCTTCATCCCGGTGCTCTGCCGTTCGGACGCGTTCGACGAGCATCGGGCGTGCTGCCGCGTCTGCATCGTCGAAATGGAAGACCGCGGCTGGCGCAAGGTGGTCACGGCATGCGTCTATCCCGTGGAGAAAGAGTGCGCGTTCTACACGCAGTCTGAAAAGATCAAAGAAGAGCGCGCGGTCGTGATGGCACTGCTGGCGCACCGCGCACCGGAGTCTGAGCGCATCGCGCAGATGGCGAAGTTCTTTGGCGGCGAGCAGGGATTCGAGCGCCTGGTCAGCGTGGACGGCGAAAAGTGCATCCTGTGCGGCCTGTGCGTCCAAGCTTGCGACAGCCTGGGCACCGGCGCCATCTCCACGGTCAACCGCGGCACGGAAAAAGAGGTCGACACGCCCTACGGCAAGCCGTCCGACTTCTGCGTCGGTTGCTTAAGCTGCGCGAACGTCTGCCCGACCGGGGCCATCGAATACCAGGAAGACGCCACCGTGCGCACTATCTGGAACCGCACGTTCGAACGCGCCTTCTGCGAGCTGTGCGGCAAGCCCATGGGAACGAAGGAATCGGTCGCCTTCGCCGCCAAGCAGGCAGGCGTGGACGAGGCGCACGTGTGCGACGAATGCCGCAAGCGCGCCATGGCGGACGAGATGATGAAGGCCTACCGGTACGTGTAGGCAGGCTCCGTGCGCCGGCGTCTAGTCGTCGGCGCACGGAACGCGCTTTCCTGAACAGCGCACCGTGGGCACGCTTCCTGTTCACGGTGCGCGCGCAGGAAGCGTGGTGAAACGTTTGGCAGGCATACCGAGCTGCCAAGCGCCGTCCAGCAAACTGGCAGCGTCTCGCCGGGAAAGGAAACCGTTCGTGCTGAAAGAACGCTATGTTCGCAACGTTTCGTCGCTCTCCGAGGAAGAGTGCGCGCAGCTGGCAGACAAAACTGTCGTCATCGCAGGCTGCGGCGGCCTCGGCGGCGTGGTGATGGAAGCCCTCGCCCGCGTGGGAGTAGGACGGCTTCGCCTGGTGGACGGCGATTTCTTCGAGGAAAGCAACCTGAACCGGCAGCTTTTGTGCACGGAGGCGACCGTCGGGCGGAGAAAGACCGACGTGGCGGTCGAACGCGTGCACGAAATCAATTCCGACGTGCAGACCGAAGCCGTGGACGCCTTTTTGGACGAAAAGAACGCGCGTCGAATCCTGGCAGGCGCGGACGTGGTGGTCGACTGCCTAGACAGCCTGGAAGCGCGCTTTTGGACCGCGCACGCCTGCCAAGAGCTCAATGTCCCCATCGTGTACGGCGCCATAGCCGGCTGGTTCGGACAAGTGTGCACGGTGTATCCGGGCGACGTCTCGTTTGCGACGGTCTACGGCGAACCGGCAGGAACGAGCCAGCACGAGGCGTTGGGAAACCTTCCGTCGACGGCTTTCGCCGTCGCTGCCGTCCAGGCAGCAGAGACGGTGAAGGCACTGCTCGGCCGCCCGGGCCAGATTCGCAACCGCCTGCTCATGATCGACCTTCTGGACGGTTCGGTGGAGGATGTAATTCTGCGGTAGCGAGAATAAACTCATCTACATATAATCCACACACTTTATAATTCGCAACGTTTATCGAACGCGACGTTCGAAACGCTTTATTGTTGCCTTGTTTCGTGCATATATACTCCCCTAGATTTCGGAACCAGAATCCGAAAAAGGTTTTCCAAGCATGCTATGCATGCGAAAGGGGGAGAAATATGGGAAAGAAGCTGCTGACGAGCGTCATCGCGCTGCTCGCCGCCTTCGCGATGGCGTTCACGATCGCCGGATGCTCGCAGTCGTCGGAGCCTGCAGCGGAAGAAAGCTCGAGCACCACGGCGGAAAGCACCCAGGAAGAGGCGACGGACGAAGCCGTCGGCCTGACCATCCTGTACGAAGAGGACGACAGCCTCATCAACACGTACTCGCTTCTGGCGGTCAACCCTGACGCGCCGTTCGCGGACGCCGACGGCAATCCCGTTGCCGACGTCGCGCTGAACACGGAAGGCGCCCAGGCGCTCATCGACTGGATGCTCTCCGACGAAGGGCTTGAGCTCATCGCGAACTACGGCATGGACGAATTCGGCGAGTCCCTGTTCACGGTGAACGACGACGCTCCGCGCTTTGAGGGCGAAATCCCCGAGGCGACCGACGAGACCCGCGCCATCCGCCTGTCCACCACCACGTCGGTGAACGACTCCGGCCTGCTCGACTACCTGCTTCCGAAGTTCCAGGAGGCCTACGGTTACGAGGTAGAGGTCTATTCCGCGGGCACCGGAAAGGCGATTGCGAACGCCGAGATGGGCAACGCCGACGCCATCCTCGTCCACTCCAAGAGCCAAGAAGAGCAGTTCGTTGCCGACGGGTACGCCTACACGCTGCCCGGTTTCGACGCGGAGCGCCTGTCGTTCATGCACAACTACTTCGTGCTGTGCGGCCCGTCCGACGACCCGGCGGGCGTCGCCGACGCAGCCACCGCGCTTGACGCCTTCGCGCTGATCGCCGAAGGCGAGTACCCGTTCGTCTCCCGCGGCGACGCGTCCGGAACGCACACGAAGGAAATCTCGCTGTGGCCGGAAGAGCTGGGCATCACCACCGAGGCCGACAGCGTTGCCGACTACACGGGCTGGTACACCTACTCGAACGCAGGCATGGGCGCGTGCCTTGCCATGGCGAACGAGACCGACGCCTACATCCTCTCCGACAAAGCGACGTTCCTCACGTTCGAGTCGAACGGCGGGGTCGTCGAATAACGCCGGACAGAAATCGGACAAAGCACCGTGCAGACTGCCCTTGAGGAAGCTATCGCCCTGCTCGCCTCCGGCGACGAAATGCTCGTGAACATTGTCCTCGTGACGTTGCGCATGAGCGTGGCCAGCTCCCTTATCGCGCTCGCCATCGGCCTGCCGGTCGGCGCGGTACTTGCCATGGGCCGCTCGAAGTTCGCTTCGGCCCTGGTCATCGCAAACCGCACGCTCATGGGCGTTCCGCCCGTGGTGTGCGGTTTGCTGTGCTATCTCATGTTCTGCGGCGTCGGGCCTCTGCGCTGGCTCGATCTGCTCTACACGGTCGAAGGCATGGTCGTGGCGCAGGTGCTGCTCATCACGCCCATTGTCGCCGGGAACGTGGAATCGTACGTGCGCGGCATCGTGAACGACGTGCGCGACACGGCACGCGGCATCGGCCTTTCGCGCGGCCGCTCGGTGCTGCTTTTGCTCGGAGAATGCCGCTACCAGGTCTTCACGGTGTACCTCATTGCGTTCGGGCGCGCCATTGCGGAGGTCGGCGCGGTCTCCATGGTCGGCGGCGCCATCGCGTACAAGACCAACGTCATGACGACCGCCATCATGATGTACACGAACCGCGGCGACTTCACGCTCGGCATCGCACTCGGCATTATCCTGCTGCTCATGTTCTTGGCGCTGAACGTGATCGTCGGCATCGTGCAAAGGAACGTGAGCTCATGAGGATCGACCGTGCGCTGAAACGCTACGCGAAGAAAACCGCGCTCGATGTGACAGGCATTGCCTTCGAGCCTGGCGAAATCTGCGCGATCATGGGCGTGAACGGGAGCGGCAAGACGACGCTGGCGCGCGTGGCTGCCGGCGTGCTCAAAGCCGACGAAGGCGGGCGCGTCCTCGACGCGAGCGAAACGGTCGGCTACATGCCGCAGAAAAGCTATGCGTTCTACGGGTCGCTTGCGCGCAATGTGGCCCTAGGTGCGCCAGGCCGCCGGTTCGACGACCGCTGCCGAAAGCTCGTTTCGGAACTAGGGCTCTCCCCTCTCGAACGCGCAAGCGCAAAAACGCTCTCGGGAGGCGAGACCGCACGAATGGCGCTTGCGCGCGTGCTGGCCGGCACGTGGTCGCTGCTCGTGCTCGACGAGCCAACCGCCGCGCTCGACATACCCTCGACCCTTGCCGCCGAACGGCTTTTGCGCGCTTATCGCGACGAAACGGGCGCCGGCATGCTTGTCGTGACCCATTCCGTAAGCCAAGCCCGCCGTCTTGCCGACCGCATTGTGTTCATGAACGATGGCCGCGTCGTGGAAGACGGCCCTGCCGAGCATACGCTCGCGCATCCGCGCACTCCCGAGTTCGCGCAATTCCTCGCGTTTCTCGGGGCATAGCGCCTTCGTTGCGCACGACAGCCCCGCGATCGCCCCTCGATTGCCGTGCGCACACCACTGCCCGCAGCATGCGCACGGCGCGAAATCGCGCGTTCGCGCTTTTCGAATCCGGCTTCCGACCCTGCATGCTCGCGATGTTTGCCGCCCAAGCGCCCCTTTCGAACCGCGCTCAGTAATGCCTGCGCACCATGCCGGGGTTTTCGACGCGATAGCCGCCGAGGGCTTCCATGCGTGCACGGAATGCGGGGCTTCTCAGCGCCTCCAAGAGCGCTTGCACCTGCGGGGTGTCCCACGCGTAGTCAGGGACGAGCAGGTCGTACTGTTCTTCGCAGACGGGCACAAACCCCAGCCCGTACATCTTCGCAGCAGAATAGATTCCCATGCCCGCGTCCGCCGAGCCTGCTTCCACAAGCGCCGCGACCGCAGTATGCGTAAACTCCTCGTGGTCATACCCATAGATGAGCGCAGAATCGACGTCATCGCGTTTGCACACGAAATCGCTCAGAATGCGGGTTCCCGACCCCTTTTGGCGATTCACGAAGCTCAAGCCGCGTTCGGCGACGTCGGAGAGAGACCTGATGTCCAGCGGGTTGCCTGGAGCGGTCATAAGGCCTTGCTGGCGCCAGACGCACTCCACCTGACGGACGCCGCCGTGAGGAAAATGACGTTCCAAGTACGATTCGTTGTACGCGCCCGTCTGCTCGTCCAGCAAATGAATGCCGCCACAATGGCTTTCGCGGCGTTTCGCAGCCACGATCGCCCCCATGGACCCTACATGGGTGGATGCCACGGACAGCTCCGGCGTCCTCGCGTGCACCAGCTGCGCCAGCTCGTCGATAAGCGGATCGTGGCTTCCTATGACCACCAGCGAATCCTCCACGTCCGCACGCGACCGCAGCAGACGAACGCTCACCTGCTCGCCTGCTTCGATGCCTTCCGCGTTCTGGGGGATTTCCATGATGCCGTCCGCTTTGACGAAGGAGGTGACCACGCCGGCTCCGCGCGAAAGCGGCGACGCCACCATCTTGCCGTCCACGTTGCCCACGCGCACGCGGATGAACTCGCGGTATTTCAAGGACGACACGCATGTGCGCGACAAATGCGCCTGGATGCTCTCGTCCTGGGCAAGCGAGCAGCCCAGCAAGCGCGCAATAACCGGCTTGAGCAAGGACTCGACCACGATAATGCCGCTCACCGGATAGCCAGGAACGCCCAGGACCACCGCACCGTCGGCCATGCCCACGATAGCAGGCTTGCCCGGCTTGATGGCGATGCCATGGAAGAGTACCTCGCCCACGGCCGCCACCGTTCGGGCCGAATAGTCGTCCCTGCCCGCCGACGAGCCGGCGTTCAACAGCACGGCATCGCATTCGGAGACAGCGCGGGCAAGCGCGGCCTGCATCTCTTGCGGGTCGTCCTTCACGATAGGATAGACCACGGGAAGCCCGCCCCACTGGCGAACCATGCCGGAGAAAATGGCGGAGTTGAACTCCATCACGTCGCCTGGCTTCGGGCTGGCGCTCGGCGCCACCACTTCATCCCCCGTCGGGATGATGCCCACCTTTGGCCGGGCCTTGACAGGAACCTCCTGGATGCCGGCAGCCAACAGTGCGCCGAGCGCCGCCGGCGTGAGCTTCTCGCCGGAAGTCAGAAGCATCTCGCCAGCACAGATGTCCTCGCCGATCTGGCGGATATGCGACCAAGGGGCAGAAGAGGCGAACAGCGTGACCGGGCACGTGCCGAGGTCCTGAGGGCCGGCGCCTTCCGGATAGACGAGGTCTTCCACCATCACGACGGCATCGCACCCTTCGGGCAACGGGTCGCCTGTATCCACCACACGGTAGCAGGCAGGCGAAATCTCGACCGGCGTAGTGGGCCCTGCGCCGAAGGTCAGGCCGGCGTCCAATGCGATGCCGTCCATGGCGCACGCATGGTAATGAGGCGCCGAAATACGCGCGTAGACAGGCTCTGCGGTTATGCGGCCGAGCGCCTCGCCTACCGGAACGACCTCGGAAGCAAGCCCTTTCGCCCTATCGTCGACCGCCGCCAAAAGGCCTGCGACCACATCCTCCAACGTAGTGTTCGTCAAATACTCGAACGGCATAGGAACCCCTTCCGAACAGGCGCTATCATCGTTCAAACAATCGCCCTTCGCGCTAGAGCAGCCGCACTTCCACGAAGGACCCTGCAGACAAGCCTTCGACGTCGCGACGAACCTCCACGAACCCGTCTGCACGGCTCAGCTGGGAAATCAGGCCGGATTTTCCGCGAATGGGCGCCGCGTGCATTTCTCCCTCGCGCGATTCCAAGCGTACGGCGACGATTTCGGTCCGGCCGTGGTTCGAAGGAACGCCGGCATCCAGTTTCGCTACCACGGTACGACACCGCATGTCATCGCGGCATGCCAGCAGCGGACGGACCAGCTCTAAAAACATCATGTAAGCAGCGACCGGATGGCCCGGCAACCCGAACGCCGGAATACCGTCCACGTCTGCAAACAGGGTGGGTTTGCCCGGCTTCACCGCCACGCCGTGGAACAGGACCTCTCCCCTTTCCTCGAAAACGCGCGCCGTGTAGTCTTTCTCCCCCGCGGACGTCCCTCCCGAGACCAGCACAAGCTGGCAGTCTTCCAGCGCGCTGTCCACCGTCTCGCGCAAAAGCCCATATTCGTCATGGACGATAGGAAACGTCACCGCCTCGGCACCGCATGCACGGACTGCAGCCGCCAAAAGGGGGCCGTTGACATCGCGCATCTGCGAGCCTTCGGGCGTACAGTCCGGCGGAATGATCTCGGCGCCCGTGGAAATGACAGCGACGCGCGGGCGCGCCAGAACGGCAACGTTAACTATGCCGAGGCTCGCCAACGTCCCGACATGGTGCGGCTGAAGCACCGTGCCCGCCGGAATGAGAACCTGGCCCGGAGCGACATCGTCGTTTTCGAACACCACGTTAGCACCGGGGGCGCAGGGGCGCATGATGCCCACCGTTCCGTCGCCGTACTCCTCGCAATGCTCCAGCATGACCACGGCGTCGGCGCCCGACGGCAGCTGGCCACCGGTAGGAATGCGGATGCACAGGCCGGGCGAGCATGCGCAATCGGACGTTTCCCCCATGCGCACTTCGCCCGCCAGCCCAAGCAGCGCAGGCAAGGCGTCGGAGCAGCCGAACGTGTCTGCCGACACGACGGCAAACCCGTCCACCATGGAGCGGTCGAACGGCGGCACGCCTTCCGACGAGACAACATCGTCCGCAAGGACCCGACCGTTGGCCTGCTCCAAAGGAACGGAACACGTCCGCAAAAGAAGAGGCCCTGAAAATCTGCAGGCAATGACCTCCTGCGCTCTTTCCAGCGAAACGACTTCCAGCATGAGCGCTCACCTTCTTCCGTACTCCCCAGCCAACAGCGGGCGCGAAACATGGTCGCAGCAGCGCGCTGCGCTGACGTTCCCCGCACGCCGTATGAAAGACGTCGCTCTCACGGGCGGACTATGCCGAAAGCGTTCAAGAGCGCGGTCAGTCCGAACGCCACGCCGGCAATGACCGCCACCGCCTTTACGACAGGACGGTACGCGCGGTCGATGCCCACATCCTTCAGCAGCGATTTCGCGCCAACACAGACGTGCGCTGAAAGTAACGCCGCGACCGCCGCTATGGCCAGGCCCCCCACGACGGTAAGCGCTTCGCCGCTTTCTCCGAAAACGCGGAAGCACAGGACGTGCACGAGAACGGCGGTAGCCAGCAAAACGCCTGTGAACCATTTCAGCGCGAGATGCCGCTTTTTGTGAACGCTTGGAGGGCGAACGGTGTCGGTAAGCTGGTAAGCGCTCGTCGCCACGCACAAGACAACATGGAGCCCTGCCACGCCGACCCCCGCCCAGACCGCCACAGAAAGCGCATCGTTGAAACCGAACGCCAAGAGGGCACAACCAAGGATGCCGTGCGCAATAAAGAACGCAACGATGAACGCTGAGATACAGCCGTTCGCCCGCCGTGCACTCTGGTCAGCGCGCATACTACCTCCTTCGCAAGCGACGGTTCGATTGTACCGCTTTTCCCCAACGTCGGCGCGGCCGCAGCCTATTCCGCCGACCGCTCGTCCGTTCGTCGGCACATGTCACTCCAGGACTGCGCCGACATCGCGCGCAATTCGGCGGTATCCTGTCCTTGCCCGCCGAAGGCAAACGGAAACCGCCGTCGCTGCGGACGAAGCGACAAGACCTGCATCCGCGCAGGACGCCTTGGACGTAAGGAGCGCATATGCCAGATACCATGAAAGGCCTCGTACTCGTCGAGAAAGGCAAGGTCGCGCTTGGAGAGCGGCCTATTCCTGAAATCGGGCCGCACGAAGCGTTGGTGAGGACCACTGCCGTCTCTGTCTGCGAAACGGACTACGAGATCATCGAAAACCTCATCATGCCCCCGGCGGTCGGGCGTTTCGTCGGCCACGAAGGCGTCGGCGTGATCGAAGCGGTCGGCAGCGAGGTGACCTTCTTCAAGCCGGGCGACCGCGTCTGCGTCCCGCCCGTGACCCCATCGTGGCGCTCCATCGAAGCTCAGCAGGGCTGGGCACAGTTCAGCCGGGGCGGCATGGCATTCGACTGGTGCTTGGAGCGCGACGGCGTCTACGGCGAATACTTCCGCGTGCGCGACGTCGACATGAACTGCGCGAAGATTCCTGACAACGTCACCGACGTGCAGGCGTCGATGGTTACCGACATGGTGTCCACCTCGTGGCATGGCGTCGAAAACACGCCGATCATGCTGGGCGACTCGGTCGCCGTTTTCGGCATTGGCCCCATCGGCCTGTGCGCAATCGCCGCAGCAGCCATGAAGGGCGCCGGACGCATATTCGCGATCGGCACGAACCCGAAAGGCGTCGAAATCGCGAAGGCATGGGGCGCCACGGACATCGTAAGCTACAAGGACGGCGACGTCGTCGAGCAGATTTCCGAGCTCAACGACGGCGCCGTGGACGTGAGCATCATCGGCGGCGGCCCTGCTTCGGCGGTCGCCCAAGCCATCGCCCTCACCCGCGGCGGCGGCGAGGTCTGCAGCCTGAACGCTTACTACGAGGACGTCGTCATTCCGCCTGCCGCCTGGAATTCCGGCATGAAGACCCAGAACATCCGCGGATGGCAGTGCACGGGCGGACGCGAACTGTTCGAGCGCTACCTGAAGATGATCTCGCTCGGCAAGTTCGATCCCGCGCCGCTTGCCACGCACGTCTTCCATGGCCTGGATGAGATGGAAGCGTGCCTGTGGAAGAAGAAGGATCGCGACTGCCTGAAGCCCGTCTGTCTCCTGGGCTAGCATGGCACGCAGGCATCGGCGCGCTGGCACCCTCTTCGACGCCGGTGCGTCAACGACGGCACGATTGCACTCGGACGCTCCAGGCGACGGCCCGATTGCGTTCGGACGCCTCAAGCATTGACGTTCCTCCATCGCGCCGATAACCCCGGACGCGAGAACATCGCTTCGCCTCTGCCCCATCGAGCCCGCTTCCGCGCCTTTTTTCGGAAGCGGGCGTTTTTTGCGCGTAAAATCGAACGGGACAACCTCGACGACGTCAAGGAGGAACGCGATGGACGAGCGCGCGCCCTTATTCGAATCGCTCGAGCAGGTAAGCTCAGGCTGGATCAACAAGTACGTCCTTACCTACCGCATGCCGGACGGCAGGACGCATGTCTACGAGAGCGCCTCGCGCAAAAAGCGGGACGACTACGAGCGAGAGCTGCGTGCCATGGACGAGCTCGCGATCAAGCGCGAGGGCGCGGCCGGAAGCGCTTCCGATAAAGAAAGCGCTTCCGTCGATACCGAGGAAGAAGCACCGGAGGCTTTCGCCTCCCCTGCCGACATCCTGCGCTCCGACGCCATCAGCATCGTAGGCCGCACGGAGAACGACGAAATCCTGCTCATTAAAGAGTTCCGGTATCCGGTGAACTCCTGGTGCGTCGCATTCCCCGCCGGCCTCGTAGAACCGGGCGAAGACTTGGCTGCCTGCGCCGACCGCGAACTGCAGGAAGAGACCGGCTACCGCATCGTCGAGCCCGAAAACGGCTCCCCTGCCGTGCGCATGCTGCCGCAAGCGGGACTTTCCTCGACCGGCATGACCGACGAGCAGGTGCAGGTCTGCTTTGCGCGCATCGAGCGTGCAGGGGATGCGCATACCGAAGAGAACGAGCTCATCGAGCCGTTCACCGTGCCCATTCGAAGCCTGCGCCGTTTCCTGGACGAAAACCAGCTCCCTATCGGTACCCGCTGCCAGCTGGTCCTAGAAATGTACGCACACGCTTTCCCGCAGGATACGCCCGGCGGCTACCTGTAAGCACGCGCAGCGCGAAAAGCGGCACGCCCGCGCACGCCGCACAGGACGGAAATACGAACGGCAAAGCCCTTCTCCGTTGTTTCGCTCGCGAAGGCAACGGAGAAGGGCTTGCTGCACATAAGGGCTGTCGCAGGGGCGCGATGGCAAGGAACCGCGTTCTTTTACCGCTGCCCTTCCTCGCCCGACTGCTGCCGCGCAGCCTGCGCGGGCGCAACGGACGCCTGCGGGACTTTGGCGTCCTCTGCCACCACAAGCTGCTCGAACATGGAAGCGGTCTCCTTGAAGTCAGCGGGCAGGACCACCGTCGCGGCGCGACCGCGCTTGGCGAATTCGGTCATCATGTCCGTCCACTGGGTGAACAGGAACAGGCTGTTCGCTTCCGCGGTCGAAACGCCGGACGAACGGATGGTCTCGAGGGATTCGGTGATGCCGTCAGCGATGGCTTTGCGCTGGGCGGCAATACCGCGACCCGCCTGCTCCATAGCCTCCGCGTTCGCACGCGCTTCGGTGACGGTCTTGATGCGCTCCGCTTCAGCAAGGGACTGGGCGGCCACCTTGTCTCGCTGAGCGCTGTTGATGCGGTTCATGGAAGCCTCGACGTCCGGCGGCAGGCCGATACCGGTGATAAGGGTGGAGACCAGGTCGTAGCCGTACGCCTGCATAAGGCCCGAAACCGTCGTGTTCACGTCGAGCGCAATGGAATCTTTGCGGTCGAAGACTTCGTCAAGCGTGTACGAAGGCACCGCGCTGCGCAGCGCGTCGATAAGGTACGAGCGCATCTGGTCGACCGGGTTCGCCAGCATATAGTAGCTACGGTAGACGCCGGATTCGACCGGTGTGGCACCTCGCTGGAAGCTCACATGGTACTGGGCTGCAATATCCATGTTGATGGTGACGTTGTCTTTCGTCTTCGCGTCGATCTGAAAGTTCGACTGGCCCGTGCGCAGATCGACGCGCGCGGCAATGCGCTCGATGACCGGAATGCGCAGATGGATGCCAGGTCCCACGATGCGGTTAAACTTGCCCAGGCGTTCGATGATGACTTCGGTCTGCTGACGGACGATAAAGATGGCATTGACCAACAGTACGGCCACGATGACCAGGACGATGAGAAGCGGGACGAGCCCGGCGATAAAGGCTGCGGGGCTGAAGTACATGGCGATCCTTCCTCTTGCCGTTCGCGCGCATCGGCGCGCACGACCATTCTAACCGTTCGAACGGCACAGGACGGTCGCAGCATGGAAAAGTTCGAAGCGGACGCCCCGAAAGCCGCACGAAGTCTAGAATGCGTAAGGAACGAACTGCGACCCCACCAGCAAGATGGCCGACGTCGCAGACACCAGGAAAAGGGAGTCGCAGCGGTCGAGCAGACCACCGTGACCGGGCATGATGGTGCCAGAGTCCTTAAAGCCAGAATTCCGCTTGATGCGGCTTTCGGCGAGGTCGCCCAGCACGCCCGACAGACCGCAGACCACGCCGAACAAAAGCGCGAACGGCATCGGCATTTCCACGCCAGGAATGAGCGTCATAAGCCCCCACATGATCATGGAGCCGACCAGGCCGGCGATCAGGCCCTCCCAGCTTTTTTTCGGAGACGTGCGCGGCGCCAGCTTATGTTTGCCGAAACGGCTGCCGATCAGGTACGCGAACGCATCGTTCGCCCACACGCTCAGCTGCACGAGCACCGCAAGCACGCCGCCCCAGAGATCGGGCAGCGCCATGCGCACGATGAGCAGCCCGGACAAGAGCATGCCGCAGTAGGCACCACCCAGAAAGCTTACGCCGACATCGGAGACGCGGGCGCGCATCCAGAACACGTACCAGATCAAAAGCGCCATAAGGAATGCGACCGTGACCACGAGCGCACCGTTCATGCCAGCGAAGAACACGCTGACCGGATACGCGACGGCGGCAATGACGCCCAGGAGCTCGTTTGGGAGTTTCGCGTCGGAGCGCAGCATGTAATAAAACTCGTTTGCACAGATGCCGGCAAGGACGGCCACCATGATCATGGTCGTAACGTCGCTTGCTAACGTGAGCAGCACCGACGCGGCGACATAGACGAATCCCGTCCGGAAGCGCACCTGAATGTTCGAAGGATTGCGCAGACGCTTCGGCGTTTTGTCCAGCACCACTTCTTTGACCGAACGGCGACCCTTCTCGTCCGCATCCGCCGCAGCAGCCTTACGCTCGGCAGCCGCGCGTTGGTCGTCTTCGAGCGAAAGCGGCGCGTCGAAAAGCGCCGGGGGAACTCCGGGACGGCCTTCAGCACGACCGTTGCGTTCTGGCTGTTTTCTTTCGCTGCCGGTCACGCCTGCTGCACCCCGCCAAAGCGTCTATCGCGCGCCTGGTACTCCAAAAGCGCGCGCAAGAATTCGTACCGGTCGAAGTCAGGCCACAGGACGTCCGTGCAGACGAACTCGGCATAGGCGATTTCCCACAACAAGAAATTCGAAACGCGCATTTCCCCGCTCGTGCGAATAAGCAAATCCGGGTCGGGCGCGTCGTCAGTGGAAAGCAAGCGAGAGAAAGACGCCTCCGTGAGCGCGGGGGCAGGCCTTCCCTCCTCGGCGGCCGCGACGGCAGCCTTCGCATAGCGCGCAGCAGCATTGAGGATGTCCTGGCGCCCGCCGTAGTTGACGGCGACGAGCAAGGTCATGCCGTCATTGTCCTTGGTCTTCTCCCATGCCTCGTCGAACGCGCGGCGCGTCTCTTCCGGCAGCATGGAGAGGTCTCCGATCGTGCGGACGCGAACGCGTTCTTCGTGCAGTCCGTCGACTTCTGCAAGCATGGTCTTCGCAAACAGATCCATGAGCCCGACCACTTCGTCCTGCGGCCGCTTCCAGTTCTCCGTCGAGAACGAGTAGATGGTCAGATAGCGAACGCCGATGTCGTTCGCACAGCGGATGGTCTCGCGCACCGCCTCTATGCCGGCTTTGTGCCCTTTCAGACGATTGAGCGCACGCTTCTTCGCCCACCTGCCGTTGCCGTCCATGATGACCGCTACATGCGCAGGCACGCGTGCAGGGTCGAGCGACCGCGGGTCAAGCCCAGCCGGCGGGTTCGGAAATATGTAGTCAAGAGGCTTGTTCATGTCACCCACTTAAGACGCAAGGAGAGAACGGCAGGAGACCCGACGCAACGAACCGACTCGTTTCGGTAGGCACCCTATCCGAATCGTATCTCCCTGGCGGATTGCAACGCCCCGACAGGATTGCATCTTCCTGGTCGAATTGCAACGCCCCGGTCGAACCACAACACCCCAGTCGTCCAAAACGTCAGCGAGGGCTTTCCTGGCGAGCGCGATTGGCATGAAAGCCTGAGGAAGCGTATTGCAAATACGCGACGAAGGCTTGGAGCGCCAAGCGTGCCGCCAGGGAAGACCGCAGCGTCGGCCGGTCCGCTGTTCGACAGAACAGCGGAACTCCGGCAGAGCGCCAAGCGTGCCGCCAGGGAAGACCGCAGCGTCGGCAGGCTCCGCCGTTCGCCAGAACGGCGGAGCGTGAGAGCCCGCAGCGTCGGCTTGTTCCGCTGTTCCACGAACGGCAGAACGCCTAGATCTCCATCACTTCGTCTTCCTTCTTCTTGAAGACGACGTCGACATCGGCGATGTATTTGTCCGTGAGCTTCTGAATCTCCGCTTCGGCGCGCTTAGCGTCGTCCTCGGAGATTTCGGAGTCCTTCTTCTGCTTTTCGATGGCGCTGTTCGCATCGCGGCGTGCAGCACGGATGGCAACGCGAGTTTCCTCGGCGAAGCCCTTGCACTGCTTCACAAGCTCGCGGCGACGCTCCTCGGTAAGGGCCGGGAAGGGCAGGCGGATGCACGCACCGTCGTTGGACGGGGTCACGCCCAGGTCGCTTTCCATGATGGCGTGCTCGATAGCGCGCAGCATGCCTTTGTCCCACGGCTCCACGACGAGCATGTGGGCGTCGGGCGTCTTTACGGCGGCCATCTGGTTGATCGGCGTCTGGACGCCGTAGTAGTCGACCTTGATGCGGTCGAGGATCATTGCGTTCGCACGGCCCGTGCGCACGGTGGTGAAGTTATCGTGCAGTGCCGCGATTGCCTTTTTCATGCGCTCTTCGGCAGCATCCCTGATTTCGCTCATCTTGTTCCTTTCGCCCTGCGGGGAATTCGTGCTTCCGTGATTATCGCACACTCTGCCCGTCGCGTAAGGACAGGCACGGCCAATGAGAGGCTTTCCGTACGCGAAGGCGGCAAAAGCACGCAGTTGTCGACCTGAACGCTTTTGCCGCATGCTGAGACGCACGTCCCGCACCACTGCCCACAGCACGCTTTCGCACCAGCGCGCGGAAAGCCGACCTTGCTACTAACGGATGGTGGTACCGATCTTCTCTCCCTTGAGCACGCGCGCGATATTGCCCGGAACGGTCAGGTCGAACACGAGCATGGGCAGGTGGTTGTCCATGCACAGGGACGTAGCCGTGGAGTCCATGACGTGCAGTTCGCGCGAGAGGACCTCAAGATAGGAGATTTCGTCAAAACGCTTTGCGTCCGGGTTCTTCTTCGGGTCGGAATCGTAAACACCGTCGACCTTCGTGGCCTTCATGAGGCATTCGGCGTCGATTTCGCACGCACGCAGCGCGGCGGTAGTGTCCGTCGTGAAGTACGGGTTGCCCGTGCCGGCGGCGAAGATGACCACGCGGCCTTTCTCCAGATGGCGGATGGCGCGGCGACGGATATAGGGCTCCGAAACCTGGCGCATCTCGATGGCGCTCATAACGCGCGTCTGGATATCGTGGCGCTCGAAAGCATCCTGAAGCGCAAGGGCGTTCATGCAGGTGGCGAGCATGCCGATGTAGTCGGCCTGGGAACGGTCCATGCCTTCTGCCGAACCCGCCATGCCGCGGAAGATGTTGCCGCCGCCGACGGTGATGGCCAGCTCGATGCCGTCGTCGACGATCTCTTTGATCTGGACGGCGAGCTCTTCGACCACCTTCGGGTCGATGCCGTAGCCGGTGTCGCCCATCAAGGCCTCGCCGGAGAGCTTGAGCAGGACGCGCTTGTACTTGTAGTCTTCTTGGGCCATCTGGAAACCTTTCGGACGTCGCGATTATGCCAACTAATTATCTTACCTGATTGTCCCTTTACAATCTTCCCCATTTTGAGCAAGGGACCTCGTGCACAAAAACAACCTGGAAGCGATTGGCTCTCTGCAATTGATCGTCAGCATGCAAAACGCCGGGGCTGCTCTCGCAGCGCCCGGCGTTCGCTCGTTCGCTTTTCGCGCGTCCTAATCCCTGTTCAGGAAACGTCCTTAGTAGCCGAACCCGAATCCATAGCCGTTTCCGCCGTTGCCGTACCCATAGCCGTAGCCATTATTGCCGGAATTCTGGCTTGAGCCGCTCGTTTGCGAGCCCTCGTCAGAGCCGAGCGTGGCGGACGCGGTCTGGGTCTGGCCGTCGCGCACGTACTCGATCTGGACGGTATCCCCCGGGTTGACCGAACGAATGGCCAGAACTAGGTCGCTGGAGGATTCGATGGCAGTGTTGTTCACCTTCGTGATGACGTCGCCCTGCTGAAGCCCCGCTGCAGCGGCGCCGGAGCCGTCATTCACGCTCGTCACGAGCGCGCCGGAATCGACCGAGAGGCCGTACATCCGGGCAACTTGGGAATCGACCGTGCCCGTGGTCACGCCGAGCTGGGCGTGCGTGGGCGTCTTGCCGTCGATGATCTGCTGAGCGATGCCCATGGCGTAATCCACCGGGATGGCGAAACCAACGCCGGAATACTGGCCGGAGCTGCTTTGAATCATCGTGTTGATGCCGATAAGCGCCCCGTCAGAGTCCACCAGCGCGCCGCCCGAGTTGCCAGGGTTGATGGCAGCGTCAGTCTGGATCATGTTCGTGTAGTACGCCGTGCCGCCTTCGTTCTGAAGGACGCTCGAACGGTTCACGGCAGAGACGATGCCCGTGGCGACCGACTGCTCAAGGCCGTACGGAGAACCGGCGGTCATAACCCATTCGCCTACGGTCAAATCAGCCGAGCTGCCAATCTGGACGGCGGTCAAATCCTCGTCAGCCTCGATCTTGATCACGGCGAGGTCGCTTGACGCGTCCTGGCCCACCACCGTCGCCTCGTACTGGTTGCCGGAACACAGCGTCACCATCAGGCGGTCGGCGCCTTCGACCACGTGGTCGTTGGTGAGGATGTAACCGTCGTCGGAAATGAGCACGCCGCTGCCAAGGCTTGAAAGGGTCTCGGAAGAACCGCCGTCCGAATAGCCGTACATGCCGAACATGCCGTAGCTCTGCTGTTCGGAGTAAACGTCGATGTTCACGACGGAAGGCAGGACCTTCTGGGAGACCGCCTCTGCCAAAGTGGCGTCATCGCCCGCGACTTCGATAGAGCCGCCCGCACCGCCCAGCACCGTACTGCCGCCGGACGAGCCGCCTGCATTGAACGCTGCGAAACCGCCGATGCCGATCGCGCACGCAAGCGCCGCACCTAAAAAGCCGGCGAGGAAGGTCTTTCCGAATCGCTTTACCGTACCGCCAGAGCCGGATGCCCCTGCATCATGGGACGCAGTCGCCGTCGCAGGCTGCTGGTAAGAATAGGAGTTGGAAGAAGCTCCGTACGCGCTCCCGTAAGGCTGGTAGGCGCCCTGTGCGCCGGAGGCATACCCCGCCTGCGTCGCCGGGGAGGAAAACCCTGCCTGCTGCTGTCGGTCAGCGCTTGCCCCGTACTGCGCCGTCTGCGCTTGCCCGCCGTACGTCCAGTTCGGGCTTGCAGAGCGGGCGGGCTCCTCCGTTGTGCCCGCTGCGGCGTTTGCCGACCCGTCGGCCGCAAGAGGCTGCGTCGGCATCGGCGTGGTGCCCTGGTAGCCCGACCCAGGAGCCGGAATCTGGCTTGCCGTCGGACGGGACGCCTGGCTTGCTGTTTGCTCCGGAGTCCCGTCGTGCTGCAGGGGCAGCTCCTGCGAGCTGCCCTGGGGGATGTTCTCGTTATAGTTCGTCATGGCTCTCTCCTGTCGGTTTCGAAGAACGCCCGCTGCCGAGCCGTTTCGCTCGCGCTCCTCCGGCCTGAGCTTGGAGGAAAGGCGTCCTTTGCCGTAGTCTCTGCTCTGTCTCTCATCTGGTACGTTCCGCGGTACCGTTCCGTGCGGCGAGCTCGCTTTCGGCCCGCCTTCTGTTTGACACGACGACCATACCATGCGCGCGCTTCCCTCTCGCACCAGGAAACGAAGCCGTCATGCGCGCGACACACAACTACTCCAAAAGGTGTACGCCCTTAGGTTCACCGGCATCCTGGAATGACAAGAAAGCCGGTCGCCTTTTATCATGCCCTCGCATGCGGAGTTCGGCCTTTCGATAGATGAGAAAAAGCGACTGGCCCTTTTTCTCCTTTTCTCGCACTCTTCTCGCAGCGCGCCCTCCACCGAAGAGCACCGTCCTGCCCGCAGCGAAAAACGGTCAGTCCGGCAGAAAAACGCTACTATGCGATAGGAAAGAGACATCGCGAACACGGTCGAGAAAGGCTGCCCATGGTCACATCAGAACAGTCCGCGACGGGCGCGCGCACCCGCCGCGGCGCCGCGAACGCCTGCAAGCGCCTGTACGTGTCGGTGTTGCTCGCGCTTTTGCCACTGCTCGTTTCGTGGGGGTCCCGCCTATCGCCCGCCATGCGACGCGAGACCGCGTACCTCCCCGAAGGATTCTCTTTTGCCGTTCGCATTCTCGGCACCGGCCAAGCGTGCGCAGCACGGCGCAAGCCCACTGCAGGCTGGAAACGGATGCCGAAAGACGCGCGTGTCGACTACGCCATCGAGTTCCGGGATGTCGACTATGCCTTCGACGTCTTTTCGGGCGGCCTGTCGCTCCAAAGCGCCCTGGCCGCACGTTTGTTCTGCACGCGCGGCCCGAACAACGACGGCGTCGCCCTCACCTACCTGTTCACACGCCTTCTGCACGCGTTCTTCTTCTGGCGCGGCCGGTAAGCGATCGCAGAGAGAAAGGAACCTTATGCAAGCCTTCGAATACTCCTGTCCGACGAAAATCGTCTGCGGCGCCCACGCGCTGAGAAAGCTTGCCGACGAGCTGCGGGACCACCAGGTAGAAAAACCGCTGCTTCTGAGCGACGCGAACCTGGTGAAGCTCGGCGTCGCACAGCATGCCATCGAGCCGCTCGAAGAGGCGGGCGTTTCCTTTGCGCTTTTCGACCAGATACCGCCGGACTCGTCGCTCGACGTGGTGAACGAAGTCGTGCGTGTGTACACGGAAGAAGGCTGCGATGGCTTCGTCGCGTTGGGCGGCGGCAGCGTCATTGACACGGGAAAAGGCGCGGCAGCGTCCATCTCCTGCGAAGGCGCCGACTTCGCAAGCCTGCAGGGAGCCGAAATCCTGCGCGGCGAACGCCCGCCGTTCTTTGCCATTCCGACCACAGCGGGCACCGGCTCCGAAGTGACGCTGGTCGCCGTCGTGGCAGACACCGCAGCGAACGCCAAGCTTTCGTACACGTCCTACCGCTTGGTGCCGGATGTGGCGTTCCTGGACCCAGCTCTCACGCAAAGCCTCCCGCCAAAGCTTACCTCCACGACGGGCATGGACGCGCTTACGCACGCAGTCGAGGCATACACCTCCATCCAGAAGAACCCGGTCTCCGACGCGTTCGCGACCGGTGCTATCGAGCTTATTTCCCGCAACCTTGTGACCGCATGCGAAACGCCTCAAGATGCCGACGCCCGCACTGCGCTCGCGCTTGGCAGCCTTATGGCAGGCGCCGCATTCTCTAACGCCATGGTCGGCGTCGTCCACGCCCTCGGCCATTCGCTTGGCGGTCTCTGTCACGTGCCGCACGGCCAAGCGATGATGCTCCTGTTGCCCCACTGTGTAGACTGGAACATCGCGCACGGCATGCATCGCGGCCTGTACGGCGAGCTGCTGCGCGCACTTGACCCTGCCCGCTTTGAACAACTTGCGCTTGATGCCGCCAAGCAGCAAGACAACTCGCTTGGTGCCGTTGACACCAAGCGCCTTGCAGAGATGCGCGACGCTGCATTTGCCGCCAAGCTCCATGACATGAACACGCTGTTCCACGAGCGTTGGAATGTGCCCATCTCCCTTTCCGAACTGGGAATTGCGCGTGATGATCTACCGAAGGTCGCGCACCAAGCGCGCTATGACGGAGCAGCTATCTACAACTCCTACGAAATATCCGAAGAGACCGCGCTTGCCATCCTGGAGGCCGCATACTAGGCGACGCCTGACAACGCGAAACGAAACAGAACGCTGACCGAAAGGCCCTCTATGACCACCCAGACCGCACTCCCCTCTTACGAAAGCGCCGCGGACGTCGCTGCGGCAGCGGCGCGCATGCACGAGTACTTTACGACCGGCGCAACGCTTCCTATCGAACACCGCAAAGACGCTTTGCGTCGGCTGAAGGCATGGCTCAAAACCAACGAAGAGCGCGTGCTGTCCGCATTGCAGGAAGACCTGGGCAAGGCGCCTTTCGAAGGCTACGCGACCGAGCTTGGCATTGTGTACGAGGAAATCAACCTCTGCTTGGGGCACATCGGGTCATGGACGCGCCCGCGGCGCGTGCCCACGCCCATCACGCATTTCCGTTCGTGGTCGAAGGTCTATCCGAGCCCCTACGGCGTAGTCTTGGTGCTCAGCCCGTGGAACTACCCCCTGCAGCTTGCGCTCGTGCCGCTGGTGGACGCGCTTGCCGCCGGCAACTGCGTGGCGCTCAAGCCTTCGCGCACCTCGCGTGCGACGAGCACGCTGCTCTGCGAAATGCTGACCGAGCTGTTCGACCCTGCGTTCGTCTGCGCCTTCCCTGGATCCGGCGCCATGAACGACTGGCTGCTGGAGACGCGCTGGAACCACATCTGCTTCACGGGAAGCCCTGCTGTCGGCCACACCATCATGGCCGCCGCCGCGAAATACCTCACGCCCGTCACGCTTGAGCTGGGCGGCAAAAGCCCCTGCATCGTGGACGCTTCCGCGAACATCACGCGTGCAGCCCAGCGCATTGCCTGGGGCAAAGGCATCAACACCGGCCAGACCTGCGTAGCGCCGGACTATTTCTTGGTGCACGAGTCCGTCGTCGTCGAGCTCGTCGCGAAGCTCGACGCGTGCTTCCACCAGTACTACGGACAGGACATTCTTGCCTGCGACGAATGGCCGCGCATCATCAACGAGCGCCATTTCGACCGCCTGATGGGCCTTATCGAAAACCGCAATCCTAACGCGACGGTCGCTTTCGGCGGGCACGGGAACCGCGAGACCCTGCGCATCGAGCCAACGTGCCTGCGCAACGTGACGCTCGACGACCCGGTCATGCAGGAGGAAATCTTCGGCCCTATTCTGCCCGTCATCACGTTCCGGACGCTCGACGAGGCGTTCGGTATCGTCCGCCAGTTCGAAACGCCGCTTGCCTGCTACATCTTCGCCGAAGACAAGGCGGTGCAGCAGCGCGTCATCCGCGAGCTGCCTTTCGGCGGCGCAACGGTGAACGATGTGATCATCCACCTCGCGAACAACCATATGGGGTTCGGCGGCCTGGGAAATTCCGGCATGGGCGCTTACCACGGCAAGGTCGGCTTCGACACGTTCACGCACTACAAGTCCACGCTCACGAAAGGAACCTGGCTTGAGCTGCCCGTGCGCGTCCCACCGTTCGGCAACAAAATCAAACTGCTGCGCATGCTTATGAAATAATGGCCTGCTGCACTGTGCGGAACGACCACTAAGGAGAGAGACGCCTATGCAGCTGCCTGGCATCATCGAAATAACCCCCGACCAGTCTGACCTGCTCGCCAAAGGGGCTCGCATTTTGGGAACAAGCTTCCTCGAAGAACTCTGGTTCGCAACCTGGCTTTCGGCGCTGGATTCGCTCGGCGCCGACCGCGCTCGCAAGGAAGCCATCATGCACGCGTATTTCCAGACGGAGCTGGAGCTCCATGCGCCCTACCACGCCCTCTATGCGACCGATGACCTGGCGGCGGTCGCAGGAGGCTACCTTGCAAGCGAATTCGCTGACGCGCCTGGCCACCAAGCGCTCGAAGAGCAGGCTTTCGCGCACGTCCTGCCCGCACTGCTGACCGAAGCAGAAGCGCAGGCGCTGGACGCTGCAAGCCAGCACCTTGAGCCCGTGTCCGACTTCTTCTGGGCGGCAGACCATGCGCGCGCAGACCATGCGGCAGGCGCCACTGCGACGGACGACCATATCTACTTCTTCGCATGGGCCGTCGATCCGGACAATCGCGGATCGGGCGCTTTCCGACGCCTGATCACGCCCTTCTTCGACCGCGCAGACGAACTGGGCGTCAACTGCTATCTGGAATGCTACAGCGACGAGCTTCAGTCCCTCTACGAACACGTCGGCTTCGAGCTCGTGCGCACGCTTGATGCGCCCGGCGTCGACATCATCGAACGCTGCATGGTCCGCCGCCCTCGCCAAGCGAACGCTTCCTAGACCTTCGCGGTGCGCTACCCGCGCATCCGCCCCCGAAACGAGCCGTCCGATCATCCTGGAGAAACATGAGCGACCGCAAGCACGCCAAACGCAAGAACAAACAACGCAGCGCGCCCGCCCGCCGCGAAAAGCGTGCGTGCTGCAAAAGCACCCCTGTTCCTGCGCGCGCGGCAAAGTTCGCATACTGCGAAAGCATGCTGCGCTGCCCGGTATGCGCATCGGCCCTGCACCTGGCAGGCGGAAGCCTCGTGTGCGATCGCGGCCACGATTTTGCCATCTCCAAGAAGGGAACCGTGAACTTCCTGTCGCGTCCCCACGAGTCGGACGGCTACGACCAGGATTTCTTCGAAAACCGCCGCATCGTCTTCGAAGCGGGCTATTACGAGCACCTCGTCGAGGGCGTCGCTTCCTTCTTCGACGCCCGCCCTGATCTACGCTGCATCGTGGACGTCGGGTGCGGCGAAGGATTCTACGCCAAGCGGCTGATTGCTCCTCGCACGGACAAATCCGCCCCAGCCCCGTCCGAGACATGCCCCCTGCCCAGCCGCACGCTCATCGGCCTCGACCTTTCGAAAGAAGCGCTCCAAGTTGCCGCACGCGGTGGAAACGACGTGTGCTGGATAGTGGGCGACGTCGCAGCGCTTCCCCTGCAGGATTCCAGCATGGACGCCGTTCTTGACGTCTTCACGCCCGCTCATTACGCTGAATTCGCACGCGTGCTCAAACCAGGCGGCCTTCTCGTCAAGGTCGTCCCCGGCGCGAACCACCTGAAGGAGCTGCGCCATGCCTTCCGTGACCTCATCCGTCACGAAGACTATACGAACCAGCTGGTAGTCGACCATTTCCAGCGTCATTTCAAGCTTCTAGAGCGCATTCCGCTCGCCAAGACCACGCGCACCACCCCGACCGAGCTGAAAGCCTTCGTGCGCATGACCCCGCTGCTTTTCGGCGTGGAC
>CHCFC05602__coassemble_155_pt1 | contig 44231 bp, 37 predicted proteins | sample CHCFC05602__metabat2_low_PE_036 | metagenome-assembled genome bin CHCFC05602 | reverse complement strand
ACCTCGCTCCTCTCCTAGCCTGCCCCACAGGCTCCCAACGCACGCAGACGACGCGCGCTAAACAAGGCATAGTACAACAGGTAGCACTCTAGTAAAGTACCAGAATCCGTCCATCACCCCTAGGGGGTTAATTTAGGAGAAATGCAGGCAAAACCCTTATCACCCGTTCGGGCAAACGCCTTCAAGCTGAAATATCGTTCAGGTACGGCCGCATACCTTGCTCGCGCGCAACGGCCTTCAAGAGATGGCCGATTCGGTCACGGCCTTGAGCGCCTGCACAATGAGCGCCCCTCCCGTTTGGACGGGAGGGGCGCTCGTCAGCCTGCCGTTACTCGACGATGGTTGCGTTCTGGACTGTTTCGCCGTCTTTCGCAGGCGCGGGGCCATCCTCGTCCTTATCGCGGTCGGACGCCAACGCATCGATGACGATGGGGTCGTTCACGGATTCGCGCGCTTCGTCGGACTCTTGAAGCGCCGACTTGAGCGATTCGGAGTCCTCGTTGTTCATCGGCATAAGGAAGTATGCATCTCCGCCGATGAAAATAGGCGTGAACGGCACGGGATCCTGATCGAAGCCCAAAGCGTCGCCACGGTCGACCCCCTGCTCGGCAGCGCGCGCATCGTATTTCGCCTTCAGTTCGGCAATCTCTGCCTTGAACTCGGCTTCCGCTTCACCGCGCACGCGCTTGACCTGTTCTTTGGTCTCGTTCTTCCAGCGGTTTTTACGCCATGCGTAGTAGTTGGCGTTGTAGCGCATTTGGATAAGCTCGAGCACGATGCAGAACACCATCGCGAAGTACACGATGACTTTCTCAAGCGGCATGTGGATAAGCTCGATGCCGGTATGGAAGCCCGCCGCGTCAATGACCAGCAAGCAGCCGATCGCCACGATGAACGTGAGCGCCAGCATTTTCATCTCGGGATGGCCGTTGATGAAGTTCGAAATGGGGTCAACGAAGATCATCATCATGAACACTGCGAGCATGACCGCCACGATCATGATGATCAGATGGTCCGCCATGCCGACGGCCGTGATGACCGAGTCGATAGAGAACACGACGTCCATGACCATGATGGTGCCGACCGCCTGGGGCAGGCCGATCATATGAAGCGCTTTATGCTCTTCCGAATGCGTCGCCTTCACCTCCGTCAAGCGCAGCATGTCGACGACCTCCGAAATGCCCTTGTAGATCAAGTACGCACCGCCAAGCAGCAGCACAAGGTCGCGCACGGAGAACCCGTGGCTGTACGCACCGAGGTCGATCGTGAACAGCGGATTGGTCATGTGCACCAAAAACGACGCAAAGCTCAGGAAGACAATACGCATGACCAGCGCGCCGCCCAAACCGAGCTTTCGGCCGATATGCTGTTTGTCCTGAGGCAGGCGGTTCGTGGTAATAGAGATGAAGACCAGATTGTCGATGCCGAGCACAATCTCAAGGAATATGAGCGAGATCATGGTAATCCACGCTTCGGGCGTGGTGAAGACTGCCAAGTCCACGGCGGCTACCGTCCTTTCGTATTGGTCGTCAGTGCTCGTTCAGTCGAGGGCGCGCACAAAAAAAGACCCATGGCGTATGCCACGAGTCTCGTCGTTCAAGACACGCCAGGCGCAAGGCCAGGATGTTGACGGGCCACATACAACGTATGCCGACTACTCCCTCAATCAAGCTCGAATCATGGTAACAAAGGCCCTGAAACCGTGCAATGGTATACTCATCCCGTAACGAACACGTCACGTTCGCCCGCGCGAACAGACACAACGCGGCCTTGCTTGCAAATGAGGCCCGGTCAAAGCGAAGTTTGCTTTGCCGAAAACTCCCGCATGCACGGAGTATCGATCATGATTGGAGGGCAGATGAGCGAAGCTCCTAAGCACGCCAAGCACGCGGCGCGTCCTTCGGATGCGCAAGCGAACGCGTCAACGGACGAGCAGACGGCGCTTTCCCCCAAACCCGGCACGTTGGCGCGCGGAGCGCACGCGGTCACGCCGGAAGTGGTGCCAGATAGGCCCCCGCTCGTCCAGAAACTGCACGATTTCGCGGAGAACCGCAATCCTTACACGCCGCCTGAGCGCCTGTATACCGACCGGACCAGCGAAGAAGTATCCCGCCTGGAGACCAAAGGGCTGCGTCGACCCTTCGACCTGCCGCTTGCCGTCAAAATCGTGCTCGGTGCGAGCGTTGCTGTCGCAGCGGTCGCAGGCGGTGTTTTCGTCTACCACTCTGCCGACGCTATCCTCAACGCCGACCAGCGCGAACAGGCCGCCCTGCAGGAAAGCCTTGCACGCGAGGTAACGCTCAACCTCCCGGCCTTGTCCACGCTTGCACCGCTCGACAACGCCGGCATTCTCGCAACGTTGCAGGCCGAAAGCGCGAACGTTGTCGACCTGACCCCGCTTCTCGCCGACGAAACCGGCATGGAAGTCGTAAAGCTCGCTGACGACGTGGACGCGTCGAACGCGGAAACCGCTGCCGCTTTGTGGACGGGGGTCGGCTCGCTCAACGCTGCCGAAGCCGTGCATTTGCTCAACGGCTCCTGGCTATTGGCAGTCGACCGTTCGGACGGCGTGAACCTTAACGTTCGCTTCGCGGACTTCACGAGCGGAAGCGCCGAAGCAGCCCTTGCCGCCGCTGTGACCGCTCAAGGCCTCGACGGCACGGCCACCGGCGACGTGACCCAGGACAGCTCCGGCAACACTATCCAGACCGGTTCCGTGACGATTGCAGACGTGCCCTACCAGTGGCAGATTTCGGTATGCCCGCTCGACGAGTTCTACGGCATTGCAGGCATGCCTGAAACGGCCATGTACGTGGGCGTGCGCTTGTTCCAGTAAGACGGAAACGCACAAACCCCTGCATAACGCAGGAACACGAAAAAGGGGCTTCGAATAATCGAAGCCCCTTTTGTACGCCCGCTTACCCACGAGGGCGCATTCTCATCCCAAATCGGACGGTACTCGCATGCTGCAACGGAGGCCGCACGTGCCACCTGCGGCTAATCGTTTCCTACAAAACGACCGTGCCCGTTGCGAGCAGCAACGCGGAAACGACTGCAAGCACGATGATAAACGCGAGGATGAGCTTGTCGCGCAAAAGCTGGAAGCACGGTTGGTTGCGCTGGCGTTTGCCGATGGCGTAGACAACGACGCCCGGCAGGAAGAGCAGCGACATGAGCACCACGTACTCAATGCCCGTTGCGTATACCAGGAACAGGCTGAAAGCCACGCCGACGATGCCGCAGACAACCCATTTTGCCACCGGCCCCGACAGCTTACCCTTGAACAGGTCCTGAGACGTAACGGACAGCTTCAAGAAGAAGAGCGAAGACAGGAAGTACGGGATAAGGATCAAGCCGAGCGAAAGCACATAGAAGAACTGGTACGTGCCTTCCGAAAGCACCATCAGCACGAAGAACGCTTCGACGACGAGCGCGGAAATGACGAGCGTGCGCACAGGCGCGCCCTTCTTGTTCGTGACCGCAAAGCTCTTCGTGAACACGCCGAGACGTGCCGCTTCGAACGGGACCTCGGAAGTCAAGACGGTATAGCCCAGCATGGCCCCCAGAAGCGAAAGGATGACGCCGCAGTTGATAAGCACGGCGCCCCAGGGGCCGACGGCGGCTTCCATGATGCCCGCCAGACTGGGGTTGGACAGTTCCGCCAGCTGTTCGCGCGGCAGAATACCCATGCCAAGAATAGAAACGACCAGGTAGAGCGCCAAAACACTGCAGAAGGAAATGACCGTTGCCTTGCCGACGTCAGAAGGCTTTTTCGCGCGACCGGACATAGCGCACGCGCCCTCGATGCCCAGGAAGACCCACGCAGTGGTCGTGACCGCGCCCATGACCTGATCGCCGAACGGCAGACCGCCCTCTTCGCCCCAGAAGTTCTGCATGAAGATTTCCGGATCAAAGCGCTGCAGGAAGATGATGGACACGATCACCACGAACAGCGGAACCATTTTCGAAAGCGTAACGACCGCGTTCACGGCCGTCGCGTCCTTGATGCCGCGCGACACCAGGAGCGTATAACCCCACACGATGACGGAGGCGCCGATAATAGAGGGCACGTTGTTGCCTTCGCCGAAAACGGGGAAGAAATACGAGAACGCGCCGAAAAGCAGCGCCGAGAAACTGACCGTGCACAGAATAGCGCTAATCCAGTAACCCCACGCCGAGTTGAAGCCCGCGAACTCACCGAACCCGGCGCTCGCATAGCTGTAAATACCGCCTTCAAGCTCAGGACGGAGGCGGCTGAGTCCGTAAAAGCACATCATGAGGCAGAAATAGCCGACCGCGGCAATGGCCCATGCAGTAAGGACCGCACCGGTATTCGCTCCGGACGCGGCCATGTCCCCCGTGAACGTCCACACGCCACCGCCCACAATGAGCGTGACGACGGACGTGACCATACGGAAAATGCCCATCTCCTTGTGTTTTTTGTCGACCGCCTGATGCGTGACGACCGGTGCGGAAGCGGCCGTTTGCAGGTCTTCAGCAGCCATGTGAAATCCCCACTTTCTATTCCGCGCAGCACACTCCCATTCTCTGCGCGGGTCGAACAAAGTACCCGTCAATGATACCAAAGCAAAAACGAGCCAACGTATGAATCCGGCACTTTATTCGAATGCGGCGGTATGCCGCCGGTCGCCTATGCAACAGAATTAAAACAAGCTGAAACAAAGCTGAAACATGAAACCATCGAAAAACGGCATGCATCTTCTGGCCATATGGCTTACGAACGCTGATTTCGGTCTTGCGACGCTCTGCATGTTGAAGGTGATTTCTGCATACTTATGCAAAACCGGGCTTTGGACAAGCCCCCAAAGCCCGGTTCATACAAACAGATAGCATGAATATTCATTTTTCAGTATGGCTCGATTTCATCGGAACCGCGACCACACTTGCTGAACCCTGTCAAGAGCAGCGCAGAACCGCCAGCCGCGCACGGTCACGAAACGAGCGATTCCTCCAACCCGTCAAAGCGGTCGGAAAAGACAGGCGAAAGGCATGCCCTATTCGCCCTGCTTCACGACCAGGACGTCGCAGCGAAGATTGCGGATGAGGTACGTGCTGACACTGCCCACGAAGACGTAAGCAACCTGCGAGAGCCCACGCTCGCCGCAGAGGACCAGGTCAGCGCCGTACGGCTCTATCAGTTTATGGTGCAGCGTGTCCGTAATCTGCCCCGCGTCCACGCTCACCGTCACGCGCGGAATACGCGCGTCGGCACGTGCTGCGTCAAGCGCTTCCTTAATCTGGCCTTCAAAGCGCGCTTGCACCTCAGAGCACAGCTCTCCCATGTCGATGCCGGTTGCTTCGACCGGCACCGCATCCACCACGTGGCCGAAGCACAGCTCAGCCTCGTTCTCTGCAGCCAAGACGACAGCCTTCTTCGCGACTTCAAGCTGCATATCGCTGCCATCAAGCGCGGCGAAGACTTTTTTGTACACGTTTCCCATCATGCCCTCCTCGCATTGTGCGGACCCTTGCCCCTGACGGGCGGCAGGAAGTTCGCGCGGATGTCCGCGCAACGACGGTCGTGCGACAGATGCGCACCGTGCGCAATGCAGCCGAAAAGCGCTTTACGAAAGAGAAGTCACCTCGTAGCCAGCGTCCACGATAGCATCCGTGAGCGTCTGGTCGGCCACGTCCTCCGACAGAGTGACCGTCGCGCATTTCGCGTCCAAGTCGACGTCGGCCGATTGGACCCCGGTGATGCCTTCGAGCGCTTTCTTCACGTGGGCCACGCAATGCGGGCACATCATGCCTTCGACTCCGATCGTCCTTACCATACTATACTCCTTTCGCACATCCGCGTGCCTCTCTTCGGCCTGCGCGGTAGATTCCTCGGTCGTGCTCGCTGCGTCACAAAAGCCAAGAGCGCCGTCAGGCGAGGGCTTTCCTGCTTCGATCTCCCCCGTTTCAGCAGCGTCGCCCTGCGAAAACGACGGCTTCCAGCGACGCAGGCGCAGCGCGTTCGACACAACGCAGACCGACGAGCAGCTCATCGCCGCCGCGCCGATCATCGGGTTCAAGGTAATGCCGAAGCCGGACAGAACGCCCGCGGCCACCGGGATGCAAACGGCGTTGTAGAACAGCGCCCAGAACAAGTTCTGTTTGATGATGCGCATGGTCGCACGCGACAGTTCGATGGCAGCCGCAACGTCCATCAGGTCAGAGCGTGTAAGTACGATGTCGGCAGATTCCATGGCAATGTCCGTGCCCGCGCCGATGGCGATACCGACGTCGGCGCGCGCTAAAGCAGGCGCGTCGTTAATGCCGTCGCCTACCATGGCGACCGTACCCTCACGCGAAAGTGCACGAACGCGCTCTTCCTTTTCGCCGGGCAGCACCCCGGCAACGACTTCGTCCACCCCGACGCAACGTCCGACCGCACGTGCCGTCAGTTCGTTATCGCCCGTGAGCATGACGACCTTTATGCCCAGCTCGCGCAACGTGGTGACGGCCGTTTTGCTCGACGGCTTCACCGCGTCTGCAATCGTAACGAAACCGAGCAAACGGCCATCCTGCGCGACGAACACGGGGGTCTGACCCTCGTCCGCGCATGCCTGCGCTTTGTCGAATGTCCCTTGCGCCGAAACGCCCAGACGATCCATCATGCGCGCATTGCCCACGCACACTTCGCTTCCTGCGACCGCGCCCGCGATGCCCTCGCCCTCGTGCTGCGAAAAAGAGCTCGCCTCGAACCGCTGCGCATCATTGCGTTCCGCATAATCGCAGACCGCACGAGCTAAGGGGTGCTCCGAGCGCGCCTCGAGCGCCGCCGCAAGGCCTATCATGCGCACCGCATCCACGCCCGCAAGCGCATGCACGCCCACAACTTCGGGCTTTCCTTTCGTGATCGTACCCGTCTTATCAAGCACGACCGAACGCACGCCATGCGCTGTCTCGAGCGCTTCGGCGGATTTGATCAGCACGCCATGCGTCGCACCGCGGCCCGTGCCCACCATGATGGCCGTCGGCGTCGCCAGACCGAGAGCGCACGGACACGAAATGACGAGGACGGACACGCCGTGCACGAACGCGGTTTCGAACGAGGATCCGATTGCGCAGAGCCAGACGAGAAACGTTACGAGCGCAATGCCTATCACGACCGGCACGAACACGCCGGCTATCTTGTCGGCAATCTTCTCGATGGGCGCCTTTGAGGACGTTGCTTCGTCCACAAGGCGAACGATTGCCGCAAGCGCGGTGTCGTCCCCCACGCGCTCAGCGCGCACGGCAAGCCATCCCGTGCGCACGATAGTCGCGCCCGTCACCGTCTCCCCCGGTGTTTTATGCGTCGGAGCAGACTCGCCGGTGATGAGCGACTCGTCGACGGACGCCGAACCCTCGACGACCGTGCCGTCAGCAGGAATGCTCTGCCCTGTCCGCACGACGAGAATGTCGCCAGGACGAACCAGATCGCTCGGCACTTCTTTTTCTTTGCCGTCTTCGCGCTTGATGGCCGTCTTCGGCGCAAGGTCCATGAGCTTCGTCAGCGCATCGGTGGTCTTCCCTTTCGCCCGCGCCTCGAAATACTTTCCCAGCGTGATCAGCGTCAGAATCATGGCAGCAGAATCGAAGTACAGGTTCATTGACGCCGCATGGGCCGTCGCCACGTCCCCTATGCCGAGCGCATACCCCATACGATAGATTTCATACACACCGTAGAGCGTTGACGCGGTCGACCCGAGCGCAATGAGCGAATCCATGTTCGGCGCACCGCGAAACAGGGTCGAAAAACCGACCCGGAAAAACTTGAAGTTGACGAACACAACCGGCAATAACAGCAAGAACTGCGTAAAGGCATATGGCAGAAGCGCGGCATCGCCCGTAAGAACTGACGGTTGAGGCCAGCCGAACATGCGGCCCATCGACAGATAGAACAACGGCACCATGAACACGAAAGAGACTATCAAGCGAACACGGACCTTCCTGGCCTCTTGGGCAGCCGTGTTCGCAGGTTCTGCCGATGCGGATGCCACGGAAGCCTTCCCGTCCGCAGAACGCGGGATTGCGCCATAGCCCGCTTTCTCGACCGCGTTGACAACCTCTTGCAAGACCGCAGGCGAACCGTCGAATTCGACCTCCATGGTGTTCTTAAGCAGGTTAACTGCACAAGAAGACACGCCCTCAACGCCCGCTGCGGCCTTTTCCACGCGCGCCGAGCAGGCGGCGCACGTCATTCCGGTGACATCGAATGTCTGCTTCATCTTTTCGCTCGATTCCCGCATACGCCTTCGGCGCAATGCTCATACACAATGCTCATGAGACCTTAGGACAGCTTTTTGAAAAGCCTCATGACCTCGTCCACGACTTCTGTGTTGCCGCGTTGAATCTGCTCGACAACGCATGTCTCCAAATGGTTCTGCAGCACTTCGCGCGAGACCGCCTTGACCGCCGCATCGACCGCTGCAAGCTGGATGAGGACGTCACCGCAATAGCGGTTATCTTCGATCATGCCTTTGACGCCGCGAAGTTGACCGATGATGCGGTTGAGCCGCTTCTGCACGTCCGACTGAAGCTCCGCGCTGCGCGGGGTCTCTTTGTGGCGTACGCAACAGCATGCGGACGGCATGCCTGTCTCCTGCACACCCTCTGCAGCGTTACTCTCCGCGCCGACGTCGACGCCCGAAGAAGCCAGGCCTTCCCCGTCGATGCCCTGCTGCATCCCGATATCGCTCGAATTAATCATAAGGCCACCTCATATACCCTCGGGGGGTTCATGTTGATGGTCAGTTTATACCCCCTGAGGGTATAAGGCAAGCATGCATCCCGCCGTGGAGAAAAAGGCAAGATTGTCGAGCGCGGAACGCAAGCTGCTACCATGGGCAACATGTTTCGACTCCTGCGGTTTCAGGCCGAGCCCACACCGCACGCTGGGCCATTCCGCTTCGCTGCCTTACGTCGACAGCATGTGCACGAACAACGACGCCAACGCATGCGCGCAGCCGCCTGCCGTTTCGGAAAGGATATCCATGTCCATCAACTACCACCTTGCCAAGTTCACTGCCTCGTACGGCACGTCTGCCCAGTTGCCCGATTCTGTTCGACCGGAGGTTTCGTTCGTCGGCCGCTCGAACGTGGGAAAAAGCTCCATCATGAACAAGATATTCCGCCGCAAAAACCTCGTGAAGGTATCGTCCACGCCGGGCAAAACCCGCTCTATCAACTTCTTTGAGTGCGACTGGGTTGATTTCGTGGACCTGCCCGGATACGGATACGCAAAGGTCGCGAAAAGCGAGAAAGACCGTTGGGCAGAGCTGATGGGCGTCTACTTCGGCGACGAACGCCGTTTCGCGCTCGTCGTTTCGCTCATCGACATCCGCCACGCCGCCTCGGCGCTGGACGAGCAGATGATCGCGTACCTGAAGCGCTTCGACTTCCCCTTTATCGTGGTGTTCACGAAATCTGACAAGCTCGGCAAAAATGCAGCCGCTAAGCAGGCAGCCGCCTTGCGCAAACAGCTCGACATCCCCGCCGACCGGACGGTGCTGACCTCGTCGTTGAAAGGCGACGGCATCGATGCACTTCGGAAAATGATCGAGGAAGCCTGCCGTATCGAAGTCGAGCATCACGGACAAGCTTCCTAGGAAACTGCCGGCAAAAGGCCTCTTAGAACCCCAACAGCGTCAGCACCACGCCGCAGCATACGCCCACGGCGAGCAGTGCGCCGACGATGGCGAAGTTGCGTTTCAGGGGGCGGTTCGTTCGGAATAGCACGAGCATGCCGACACCAGAGCTCACGAGCAAGCCGGCGAGCATGGCACCAAAACCAAGGGCGCCTTCCAGGTACAGCTGCGTGATAGCGACCGACGCGGCGCAGTTCGGGATAAGGCCTACGACGGCAGACGCCAGCACCGAAAGCACCGGGCTCGCGCTCATGAAGGAAGCAAGCGCATCCTCTCCCACCAGCTCGATGACCGCGCCGAGCGCAAGCGTCACCAGGAAGATGAACAACGTCACCTGGAGAGTATGGCGTACGGCAGACCCCAGGATGGAGGAATGCTCCTCGCATGCGCAGTGCTCTTGCTCGCAGAGATCATGGATGTGCAGGCGGTGATCCCCGTCGCGCCGAAGCCTTCGCAGAATAAAGTCGACGCCCAATCCCGCCACCATGGCAATGACCATTTTCGCGACGAGGACGCCCGCCATAAACGGCACCGGCACCTGCTCGGCAATGAAGATAGGCACCATTTCGTCAGAAGTGGACAAAAAGACCGCGAGCAGCGTACCGACCGTGATAACGCGACCGGCATAGAAAGTCGAAGCGGCAGCGCTAAAGCCGCATTGCGGAATCACGCCGAGAAGCGCGCCGACGAGAGGGCCTGCTTTGCCTGCGCGCTGCACGGCGGCTTCCGCCTTTTCGCCCGCCTTGTGCTCGATAGCCTCCATCGCAAGGTAGGTCAGGAACAGAAACGGCACCAGACGCAGCGTGTCTTCGACCGCATGCTCCACGACATGTAAGGCAATATGCATCAGTTCGTCCATGGACGATTGTCCTTTCGTCGCGCACCGTAAGGTACCCCTGCCTGCAAGACCAGGGGTTTTCGCTGTAAGTGGGTTATTCTAGCCGCGTGCGCGCACCAACCGCCTCGGAAGAACGCCTTTGCACGATTTCTGCAAGTTCGCACGTGCCGTCACGAAGCACGCTCGGTCGCAAGCGAAAGCGACGCGGACGACAGGCATGCTTCGATGAGGCTTGCGAACGCACGTGGATCGTCGAGCATGCAGAAGTGACCGCACCCTTCCAGCATTCGCAAAGAGACATTCGCTTGCGACGCCCACGCCCGCATGCTCCGGGCGATCTTGTTGAGCTTATCGCGCGATCCGCACACAAGGCTAAGCGGGCAAGCGACAGAAAGCGGCTCGTCCAGGCGTTCAAGAAAACGCATCAGCCCTCCGTCAGCGATGGAGACCAGATGGCAGAGCTCGAGCGCAGTCGAGCGTGCGAACACTTCATGGAGGCGTTCGCGACCTACCGTTGTTGCCGTCAGCTCTTTCGCCATGCCCCCCGCAAGGCCGCGCACGGAACGCTCCTCGTAGACAAGAAGCGAACTCGCGGAACGCTTGAGGGCAAAACGGTCGAACGACGAGTACGCTTCCCGGCGCACCGGCGCTGCATCCGCAATCAAAAGGCCTGCGACGAGCTCAGGATGCCGAGCAGCGAGCACTTGCGCGATGGATCCGCCGACCGAATGGCCTACGACGAAAGCCGCCATGGAAAGCTCCCGACGCATGATATCGGCTACATGGTCTGCGGTACGGTCGTACAGGAAGCCCTCATAAGCGCGCGATGCACCGTGGCAGGGCAAATCAACCGTCACGACCGTGCTCGAAGCGTCCAGAAAAGAAAGAACGTCGTCCCACTGGGAAGCGTCCGCTGCTCGCCCGTGCAAGAGCACAACAACCCTGCCATCTTCTCCTGCACGCACACGGTACGCAACGGCACCGTACGGTGTGGACAGCTCCTTCTCTTCCACAATCACCTCCGATCGACGGGAACGCACCGCAGACAGGATGCCCCGTTCCCCTACAACAGCCAGCATGCCGCCCAGCTTGGCGCTTTCCTGCTGGTCATGTTCATTATAATAGTGCGCAAGATACGTACCGGCACCAGAAGGAAGACGCACCACCCATGGACATCACGACGAGCATCGACGGCACCAAGGCAACCGTTCACCTGACCGGCTCCCTCAACACTGGCACCGCACCCGATCTCGAGGCAGCCCTGACGCCGATCTTCGACCAAGCAACCGAACTCACCTTCGATTTCGACGGCTTGGAATACGTCTCATCGGCAGGTTTGCGCGTGCTCATGGTCGCATACAAGCAGTACGGTGCCATTACCGTCGAACATGCGTGCGACGAGATTCGCGAAGTCTTCGACATCACCGGTTTCTCGGACATCATCGACGTACGCTAGCGCGCAGCGTCCGCAATCGTCCGCGCACGTGAAGCTGGCCGAGCAAACAGGAGCCCGGGCAGCCAGCCGCCGCTTCAGCGTGCCGAAATCTGCCTAGCGCGTATCCGTCGCATTCTCAACGTATTCGTGCATGTAGTCTAAGATTTCCTGCCGCGAATGCAGGCCCGTCTTCGCGTAAATGCGCGTGATGTGCGTGTGCGCTGTCGTGGCGGAAATGTGCAGCTTTTCGGCAACGCGCTTCTGCGTCATGCCGGAGGCATACAACGACAGCACCTCCACTTCGCGCTCGGAAAGCAGGAACTGACGCCCCATAACCTCCGCGTTGTGGGACATGAGCGCTTCGCGCACGTCTTTCAGCCCCGAATCGTCATCCAAACCAAGCAGGCGGTCGAAAGCCGCCGGGCGCACCGCCGCAGAAAGCGTATCAGCAGCGACGGGAAGTTCCTCTTCGCTTCCCTGCTGCGCTGCCGCCTGCTGCGTCGCCTGCGCACGAACCGAAAACACCGCTACGTCCATGAGCTTCACGAACACGAACTGCGTGGAAACGAGCAGTGCCAAGCTCACAAGCGTGCCGGTCAGGTGGCTGTCGGAGACATAGCCCATGCCAAGGGCGTACGGAACGATACGGCCGACACTGCGCGCCCCGACCCAAAGGCACCACACGACGATACCGTAGTAGAACGGATCGCGCTTTCCATAGGTCATAAACGCAATGATGATATGCCATGAGAATGCGCTCATGACCGAATTCAACGTCGTAACGCAGGCTGCACCGTAAGAAAGGTGCCCGTGGAACATACAGTACAGCACGAGCGAAATGGCAGCCAGCAATTCCATGATGATAAAAACGCCGACCGTCATGGTCTCCGACTTGCCGCGCAGGACAGCGGCGAGCAGTGCAAGGAACAGCACTTCCGTCAGCACGAACGCAAGCACGCGCCCATCCAGCGACAGCTGGATGGGGTCGCCGTGCGGGTAGCCGCGCAGGAAGCCCAGCACGAACGAAAGCGCCGCACAGCCTGCCGCGCTTGCCGCAAGGAAGCGCGGCCCTGCCATGCCCTGCTGCACGAACGCATAATGGTCGGATGTCGAAGGCGAAACGGCAATCTGATACGCCCGCTCTGTTCCGCGCGCCCAACGAGCGCACGGAAGCTGTCCGAGCGCGAAAAGCGAGGATACGATGCAGCGGAATTCCTGCGAGGGCACGAAAGAAAGCAGGAATATGACAACCTCGCTCAAGGCAAGGGACACGAGCACCATGACCGCTGCCGTCGCCATGCTCGCCCCGCGCATACGCCGCAGCCAGTATAAGGAGGCGACCGTGGAAGAAAGCGAAACAAGCGTCAGCAGGACAAAGCGAGCAGTCGACGAGTATAAGCCTGCAGTCACGAAAGCGACCATGCCCAAGACCGCCACAACCTGCACGGCGACGGAAGCAAAGAGAATGCGCCTGACGACCGCCTTGCGAAAGCGCAGCCCGGTTTGGAACATCACCACGCCGACAACCAGCAAGACCGCCAACGTCGCAACGTTCGGACCGTCGGTAAACAAACCTTTGTCGGTGCCGACGTACATGCCGCCAATGGTGAACGCCGCCCCAATCCGCATGCAGGCAAACCCGACAATGCACGGCCACAGCGAGCGGTAGGCATCAAGAACCCAGCCAAGCCCACGATGTGAAGAGCCTACAGCCTGCTCTGCAGGCGGCGCTTCAGCCAAGCCTTTTTCATTGGCCTCCACTGATCACGACCTTTCTCGAACCATGCCGCAAAACCACGATACCTCGGACGCGGCACGCCCTCCCCTTGCGGGCCCCTCCCCGCCTGCCCGTGTTGTCCCCTGCCCTCCACACGGGACACCGGGAGCGCAGGCAGCTTTCATTTGTGCGCCCTGCGACTTTGCCCTACACACGATGCTAGCACACCTGCGTCCCCTAAAACGGGCATGAACGCATACCTCAGCTGTCGACTCTTTCAGACTACAGCCTTTGAGCTGGGATTTTGTCCGTCCCTCAAAACAATGGTGTAAAAGTTCAACCGCAACAGAGGACACCGGCACCGTAAGGCAGCCTATGGTCTGAGCATGCCTGCAAAGCGCAGTGCAAAACGAAGCGACGTCGGCACGCATGCTCGCGTGAGGCGGGCAAGGAGGGAATCCGCATGGCTGTATCGGACGCAATGGTCTTCGACGTGCTGTCCGCCTGCTTCGGGCCGACAAGCAAAAGCGACTGGGAAGCGCTCACCAAGCCGACTGCGTGGGCTGACTTCTTGACCGCTGCGCGTCGTCTGCTCCAGGAACAACGGACCTTTGGCGTTCCGGCAGCGCCCCTTGGGCACGCGCAGAGTGCAACGCCGCTTTCCGACTACCTGACAAAAAACGAGGTGTGCCATGTGTACGCTCCGCCTTCGTTCGAGGAAAAGCAGGCGTTCGCTGCACGCCATTTTACCGGCGGGCTGCCCGCTTCCGCCATGCCGGTCGAATCGCTGTACGTCGTGTGGAGCGACCAGCCCAACGCAGCTCCGTTCACCCAGCGCAAAGGGCTGTACCAAAGCGACGTCGCACTGTACATGCGCGACCTTGTCAGCTCGATGGGGTTGACACTGCCGGCCGAACTGAGCGCATACCCCGACCACCTAAGCGTCGAATGCGCCGTATGCGCGTACTTGATCGATGCAGGACTCGGACAGCAGGCAAGCGAATTCTGGTGCGAGCGCACCGTCTGGCTGACCGATTTCCGCGCACGGTTGCGCACGGTCGGCGCTGACGCTGAATTCTACCTTGCGCTCGTTGACGTGATGCTGGGCATCCGTGCGACGCAGGTTTCCTGCACCAAACAAGGCGACTAGGCGGCAAGGCCGCTTGCGCATACCACGCTTGAAAGAAAGCAGACTACAGAAGGGGGAGGAGATGTCAGAGCATGCAATCACCAGGCGAAGCTTCCTCGCGAAAAGCGCCCTTGGCGCCGCAGCGGTAGCGGGATCAGGCTACATCGGCTTCGAAGCCTGGAAGCAAGCGCACGCTGACGAAACAGGAAGCTTACAGCGAGCTGGACATTCGCTGTGCAATTCCTGCTCATCGAAATGCGGTTTTACAGCGTACACGCGCGACGGCCGCCTGTCTACCATGATCGGCGACCCGGACCATCCGTACTGCGACGGCACGCTGTGCGCACGCGGTTACGGCTATGCATCCATCGCCTATTCGGAAGACCGCCTGACCGACCCGCTCAAAAAGAACGATGCGGGCGAGTTCGAAGCGATCAGCTGGGATCAGGCTTACGCTGAGATCGCGGAGAAAATCCAGTCCATCATCGGCTCCGACGGCCCGCAGTCGCTGATCCTCATCAACGACCCGCGCCCCTCGGGCAGCTACTACACCAAGCGCTTCATGAACGCGCTTGGCTCTGCCAACGTCTACACTCACGGCGTATCCTGCAACATGTCGAAGAACTCCGGCATGACGCAGGCCCTTGGCGCGGCAGACTTCACCTCTGACGTCGCGAACGCCAAGATGGTCATGTTCCTCGGGCGCTCTTACTGCGACGGTATCCGTCCGTCTTCAGTGCACGCACTGCAGAAAGCGCATGAGAACGGGTGCCATGTTGTCATGGTGGACCCGCGCTACAATAATTCCATGCACTTCGCCGACGAATGGATTCCCATCCGTCCTGGCACCGACCTTGCGCTCATCCTGGCCATGGCCCACGTGCTCGTGAAAAACGACACGTACGACCACGATTACGTCGCGAACTACACGGTCGGGTTCGAAGACTGGGCGGCACGCCTTGAGGAGTACGACCCTGCATGGGCGTCCGAGATCACGGGCATTCCTGCCGAGACGATCGAGCGCTTGGCCAACGAGATGTGGGAAGCGGCACCCCAGTCTTCCATCGAGCAGGGCTGGCGCGCCGCGTTCGGCTGCGCGCACCAGAATTCCGGCGAGACCGCGCGCGCACTCTGCCTGTTCAACACGCTGCTCGGCTGCTGGGGCCTCGAAGGCGGCGCCTACTTCCCTGCCAGCGCTTCTGCGGGCAAGCTTGAGGACCCGAAGTTCGCCGCCCCTGCCGCGCCGAAGGAAAAGATCATCGGCGCCGCGGAATACCCGGTCTCTTCTTCGGGCATGGGCGTTTCCACCTACGCGCTCTCCCTCATCCCCGAAGGCAAGGTCAAAGGCGTCATCTTCTACCAATCCAACTGCGTGGCGGGCTATTCCAACCCGGCCCAACTGCACGACTTCGTCGCAGGAGCAGAGCTTTCGGTCGCCATTGACGTGCAGATGACCGAAACCTGCCAGGCCTGCCAGTACGTCCTGCCCGACACGAGCTATCTCGAGCGCCTCGAGGTGCCCGAGTTCGTGGGCGGCACTGTGCCGGTCGTGTCTTTGCGCGACCGCGTCCTCGAGAAAGTGCATCCGAACACGAAACCGGTCGACGAGATCTTCTCCGAGCTGGCGGAAGCGTGCGGTGTCGGCGAATACTTCCAGTTCACCGTCGACGAGCTGGCAGACGCACAGCTCAAGACCGTCGGCTGCTCGCTCGAGGAGCTGCGCGAAGAAGGCACCCACACGTTCCCCGAAAAGCAGCTGAAGTACGCACTGAAGACTTCCTGGGGGACGACCGACAAGAAGGTCCATTTCACGAGCGAAGCCTGCGAAAAGGCCGGCTTCCCGGCATCCCCTGGCTGGCTGGAGCCGAAGGTCACGCCGGGCTCGGGCGAATTCCGCCTGATTGGCGGCAAGCAGGCCATCCACACCCATACCCAGACGGCGAACATTCCTGCCCTCATGGAGATCACGAAAAAGTACGGACTCGAGCGCATCTGGATGAACGCCCAGGTCGCTGAGGAAATGGGCATCAAGGACGGCGATGAGGTGGAGCTTTCCTCCGAAACGCACACCGGTGTGACGCGCGTCCATGTGACCAACCGTATCGAGCCGACCTCCATCTACCTGCCGAGCCACTACGGCTGCTCGGTCGAAGACCAGCACACCGCCTACGGCGTCGGCCTGCGCCAGATGGACTTCGTGCCCTTCCACATCGAGCCGGGCTACGGCGGCACCATGTCGCAGGAGACCCTCGTCACGGTGAAGAAAGTAGGTGCGTAATCCATGACCCGCTACGGAATGCTCATCAACACGAAGAAGTGCATCGGCTGCTATGCCTGTCGCACCGCCTGTCAGCGCCAGAATGGCCTCGAGGCAGACATCGACTTTATCCGCTACGAGGAAATCGAACGCGGTACGTTCCCGGTCGTCGGCCTGGAGATGGTCCCGCTGCAGTGCATGCACTGCGAAGACGCCCCCTGCGCCAAGGTATGCCCCACCGGCGCCACCTACGTGACGGACGAGGGAATCGTCCGCGTCCACGAAGAGCGCTGCATCGGCTGCAAATACTGCATGGCTGCCTGTCCTTACCAGGTCCGCGTGCACAACCCGCGCACCGGCGTTGTCGACAAATGCCGCTTTTGCACGGTCAACGCGTCGGAAGACAACCCGATGTGCTCCTGCGTCGAAGCGTGCGTCACAGGCGCTCGTATGTTCGGCGACCTGGACGACCCTGAAAGCGAAGTATCCCGCGCCATCGTCGAGCTTGACGCCCATCCCATCATGGGCGATCTGACGAAGGCCAAGCTGTTCTACGTGAGGTGATGAGAGATGACGTTCGAACCTATCTGGAATTCCCTCATCGCGTGGTACCTGTTCCTGGCGGGCCTCGGCGCGGGCGCGTACATCACGAGCTCGTTTCTGGCCTGGCGCCATCCGGACGCCACGTCGATGCGAAAGACCGGCCACCTGATCGCCCCGATCGCCGTGGCGATCGGCCTCGTGCTGCTGATGTTCGACGCGGAAGCCGGCCTGCATAACCCGCTGCGCTTCTTCTACCTGCTATCCAACGTCAGCTCGGTCATGATGTGGGGTGTCGTGTTCTTGAGCCTGTTCATGGTCGTGTCCATCGTGACGGTCGTCCTTGACTTCATGAAACGGCCGGTCCCGAACTGGCTTGCCATCATCGGCGTTGCGCTCGGCGCCTGCGTCGGCGCTTACACGGGCGCGCTACTGGGCGTGTGCCAGACCTTCCCGCTGTGGAACAATGCGCTGCTGCCCATCCTGTTCCTGGTCTCGGCCATCTCCTCCGGCGCGGCGAGCGTCCTGCTCGTGTCCATCTTCGGCCATGCCGAGGAGTTCAACCGCGTAGGCGTACTCAAGAAGTTCCATTTCTGCCTGCCGCTCATCGAACTTGTCCTGGTCGCTTCGCTGTGCTTTATCACGGCGCAGACGAACCCGGCCGGCGCTGAGTCCGTCGCGAACATGATTTCGGGCGACTGGGCTGTCGCCTTCTGGCTTGGCCTGGTCTTCGTCGGACTCATCCTGCCGACTATCCTCGAGATTCGCCTGCTCTTCTTCAGCTCGAAGGAGTTCGAAGAATCCCGCCCGGCGCACTATATCAGCGCGTTCTCCGACGCGGGCGTCCTTGTTGGCGGCTTCCTGCTGCGCCTGATTATCACGATGGCAGCAGTCCCGCTGACCGTGGCCATCCCGCTGCTGTAAACGTTCGTTCGCCTATCCCGCGCGGCGTGCCCATCCCTCCCATACGCCCGCCGCGCATCCTTCGTCCCGCAGGCCCGCTCCTTCCCCGGAGCGGGCCTGCTTGATTTCTCGGGGGTTCACGCACGGCAGACCTGGCACGATGACGTGCACCAGAGATGTCTGCACGCCTGGCGAGCAGCGCGCAAACGGCTTGCGAGAATGCGCGCGTCCGCAGCCTTGACAGAAAGGGCCGAGAACCGATAATCGAACTGCAGACGAGCCCGCGCGAAAGGAACCGTATGACCGCTTCCCACGAAACGACCGTATCGTCTGCTGAAAGCATGCATGCCGACGACACGCGCACTGATGCGCCCAAGGAAACCGCGAGCACAGAAGCGCCGCGCAAATCCTGCAGTGGAGCCCGGCCAGTCCTCATCGCGCTTGCATGCGGACTTATCTATTTCGTGATCTTGGAAGTATTCCTAGCGATTCCCCAGTTCAACGTCACGACGCAGGTTCGCCCTGCCGCAGGCGTAGGACCAGTGTTCGGCTTGTTCTTCGGGTGGCCGGGCATTATCGGATGCGCACTGGGCAACGCCGTCTCCGACCTGTTGAGCGGCGAGACGGCGGATATCCCGCTGCTTGCCGTCTACACCGCGATTCAAGCAGCCTACAACGCGCTTCCCTACCTAGGCTGGTATGTGCTGTTCCGCAAGCGGAAGTTCCCTTACCCGCGTCTTGATTCAGCCGCAAAGGTCGTTGCCTACATCCTGCTCATGGCGCTTGCTTCCTGCTTTGTGACAGCATTGCTCATGCCGTTCGAAACGGACACGATGTCCATGATGGACATCCATCTCGTCCGTGTGCTGAACAACATCGTCTTCCTCATCTACCTGGGCATGCCGCTTCTGATCGCTCTCGAGCGGTCGCCGCTTGAGCCCGCCGCACCGCGCTCTGTCCGCCAGCACGTGCCCTATACGCAGCGGCCGCGCATGAATCTTACGCAGCGCTTGCTCGTCGGAGCGACCGGCCTGTTCGCAGCAGCGCTCGTGCTCTTTCTCACGTTCGGTTACGCTTCGTACTTCTTCGACGGAAGCGTCCGCACCAGCGAAGACCTTGCCGCGCTCATCGGCAGCATATACATGATGACCGCTCTGTTTACTGCCGTCCTCTACCTGCCGCTGATCATCGTCATGCAACATCTCGAGACGCACTATACTCGCCCGCTCGAAGTGCTGACCGACGCCTCGCGCAGCTTCGTCACGACGGTCGAGGAAGCGCGCTTGTCCGACGGCACCCTGCACGCAGGCGAAATGGACAAGACAGGATTGGTCCTCAAGAACGAAATAGGCGATCTGTTCGCCGCCACCGAGACCATGCGGTCTGAGATTGAAAACTACGTTGTGCAACTGGGCGAGGCAACAGCGGAGCGAGAGCGCACGGCAGCAGAGCTCGATATTGCCTCCCGAATTCAGCTCGGCGCCGTCCCGCACGACTTCGAACTGTTCAAAGAGCGCTATCACCTTGACATCGCCGCCGTGCTCAAACCAGCGCGCGAAGTAGGCGGCGACTTCTACGACGTCTTCGATGCGGGAAACCACCGTGTCGGCTTCCTGGTAGCAGACGTCTCGGGCAAAGGCGTCCCTGCGGCGCTCTTCATGATGCGCGCGCTCGCGGAACTGCGCGAGCAGATGCAGGCATGCAGCGACGTGGGAGAGGCTTTCACGCGAGCGAACAACCGCCTGTGCGAACACAACGACGAAATGCTGTTCGTGACCGTCTTCGGCTGCGTCCTCGACGTAGCGAGCGGCCGGATATCGTTCGCGAACGCCGGGCACAATCCTCCATGGGTGCGCCGTGGCGACGTGCGCGAATGGCTTCAGGCGAAGCCCGGACTGGTGATGGGCGTGATGGACGGCGTGGGGTACCGAAGCCACGAGCTCGATCTGCAACCGGGAGACGGCCTGTTCATGTACACGGACGGCGTGACGGAGGCCATGGACAAGCACGAATCCCTTTACGGCTCCGAACGGCTTGAGGACGCGCTGTACGAAGTTGCCGGGTGCGGCGTGGACGAAGCGGTCGAAAGCGTCATGGCATCGCTCGGGTCGTTCGCCGAAGGCGCTCCCCAGGCAGACGACATCACCATGCTTGCGTTCTCATGGAACCTTGCGGTCTCTTCCCTGGTACTTCCGCCCGACGACCGCGCGCTCAACGACCTGTTCGCGTTCATCGACGAGGTCTGCACAGACAGCGATTGCGGCAAAAAGACCGCCTTCGACATGAAGCTCGTGCTCGAAGAGCTGTTCGTCAACGTGGCACATTATGGATTCCCCGAAGGGCATCCGCGGCAGTCCGTCCACATCGAGGCTGCCGTGGACGCAGAAGCCGGCTGCATCCATGCCGTCATCTCGGATGCGGGCATACCTTACGACCCGTTCACGTACCAGCCGGAAAAGCCCGCCCCCGGCAAGGAACTGAAGATTGGCGGTCTCGGCATCCTTCTGGCAAAGGAATGCACCGAGCGTATGTCCTACGAGCGCGTTGAAGGACGCAATGTCGTGCACCTTGTGTTCAAGATGCGCTAAAGAGCATCTGCACGCCGCTCAGTTTGATCGCCCGTAAGCAGCACGAGCAGCACACTCGAAAAGCGACATCGGCACACACGACGCTCCTATCAGAAAACTCCCGCAAGAACAGCCTGAACCGCTCTGTGCAAAGGCTGTGCGCGACGTGCAGCGTTCTTTCCGCAGAAGCGGTACAATAGCGCGCACTGTGCCAAAAACTTTGATTGACCAGGCGTACGACCATCGATTGTTCGCGATCCCAACGGTCGACCAAGACGGAGCCTGCGCAAGCGCGCAGCAAGCTCTAACGGCTGCGCTCGATCACAGAGGCACTCGGCGAGAAAGCGATAAGGCAAAGGAGGATACCGGACGTGGAGATCATCGTTGCCATGGTCTTGGGCGGCTTGGTGGGCGCCTTCGTCCTCCCCGAACGCATCCTCCGGTTGAATTCGCTCCTCCAGCTCATCTCAACGACGCTTCTTATCTTTTCCATGGGCGTTATGCTCGGCTCGCGCGACCAGTTCCTCGCCGAGCTCGCATCCGTCGGCTTTGCGAGCATCATGTTCTGCCTCCTGCCGACCGCATTCTCGACAGCGGCAGTCTACGCGCTCACGCGCTTGCTCATGCGCGAACACCTTGAGTCCGCCAAGCGTGAGAAGAACGAACGCGACGCCGACAGCGCCGGCAGCCAGGCAAGCGAACGGACGCTCATCGCATGCGCGGTCGGCGCCCTGCTTTTCGGCGCATGCTACGGGCTCTCCCCTATCCTGCTTGCCCCGATCGAATGGCTTGCGGCAAGCTCCGACTGGATTCTCATCGCACTCGTGTTCTTCGTCGGCATCAGCGTGGGGGCATCGAAGGGCATCGTCGAGAAAGTCAAGCGCTATCACGTCAAAGCGCTCGTTATCCCCCTCGGCATCGTGGTAGGTTCGCTTGCAGGCGGTCTGGCAGCCAGCGCCCTTTGCGGCATGAACCCCGCCGTCGGCTGTGCTGTCGCAAGCGGTCTGGGCTGGTACAGCCTTTCGGGCGTCGTGCTGACCGACCTGGTCAATGCGCAGGTCGGCTCCATCACGTTCCTGTCGAACCTTCTGCGCGAGCTGGTTTCATTCTTCAGCATACCCTGGATTGCCCGCCATCTGAACTTTCTGACGTGCATTGCCCCTGCCGGCGCTACGAGCGAAGACACCACACTGCCCATGCTCATCAAGTGCACGAACGAAGAGACCGTCGTGCTCGCAGTCGTCAACGGAGTCGTCTGCTCAGCGCTTGTGCCGGTCCTTATCAGTCTGCTGCAGCCGTTGTTCTAACGTGAAACTGCCTTGCGCGCCTTCGGCAGCGAATGGACTGCGCAGCCGAACACCGCTTCAAGCGCTTCGCCCACGCCCTCTTCGAAGGTCGGGTGCGCGCGGATGACGGATGCTGCCTCATCCGCCGTCATGCCGCGCGCAATCGCAAGCGCAAGCTCGCCTACAAGATCGGTCGCACGCCCGCACAGCAATTGCGCGCCGACGACAACACCGTCGTCCGCGCGTGCGACCACTTTTATGAACCCGCGGTCCATGCCCGCGATCACCGTCTTGCCGTTTCCGGTCATCAGGTATTTCCCAACCTGCACCTCAATGCCGGACTCCTTCGCCTCCGCCTCCGACATGCCGACGCTTGAAATTTCGGGATTGCTGTAGACGCACGAAGGAACGCACGCAAGGTCGATTTCGCACGGTACGTTCGCGATAGCGGACACCGCAGCGATGCCCTGCGCTGACGCAACATGGGCAAGCTGCAGCCCGCCCGCGGCGATATCGCCGATAGCGTACACATGCGGCACGCTCGTCCGCAGCTGGCCGTCGACGACAATGCGGCCCTGTTCGCACGCAAGCTCAAGACCGTCCGCGCACAACGAGGCGACATCGCAACGTCTTCCCGTCGCGACCAAAATCGCGTCGGCGCGAACTTCGCGCACCTCCCCTTTCGATTCGTAGACGACGACCGCCCCGTCCGTCTCGTTGCGAACCTCTCGCACAAGCGCGTTCGTGCAAACGGTGCATCCTCGCTTCTTGAGCGCAAGCGCCAAGGACTGGCCGAGCTCTCGATCAAGCGTCGGCAACAGCCGCGGCAAAGCTTCCAGCACGGTGACCGCAGCGCCAAAGTCCGCATACGCCGAAGCGAACTCCACGCCGATGACCCCGCCGCCAATAACGACCAGACTACCCACGCACGGAACGTCGGACAACATCCCATCAGACGTCATGACGCGCGGACCGTCAAGGCCCTGTATCGGCGGCAATGCGGGTTCAGAACCGGTCGCAATGACGACATCGTGCGCACTGAAGACGCGCTCGTCGCCATCCTGGCATGTCACTTTGACAAGAGGTCCCGGCGCTATACGCGCCTCGCCGCGAACAAGCTCGATGCCGTTCGCGGCAAGCAGCGATTCCACACCATCGCGAATGCGGCCGACCACTTCCTGCGCACGGTCGCGTACCGCACTGAAGTCAACAGACGCCTCCGGAATGCGCACGCCGAACAATGCGGCTTCCTTTGCCTGCGCAAAGATTTCCGCGCTGTGAAGCACCGACTTCGTAGGAACGCAGCCTCGATTCAGGCACGTCCCGCCCACCTCTGCACGCTCCACAAGCGTGCAGGAAATGCCTAGCTGAGCTGCCTTGAGAGCCGCTACGTACCCTCCGGGGCCTGCTCCGACGACAACAAGCTCACGCTGCTCCATGCTTTCGTCCTTTCTCTGCCGACACGCAAGCAGCATGCCGATCCTCGCTACTCCAACACGACAGCAGACGCTCACGCCCCCGAAAGCAAGCGTTCGCAGTCGGCGCGCATAAGCGCTTGGTCGCCGTCTGCAGCCTCGACCGCCGCAAGGGCCTCACGCCATGCTGCAGGGCGGTAAGGAATACCGCAGACGGAGCGAGCCAACTGTTCGACGTACGCGGCGTCCAGTGCGTCGGAGACGACGTCCGCCGACTCGATCGAACCGCGGACGACGTTGAGCCTGAATTCGACGCCACCCCACGAAAACCTGCCCTCCACCACGTCCGTGAAGGGCCTCGCTGACCCAAAACGCCATTCCCATGAGGCAAAATGCGCGTAGGCATCCTGCAGCGCATCCTCTTCCAACCGCGCGGAGGGAAACGCTCGCGCCGCCGCGCCCCGCGACTTCGCGAACGCGTCGCACAATGCTTCCGACAGCGCATCGATGGTAATGCAGGCGTTCAGGCTTGCAAGGTTCACCACACGCGACCGGACGGAAGCAACCCCGTGCGCCTGCAGTTTCCGCACGTCAGGATTAAGATAGCGTCCCAACAGCGACGTATCGACGTCCACCATGAGCGTGCCATGATGGACTTGCACCCCGCGCGAGCGAAAAAACGCGTTGCCGCTGAACTTCATGCCGTCGACCGTGACGTCGTTGCGTCCTGACAGACGAGCGTCGATGCCAAACCCCGCCACCGCCGAACGCACGACCTCCAAGTTTCGTTCAAGCGAATAGTCGTCGACCGAAGATGCGAACGTGAAGTTCAAGTTGCCGACATCGTGGAAGACCGCCCCGCCGCCGGAGGGCCGCCGTGCAAGGTGCCCGCCGTCCGCCTCAAGCGCCTCGACTGCACATTCGGCCCACGCATTCTGATTGCGGCCCAGCACGACCGTACGGGCGTTGCGCCAAAGGTACAGCAGAGCCTCGTCCGGCCGTAAAGCATCGGCCAGAACCCGTTCGAGCGCCAAGTTCTCGAACGGGTCAAGCGAGGTACTGCGGTAGACCAATGGGACGCCCATGGATGTCTGCCTACTCATCTCCAGGCATCCAGCGGACAAGAGGGTTGCGCGCAGCAGCCGTCTCGTCCGGACGCCCAATCCGTTTCGTGAACGGAGCGCCATGGAGACGCTCGCCGTCTTCGCGCGCCTCTTCGTACACGCGCAGGAAGATATCCGCTGCCGCATCCAAGGTTTCGCGGCTTTCGGTCTCCGTCGGCTCCACCATGAGCGCTTCGTGCACAATGAGCGGGAAGTACATCGTCGGCGGGTGAATGCCGAAGTCAAGCAGGCGCTTCGCGACGTCCAGCGCACTCACGCCCGTTTCCTCTTTGAGCGGGCCGACGTCGATGACGAACTCGTGCATGCACGGCCGCGGATACGCCATATGATAGGCGCCCTCAAGCCGCTTCATCAGGTAGTTCGCGTTGACAACGGCCATGCGCGCCGCCTCCGGAATGCCTTCGCGACCAAGCGCAAGCACGTAAGCGAGCGCGCGCACGATAACGCCGAAATTCCCGTAGAACGCCTTTACGCGGCCGATGCTCTGCGCAGGCTGGACGAAGCGGTAGCTGTCCCCTTCCTGTTCGACCAGAGGACCCGGAAGAAACGGCGCAAGAAAGTCTTTGCAGCCGACCGCCGCAGCGCCTGGCCCGCCGCCTCCATGCGGCGTGGAGAACGTCTTGTGCAAATTCAGATGGACGCAGTCAAAGCCCATGTCCCCCGGGCGCACGATGCCCATGATGGGATTCAGGTTTGCGCCGTCGTAATAGCACAGGCCGCCCGCTTCGTGGACGATGCGGGTGATTTCCTCGATGTTCGGATCGAAGATGCCGAGCGTGTTCGGATTCGTGAGCATAAGGCCCGCGGTATCCGGACCGACCGCAGCACGCAGCGCATCGAGGTCCACGCCGCCTTCCTCGTTCGAAGGGACATTGACCGTCGTGAACCCGACCATCGTCGCGGTGGCAGGATTCGTGCCATGCGCAGAATCAGGCACGATGATCTTCGTGCGCGCCGTATCGCCCGCGGCCTCATGGTAGGCCTTAATGAGCAAGACGCCGGTGAACTCGCCGTGCGCCCCCGCTGCCGGCTGAAGCGTCACGGCATCCATGCCGGTAATTTCTCCGAGCAGCTTTCCGGCGGTATGGAGCACTTCGAGCGCTCCTTGGACCGTGGACTCCGGCTGGAGCGGGTGCAACTGCACGAATCCAGGCAAGGACGCTGCCTCTTCGTTGACGCGCGGGTTGTACTTCATCGTGCACGACCCGAGCGGGTAGAACCCGTCGCACACCCCGAACGCCTCCTTCGAAAGCGCACGGTAATGCCGGTCCAGGTCGACCTCCGCCACTTCCGGCAGCGCAGGAGGCTCAGCGTGCAGCCAGCATGCGTCAAGCTCGTACTCTGGCACGTCGCAACCAGGCAGTACGCTCATTCCCCGTCCCGAGCGGGTCAGCTCGAACACCAGCTTCATCTACAGCACCTCCTTGAGCGTCCGCACCATCGCGTCGATCTCTTCCTTGGTGTTCACCTCGGTTGCACACCACAGCATCTTGTCCCCGACCGGCATGCCGCACAGGATACCGTGCGCTGCCATCCGCTCTTCGAGCTCCTCGGGGTCTATCGGGCACGTGGTCAAAAACTCGTTGAAGAACTCTCCCGCAAAGACCCGTGCGAACCCTTCGACCTGGCAAACTTGCTCTGCGAGGTAATGCGCCTTCGAAAGGCTCAAAGACGCAGCCTGGCGAATACCGTGCGGACCCATGCAAGACAGGTATACGCCCGCCGCCAGCGCGCACAGTGCTTGGTTGGAGCATATATTGGAGGACGCCTTCTCGCGTCGGATGTGCTGTTCGCGCGCCTGGAGTGTGAGCACGAATGCACGATTGCCCGCGCTATCGTGCGTCTGCCCGACAATACGGCCAGGCAGCTTGCGCATGAGCGCTTTCTTGCAGGCGATAATCCCGAGATAGGGACCGCCGAAAGAAAGCGGCAGTCCAAGCGACTGGCCTTCGGCAACGCACACGTCTGCGCCCAGCTCGCCTGGCATGGCGAGAAGCCCGAGCGAAATGGGATCGACCGCCATAACGGACTTCGCTCCCGCCTCATGCGTCGCCTCGATGAGCGCCGAAGCATCTTCAAGCAAGCCGAAGAAATTCGGCTGCTGGAAAAGCGCGCAGGCAGTCGTCTCGTCGATGGCGGCGGCAAAGTCCTCAGGGCGCGTCACGCCGTCAACGACAGGAACGAGCGTCACTTCCACATCGTGCGCGGCGCAGTACGTCAGCACCGTCTCGAGCGTTTCCGGATGCAAGGCCCCCGACACCACGACCGACGTCCGCTTGCGCTCGCCGCACATGAGCACGGCTTCGGCCGCTGCGCTCGCCCCGTCGTACAGAGACGCGTTCGAAACGTCCATGCCGGTGAGCTCGCAGACCATCGTCTGGTACTCGAAGATCGACTGCAGCACGCCCTGGCTGATCTCCGCCTGATAAGGGGTGTACGCGGTCAAGAACGCCTCGTTCGCCGTGACGGTCTTTACAAGCGAAGGAATATAGCGCTTGTAGGCGCCCGCACCGCGAAAGACGGATTTGAGCACCGTATTGTTGCCTGCCATGCGGGTCAGTTCGCCCAAGACTTCCATTTCGGACTTTCCGTCAGGTATGTCCAAGGTGCCGCACCGCACGCCCTGAGGAACGTTGCGGTACAGTTCGTCGACGCTTTCGCATCCGATGGCCGCAAGCATGTCCTCACGTTCAGCGGGGGTCGACGGCAGATAGCTGCCCATGCTGCCTCCTATCTACGGGACTATTCGCAGAAGGCGGCATAGCCTGCCGCGTCCATAACGTCCATGCCGATTTCCGCGTTTTCGACGCGAATAAGCCAGGCGTCATAGGCACCTTCGTTGACGAGCGCTGGGTTGTCCAGCAGCTCTTCGTTCACTTCGGCCACTGTGCCGTTGACCGGGCTTACCACCTCGGAGACAGCTTTGACAGATTCGACATCGGCGAACGATTCGCCCGCGACGACCTCGTCGCCTACTTCGGGGAGGTTCACGAACACGATATCGCCCAGCTCGTTTTGGGCATAGTCGGTAATGCCTATGCGCGCCATGCCGCCTTCAAGCAGGCACCATTCGTGCGTATCGGTGTAGTGCAGGTTTTCGGGGATGTTCATGGGAATCTCCTTCCTTTTGTCTGATAACCGCATGCGCACGGCAGCCCGGCGGCAGAGATGATTGCGGCACGCAGAGCGCCCCGTGCGCTTCACTGAATGAACGGAACAGGGAATAAAGCGGGCTACTTTTGGCGACGGTAGAACGGCAGCCCGACAACGCGAACCGCAACGCGGCGACCGCGCACTTCTACCTCGGCCTCGTCTCCGACGGACAGCACGCCGGTCTCGACAAGCGCCATCGCGCATGCCTTTTTCAAATGCGGGCAGAACGTGCCGGACGTAGTGCGACCAACCTGGCGTCCTTCAAAAAGCACGGGCTCGTGCTCGCGCACGATGCCGCGACCGACCACTTCAAGGCCGATGCGCTCGCGCGCAGGCGCGCCCTTTTCCACAAGCGCATCTCGGCCGATGAATGCTTCCTTGTCCATCTTTACCGCAAAGCCAAGGCCTGCTTCGAGCGGATCGACGGTCTCGTCCATTTCGTGACCGTAAAGCGGCATGGCGGCTTCCAAGCGCAACGTATCGCGCGCGCCAAGGCCGCATGGCATAATGCCTTCCTCTGTACCCGCTTCCATAAGAGCGTTCCAGACCGCCGTCGCGTCCGCCGGTGCGCAGTAGATTTCAAAGCCGTCCTCGCCGGTATAGCCGGTTCGCGAGACGAGGCAATCGATGCCCGCAAGGTCAACGTGCTCAGTGAACGTGTAATAGCCCGTCGGCAAGGAATTTTCAGCGGCAATTCGCGCAAGCACCGCGCGCGAAGCGGGACCTTGCAGCGCGATCTGCGCCACATCGTTCGAAATGTCGGTCATCACCACGCCTGGCAGCAGATGGTCGCGCATCCATGCCACGTCCTTGTCCTTGTTTGCCGCATTCACGACGACAAGAAAGCGGTCTTCGGCGCGCCGATAGACGATCAGGTCGTCGACCATGCCGCCGTCTTCGTAGCACAGCGCGCTGTAGCGGCATTTTCCGACAGGCTGTTCGGTGAAATCGTTCGTCATGAGGTGATTGAGCGCTGTAAGCGCACCTTCGCCTTCGAACGCGACCTCCCCCATGTGGGACACGTCGAACAGGCCGCAGGCCGTGCGCACCGCGTCGTGCTCTTTCATCAGTCCGGTGGGATATTCGACCGGAAGCGCAAAGCCTGCGAACGGCACGATCTTCCCGCCGGCAGCCACGTGAACGTCGTAAAGGGGTGTCCTTTTCTCCATTGGCAGTCCCTTCGTCTCGGTCCTGCGCTCACGTCAGGCGCAGGGATCTTCTCCCGTGCGCCTCTGTCGGTTTACCTGAAAGATTTGCCGCAGCCATCCCTCGTTCGGCGGAACCGCGACTTCGCTTCGTCGGTGCCGTTCGGCGGACAATGCCGCCTGCGGCTTTCCAGAGGATTGTCAGACCCCAGTCCTTTTGCCTGAGAGTTTCTGCCCCTTCGGCGTCCAGCCTGCAAGCGGGAATAAGTCCCTTCCGCACCAGCCGGTTCTCTCCTGGAGTCGTCGTCCATGCTCGGATGGGAGCAGCTTACCATCATTTTTCAGAAGTCAAGTGCTCACTGGAGCACTACTCGGCCAGCGACGGGCAAATGCGCGAAGCCTTGCATTCTGCCCGTACCCGTGAGTTTGTGCGCAACCTGTCGTTTTTTCGCGCATGCGCAAAAGGATGTGGGAGCATAGCGTGCTATGACCGTAAGGAGGTGTCATGCTGCCATTCCGCCAGACTCCCGACCTTGCAGACGTGCAGTCCGTCGGCATCCCGCGCGCGCTTTTGTACTATCGGTACGGCGTGCTGTGGGAAGCGTTCTTCAAAGCGCTCGGACGAAACGTCGTTGTCAGCAGCCCGACCGACCGTGCTGTGCTTGCCGCAGGCGAGGCCCTTTCTGTCGACGAATGCTGTCTGGCATCCAAGCTGTACTTCGGGCATGCGGCCCAACTGATCGGACAGTGCGATGCGCTATTCGTCCCAGGCTATGCCAACGAAGGACGCCTTGCCAGCTACTGCACGAAATTCCAGGCGCTGCCTGACCTTGTTGCCAGCACGTTCGCTGACCGCGGGGTGCGAACCGCAAGCTTGTTCGTCGACCGCATCGGCGAAAAAACGTCCGCACGCCGCGCATTCCAAGACTTTGCACAGCGCTTCGGCGCCCGACCAAAAGAGGCAGCAGAAGCATGGCAGCACGCAGCACGCGCGCAGACGGAGCATGAGACCGCCCTTGCCCGAAAGTTCGCGGCGGACCGAGCGCGCGCACAGTCTGCCAAAGGCCTTGCCGTCCTGTTCGTCGCGCACGCTTACGTCGGGCGCGACCCGTACCTTGGCGGCGATATCGTGCGCATGCTCGAGTCGCTTGGCGCACAGGTCGTCATGGCGGACGAGGCAGACCGCCATCGTGCCTGGAAAAGAAGCTTCGACTTTTCCGAAACCTTGCCGTGGGCTCCGAACCGCGAGTTAGTGGGCGCGCTGCTCGAAGCGCTGGATGCGGTCGACGGCGTCGTGCTGGCAAGCGCCTTCCCGTGCGGACCGGACTCGATGACCAACGACGCTATCGCGCGCTGCGTCCAGGGCAAGCCTATGCTCTCGCTTACCCTAGACGCCCAATCTGGCACCGCAGGCCTTGAGACCCGCATCGAAAGCTTCGTTGACATCCTGGCCTACCGCAAGAAAGGAGGCTACCTGCATGGTTGATTATGCGCAGGTCTCTATGAAGCTTGAAAAGCTTCGTCCTCCGAAGCTCGTTGGAAAGCGTCCAGCGCGCGGAAGCAGGGACGACCGGCATGCGCAGACGAAAGTCGCGTTCTTCCGTTACGGCTACTACGACATCGCCTTCAAATACTTTGTGGAGCAAGTCCTTGACGCAGAGTTCGTCACGCTGCCGCCCGCTACGCGCCGCACGTTCGAACTGGGCAGTCGGCACAGCAACGATTTCGTCTGCGCTCCGTTCAAGCATATCCTGGGAGACTACCTTGAGGCGCTTGAGCTGGGCGCTGACGTGCTCGTGCAGTTTACCGGCCCGTGCCGTCTGGGGTATTACGGCGAAGTGCAGGAGTCGATCCTGCGCGACCTTGGCTACGATTTCCGCATGCTGAACTTCGCCGTCGTGGGCGGAAAACCCGCCACGGAGTACATAAAGCTGTGCAAGCGGACCGTGAACCCGCGCGTGTCGCTCAAGCGCGGTGTCGGCGAACTGGTCACGACCTTTCGGCTCATCGAATGCCTGGACTCTTATCATGACGCGTACCTTGCGCACGCAGGGTTCGCCGTCGACCCGGAAGAGCCCCGTCGCCTCCAGCGTGCGTTCTACCGCACCATGAGGGCTGCGACCTGCCGTGTGGACGTGGAAGCAGCCTTTGCCGCGGGGCTGGATGCGCTCGAGTCCATGCCCGCGCGCAAGCCCGTCGACCCCGTGCGCGTAGGCATCGTGGGCGAATACTTCACCGCTGTCGATCCGCACAGCAACCTTGGCGTGGAGGAAAAGCTGCTTGGCATGGGCATGGAAGTGGCCCGCATGCTGAACATCACGAACCGGAACCTTCGCTATCACGAGAAGAATTTACGGGCGTCGGCATCCCGCTATCTTCGCTACGATATGGGCCCGACTTCGACGCTTACCATCGCCGCCGCGAAGAAGTACGCGGAGGAAGGGTTCGACGGCATCATCCACCTTAAAAGCAGCGGCTGCACGCCGGAGATCGACTGCATGCCCGTGCTCCAGCGCATCAGCCGCGACTACGGCATTCCCGTGCTGTACCTGAGCTTCGACTCGCAGACGAGCGACACCGGGCTCGACACGCGCCTTGAGGCGTTCTACGACATGATCTCCCTGCGAAAAGCAGCACCGACCGCATCGCAGCTAGCAACGAAAGGCACAAGCCGATGAAAGACGCATACCTGGGACTCGACACCGGATCTATCTCCACCAAGGGCGTGGTCATCGACGCCGACGGCACCATCGTCGCACGTTCTTACCTCTGGACCGAAGGCAACCCGACCGAGGCGGCCCAGCGCGTCGTTCGCGAGCTGGAGCAAGCCCTTGACCACACGGCGTATCAGGTACGCGCCGTGGGCACTACCGGAAGCGCCCGCCGCCTGGTAGGCGCCATGCTGGGCGCCGTGGTCGTGAAAAACGAGATCACCGCGCATGCGGTCGGCACCACGCGGCTGCATCCCGACGTCCGCACTATTCTGGAGATCGGCGGCCAAGACTCGAAGATCATCTGCGTGGACGGCGGCATTGCCGTGGACTACGCCATGAACACGCTCTGCGCTGCGGGCACGGGGTCGTTCCTGTCCAGCCAGGCCCACCGCCTGGGACTGGAGGTCGAACAGTTCGGCGAGATTGCGCTTTCTTCGGAACACCCCGCGAACATTGCTGCCCGCTGCACCGTGTTCGCCGAGTCAGACCTTGTGCATAAAATCCAGATGGGCTATGCGCGCGAGGACATCGTAGCGGGATTGTGCAAGGCGGTCGCAGCGAACTATCTGAACAACGTCGGCAAGGGCAAGCGCATCGTGGCCCCTGTGGTGTTCCAGGGCGGCGTGAGCAAAAACGCTGGTGTGGTGCGCGCTTTCGAGAACGCGCTGGGAATCCCCGTCCTCGTGGACGCGGACGGGCACCTCATGGGCGCCTACGGAGCCGCGCTGCTGGCTGCCGACAGCCCTGTCACCCCCGAACGTCCTTTCTCATTCGACGTCGGCTCCTTCGAGTTCAAGACCCGCGAGGTCGAATGCGCGAAGTGCGCGAACCACTGCGAGGTCATCTGCGTCTACCAGGACGGCACGATCATCGACTCGTGGGGCAACCGCTGCGAAAAAGGCGCCGTGAAAGTGAGCAGCCGATAAAGACTTGAACGAGCGAGTACAATGCTAGGGGCAAGCGAGAAAGGACGAGCATGTACACTTACACCCCCCGCGGCGTGTGTTCGCGCCGTATCGATATCCAGCTTGACGGTGACACGGTCAAAGACGTCGTCTTCACCGGCGGCTGCAACGGCAACCTGAGGGCCATCTCCAAAATCATCAAAGGGATGCCGGTCGACCACGTGATTGAAGTCTTCGACGGCAACACGTGCGGTCCGCGCCCGACCAGCTGCGCTGACCAGCTTGCGCGCGCCTTGCGCGAAGCGAAAAACGCACCGGAAGCGCAGGCGTAAAGAAGACCGGGCGAAATCCTAGAAAGCGTCCGCTGGACGGTTTCCTTGACGAATTTCCACCTCATCGGTTCGAACCCCGCTTCGAGACTGCAAGCGAAGGAACAGCTTGCACACCATAGATTCGCAGTACACCGAAAAGACAGCGAGGCCTTCCCTGGCGCCCGGAATTGCCTTGAAGGGGGTGCGCGGCTGGCCTGGAGGGCCGCCGCGTGCCGCCTGAATGGCAAGGCCGGGCGCCAGGGAAGGCCGCAGCGGCAGCAAAAAAGCCCGGTCGTTAGACCGGGCTTTGATTACATGGAGCGGACGACGGGGTTCCCGCGCCCTGCTTCGCAGAGCGCTCAGCCCCTCCCTCGCAGGCTCGGTCGGGCGGTTTCCTGAAAACTGCCCACCGGGCAGTTTTCTTGACGGAAACCCACCTCATCGGTTCGAACCCCGCTACGGGGCCGAAAACGAAAACAACCTGCAGAATTTCTGCAGGTTGCGAGAGTTCGTGGAGCGGACGACGGGGTTCGAACCCGCGACCCCGACCTTGGCAAGGTCGTGCTCTACCAGCTGAGCCACGTCCGCGTGGTGGGCGGTACAAGATTTGAACTTGTGACCCCTACCGTGTCAAGGTAGTGCTCTCCCCCTGAGCTAACCGCCCAAATTTGGAGGCGTCGCCCGGATTCGAACCGGGGGTGAAGGCTTTGCAGGCCTCTGCCTTACCACTTGGCCACGACGCCATGTTCATGAAAGAGGTCGGTCATTTGCATGGCCGACCTCGCACATGCAATGGAGCGGACGACGGGGTTCGAACCCGCGACCCCGACCTTGGCAAGGTCGTGCTCTACCAGCTGAGCCACGTCCGCGTGGTGGGCGGTACAAGATTTGAACTTGTGACCCCTACCGTGTCAAGGTAGTGCTCTCCCCCTGAGCTAACCGCCCAAACGTTTTCGCGTGAGGGATTCTCGCGTCAACGGGTGAATATCATACCGGAAATCAGACGTGTGTAAAGGGGAAATTCGGGAAGATTTTGACTTTTTCCGACACGCTGTATTCCCTACAATTCCACGCCTTGAAGCTTCTCGGACTCGTGCCAACTCAACCATCCTTCCGGGATGGGGGCGTCGTCATGGCACTGCGAGCAGTAGTTCACGGACGCGCGGTGCGCCTTATGGCAGTCGCTGCACGCGAGCTCCCCATGGATCTGCGCGTGCGGATTGCGCGGCTCGAGGTCCGCGGTCGCCGCGACCAGATCATTGCGCGTCATGTTATGGCACGCTTCGTTCAAACAGAACGAGTCGCCCTCTTCCATGTGCCAACGCATGAGCTCGTTCGTCGAGCGCTCCTCGAGCGGGAACACGTATCCGCCCGTCGCCCACAACAGCCCTTCCGACATCTGCTCCTGAAGCGTCGGCTCGTGGCATCCAAGACAGGTCAGACCGCCTTCGTCGCCCACGTACTTATGCGCGATGGCCATCATGGAGCTTGCGTTCTCCACTGCGTTACCGTACTTGTCGACACCCGGCTGCTCCGGTTCGCTTTCCCACATCTCCAGATACGGATCCATGGGAGAATGACAGATTGCATTACAAAAGCTCGGCTGTTCGTGCCAGGCCCAAAAACCGGCGCCAGCCGCAACAAGCACCACCGCCACCACGCCGATGACGATAGGCCATTTCTTACGCTTGGAAGATTTCCCTTCCGCCTTCGCGGCAACCGTGGAAGCGCCCGTCGGCGCCGTTTCGGAGACGGCATCCCGCTTTTTCTCGTCGGTCATTTCGTCCCCCTTCCCTAGAGCAAGCTCAAAGCCTGGTCGACTGCCGCTTCTGCCTTGTCGAGCGTCTCGAACGTAAGCTCGGGATTATGCGCGCCCTCGCTGTTCTCGACCATGACGAAATCCCAGTAGAACTGCGCCGTACGGTGCAGGCCCTGTAGCTGCGTCAGGCGATCGCCCGCAAGCGTCCCGTCGGCAACCTGCGTCTTCATGCGGTTCACCATGTCCTCGATCTTGAGGCTGATGGACTGGACGCGAGCCTCTTCCTCCTCCTGCCACGCCGCAACCTGACCGGCAAGGTCGCCATGACAGGAATTGCACGTAGAGTCCAAAAGCTCCTGGTTCTCCAACGGGCTTTGCCACTTGTGGTTCGTGAACTTCACGCCATCTTCACCCACGGACGTTCCCATATGGCAGTCGGCGCAGGAATAGCCCATCGAGACCATGTGAGTCTGGCCTTCTTCGCTTCCGCCGTAGAGCGTCTCGAACTCCGGATGCTGGACTTTGATCATCGGCGTGCCGGTTCCCGGATAGGTCCAGTCGGAGTACCCACGCTCGTCGTAGTACGCAAGGATAGCGTCCGGGGTCATCTGGGAAGTGCCCGTGTACGGGTTCGTCGTGACCTTTGTTTGCGGGTCGAAGTAGTACTCGTTGTGGCATTGGCCGCACGCCTGCGCTTCGACCGGCACGTTTTCAGCATCGTCGCCCATGCTGCGCAGGAAGAACTTGCTGGCTACCACCACATTCGACGGGTCGTTCTCATGGCAGTTGTAGCAGCTGATCGGCTCGTCGAACTGGCCGATCAGGTCGGCGAACTTCTCCGCGTAGACCTGTTCCCCCTCTTCGTTCACCATGGCTGTGAACTGTGGCGTCTTGCACGTGATACAGTTCGCTAACGTCGTGTCGTTCACGCGCGGAGTGGCGAGGATCGAATCCAGCGTATACAGGTGACTGGCCGCTTCGTCGTAGCCCTTCGAGAACCCGTACCCTGCATACATGGTGTTGAGCGCCGGATAGAGCTCCAAATAGTCGTGCTTGGCCTCTCCCGGTGCGTTCTCTCCGTTCTGCAAGTACGTCTCGTACTGGTGCGGGTACGCCTGCGACCAGCCCTCCGCGTCAACGATGCCGAATTCGTCAGTAGCAGGAACTTCGACCGTACTGTCCGGATCGTTCATGGCTGCACGCTGCTGGGGCGCGCACGCAACAAGGCTCGCAGCCAGAGCAAGCGCACACGCAGGAGCAACCCACATGACGGCTCTTCGTGGTCTTCTCATCAGACACCTCCTCTTTATGTCCCGTCGTCACAAAATATACAAATCCGCACTTCCGCCTTCCGTTCGCATGCAAGAGCCGACGGGGATTCCGCCCGCAACTCGCGGGGAAAACCCTTGTATGCCGAACGAAAGCACAGAGCAGCATCACAGGTCATGAACGCCTTGCAAGAACAAAGCAGCCCGCACGCCTTCCTGCTAGCGCACGACATCGGTCAGCAAGACACGATCGCGCGACCTGCCCGGCAACCACGGCAAGAGCTTTGCATTTTGGGAGTCTGCAGGACGACTTCGAACGCCTTCTAGCAGAGATGCGCGCAACGGGCTCTGAACCTGCATGCGAACGGGCTGAGGGGTTTTCCCTTGCGGCTTAGCGGGATTCTTCCGCGCCATTCTAGGAAGTGACCCGATTGTGAGGCCGCATTGCAGGAGCCACCATACAGACGAAGGAGAAATGCGCCTCCTGCCTTCCAAAAGCGAAGCCCGCTGCCTGCCCGTGCCCAAGCGCCGAAACAGCAGGCTGCACCGTAGTCGGACAGGGAGCTTCGCCTGGCAGAAAAGGCACGACAAGGCGCGAAATCAAGGGGGAGCCATGGGCTTTGCGAACATCGTGCCCATCGTGGCAGCAGGCCTGCTCGGCGCGCACACTGCATGGCAGGCAACGCGACCGTCGAACCACATCCTACGCCCGCCGGGAGCGTACGACGAAAAGGACTTTTTATCTCGCTGCATCAAATGCGGACGCTGCATCGAAGCATGCCCGTACGCCGTGCTCCACGTTGCCGACTGGACGACAGGGCTCGCCGAAGGCACCCCTACCCTTTCTGCGCGCGACCATGCCTGTCGCCTGTGCGAGGACCTCCCGTGCATAGCAGCCTGCCCGACCGAAGCGCTGCACCCGCTCGCATCCCGCGAGGACGTGCGCATGGGAACCGCGGTCATCGACGAAGACCTGTGCATCGCCTTCAAAGGCATGCGCTGCGAAGTCTGCTACCGCTCCTGCCCGCTCATCGACCGTGCGATCTCGATCGACTACCGCCCCCTCGAAGGCGACGCCATCCATTCGGTTTTCGCACCGACCGTGCACGAGGACACGTGCACCGGATGCGGCCTGTGCGTAGAACGCTGCGTGGTCAGCGAACCGGATGTCGCGGTGCGCATCGAACGAAAACCGCACGGGACAAACGGCAGCTAACGCGCCAGAGCGCTTCGAGAGTTCTTCCACAGCCTTAGAAATACCGCAGTGTGTCCTGCGAATACACCGGTGCTGCAGGAGCGCTCCACACGACCGGAAAACGATCTTGCCGGCAAGAGGCCGCGAGATGGATGCAAACAGTAGAGACGAGAGGGACGAGGATGGACATTACCAGGCGATTATTCGTCAAATCGACAGCGGTCGCCCTTGCCACCGCAGCAGCAGGCGGTTCGCTCACGATGCTGGCAGGCTGCACTGCCGCGCCGGAAGCGACCGGAACCAGCGAAGGCAACGGAGACACGCAAACGTATTCCGCCGTCTGCCGTTTTTGCGGCTGTGGATGCGGCGTCATCTGCGAAGCAAAGGGCGGCCGCTTGATCTCGGTGACCGGCGACCCCGACAACCAGTCGAGCAAGGGGCTCAACTGCGTCAAGGGCTATTACCTAGCGAAGATTCTCTACGGGGAAGACCGTCTGACCAAACCGCTCATCCGCGATGACGCCTCCACGAAAGGCACGCCCGACGGCCTGCGCGAAGCGTCCTGGGAAGAGGCGCTGGACCTTGTGGCGTCGAAACTGCGCGAAACCTGGAAAGCGGACAAAACCCGCCTCGCATTCTGGGGTTCCGGCCAACAGCCCATTACCGAAGGCTATCTGACCTCCAAGCTCTGGAAAGCAGGCTTGCGTTCCAACAACATCGACCCGAATGCACGCCTGTGCATGGCAAGCGCGGTGGTCGCCTTCATGAACGTGTTCCAGACCGACGAGCCTGCAGGCTGCTACGATGACATCGACCATGCCGACGTGTTCGTGACCTGGGGCGCCAACATGGCAGAGGCACATCCGATGCTCTACTCTCGCCTGACAGCCCGCAAGCTCAACGGCGGTAACGTGCGCCACTATGACCTTGGCACCATCGTCACGCGCACCTCCGCGAGCGCGGACAAGACGCTCATTTTCCGCCCGGGCACCGACCTGGCGATTGCAAACTGCATTGCCAATTACCTGGTCTCCCACAACCTCTACGATGCCTCGTTCGTCGCCGACCACTGCCAGTTCAAGGCCGGTACGGAGAATATCGGCAACGCGTACGAGGACGACTACGACGCCACCGAGCCGGGCAGCACGGTCGACAACGTCCACGGCATCACGTTCGAAGAGTACGCAGAACGCCTGGCGCCTTACACCTTCGAGTACACCTCTGAACTCTCCGGCGTTCCGGTGGAGGACCTGCAAGAGCTTGCGGCGGTCTTCGCCGAGCCCGATACGAAAATCATGTCGCTGTGGACCATGGGCGTAAACCAGCACAACCGCGGCACATGGATGAACCATAACATCTACAACCTGCACCTGCTCACGGGCAAGATTGCCCAGCCAGGCAACGGACCGTTCTCGCTCACCGGCCAGCCTACCGCTTGCGGCACCGCGCGAGAGGTCGGCACCTTCTGCCACCGTTTGCCAGCCGACCTGTTGGTTGCGAATGCTCAGCACCGACGTTTTACGGAAGCTGTCTGGAACTTGCCGGAAGGCTACCTGGACGAAATCCAGAAACCCGGTTTCCACACGGTGAAGATCTTCCGCGAAATGTCGAAAGGCAACATGGACTTCATTTGGAGCGCCCATAACAACTGGGCGCAGTCCATGCCGAACCTCACGCGGTTCCTTGGCTACAAGGACGAATTCCGCGGAATATACGACTGCTTTATCGTCGTAAACGAGGTCTACCCCACTCTCACGACCGAATACGCCGACGTCGTATTTCCTGTCGCCATGTGGGTTGAGCGCGAAGGGCAATTCGGCAACGGAGAACGCCGCTCGGCCGTCTTCGAGAAAGCGGTCGACCCGCCCGGAGAGGCCCGTTGGGACCTCTGGGTGCTCATGCAGGTCGCGCGCCGAGTGCTCGAAGGCGAGACCATCGATGGCGAGGACGCGTTCGACCGCCTCTTCGGGTTCATCTGGGACCGCGAGGCCGACGACTTCAACGGCAATGACCGCGAAGTGAACCGCGCTATCTGGGAAGAGTACCGCACCTTCTCCAATCCGTCTCTGAACGAGCGCGCAGCGGCCATCAACTCCGACGCCGACGGCACGTTCGGCACGACGCTCAAGATGGAAGCCAAGCAGCTGGCGCCCTACGACGAATACCTCACGCACCATGGCATGACCTGGCCAGTCCGCGAAAAGGACGGACAGTGGCTCTCCACGCGCTGGCGTTTCGCCAACGGACCGCAGGAAGAAGGCTTCGACGAGATCGGCGTTGCCCAATATGGCACGCCTGGTAAAGCGAACGACCTCGATTTCTACAAGTCGGGCGACCACAAGCCCTCCGTCGTGTTCCGCCCGTACGAGCCGCCCGCCGAAGAGCCTGACGAGGAATATCCGTTCTGGTTCTGCACCGGCCGTCTGCTCGAACATTGGCACACCGGCACTATGACCCGTCGCGTGCCCGAACTCGACCGCGCGCTTCCCGAAGCGCTCCTGGACATGAACCCCGACGACTGCGCGCAGCTCGGCATCGCCGACGGCGACATGGTGCGCGTCACGTCACGCTACGGAAGCTTCGAAATCAAGGCATCCATTGCCGGACGAACGCAACCGCCCTCCGGCGTGACCTTCGCCCCGTTCTTCGCCGAGGAGACGCTCGTGAACCTTGCCGTCCACGAGTTCTACTGCCCGCTCTCGAAGGAACCGGACTACAAGAAGACCTGCGTCAAAATCGAGAAGGTCTAGCACACCCTGCCCATCCCTCGTCTCTCTGCACACGGGCGGCCAGCCTCTCCTGGCCGCCCCACCTGCAGGGCGGCGACCTACCATGCAAGGAGACTAGAGGAGGAAGCATGAAACGACTTGCCGTCATCGGCGCTGCCGTGCTCATGGTCGGCACGCTCGCTATCCTGCCAGCTTGCGGCACCTCGACAGGAACCCCCACTGAAAAGGCCGCTTCGACAACACAGACGACAGCGAATACAGAGGCGATGGAAGGCGTCGTCGGCATGCCGCCGCTCCAGCCGGCAGACCACGCCGACCGCGCGCAAGACCCCGCCGACCGCTGCTACGGCTGCCATGGCGCTGGAAGTTTAGCGAACCCCCAGCTCGCGGACGCCACGATCATGCCGGAAGACCATTACGTGGACGGAACGTTCGACTCTCGCGCCATCGTGCCCGCTCGAGAGCAGTGTATTACCTGCCATCCCGTTGCGTAAGACGGCAAGCGCGCCGACAATATGGCGGCGCGCTTGCCGCACCGCACCCATTCTCAGCCTTGCAGAGCGAGCAGGTGCGAAAATCGAAGGAGACGATTGCCCCATGGTGATTTCAAGCCTCGTTGTCGAAGTCATGCCCAATGAGCTGCAAGCAGCGTGCTGTTCACTCGCTGCCATAAACGGCGTCGAAGTGCACGGCGCACGCGATAACCGTCTCGTCGTAACGATAGAGGCAGAGACCGTGGACGAATCGCACGATATCGCGAGCTCGTTCATCAGCATCCCCGGCGTTTACGGCGTCAACCTGGTGTACGCGAACTTCGAGGACGACCCGACGCTCGCGCGCGCTCAAGGTAAAGGACGCTCTGTCGAAGAGAGGAATGGCGCACAATGAGCAGCAAGCGCAATGACCGCACAGAAGCGAAAGGCGCGATGCGTCGGCTGCCACGATGGGCAGTCGCACGCCACATCGTGCAGGCATGCGCGTTCATGCTGTTCTGCGCTCCGATACTTGCCGCTGGATGGGCCCTGTTTGGCCTGACCCCCGGGTTCGAAGAGAAGACGGCGACTCCTGCGGACCTACCGCTCTACGGGTCGTTCGCATCGTCGTCGCTTGCCGGATTCGACCTGCTCGACCCCTTCGCGTACCTTCAGACGCTTGCCGCGTCCAAATCGTTCGTTCCTGGCGCTGCCGTTGCGGCGCTCGCCATTGCGCTCGTGTACGCCCTTGTACGCGGGCGCGCCTTCTGCGGATGGGTATGCCCGCTCGGAACCGTGCTCGAAGCCATTGAATGGGTCGCCAGCCGCATACGTCGCGCGCTCGGGCTCAAGCCGCAAGACGCCCAGGCGCCCCTGCCCCGCCGCACGAAAGTGGGCATTGCAGCGGGAGCCATCGTGCTCTCCGCCCTCGTGAGCGTTCCGGTCTTTGAGGCAGTAAGCCCCCTCAGCGCCGTACATCGGCTGGTGCTCTTCGGTTCTACCGTCGGCGTGGCGACGTTCGTTCTTGCCGTGGCTCTCGACGTGCTGTGGGGCAAACGCGTTTGGTGTCGGTGCTTATGCCCGCTTGGCGGCTTCTATGAGGCTATCGGACGCATCGGCTTTGCGAACGTTCGCATAGACCATGCAGCATGCGTGCACTGCGACCGCTGCCAGGAAGCCTGCCCTGCCGATCCGCAGATTCTCACGCCGTCGATCGACGGCGCAGAAAGCTTTGTGAAGGCAGGAGATTGTATGGCGTGCGGAGCATGCGTGGACGCATGTCCGACGCGCGCCTTGTCACTGCACATCGGAGCAGACCGCCTCAAAACATAGCTTAGGACGCGCCACGCCCCTTGTTGCAACACCGCGAGCCACCACAGCAAAAAGCCTCGAGCAATCGAGGCTTTTCGTTTATCTGTCCGTCGAAAATCGCACGCAACAACCTGATCGCCGAATTCCGCGTTTGCGATTGGCGGTCAATAACATCCTGCTAGAGGTCCAATAGCTTGTGACGAATGGCGTACGCAACAAGATCGGCGCGCGTTTTGAACCCGAGCTTCGCGTAGATTTTGCTTCGATGCGCCTCCACCGTCTTAATGGACAGGTAAATCTTCTCGGAGATTTCCTTGTTCGTATGGCCCTTCGCTAACAACTGTAATATTTCGAGCTCGCGTGTGGTGAGCTGCTTGTACGAAACGTCCTCGCCTTCGCCGGACGAAGAGAAGAGCTGCCGGGTCAGGCTCTCGACCATCTTAGGATGTATGTACGTACCGCCTCCCTGTACCATGCGAATAGCGGACACGAGCTCTTCGGAAGAAGAGTTCTTGAGCAGGTAACCGGCGGCGCCTCCCTGCAAGGTAAAGTACAGGTACTCAGGCTCGGCGAACATAGTGACGACGATAATGCGCGTATTCGGATGGTCTTGAGTAATGCGACCGCACGCCACCAGACCGCTTTGACCCGGCGGCATAGAAATGTCCATGAGCAGGATGTCGGGCTTTTCGCGCGCGACCAGTTCGTACGCTTGCTCTCCGTCTGCAGCCTCTCCCACGACCTTCATGTCCGGAGCGCTTTCAATCAGCATCTTCAATCCCGAGCGAACAATCTCATGGTCGTCCGCAAGCGCAATCCTGATCATCGTGCCGCACTTCCTTCGTCGTCCAATCCGAGGGGCGCCCGCAAACGCACGGTCGTCCCGTCCGATCCCGAGCGAACTTCCAACTCGGCGCCAATGAGCTTCGCACGCTCCCGCATGCCGAGCAGTCCGCAACCCGTTCCCTTGATTTCGGGGTTTTCCGTATCGAATCCGACCCCCTCGTCATGAACGACAACGTCCAACCGCCCATCGTTTTCATCTATGTCGACGCGCACGGTGTCGGATTCGGAATACTTGCACGCATTCAGCACTGCCTCTTGGCAGATACGGTATACCTGCGTTTCGTACGCGGGGTCGAACCGGCGTTTGCCCATGGTTCCGTCGATGACGATTTCTGCGCCGTAGGTTTTCTCGAGCATGAGCGCATGCGAACGCAGTGCTGCCACCAAGCCCAAGTGGTCGAGCGCTGACGGCCTCAACGTGACCGACATTGTACGCAGCTCTTCCACAATAGCGTCGATACGCTGGTCGATCTGCGAGGCAGCATCTGCAGCCTCGGGGCTGTCTGCGATGTGAGCCAGCCGTTTCGCAAGAAACGAGACCGTCAGGAGCTCCTGCGCCACGCCGTCATGCAGCTCGCGCGAAATACGCATGCGCTCCTCTTCTTGCGCGGCAATGATGCTCGTGATGTCGGAATGGCGCAGTTCGGTAGCGGAAGGAGCGACGTCAAAGCTCAGTTCGGCAATGTCGCCGACCGACATGAACTCGTCCGCTACGACATCCAGACCGCACAGGCCGCTCCGCACGCTTTCCACCAAGCGATAGAATGTCTCGTACGCGCTGTCCCGTACCGACCGAAACGCGCAGAGAAGCGCGCCTACGACACGGCCTTCGCGCATAAGCGGGAGCGCACAGAAGCTGCGCAGGTCTTCGGCAAAGACGATAGGGTACGAAGAGTATTCGCGCGGGTCGAGGTCGGCATCGATGTCGAGCAGCATCATAGGCTTGCCAGCCTTCAGGACTATGCCGCCGATCCCGTGGCCAGGAGCGAGCGCGATGCGCTTATGGCGTTCGCCGGTAGCGCCGGCGCTGTAGACCCATTTCAGAGGCGCTCCGACGAATTCCGTCATCCCGATTGAGACGAAGTCGAACCCAAAGGATGCACGGAGGGATTCGACGGAGATGCGAAATTCCGGACTCTCCCCCGCTAACTCCAACTCCGTGAAATTACGGAACGACATCCAAGCCCCTTTCTGCCCGCCTTTTGTCAGAATATAGCTCAACCACCACAGACGTTCTGCTCCAAGCAACGCAATTAGGGGTTTACCCTATGGGCTTTCCCCGATGGCGTGTCGACGCCATACCGCTCCTCGAATCTGTTTTCGAAAAAAGCCTAAATTCCCCCTTGCATATGGATGACGTTTGCTGTTTAATAATCGTCGTTGCTTTTGCAGCGCTTCGTCGGAGTGGTGGAACGGCAGACACGCTAGCTTGAGGTGCTAGTGCCCACATACCGGGTGTGCGGGTTCAAATCCCGCCTCCGACACCAGGAAACCAAAGCCCAGCTTAGCTGGGCTTTTCACGCGGACGTGGCTCAGCTGGTAGAGCACGACCTTGCCAAGGTCGGGGTCGCGG
>CHCFC05602__coassemble_151_pt1 | contig 44472 bp, 36 predicted proteins | sample CHCFC05602__metabat2_low_PE_036 | metagenome-assembled genome bin CHCFC05602 | reverse complement strand
TTTGCGGCGTAGCCGCGTCTCATTTGCCCCGTCCAAGAACTGGGGTGCAGTTCAGCTTTTTCCGCCCTGACTGTGCGCATGAGAAAAAGCGACCGACCCCTTTTCTCCTTTTCCCAAGGAAATGCGGGAAGGCCTCCGACGGACGAGTGTCGAAGGCCTTCCCGAGAGGAGGGGAATGCTGAAAGCGAGTCCCGCGACTCGCCGCAGTTATCTTAGTGATGGCAGGCGTGCTCGACGCCCATGACCGGCAGCGTGCCAGCGGCGGCCATCTTTGCGACCTCGCCCACGTTCGGCGTCTGGTTCTCGAAGTAGACCGTGATGCCCGCCTGCTGGAAGCCCATCATCGGGCGCATGCCCATGCCCGCAGCAACGATGGCATCGATGCCGTTGTCTGCCAGCAAGGACACCGGACGCAGGCAGCCGCCTTCTTCATGCGGCGGATTGTCGATAATGGACGTGCCTGCAATCTCGCCGTCCTGGATATCGACGACCGTAAAGCAGTCGCAATGGCCGAAATGGCCGGAACGTTCGCAATCCATGCCGCCCTGGCCCATGGTGGGAATAGCTACCTTCATCGTGTCATCCTTTCTTTCATGCAGCCCGCGCGCGGACAGCCACAACACGGCTTCGGTCCCCCCGAGCTGCCCGAAGCGGCGAGTCCGTGCTCGAGCACGTCCCCGAGCAGTCGATCCGCCCGTTCGCGACGGCGCATGGCAACCAGCCATTGGCGTGCAAGCTCGACGCCTTCTTCGGTAAGCTCGTATTCGCGACGGCGCGGTCCAGAGCTTTCGTCGCCCCAGCGCGAAGCGAGCGCACCGCTTTCTTCAAGGCGACGCAACGCCCGGTACAGACCGCCTGCATCGACGTCCAATTCCCCGCCTGTCATGGCGTTGATGGACTTGCGCAGGTCGTACCCGTACCCTTCCGCCGTAAGCAGCGCCGCAAGAATCGCCGGCTCCACCGGCACGCCCACCGAGCGACGACAACAAGGCCGATTGCCCGGTCGTTCGCCTGGCTGAGCGCACGTTTCCTGCGACATCCTCACGACTTCCTTTCTGCCACGTTCCGCAGCGTCCTTGGCGATAGGCTCGGTATACGCCACAAACTATATGTTGTCAACATATAGATGCAAACCGCAACTAGATTGCGGCGTAAACGGGCGCCGTAAAAGAAAGCTGTTGAAGCCCTGCGAGAATCCGTTCGCTACTCCCCTGCGGCACTGCTCGAGCGCGCAACATCGCGTAGGAACGCCTCTTCGAACGCCATATTCTGCTCGAGCAGCGCGCCCAGGGCACGACGCGCCTCCGGAGAAAGCCCCTCTGTCGGGAATTCGCAGACGATGCCCACGTTCACGCGCGCATCGCACACAGCACCCAGGCGGTCTTGCACGCCCACCATACGCCGCGCTTCCTCGGCAACGTCGGCGCCTAGAATCTCCGGGAAGTTCTCCGCCGCATAGCGAACGCGCTTTGCCTGCTTGCGCAGCGTATGTACCGCGTCCGCATCCGCGAAATCCACTGTTTCGAAGCCTTCGTCCACCGTACAGGCCATTTCGTCAAAGCGCTGGCGTGCTTGCTCGAGGACGACGCCCTCTCGCTTAACGCGGTCAGTCCATGGCATGCGCTCGACGCCTTTTCGAACGAACGCAAGGGCCCGTGCGGTCTCCTTGCTCGAAAGAGCGCGCACTACCTGGTCGCGCTCGCTCTCCCTCGCCAGCCGTACGGCAGCGCACAGCTCCTCGGAAGGTACCGTCAGGTCAGCCGCTTGCTTCAGCAGCACGTCGTACTCGCGCAAGCGCGATGTCTGGACCACCACGTCCCGGAGATTGCGCTGGAGCGCCTTGTGGGCTTTACGGCGAAGGAACGGAGAGGCGAACGCAAGCAGGCTGCGCAGCGTGCGAATGGAAACGCGCAGTTTGTGCAACGCTTCCACGTCGTCCGGAGAAGCCAGGAAGGCCTCCAGGCGCGCTTCGACCGCATCACAGCCCGCCTGGACCTTGTCCTCGATGGCAGCACGCGCCTTCCAACGCTGGGACTGCGGACCTTGCACGAACCAGAGCAGCCGCGCACCGTTGCAAGATGCACTACCTGGCGAGCAGAACGGAGACGCAACGCCTGACGTTGCGGAGACGCCTGGAGCCGAACTCGCGCGCACGCTCGCCACTGCAGGAGCGTCCGTCGTCAGCTCGGCAGCGGACGCGACGCCCTCGTGCGCAGCCGACGCCGCCTCTGCCCCGTTCTTTGCCAGGCAATCGACACCCGCCATTGGAGGAATATCGAAATACCCCTGCGCTTCAGCCGTCAAATGGCTGTCGGCGGAATCGACCTCGCCTGCAAACCACTCTTCAGGACGCAGCGGCAAGCGCACCGCGGCGACAGCGCCCGTTGCGCAATCAAGGCGTGCGCCGCACAGGCATGCAAGCACGTCCTCCATGAACGGATTGTGGCCTACGGCAATCACGCACGGCGTTGTGGTTGCTGCAAGCTCCCCGCAGAACGCAGCGAAATCCTGGCGCAGCAGGCTTTCGTGCTCGACTACCGGTATGTCGCAACTGTACGCCCGGACCACTTCGCGCGCCGTCTGCCGGGTCCGCACGGTCGGACTCGCCCATATCTCTATCGGAGAAGGGGCCGCACCCTGTGCAGCGCGATCGCAATCTTCGCCGCCGTCCGCTACATCCGTTTTGGCGACTAACGAAGTTTTCTCCGCCATTTCTTCTTTCGCCTCGGCGAACAGGGCTTTCGCGAGCTTCGCAGACTGTGGCAGCCATGCGCGCAAAGCCTGCACGCCCGCTTTCGTAAGCGTGCGCTCTTCGTCCGGAATTCCCAGATTGCGCGACTGCGCTTTACCGTGCCTGACAAGAATGAGCGTGCGTGCCGTCATGGGAGCCCCTTTCCTTCGACCTTCGCGAACGAGCATCGCGTTGCGAGCACCATGCTGCCGTCATTGTACCCAGCGCCACGCAGGCGGTCTTGAATCGTAGCCGAATTGAGACTTGTGCGCTCGCATGCGCGCGCGAACGGCAACTCGACTGCACGGCAGATGTGCACACTGCGCGCAACTTTCGCGTTCGCAGGTGCACCCAAGCGGCAGCGGAATTCGCGACGACGTTCGCGCGTCGGAGAAATCGAACTTTGTGGACGCAAACGAAAACCTGGAAGCATGATCAAGGCGCAACAGGCAGCCTGTCGCGTGCGAACAGAGCGATCGCGACAGCCCGACTTTCCGCCACCTGGGGAAACGTCGCGTTCGGCAACGCGAGATCCTGCATCGTCCGAACAATCCTCGGTCTCGATGCTTCTCAGTTTTCATTTACGTCCACAAAAACAACTTTTGACGGCCGAAGCGAACGGCCATGACTATGGGGGCGGATGCGTCACCAGCGCTTATTTGCGCGACGCGACTTCGACAGACAACGCGTCCGCACGGCGCATCGGCCGAATCATGAGCGCACTGCACAGCACGAACGCCAGAACGCCGAACGCTGCGCCCACATAGCCGACTGCACCGATACCCCCGGCAGCCACCACCATGCCGCCCACTTGCGTACCCCCACTAATTCCGAGGTTGAACAGGCCTGAATAAATGGACATTGCCACTGCGGACGCGTCGGCGGGCGCGTATTTCAGCACCTCGGCCTGGAACGCGACATTGAACGCGGTGTAGCACATGCCCCACAGTACGCAATCGGCGATAGACGTGCCGAACGTAGCAGACGAGACCGCCATGAGCGCCAATGCCCCGGTGACGCCCAGGATGGCAGTGCGCACGAAAGCAAACCGCATCATGCCGTACAGGCGCGAGAAAAGGGCGCTTCCCAGGATGCCTGCTGCACCGTATACGGCCAAAACAACGGTGACCAGCCCTTCCGGCATGCCGGTAACCTGCAGCAAAAACGGCTCTATGTAGCTGTATCCCACGAAATGGGCACCTGCCAGCACCACGGTCACGATGAAAACGCCCGTGAGCGGGCGAATCTTCAGCAGAGCGGGCAGCTCCTTCACGGTAAAGCGCTTGCCCGCCGGCATCTTCGGAAGCGTGCGCCATAGATAAACCAGCGCGATGAACGCTGCCGCCGCCACGCATGCAAACGTCATGCGCCAGCCCAGGGCCAAGCCGACAGCACGCCCTAGTGGCAGACCGCACACGACGGCGACGGCGGACCCGGTGGCTATACAGCTGAGCGCCAAGGAAGAACGCCGGTAGTCGACCGCATAGACCGCCATGGGCGAAGCGATAGACCAGAATACGGCGTGCGCCGCCGCAACCACCAACCGTGCGCCGACAAGCAGGGCAAAGTTAGGCGCCAATGCCGAAAAAAGCTGTCCCACGCCGAACACGGCAATGACCGCAAGCATGAGTCCTTTGAAGGCGAAACGCGATGCCGCAATCATGAGCGGTAACGACAAAACCAGCACCGCCAGCGCATAGACCGAAATCATGGCGCCCGCCTCTGCCTCGGTCATAGAAAAGTCTGCCGCGATGTCCACGAGCAGGCCAATGGGCATAAACTCCGACGTGTTGAGCATGAAAGCAGAGAACGCCAGTCCGATAAGCGGGAGCCATTGTTTGGACGTCATGCCCGCCGCGTTCGCCATGCACTCGCCTTTCTCTCGTCGTTCCGCAAACGGCCTGCGATTATAGCGCACGAAAAAAGCGGGCACGAATTCCTCCTACCCGCTTCGCGTGTTTTTTCTCGAACTTGTAACGCGCTTTTGCCGAATGCTTACTCCACCGCAGCGTACTGTTCGTCATCGACCGGCTCAAGCCACTCGTTCGTTGCGCCCTCGACCGGCTCGGAAAAGGCGATATGCGCCATCCAGCTGTCCTTCGCCGCACCGTGCCAGTGCTTGACCTCCGGCGGTATGTTCACGACCACGCCCGGCTTGAGCTCGACGGCAGGCTTGCCCCACTCTTGATACCAACCGCGACCGCCTACGGTAATCAGAATCTGACCTGCGCCGTGATGCACGTGCCAGTTATTGCGGCAGCCCGGCTCGAACGTGACATTGTTGACGCCCACGCGCTCTGTCGTCAACTGCGCCAGGTAGCTCTGCCCGACAAAATACTGCCCGAACGGGTTCGGCTCACCAATCGGGAACGCCATACCCGCACCTAAGCTTGCCTTCGCCTCTGCAAGCTTCTGATCGTCCATATCGTTGCTCCTTTCACGCGGCGTTCGGACATGGCCGAAGGATTCTGCGAGCATCACGTTTCACTTCTTTGAAGACCCGTTCGGCCCGAACGCGCAATCGTCCTTTCTGCGTCGCAAGCGTATCCCTTGAAGTCCGCTCGAAGTCAAGGCGCGCATGCGTTGCCGCCGCAACGACCGCAAGCGACGTCGTCTACGCCTGAGATTCGGCAGCTTTGTCCACACAGCCAAGCGCATTCAGACTGCGTGGATAGCCGATGTAGGGCAGGCATTGGTGCACGACGGCGTAAAGGAACGCTTTGTCGTTGCCCATGCGCAGGTTGCCGCCAGCGTGCGCCGTCACCTGCGGTTCGCACCCACCCTGCGCCGCCAGGTAGCAGAACGTGACCATCTCGCGCTCTGCCAGCGTAAGACCACCGCGCGTGTAGTAGTCGCCGAAGCAGTTCGCGGCAAGCCAACGGCTCACGACCGCACGCTCGGAAGGGCAGGTCTCCCACGCACCGCGCATGCCCTCGCCAAAGATATCCACCTGCGCCTGATTGCCTTTCTGCAGGCGATCGCCCGCCACAACAGTGCCCTGCGCTTCAAGCGGAAGCTCCACGCCACGCTCCGTAAGCACCTCGTCCAGCGCGTTCACGAAGGGCAGCGCACGGCCAATCCCCACATAGTCCACCGCCTGGTAGACCACCTCACGCAGCTCGACCGGGGTCACGCCCGCATCAAGAATGCCCGGCAGCTCCGCGCGAAATGCGTCGATACCCTGGCAGCCGAGCAGCGTGGCCGCCACGCACAGCCCGCGCGTGCGCGCGGGAAGCTGCACTGCCTCCTCGTGCTGCACTTCGTCCATGAACGCGCTCACAGTGCGCGCTAATTCCGGATCGGTTTCCTCGAACCCCGCGCATAGACCCCTCGACTTTTGCTGTTCTGCCATGCTCTCGCTCCCTTTCCTGCCAACAGACTTGCCAAGCAGCCACGTTATGCCGATTGTTTTGCCGCCCAGCTCTCATGCCGTCCAACAGCTCGGAATGCATGCTAGGACTTGAAGTCCGCTCAAAGTCAATGAGGTACGGCGAAATGCCTCGAAGACATGCTGGGTCCTGGGCGCATGCGGCCGCAAGAGCACCACCTCTCTGCCTGCGCCCACAACCTTTGCCCGTAGCAACATGCAGCAAAACTCGAATCGTCGGAACCGACGAGCGCGTTGGCACTGCGCCTCTCTGCGCAAAACGGCCCGGGAGGCAGTTCGTCCACTCCGCCACCCGGGCCGTTCAGCATGCACTATTCTTTGCGCCTACAGGCGCGCCACCACCAGGTCGCCCATCTGCGCGGTGCCCACTACGTGGTCCGCCGCGGTGTCCGGACCCTTGATGTCGCCCGTGCGCCAGCCCTCGTCGAGCACGGCGGTCACCGCACGATTGATGTCGTCTGCCGCATCGTTCATGCCGAAACTGTAGCGCAGCATCATTTCGACCGAGAGAATCTGCGCAAGCGGGTTCGCGATACCTTGGCCTGCAATGTCCGGCGCACTGCCATGGCTCGGTTCGTAGAGCGCCGTTCCATCCCCCAGGCTGGCGCTGGCCAGCATGCCCAGCGAGCCGGTAATCTGAGCCGCCTCGTCTGAAAGAATGTCGCCGAACATGTTCTCGGTGACCACGACGTCGAAGTCGGCCGGACGGTTGATGAGCTGCATGGCGGTGTTGTCCACCAGCAAATCCTCCAGCTCGACGTCCCGATAGTCCGCATCGTGAACACGGTGGACGATCTCGCGCCACATACGGCTCGTCTCCAGCACGTTCGCCTTGTCCACGCTCGTGACCTTGCTACGGCGCTTGCGCGCGGCGTCGAATGCTTGCCGCGCAATGCGCTCGATCTCGTATTCGCGATACTCGAGCGTGTCGTACGCGCGCTGTCCGCAGGCACCGTTCACCCCGGCCCCTTCTTCATCGTAGAAGCGCTCACGACGACCAAAGTACAAACCACCCGTCAGTTCGCGGACGATGACCAAATCCACGCCGTCGATCACCTCGGGCTTAAGCGTCGACGCACCTGCAAGCGCGTTGAAAATCCTCACCGGGCGCAGGTTCGTATAGAGGCCGAGCGCTTTGCGAATGCCCAAAAGCCCCTGTTCGGGACGGGGCTTCTCCGGGTCGGTCGTGTCCCACTTCGGACCGCCGACGGCCGCCAGCAGCACAGCATCGGACGCATTCGCCACATCCAACGTCTCCTGTGGCAGCGCCGTGCCCGTCGCGTCGATGGCGGCACCGCCCAACAGCGCTTCGGCGTACTCGAACGCCACGTCGTACTTCGCGCCAAGCGCGTCGAGCACCTTTACGCCTTCGGCGATAATCTCAGGCCCAATGCCGTCGCCCGGCAAAAGGCAGATTTTGTAAGCAGCAGTCATGCCAGCATCCTTCTTTCATTCATCTGCGAAAAGAGAGCGAAGGCAGGCGGTCGCGACCGTCGCGGCCGACACCCTCGTGCATGATCTGGCCCCGCCGCGCCTTGTCGCGAACGGAGCCTTCCTTCGCTTCGCTATTCGGCAGCCTTCGCCGCCAGGATTTCGCGCGTGCGGGCGACCAGGCCGCCCTTTTCGATGATCTCGCGAATGAACGGCGGAAACGGGTGAGCCTGGAAGGTTTCCCCCGTCGTCTCGTCCGTGATGGTGCCGGCATCGGCGTCGACCTTCACCATATCGCCCTGCTTGATGGCGTCCACGGCTTCCGGGCACTCCATGATAGGCAGGCCGATGTTGATGGAATTGCGGTAGAAAATGCGCGCAAAGCTCTTCGCAATGACGCAGGACACGCCTGCCGCCTTGATGCAGATCGGCGCGTGCTCACGGGACGAACCGCAGCCGAAGTTCTCTTCCGCCACCAGAATGTCGCCCGGCTGGACCTTTGCCACGAAACCTTTGTCCAGATCCTCCAGGCAATGTTTCGCAAGCTCCGCCGGATCGGAGGTGTTCAGATAGCGCGCCGGGATGATGACGTCAGTGTCGATGTCGCGCCCGTAACGGTGCGCGGTGCCTTTGAATTCCATGACATCTCCTCTCAAAATGTGAAAAAGTGCCTGACCCTTTTTCACATTTACAGGTCTTCGGGGAGGGCGAGGTGGCCCGCTACGGCAGACGCAGCGGCCACGGCCGGGTTGGACAGGTACACTTCGGACGTCGGGTCGCCCATACGGCCGACGAAGTTGCGGTTCGTGGTGGCCACGCAGCGTTCGCCCGCCGCAAGGATGCCCATGTAACCGCCCAAGCACGGACCGCAGGTGGGCGTGGACACGGCGCAGTTCGCATCCAGGAAGACCTCCATCAGGCCCTCTTCGATGCACTGGCGATAGACCAGCTGCGTAGCGGGAATGACGATGCAGCGCACGTTCGGGTGGACCTTCCGACCGCGCAGCACTTCCGCCGCCTGGCGCATGTCCTCGATACGGCCGTTCGTGCAGCTGCCGATGACCGCCTGGTCGATCGTGATGTCGCGGGATTCCGCCACCGGGTGCGCGTTGGACGGCAGGTGCGGCCAGCTGACCATGACCGGGATATCCTCCGCTTTGATCTCGTACACGTGGGCGTATTCGGCACCCGGGTCAGAGTGGTACTCGACCGGGGTACGCTCCATGCGGCCTTCCATGTAGGCGCGCGTCACGTCGTCTACCTCGATGATGCCTGCCTTGCCGCCTGCCTCGATGGCCATGTTGGAAATGGCCAGGCGGCCCTCCATGGACAGACTGCGAATGGCGCTGCCCGTGAACTCCATGGCCTTGTACAGCGCACCATCCACGCCGATCATGCCGATAAGGTAGAGAATGATGTCCTTGCCGGTAACGCCCGGGCGCAGCTCGCCTTCGATGTTGAACTTCAGCGACTCCGGAACCTTGAACCAGGCGCGGCCGGTCGCAAAGCCTACCGCGGCGTCCGTAGAGCCAACGCCCGTGGAGAACGCGCCGAGCGCACCGTACGTGCAGGTATGGGAGTCAGCGCCGATGATAAGGTCGCCGGCAGTCACCACGCCCTGCTCGGGCAGCAGCGCATGCTCTACGCCCATGCAGCCAACCTCGTAGTAGTGCACGATACCCTGTTCATGGGCGAAATCGCGCAGCATCTTCGTCTGCTCCGCACTTTTAATGTCCTTGTTGGGCGCGTAGTGGTCAGGCACAAGCGCAATCTTCGCGGGGTCGAAGACCTTTTCCGCGCCAATCTTGCGGAATTCCTTGATGGCAATAGGACCGGTAATGTCGTTGGAAAGGACCAGATCCAAATCGCATTCGATTAGCTGGCCCGGAACGACTTCGTCCAACCCCGCATGAGCCGCCAGAATCTTCTCGGCTATCGTCATGGGACGTGGCATGCGCTCTCTCCTTCGCGTGTCGCGGCGTTCTGAAAACCCGCCCATTCTAACACTCAAAAAGTATCGTTCCTTGAAGGAGGAACGCCTGCAATACGCGCGAAACAGAGTGCGAAGAGAATCGCCGCAAAACCTGGCGAAGAGACCAGCGCAGGTCCGCCCATGCTGCACGGCACCCGCGCGCAAAAGGCAAAAGGCGGGCGCTCCGCCGTCCTATTCGCCGATAAACCGGTACCCGACGCCCACTTCGGTCGCGACAAAGCGCGGCGTCGCCGGCTTGTCGCCGAGCTTGCGCCGCAAGGACGCCATGATCACGCGCAGCGTCTTGTAGCCGTCAGCCGCCGGATAACCCCAGACCTCGCTTTGGATGAACCGGTGCGTCAGCGCCTTGCCGCGATTCTCCACCATGACGACAAGCAGGCGGTATTCGTACGGCGTCAGGTGAATTTGCTCGCCGTCGAGCGTCACCGTCCGCGTGTCGCAATCTATTTCCAGGCCGTCGACGGCAAAGACTTGCGGGGTGGCCGTCCCCTGGCGCGCTTCGGCATGATGGCGCAGCGCAACGCGAATGCGCGCGAACAACTCTGCCATGCTGAACGGCTTCACCACATAGTCGTCGGCGCCCGCATCGAGTGCGCGGACTTTCTGGTCGTCCAGATTGCGCGCCGTCACGACAATGACCGGTGTGCTCCCCTCCTCGCGCACGCGCGCCAGCACATCCATACCGTCGCAATCGGGCAGCCCTAGGTCGAGCAGAACGAGCGCCGGCGCGTTCGCCTCCACAAGCAAGAGGGCGGCCGCGCCCGTCCTCGCCTCGGACACGCGATACCCTTCCGTGCGCAGAGAAATCTTCAGGAGCCTCCGAATGGTGTCGTCGTCTTCCACGACCAGGATCTCATCTGCCATGGGCATCCGCTCCTTCCCGAACGCGCTCTTCCTCCTCGTCGTCATGGTGCATGGGCAGCGTGAACTCGAGCGTTGCGCCGCCTTCGTCGTTGTTGCGCGCCACGATATGCCCGCCGTGCGCTTCCACAATAGCCCGACAGATGCTCAGGCCAAGGCCCATGCCGCTTTTCTGGCTCGACTCCACGTCTTCTGTCACAAAGCGGCCGAACACCTTCTCGAGCATATCCGGCGCAATACCGCCGCCGTCGTCCGCCACGCGGAAAACCATCGCCTCCCCTTCGCGCTCCGCCGACACCCGAATATGCGACGAAGCGGACGAATGCTTGATGGCGTTGTCTATCAGGTTCATGAGAACCTGGCGGATGAGCTTGCCGTCCATAGGGACGGTAACGACCTCTTCCGGGGGCTCGACGGTGATTTCATGGTCGCCCCGATAGGGCATCTCCCGCATCACCGCATCGCCGATGACGTCGTCGACCACTTCAGGCTGGAAGTCGAGCGGCACGTCCTCGTCCTGGACGCGCGTCATGCCCAAAAGGTTGTCGATCATCTCGGCCAGCCAGCGCGCGTCGCTCGAAACGGACAGCAGCAGCGCATCGCGGTCGGCGGGAGCTATCTGATCGAAGTTCTTTTGCAACAATTCGGCATTTCCCTGGATGCCCGCAAGCGGCGTGCGAAGGTCGTGCGACACGCTTCGCAGCAGGGTCGTCTTGAACCGTTCGCGCTCGATCTTGAGGTCGTCGGCACGCGCATGCTCTTCGAGCTCATTGCGCTCGATGGCAATGACCGTCTGCGTTATCACGGAGTCGAGGAAGGTCTTGCTCGACGGGTCTACGTCCCCTTCGCTGCAGTCCACTGCCACCACCCCGTACGTGCGGGACTTCGCCGCAAGCGGGAGATACCGCGTTGTACAGCCAGCATAGCCCGGCAGGCCCGCGCCCGTTTGGTAGCCCTGCTCGAAGCATTCGACCGCCGCATCGTCGCCCGAAGGCGGCCCCAGGGTGATCGCGACATCGCGCTCTAGAATCTTCTGCAAAGCCGCGGACGAAAAGTCGCACGCGCCTTCCGCAGACGTGCTGTCGATCAGCCCCGTGCTGATTTTGTTCAGGCGCCGCAGCACGCGCGCGTTCTGCTCCGCAATCTGGACCTGCTGCTTCATCTGGTTCGCCAGTGCTCCGGTGATAAGGGCGACAATGGCAAAGATGACCAGCGTGATAGCGTCATTGCGGTTCAAAATGGGCAGCGCCATATGGGGCACCAGGAAGAAAAAGTCGTATACCAGCAGGTAAAGGACACCGAGCACGATGCCCCATAATCCCGAGTCCGTTTCGATGGACGCAATGAGGACGCCCAGGACGAACAGCAGGAAGCTCGCCTCCGGTCCAAGCCCCAGAAGGGAAAACCCGAACGCCGCCGCAATGCCCGCGACGAACAGCAATCCCGCTATCCCCGCATTTCGAAGGTTGACGTTAACGCCGCGCAACACTGCGCGCCTCCTCTCCGATGCCGTGCAACATCCATCGAAGCCCGAACACGAGTGGGAAGATCTCAAGTCGCCCGAACAGCATAGCGGCAGACCCCGCCAAGAGCACGACAGGCGACGACCCATTCTGGATGAACCCGACGCCGACCCCCGTGTTGCCCAGGCACGATGCCGTCTCGAACACCGCTTCCCCGACCGAAGCGCCGAACAGCGCGAACACGAACCCGCAGATGGCCAGCAAGGTCATGTACACGCCTACGTACATCTGCACGGAAGACAGCTCCTCTTTCGAGCATTCGAGAGACTTGCCGAAACGGTTGATCTTCGTGCTGTAGACACGGCGCCGGTGTCCGAACTTTTCGCGCAAGGACCAGAGCATGCCCTTCACGTACACGACCAGACGGTACACCTTGATACCGCCGGCGGTCGAGCCCGCTTCACCCCCGACCACCATAAGGAATACGAGCACGTACAGAATGCCCGAAAGCAGCGTCGCAAAGCTCGGCACCGTCTGCAAGCCCGTCGAGGTCATGACGGACACCACCTGGAAAAGCCCGATGCGCATCGCTTCGAGCGGCGTGTCCGCCTCGTTGCCCGCCAGCAGCATGGCAGCCAACAGTATCGTCGAAACCACAACGATGCCCCAGAATGGGAGGGTTTCGGCATGGCGCAAGAACGCACGGAACTTCCCTTGCAGCAGCATGAAGTTCAAAAGAAAGTTCGTCGCGCCTGCAAGCATGAGCACGACGGTGATGAGCTCTATCGCAAAGCTGTCGTAGGATGCCATACTGTCCGGCCGAACGGCAAATCCACCTGTCGAGACCGCCGAAATGGAGATGTTGATGGCGTCGAAAACCGGCATGCCCGCGACAGCAAGCGCCACAACCCCCGCAACGATAATGCCCGTGTACAGCACGAGCACCGTGCGCGCCGAGCTGGTCACGCCCGAAAGCAGGCGCTCCGTATGCCCTTCCGCGTTATACATCTTCAGCCCGTGCGCATCGCTCACGACACACGCAAGCACCAGGATAAGGCCCACGCCGCCAACGTAGTGCATCAGGCTGCGGTGCAGCAAGAACAGCTTCGGACACGAAGCGACGTCCACTACCGTGAACCCGGTCGTGGTCAGGCCGCTTGTGGACTCGAAAATGGCCTCTGGGATGCCGAGTATCCCGGACAGCACCAACGGAATGGCGTACACGACGACCGCAAGCACCCAGATGAGCGTGGTGACGCCTGCCGCTTCGACGCGCGTGAGCGTCATGGCGGCCGCACCCTTCGCCCCGAAATAGTAGACCAGGTAGCCTACCAGCATGGTTCCAACGCTGGGGAAAATGAAGTATGGCGCTAAAGCCGTCTCTTCGGGAAAGGCAAGCAGCGCTATGAGCGGCGTGAGCATCATCGCGCCCGCAAGAACGAGGGCCACGCCGACGTAACCTGCAGCAGCGTGCGAACTGTTGCGATGGACGCTAGACACGACGCCCCCTCCAGAAGCCGTGCCGCTCTTCTTCGGCAGCATGCAGGCCGTCGCTCAGCACACGGCGCAGGCCCGCCGTCGCGTCAAGTTCGTCCCCCTGGTCGAAGCGCGCGCCTTCCGCCGCATGGCGCTCCCGGGCGTGCTTCGGCACCTCGCCGCCTAACGCCGCCAAGGACGCTTCCTCGATAAGCCGCGAGAGCATGAACGTCGCGCTCACGACCGACGAGATGCCGAGCTTTTTGAACACCGCGACATTGCGCGGGTTGTAGGCCGTGCACACCTGTCGCTCTATCCCGAAAAAGTACCGCGCCATCTGGCAGATGACCAGGTTGTCCGCATCGCTGTCGGACAGCGCGATAATAAGGTCGAAACCTTCGATGTCCGCGTCGTCGAGCACGTAGCGCTTCGTCGCGTCGCCACAGACCACCGGCACGTCATGGCGCGAGGAAAGGTACTCGCACCACGCGCGGTCGTTATTGACGGCGACGACCTCGTGACCGCTCATGACGAGCGATTCGATCAGATAGTCTGTGCGGGAACGCCCGCCTGCAATGACAATGCGCATGGCTCCCCCTCAGCCTATGTTCGCAATACGGCAGAACGCTTCCAGACAGAGCGCATGCGGGCAGATAGGCTCGACCGTTCCGTCCTCGAGCATATCGATCAGGTCGGCATCCTCCAAGCGGGCGAACGTGTGCTCGACGCCGTAGACTTCGCTTGCCACGCGCGCAATGAAATAGTTGACCGAATCGCGCGACGTGCACGCGACGAAGTAGGACGCGAGGCCTATTTCGCACTCTTCGAGCACCGAAACGTCGGCGCCGTCGCCCACGACCGTTTCGCCGCCGAAGGACGCCGTCAGCCCGTTGAATGCAGCAGGATTTTTGTCGATTGCCACGACCGAACAACCGGCGGACGAAAGCCGGTCGGCGACGGCGAGGCCGAATTCGCCGCAGCCGACGACAAGCGCCCGCCTTGTTTTGACGAATCCCATGAAGCACCCCTTTCCCCGCATACGCGCTGCATGCCTGCTAGCGCCGAGTATAGGGCTGCGCATGTAAAGATGGTCTTAATATTGACGCACTGAAGGCCTAGAACATGCCGTAGTACGAAAGCGAGGGGTCGGCCGTATAGGCTCCCGCGCCAATGGCGGCAACGAACGCACCGATCATGCCTACCAGCGCGACCGCCACCACGATGCCGATCACGAACGTGGCCGCAAAGCCGATTGCCGACCATTTGATCGCGGCATTGCGGATAGCAGGATGCTTGTCGGCGTTAATGAGCCAGGAGACCAGAATGCCGAGCAGGTTCCCCAAAAAGCCCAGCGCGAAATAACCGAACTTCATTCCGCCAGTCAGTTCGGGCACAGGCGGCTGGAAAGGAGCGCACGGCTGTCCGTACGGAGCCCCTTGAGGCGGCATCGTCGGCGGCACAGGAGCGTATCCCGACGCAGACTCAGCATGCGCAGTCGCCTGCGCGCCCGGCTGCGCACCCGTCGTATCGAAATGGGAGGCTGTTGCTCCTGGCACAAAACCGGAAGCACCCGGTACGGCAGACGCATCGTTCGGCCTTGCTTCGCCCTGCACGGAGCCGACAGGGGCGTGGGACTGGCCGTAGTTCGGGGCAGGCGTCGATGCCGTCGCAGCGGAATCGTTCGCAACAGGCTCGGTCGGGAAAGTAGGCTGGTTGTTCTCTGCCATGGTCTCACTCCTTGGTGGCAGGCCTTCTTGCGCCCGCCTCTCGGTACAGGACAACCATAGCATTCGCCGGATTCGCGGAAGAAAACTGGCACGGTCCCGTCATCGATCCGACATCGCTTTGTACTCCAAGCGTCGTACAGAACGCTACGATCGGGGTACGCGCCGGATATGCACGCTACGACGGTCGCGCTTTGCCCGATATGCGGCAGCACCGCGTTGGCGCACGCGCGACCCCGACTCCCGAGAAGGCTCCCCTTGAAGCCCGCTTTGTTCGCCGGGCACGGTCGAAACCTCGAAGGATACGCCCCGTTCCCGGGCTGCGTCGACCAGTGCGGCCGCTTCCGCCTCTTCATCAAGCGTCACGAACTGCTCGACCGCTGCCTGGGCGAAATCCGGCGAATGCTCGTACACTTTCGTGCGCAGCGTGGAGCTTTCGGCCGCGTCGAGCCCATCTGGCGTATCCCCGCGCAAGCCTTCGTTCGCTTCGGAACCGGCGGCGGGCTCCTTCTTCTTGCCCGCGCCCCGGAAGGTCTTCGTGGTCTGGATAAGAATGGCACCGATGATAAACGGCATCCAGAAGACGATGCCGCGGTACACAAGCGCGATGGACAAGCCCGCAGACGCTGCCTCGCCGAACGAAGTGAACGCCACCGTCACCGCCGCTTCGACGACACCGACTCCCTGCGGCGTGATGGAAACCATGGCGAACAAGGTCGCGACGACGTATCCGCACACCAGGGCTTCGGGCGAGAAGACGCCGAATCCTATGCCGACCAGGCAGAAGCACGAAAGCTCGCAAATGGACGCGAACACCGAGCAGCCGAACGCTTTCGCCGTCGTCTTCGGCTGGTGGGCGATAAGCCCTGCCGCCTCAGAAAACGAGCCGACCGTCCGCTCGACCCACGGCTTGAGCGATGCCTTGCCGAGCCTGAGCAGTATGCGGTTGATGAGACGGTCGACCTTGGAGAGCAGTCGGATCATGACCTGCGGACGCTTTCTGCCCATGACCATGATGAACACCATGACGCTCACGATAGCCAACACCAGCAGGCCAGGCAGCACCCACACCGGGTCCAAGCCCACCGTAATGGCAAGCACCAGAAAGCCTGTCAGCATGATGATGGCAAAGCCCGAGTCGATGGTAATCTGCATGAGCAGCGCAGCCGACGTGGCCTTGCCCGCTGGAATCCCGCGTCGGCGGGCGTCGTCCACGACGAGCGTGGTGCCTGCCAGATTGAGCGACGGGGCGATGGTGTTCATGAAGAACGTGCCGAACACGAGCGGCAGGGTGTTCCGCGGCGCCATGTGCTCGCCGACCGCTTTGAACGCGAACGAGTACGCGAAGCTTTGGGAGACGTACTTTCCAAGCTGGGTCAGAATCGCTATCGCCATGAACGCGGGCGAACCCTGCTTCATCGTCTCCACGAGCTCGACCAACTGGTCTCCGCGGAACAGGACGAACGCCAAAACGATGATAATGACCAGACCGGCGAAGAGGTTGCGTATGTTCAACTTCATGGGCGGCCTCGTCCTCTTTCGGGCACTCCCGGCTCCGTGGCATTATGCCTGCCGGAAGGGCGTTTCACCTGCGGTTTCATGCATTGTAGCAAAGCTTTACTATAGCATGCCGCCCGACGTTGGAATGTGATAGGCATCGACAATACCGCACACGGCCTCGTTCGTACGGCGGCAGGAATACCGCACGGTCTTCGCTCCATGCCCGCCGAAGGCCGTGCAGCGCACGCCAAGAACCGCCTGCGCGCAGCCTGCACGCCTTTACGCGAGAACGAGGCTGCCCACCTGGTAGATCGCGAACGCCACAATCCACGCCACAGCAATTTGGAAGACAACGGAAAATGCCGTCCACTGCCAGCTGCCGCTCTCTTTCTTGATGGTGGCAATCGTGCCCACGCAGGGAACGTAGAGCAGGCAGAACACCATGAGGCAATACGCGTTGAGCGGGCCGAACCCTACCGATGAGAGCGCCTCGGCAATAGCCGCCATGCCAGCATCCGACGTGGCGTTCGCTACGCCGAAGAGGATGGCCGTACTCGACACCACGACTTCTTTCGCGGAAATGCCCGCGATGAGAGCCGTGGATATCTGCCAGAAGCCCAAGCCGATCGGAGCAAAGAAAGGTACGCACGCCCGACCGATCACCGCCGCGAAACTCTGCCCCATGTCCTCGGTATAGCCCTCAGGGCCAAAGGTCAAAAGCAGCCACAAGATGACCGATGCCACGAAGATGACCGTACCCGCACGCTGCACATAGTCGAGCACCTTCTCCTTCACGTAGATGGTAACCGTGCGCGCAGAAGGAATCTTGTACTCCGGCAGCTCGATCAAAAGCCCTGTCGACTGCCGTCCCTGGCGCTTCTCCAGCACATGCATGACCCATACCGCAATAAGCGCCACGAGCAGGCCGACCACGTACAGCGAATATGCGACCACCATCGCGCAGTCCGGGAAGAAGATCCCCGAGAACAGAATGTATATGGGCAGGCGCGCCGAACAGGACATGAACGGGGTCACGAGCATGGTCTTGCGCCGGTCGCGCGCATCCTCCAGCGTGCGCGTGGCCATGACGGCAGGAACCGAGCACCCGAACCCGAGCACGAGCGGCAAGAACGCGCGGCCCGAAAGGCCGAGTTTGCCCATAATACCGTCCATGACGTACGCGACGCGCGACATATAGCCACTGTCCTCCAAAAGCGCCAGCGCGAAGAATAGCGCCGCGATGTTCGGCAGGAACGTGATGATGGCGCCCACGCCGGCAATGACACCGTCCACGACAAGTGCCGTGACCAGCTCGTGCACGCCGATAGCCGTAAGCCCGGTCGCAACGGCTTCGCTAAACCACTCGAGAGCGATTTCCAAATACCCCTTGAGCCAGTCGCCCACCAAAAACGTGAACGCAAAGACCGCTGCCATCACAAGCAGGAAGACCGGTACGCCAAGCCATTTGTTCGTGACGACCGAATCCACGCGATCGGTCAAAGCCGCCTTCTCTTCGCGGTTCACCACCACTTCCCGCACGACTTCTTCGATGAAAGCGTACTTCTGGTTGATGATTTCGCTTTCGTAGCTGCGGTCGAGCACGTCCGGCATATCAACCGGATAGAGCGTTTTGACCGCCTCGTCGCCTTCGAGCGTCTTGATGGCATGCCAACGCGCGTTCACAATCTGCGGATATGCCCATTCCAGCTCCGCCTGCACAGCGTCGATGCGCACCTCCATGTCGGGGCTGTAGACTATAGCGAAGCGAGCATGCTTTTCCGGCATCTCTTCTTCATCATGGTCGTGAATGAGCGGTTCGGGCGCATCCGTGTCAGCATGATGGACCACCGCGTGCATCAGCGGGCGCACGCCACGCCGCGTACGCCCGGACGTGCGCACGACGGGCACGCCCAGCATCTCATGAAGACGAGATGTGTCGATTTCCATGCCCCGCTTCTCCACCACGTCCATCATGTTGAGCGCCACGACGACTGGTTTTCCCATTTCCAGCAATTGAAGTGTCAGGTAGAGATTGCGCTCGAGAGCAGACGCGTCGACCACGTCCACCACCACGTCGGCTTCTCCCGAAAGGATGAAATCGCGCGAAACGCGCTCTTCCATGGTGTAGGACGTGAGGCTGTACGTACCTGGCAAGTCTACGAGGCGTACATGGTGCATATGGCCGTCTTCGTAGTCGAAGCTTCCTTCCACCTTCTCGACCGTGACGCCCGGCCAGTTCGCGACCTTCAAGTTCGCGCCGGTGTACGCATTGAACAACGTGGTCTTTCCGCAGTTCGGATTACCGATAAAGGCAACGGTCAGGCTTTCGGCGCCCGCAGGAGCAGCCGTCTGCGGCGCCTTCTGGTCACAACAGCTCACCGCACCGCTCCTTCCACGCTCGCCAACGCGCCGCTTCCCGCTTCCGCGCTGACCGAAATGCCGGACGAAAGAGCGCGGCCGAGGGCAAAACGCGTGCCCCGCACGCGCACGATGACCGTCCCTTTGCCCTTGCCGTTGAGCACCTCGATGAGCGCGCCATGCGTCATGCCCAGCGCTTCCAGGCGCTTTTCCACCGCTGTCGGAAGCTGCATGTCTTCCACGCGATAGCGCCCGCCGATGCCCGCCTTGTCCAATGTCATCCGACTTGCCGCCATAAGCCCTCTCGAATCTTCGACGCTCTTTGCATCCTTTCGGGGCAAGGGCGCCACACCTCGTTTTTCGGCCTCATACTATAGCAGAGAATGTTACCAGAGGTTAATTATTTGGGTTTACGTGTTATGCCGAAAACAACAGGGGCAATCGAACGGTGTGGAGGCGACCAACGTCCGGCGGCAAAAGGACTAGCGAGCCGATCGCTCAACCGGCTCCATAAGGGAAAGCGTGCTGGAAAGGGCAAGCTTCTGCGCCGTCAACTGTTGCGCGGTCGCACTGCGAGCACGCCCGGACGCCTTGAGGGGCTCTAGGCGCGCTTCGAGTTCCGCGATTCGAGATGCCAGCGTTTCGCGCACGTTCTCGTAATGGGCCAACCGGTCGACCGCCTCCCCGTACGCAAGACCGTCTTCGCCCACTGCAATTGCCGAACCTTCGACCGCATACGACCCGTTCGCAAGCTTTTTGGTCAGTCGTTCCATGGCACGCTCCCTTCTATGCGACAACAGCCAAGCGAAGGCGAGCGCCCGAAGGTCCCGTGGTAGTCAGAGCCGCCCGTGCAGAACAGGCCGAACCGTTGCGCCAGGTTGAAGCAGCGATCGTGGTCCGCTTCGCTATGGTCAGGGTGCAAGCGCTCGATGCCGGTCAAACCCGCCTCCACAAGCTCCGGAACAAGCTCATAGCTTTTCGTCTGGCCGGGATGCGCCAAGACTGCGCATCCCCCGTCGCGCACGATGGCCTCCACCGCATCGCGGGCATCCACGTACGCGATATCGCGTGACGCAATGCCTTCCCCCTTGAACAGGCGGCGATACAGTCGCTGCCAGGCTGGGCTTGTGCAGGGCTCGTCCACTAATCCCGCCATGATATGTTGTTTGTACAGGCAGGTGGAAGCAGCCGCAAGGTGCTCGACACGCTCGACGTCAATACGGTAGCCCGCCTCCAAAAGGCGCGAAAGCTGCCAACGAGAATTCTCGTCGCGTCGTTGCAGAAGCGGGCGGCACAGACGTTCGACAGCGGGCGAGCCTTCGTGCAGTCCCAGTCCGAGAATATGAACTTTGCGACCGCGCCGGAAATCGTACGCCGACACTTCGATGCCCCCCACAACGGTCACGCCGACCGCGCGCCCTGCGCGCTGAGCCGCCGCAATACCGCGCGTTGTGTCGTGATTGGTGAAGGCAAGGTGCGTGATGCCCGCGCCTGCTGCACGAGAAACCAGCTGCTCTGCCGTCTCCGACCCGTCGGAGACGGTCGAATGGGCGTGCAAGTCCGCGCTGAAAGAAACCCCTCCGTGCACCCCTAAGAGCTCAAACAGCATCGCCTGGTTCATCGGACCTCCTCTCACCGTCGTGCAGTTCGCCCCGACGGCCTTAGCGCGCGAAAGCGCCAGACGACAAACGTCCACCCTTCCCCGCAGCGCACGCCCACGGCACGCTCCCCTGCACGCAGCGGTCTGTCGCCGCAGGCTCTAGGAAAACTACTGGTCTACTGGTCCGAGCGGATGATCAGCTGCTTGCGCAAGCGCAAGGCGCACACAAAGCATCCCAGTGCCAGAACGAATCCTACGATATTAAGCCAAGAGACGCCGAGCGCCAGACGTCCGAAGAAATCCGCGCCCTCGAATGCGATGGTAAGCATGCTCAGCCAGAAGAACGGCACGATGCGAGAAGGAACCTTCGACACGAAATAGCCCAAGATGCCCAGAGCGAGCAGCAAAATGGCGCCGAACAGCACGAGCAGCAAGTCCATAATGCTCCCGACAGGCGTGAAAAGCCGCAGCCAAGAAAGCCCGGCGCCCGTGTCGATGGACTGGAGCGCGGCACCCGTCAACACGAGCATCAGAATAGCGGCGGCAAGGGTCGCAACGGACACGACCAAGAGCGCCTGCAGGTCGCGCACCGAAACGGAAACGAGTTTCTGCTTACCGCTGCCTTTGTGCTGTTTCGAGCTCATGCCCTTCCTTTCGTCTGCTTCGAGGCGAACGCGCTTTGCGCATGCGCACAGCTACGTCCGGAAACTGCGCGCGAACCTCATCATACCGCATCCGGCCCTTCGACCGGACTGCGGGCAAAGACGCGGCGCGGCCTGCGCACGGCACCTTTGCCGCGAGCGAAACTTCAGCCCCGACCCTGCGCTTACGCGCGCCACGCCTCTCTCAGGCGGGCGATCTCGTCAGCATAGCCTGGCAACTCGTTGGGAGTCTCGAGAAAAAACGGCAGATGGCGCAAGGCCGGATGTTTGGTCACCGCAGAAAGGGCCGCAAACCCAATACGGCCTTCGCCAATGCGCGCATGGCGGTCTTTGCGCGCACCGCGCTCGTTCAGGCTGTCGTTCAGGTGGATCGCCTTCAGACGGTCCAGTCCCACCGAGCGATCGAACGACTCGAGCACGCCGTCAAGGTCATGCACGATATCGTAGCCCGCATCCCACACGTGACAGGTGTCAAGGCACACCCCCATCCGGTCGGAAAGCTCCGTGCGTTCGATGATTGCCGCCAACTCCTCGAACGAACGGCCGATTTCGGTACCCTTGCCTGCCATGGTTTCGAGCAGAACTGTCGTGGTCTGCCCAGGGCGCAGCACCTCGTTGAGCACCGCAGCGATCTTTTCGATTCCCGTCTCGACGCCTTGCTTCACGTGGCTGCCCGGATGGAAGTTGTAGTATTGGCCGGGCGTTGCCTCCATGCGCGCAAGGTCGTCCGCAAACGTCGCTCGCGCGAACTCCTGCACGCGCTCGTCGGCAGCAGCAGGATTGAGGGTATAGGGTGCATGCGCCAAGAACACGGTTATGCCGACGCTGTCAGCATAACCTTGAAACGCGGCAATGTCGTCCTGATCGAGCGCTTTCGCCTTGCCGCCGCGCGGATTGCGCGTGAAGAACTGGAAGGTGTTCGCGCCGATGGACTCGGCGGTCTTTGCCATGGCGGCAAAGCCTTTGGCGCTGGAAAGGTGGCACCCGATGGTCAGATCGCTCATAAGGAATGCTTTCGTGGAAAAGTTCAGGCACGCGTCGTTTGGATTTGCGTGCGTACGAGAGGTGAAAGGCAACAGCCGCTTTTCGCAGCCTCCGTGCTATACCGGACGCTGCGCCGCTACACCTTCAAGGAGCCGTCGAGAGCGCCCTTCAAAACGCTTTCAATCGTGCTCGGCTCGAAGGCGGCAACGGGAATGATCGGCTGCGGTTCGGCATCGAAGTCGCCCATCTCCTTTTGGAAAATGAGCACGTCGTGCCACTCCCCGCACTTGTACCCTGCACGGTATTGAATACCCACGACGCGGAATCCCATCTTCCGGTGCAGATGCATGCTGCCGACATTCGGCATGGACACAATACCGAACGCATTGCGCACGCCTTGCATCTTGAGCAGCGTCAGCAGAGCCGCGTATAGCTTGCGGCCGACCCCGCGCCCGCGGCAGTTCTGGTCCACATAGACGGAGAGTTCCACGTCCCACTGATACCCCGGCCGCGCTTTGTAGCGGCTGGCGTAGGCATAGCCCACCGGGGAGCCGTCCGCCTCCATGACCAGGTAGGGATAAAACGCGATGCGCTCGATAATGCGATGGCGGAATTCTTCCAGAGGCGGCACTTCGTACTCGAAGGTCACCGGCTGGCTGATGTAGGGCGCATAGATCTCGAGCAGCGCTTCGGCGTCCTCCAACGTGGCAAAACGCAGGGTCAAATCCCCGTCGCTCCCAAGAATGCTCTGGAATGTGTTCACGTATGCTCCTCTTGGCCAGTCCCGCACGGACAGACCCTCTCGCCTCCGTTGCGCTCCAGTCGTCTGTTGGAAATGCCGCCTTCGCGCAGTCGGCTGCACGCGCGCGTCGTCTCCTCAAAGCACTTTGGCGGTCGCCGTGCATGCACTCCTCGGAAACCGTCAAAGGCATGCATCCTGAAATTCGTCGAAAACGCCCTGGAACGATGCCCGCCTATGCTAACAAACGCGCGTATGCCCTGAAAGCGCACCGCGAAAAGTTTGCCAATTCATTACCTACAGCACACAGAACGCTTGCCGGAGCACGCGCGTCTTTCCGACGGACAGCCTGGAGTCCTTGAGTCCGGGGCGGCAGACGACAAAACGTCTGCCGCCCTGCCCCTGTGCTTTCTAAAGCAGCATCATCTGGGCAGGTTCGTAAGCGTACTCATGAACGACTTCGTTCACATACAGTTCGACCACGTGGGATTCCCACTCTTTGACCAGCGTCACGAAGTTCATCTCCTTCTGGCAGAACACAAGGTCGGCTCCGACCATGCCCACGCAACGCCCTGCGCACACCCCGTCCGCGTCGTCCTGCGGCAGCGTCATCTCGTCAACGCTTGGTGAAGGCCCGCCGAAATAGTAGGGAGAAAGGTCGAACGGCCCTTCGAGAATCGCAACATCATGCGCTTCGGCAGTCGCGCGCAGGGCGCTTGCTCCCTCCTCGAAACGGTAGGGCACCTCCACCAGCAAGTCGCGCTTCTTCGACGCGCGCATGGTCTCGTAGATGTCCTCTTCGGCGCACAGGCGTGACTCCAGTTCTCGTGCGGCATCGGCATTCTCGAATCGTCCGATCACGCAGGCAGCACGCGCCCCCTGCTCAAGCAGTCGCTCGACGCCGCGCGTCTCGGACGAAATCCCCACTTTGACAAACCCTGGCGCGAAATAGGCCATGTACACGAAATGCGGCGTCAGGTTGTAGGCCCGCTGCTGTGGCGAAATGGTGGTTGCAAAATAGAACGACGGATTGAATCCAGTCTCCTCGATGCATGCCGGACACTGCGTTTCCTTCATGTCCGGCAGTAGCTCGACCTTGTTCGGACAGCACCGCGCCTCGAACGTCTTCAGGTCGAAAGGCCCGGTGCAGTAGCGTTTCTGCAGGCGTCTCAGGGAGAACGTACGGCCGAGGACGGGAAACACATACCGCTTTGCTTCGTCGATGTCGTTCAGCACCAAATGAGGACCGTCGTCGGCGTAGCCGAATCCGGCAAGAACGATTTCGTGGTCAGGCTTGAATCGGGTCATAGCTTTCAGGCTTTCGGTCAAAGCCTCCGCCGACTTCGCTCTGGCGGGCATGCCGACGAAGCGCAGCGGAGGCTACAGGAGCAATGTCCGTCGTATGGTAGCGCAATACCCCGCAGGGACCGACGAACTTCCCGTCAATATCCTTCGCCCTTTCACACCGAGGACACAGCGTCGGCGCGCACTCCGCGCCTACCGATTCTCGATGTGGGAGATATTCTTGAGCTCGATAGAAATCTTGCCGTCAGGACCGCTTACAAACTCGATGAAATCAGGGTTGCGGCCGTATTCCGCCGGAAACGTAATCTCGATGCCCGTGTCAGTGCGAATCTTGTGATTGCGCGCTACGCGCTTTGCAGCCTCCCTCTCGACGGCAATGCGCGCAGGCAGCGCTTCCTCCGCCACGGCAGCTTCATAGCGGTCGAGCAACGGCGTGCCCTCGCCAAACACTTCGCGCCCCAGCTCTTCAGGCACGATCTCCTCGAACTCCGACACGTTTTCGGAGACATACGCCTTCGCCCTGGAAAGCGCCGTCGCCGTGTTCGCACCGTACTCTTCTGCGACGTCTTCCACAATGCGGGCAACCGTCTGAATGGTCTCTTTGCTGGAAGCTTGCATAGAGCACTGGAGCAGGCCGTCGGGGATGAGCCAGCGCTCCTCCCCTGCAATCTTGCGCGGTTTGTCGCTGAACTGGACAGCGAGCGAGCGCATGTCCACGAGCGCATAGGACGCGACCTTTTGGGAAGGGTTCGGCAAGATTGCGTGATGACGTGCGACTTCGCACTGCTGCAGCCCCGAGTCACCGCGCTTGACCTCGTGCATGTACGCCTGTTTGCTCTCGAGCAGCATGATCGCGAAAGAGCGGCGCGCACGGCCACGGTACGCCGCTTCCGCCTGGGATTCGTCCAACTCGCCCGCCAGGCGCTCCTCTTCCTGTTCGAAATCGACCACGAGCACATCGGTCGACTCTGCCTTGTCCGCGCGCCCGAGCTCCTCGCCGACGAACGCGGCTATCTGGGCGGACAAGTCGACGAAGCCGAGCTCACCGCGCGCATACGCCTGCAGTTCTTCGGCAAAACCGCTGTCCGGCGCGAATGTCCCGCGCTTATTGTCGATGCTGGAAAGCGCCTTGCCGACATGCTTTGCCACGAAGCCTTTCGCCATCTTCCCCGCAGGGTCCATCTCTTCTTCAGCGAACACGTGCACACAGGACGTGAAGTCCAGCACGTGCAAGATGGCATGGTTAATCTTCATGGAGCTCCCTTTCACGCTGCTCGTACAGACAAAAAGCCGCCGCATCTCCCGATACGACGGCTTTCGATGATACCCGTTCTCGCACAGTGGCACACTGCGCGAAGGAGGTTTTACTTGCGGTACAGCGCGCGGTAGATCAGAGCGGCCAGAGCAGCGCCCGCAAGCGGCGCGACGATGAAGACCCATCCCTGGGAAAGCGCGGTCATATCGCCCTGGGTTGCCATCATGACGGCGGGACCGAAGCTGCGCGCCGGGTTCACGGAAGTGCCCGTCAGCGGAATGCCCATGATGTGCACGAAGGCCAGCGTCAGGCCGATCACAATGCCCGCGAACGGAGAAGTCTTCTCGTCAGCGGTCACGCCCAGGATGGTGAGCACGAAAACGCAGGTCAGGATGATTTCGACGAGAACAGCACCGAACATGCTGAGGCCGACGGTGGAGGCGTCGTCAAAGCCGTTGCAGCCCAGGCCGGTCTGCAGCGCACCGCCCAGACCGCACATGTTCACGATAAGCAGCAGCACGGCAGCAGCGACAAGACCGCCGATGAACTGAGCAACCCAGTAGCCGACCAGGTCCTTCGCAGACATGCGACCGTCCAGGAACACGCCCAGAGACACGGCCGGGTTGATATGGCAGCCTGAAATGTTGCCAATGGCAAACGCCATGCACACGATGGACAGACCGAACGCAAACGCAATGCCCAGCGTGCCAAGCGTGGCGCCGGCGATAGCGGCACTGCCGCAGCCGAACAGCGTCAACGTGAACGTGCCGAGCGCTTCGGCCGCGTACTTCTTCCCTGCAGAAATTTCCATGTTTACCCCTCTTTGCTTTCTATTCGGTGCCCGGCATCGAATTCTTCGCAAGCGGTCATTTTCACCGGGCAAAAAACAGCTTGCCTATGGTGCCAATGTCGCGAAATAGGGTCAATCGGTTCAAGCAAGTATTGAACTAGGAGACAATCTGCCACTCGTGCCTTCCGTGCGCTCGCCCGTCGAGCGAAAACCGTTTCGGAAGCAACGAACAGCACGAAAACGACTCGAACAGGAAAACCGCCGCACGAACGTGACGGGCCGCACGATAGGGCCTGCAATTCGGCAGGCGAAACGCGCTGCAACAAAATACGCCTACCATTCGCGCGCTCTTGTCTCGCTTTGCACGCGAATGGTAGGCGATGCTCTCAAAACAGGAGGAAGGCCTTAAACGGGCTTCCCAGCCCGGATGGCCTCACCCTGGCTACTCTGCCAGTTTCTGCGCAAGCAGCTGGTTGATGACCTTCGGGTTGCCCTGGCCGCGCATTTCCTTCATGCACTGGCCGACGAAGAACCCGATAAGCTTCTGGTTGCCTTCCTTGTAGCGGGCGACCTCGTCAGGATGGGCTGCGACGACCGCGTCGACCACGGCCTCGATAGCGCCTGTGTCGGAGACCTGCTTCATGCCGCGCTCTTCCACGATAGCGGCAGGATCCTTGTCCTCGTCCAGCACCGCCGCGAAGACTTCTTTCGCCTGCTTGGAAGAAATGGCATCTTCCGCCAGCAGCTTCACCAGCTCGACGGCACGTGCGGGCGTAAGCGGGCAGTTCGCCAGGTCGAAGGACTCATCGGCGTTCATGCGCGCCGCAATGTCGTTGATGACAAGGTTCGCGACCGGCTTCGCCAGCTTCGCGGCATCGCCGTCTGCAATGCCCATGCATGATTCGAAGAAGTTCGCCGTTGCGCGATGCTCTACCAGATGGCGCGCATCGTACGCCGAGAGGCCGAAGTCCGCCTCGTAACGCTTCGCTTTCTGGTCCGGCAGCTCGGGCAGCTTCGCGCGCACGCCTTCGATGAACTCGTCGGACAGGTCGTAGGGCGCCAGGTCGGGCTCGGGGAACAGGCGGTAGTCGTCCGCCGTCTCCTTCACGCGCATGACGATCGTGCGCTTGGCAGACGGATCCCAATGGCGCGTCTCCTGGTAGATGATGCCGCCCTCCTCAAGCACCTCCGCCTGACGGCAGATTTCGTAGGCCAAGCCGTCGTGAAGGTTCTTGAAGCTGTTCATGTTCTTGAGCTCGGTCTTCGTGCCGAACTGCGTGGTACCGCGACGGCGCAAGCTCACGTTACCGTCGCAGCGCAGGCTACCCTCTTCCATCGAGCAGTCGGAAATGCCGATGGCCAGGTAAATCTGACGCAGCTTCTGCATGAACAGGCGCGCCTCTTCCGGCGTGCGCAGATCCGGCTCGGTCACGAGCTCGATGAGCGGCGTGCCTGCACGGTTGTAGTCCACGAGCGAATGCGTCGCGCCCGCAATGCGGCCTTCCCCGCCGCCAATGTGCACCATCTTGCCCGCATCCTCTTCCATGTGGATGCGCGTGATGCCCACGTGCGCGGTATAGCCGTCGGCCGTGCGGGTGATATTGCCCTCCGTTTCGCCCACGGCCAAATCGTCCAGGCGATAGCGCTCTTTGGCCGCAGCGCCGTCCACGTCCAGCTCCAGATGGCCGCCCATGCAGAAAGCAATTGGACCCTGCGTGGTCTGGAAGTTCTTCGCCATGTCCGGATACATATAGTTCTTGCGGTAGAACAGCGAATGCTTCTGGATTTCGCAGTTAGTCGCCAAACCCGCCAAAACGATGGACTCGATGGCAGCTTTATTCGGCACCGGCAGCGCGCCTGGCAGGCCAAGGCACACCGGACAGGTGTGCGTGTTGGGAGCGGCGCCGAATTCAAGCTTGCAGCCGCAGAACATCTTCGTGGTCAAAGTGGTCAGCTCAGCGTGGATTTCCAAGCCGATGACCGCTTCCCAGTCTTTCAGGACTTCTTCGAGCTTTTTCATCTGCGCTTCGCCTTACCTCTCCACTGCGAACTGCGGTGCCACCGGAGCCGGCCCGTAGACCGTCTCGAGCGCCGCCGCCACGCGCAGCATGTTCTCGTCTTTGAACTGCGGGGCGATAAGCTGCACGCCCACCGGCATGCCGGACTCCGCGCCCAGTCCCACCGGCATGTTCATGCCGCCGTTGCCCGCGATGTTGATGGAAATGGTGAACATGTCGGAAAGATACATCGTGGTCGGATCGCTGATCTCGCCGAACTTGAACGCCGTGCGCGGGGAAACGGGAGCCAGGATGACGTCCACGCTTTCGTACGCGCGGCGGTAGTCCTGTGTAATGAGCGTGCGCACCTGCTGCGCCGGATAGTAGTACTTGTCGTAGACGCCCGCAGAAAGCAGGTAGCTTCCCAGCATGATGCGACGACGGGCTTCCGGCCCAAAGCCTTCATGGCGGCTTTCCTCGTACTGGCCGCCCAGGTCTTTATGGCCCTCGGCGCAATAGCCATAGCGCACGGAATCGAAGCGCGCCAGGTTGGAGAATGCCTCGCAGGGCCCCAGCACGTAGTATGCGCTCATGGCCGCCTGCGCGTTCGGCAAATCGACCTCCACGAGCTCGGCACCCAAGGACTCGAGCTTTGCAGCGGCCTCTTCCACTTTCGCGCGCACTTCGCCATCCAAGCCCTCCGCCTGCATGAACGCCGGGACGATGCCCACCTTCATGCCCGCGACGCCTTCGGCGAGGTTGGCAGTGTAGTCCACGCCCAGCTGCTGGCTCGTGCAGTCCAGCGGGTCGTGCCCTGCAAGCGCGTTGAGCGCAAGAGCCGCGTCTTCCACCGAGCGGGCGAACGGACCAACCTGGTCAAGGGACGAGCCGAAGGCCACAACGCCGTAGCGAGAAACCGTGCCGTACGCTGGCTTCACGGCAACGATACCGCAGAAGCTGCCCGGCTGACGGATGGAACCGCCCGTATCAGAGCCAAGCGTCACGGTCGCGAGGCCTGCCGCCACAGCAGCGGCAGAACCGCCCGAAGAACCGCCCGGCACGCGCTCTAAATCCCACGGATTGCGCGTAATGCCGAATGCCGACGTCTCCGTCGAGGAGCCGAACGCGAACTCGTCCATGTTCAGCTTGCCGAGCGGAATGCCGCCTGCTTCGATGGTCTTCGCCACGCACGTCGCCGTGTACGGCGACACGTAGTTTTCCAGCATGCGGGATGAGCACGTGGTATGCGTGCCCTTCATGTTCATGTTGTCCTTGAAGGCAACGGGCACGCCCGCCAGCGGCCCCATGTCTGCCAAACGGCCTTCGGCGATTGCCTCATCGACCTTGCGCGCCTGCTCGTAGGCCGCCTCTTCGGTCACTTCGAGGAACGCGTGGATTTGCGGGTCGACCGCCGCAATGCGCGCCAGCGCGTCCTCGGCGACCTCGCGCGCGGAGAACTGCTTCCCTGCCAGGCCCGCCTGGATTTCGCGCACGCTCATCGTTGCGAAGTTCGCCATTACTGGTCACCTCCGCCCAGAATCGCCGGAATCAGGAAATAGCCGTCCTGCTGCTTCGGCGCGTTGGAAAGCGCCTCTTCCTGGCTAAAGGACGCGGTCTCCACGTCTTCGCGCATGACATTGGAGAGGCTTCCGATAGGATGGAACGTGGGCTCCACGCCCTCCAGGTCGTATTCGGTAATAGGCTTCAGGCTGTCGATGATGTCGTTGAGGTCTTTCGTCATCTGCGGCAGCTCTTCGTCGGAGAGCGCGATGCGCGTGTACGTCGCGATGTCGCGCACGTCCTTTTCGGTCACGTGTTGGGTCATCTGCAATCCTTTTTCTTGGATGGAGGCATCCTACGCATCCGGCAGACGACGCCCTCTATTCCCCGGGTAAGGAACGGCATGCTCTTCGATTGCGCCTTGTCGGACGGGGCATGCGAGAGCGGAGCCAGGAGCGCGTGGAGAACCCTCCCGAATCACACGGAGGCTATGATAGCAAAACGCCCGCTGCAAACGCAGCGGGCGTTCGGTCATTCACGTTCCCACCAGACCGGCGCAACAAGACTACAGCATGTGAGCACGGAGATAGTCGCCCGAAAGCGGAGACAGGTACGCGGGAGCAATGTCGAACATGGTGCGGCAGCCAGCCTGGCCCTCTTCGGCCATGCGATGCGCGGCGCGAGCGCAGGCCACGAGCACGCTGCCTGTGAACTCGGGGTTGGAGTCCAGCTTGAGCGAGAATTCGATGACGTGCTGGTCTTCGCCCTCGGCACCGGTCTTGCCCGTGCGGATGACCGAACCGCCGTGCGGGATGCCCGCATGGTCGCGGTCGAGCTCTTCCTGAGAGATGAACGTCACCGTCGTGTCGTAATCGGCGAAGTAGTTCGGCATCTCGACGATCGCCTTTTCGATCGCGGCCAAGTCAGCGCCCTCTTCTGCAACAACATAGCATTCGCGGGTGTGCTTCTGACGCGTCGTCAGCTCAGGGTTTTCGCCCGCACGCACTGCCTCGAGAGCGGCAGGAACCGGAACGGTGTACTGACGAGCGTCCGCAACGCCCGGAATGCGGCGAATGGCGTCGGAATGGCCCTGGGAAACGCCGCGGCCCCAGAACGTGTAATCCTGGCCTTCCGGCAGAATGCAGTTCGCGTACAAGCGTGCGATGGAGAACATGCCCGGATCCCAACCGCCGGAGATAACGGCGACTTTACCGCCCTCCTTCGCCGCCGCGTCGACGTTCGCGAAATGCTGCGGGATGTTTGCGTGCGTGTCAAACGAGTCGACTACGTTGTACAGGGAAGCGTAGCGCGGGGTCTGCTCCGGCAGGTCCGTGGCGCTGCCGCCGCAAAGCACAAGCACGTCGATGTCGGCAGTGTGCTCCGGAAGGGAATCGGCGGAATAGACCGGCACGCCTTCGGTCAACGGGGTCAGCGAGGACGGGTCGCGACGCGTGAACAGCGCGACCAGCCTCATGTCGGCGTTCTGGCGAATGGCCAGCTCGACGCCACGGCCCAGGTTGCCGTAGCCCAGGATGCCAATGCGGATTTCAGACATGGTGAATTGCTCCTTCTGCCGCCCATGCGGCGCTTTTCCTTTGCCGAGGACAGTATATCGGGCGATTGTTACGAAACGCTGAACACTCACTCCCCTGCACGGAACGCGGCTATTTCCGCCAGGAAGGAAGACCCATACCGCTCCAGTTTGCGTTCGCCGACGCCGCTGACCTGAAGGAACTCTTCTTCATTCGACGGCAAAAGCGTGCACATGCCGCGCAGCGTCTTGTCGGAGAACACCACGTACGGCGGCACGTGCGCTTCGTCCGCCAAGCGCTTTCGCAGCGCACGCAGACGCACGAACAACTCCTCAGAGTACGGCGCCGTGTCCGTGCCCGCTGCGCCGAAAGTGCGCGAGCTGCCTGTCGAGGCATCGGGCATGCCCGAAAAACCCTCTTTCGGACGCTTCATGCGCTTGATGGAGAACGCGAAATCCGGAGCGTCGACCGCAAACGACTTCGGCCCGAGCCCGATCACCGGGTAGGTGCCCTCGGAAACCGAGAGCACCCCAGAAGCCGCCAAGAGCTCGATAACCTCTTTCGCGAATGCCGCGCTCTCTTTGACCGTGCCGTACGACTCCAGCTCGTTCAAACCGTTCTCGAGCACGCGCTGCGACCTTGAGCCGCGCAGCACGTCCACTACCATGGTCTTGCCGAAACTGCCGTTAAGCTCGCGCACGCACCTCACGCAAGCACGCGCCACCTCGGTGGCGTCCACGGCATCGAATTCGCCCAGACAGTTCGAACAGTTGCCGCAGCCTGCAGCCTCTGACACGGCGCTCCCCGGGCGCGAACTGCTCCGGCAGCCCTCTTCGCGCATGTCGGACGACGCCGCGACCGCGTCCGCGGCATGCTCGCTCGCCACCGTCTCTGCGCGCTTGCCGCTTTCTGTCTCGTCGCCGAAGTAGTCAAGAATATAGCGACGTAGGCAGCCGGTGGTGTGGCAGTAGCCCACCATAGCCTCCAGCAGACGGCGCTGGCTGGCACGCACTGCCATGACCTCTTCGGCGGTCATTTCCTCGTTGACCGCTGCCTCTTCAATGAAATACCGACAGGTGGACACATCCCCGTCGCTCCACAGGAGCAGGCAGTCTGAAGGCTCGCCGTCACGCCCCGCACGGCCTGCCTCCTGGTAGTACGCCTCGATGCTCTTCGGCATGTTGTAGTGAATTACGTAACGCACGTTCGATTTGTCGATGCCCATGCCGAACGCGTTCGTTGCCACCATGACCAGCACGTCGTCGTCGATGAACGCACGCTGGCTTTCAGCCCGCACGTCCGCCGGCATGCCCGCATGGTAAGCTACCGCCCGCACGCCGTTCTCGACAAGCCAGTCGCGCACAGCCTCGACGTCTTTGCGCGTAGTGCAGTACACGATGCCCGCTTCGCCGTGCCGCGAGCGCGCGTAAGAAAGGACGCGGTCGCGCTTGCGCTTCGGCGGCAGCTTCTCCACGCCAAAGAAAAGGTTCGGGCGATCGTAGCCGGCAACGGCCGTAACCGGGCTCTGCAGCCCAAGCAACCGCACGATGTCCGCGCGCACTTTATCTGTCGCTGTAGCGGTAAACGCCGCCACGACCGGACGCTTCGGCAAGCGCTCGATGAAATCGCGAATGCCCAGGTACGACGGGCGGAAATCCTGGCCCCATTGAGAAACGCAGTGCGCTTCGTCCACCGCCACGAGCGGCACCGGCATCCGGCGCACGAACTCAAGGAACGCCGGGTCCTCCAAGCGCTCTGGCGCCACGTACATGATCTTGTAGGTGCCGAGCAACGCCCGCTGCATGACCGTACGCTGCTGGCCAGGCGAGAGCGTGGAATTCAGGTAGGAGCCGCGCACGCCTGCTTCGATCAGCGAGCGCACCTGGTCGCCCATGAGCGAAACAAGCGGCGAAATGACGAGCGCAAGGCCCGGCAGCATGATGCCGGGAACCTGGTAGCAAATCGACTTGCCTGCGCCTGTCGGCATGACGCCCAACACATCGCGGCCGTCCAGGATGGCCTCGACCAGTCCTTCTTGCCCGGGACGGAACGACGGATAGCCGTACGTACGCGCCAGCACACCGCGTGCTGCGTCGAGCGCCGCACGCGGGTCGAACGGAACCCCCTGAAACGCCTGGGCGCAAGCCTCAGGCGTGGATGCGGCAGCGGCCAATCGAATCTCCTCCCTGCAATTGTGCACGCACGAAAAGGACGCCCGGACAGCCCGGACGCCCTTCGCATCATAGCATGGCGCTGGATTGCGCTGGCAGGGACAGAGGTTGCGCCATCAGCGCACAGCAGGAATTCCAGGACACAGGAAGCCCCGTATCCCGACCCCGCGCTTCACGCTTGCGACCATGCCGTTTGCAGCGCAGCCTGCGCACCCTGCCAACCGCCGTCCGCACATTACGCCGTGCGCAAGGCGCCTTCTACCTTCGGCATCCAATCTGCTATGCGGATGTCCTGCGGACAGCGCGCCTCGCACGCACCGCACCCTACGCACGCATCTGCATTTGCGCCGAATTTGGGCACTTCCACGTTGAAATAGGCACGAGCCGCCTCTTCGCCCTCGGTCGCCAGCATGTTGTACGAGCGCAATACGTACGGAATTGCCACGTTGTTCGGGCAGACTTCGCGACAATAGTTGCAGCCCGTGCACGGTACGAGCGCGCATGCCTGGTACGCCGCACGCGCGGCATCCAACGCCGCACGATCCCGGTCGGAAAGCATGCCTACAGAGGCCCGCCGGGCATACGCCGCGTTCTCCTCTACTTGCGCAGCAGAGCCCATACCGGAAAGCACCACGCCTACTTCCGGCATATCCCACAACCAGTCGAACGCGAGCTCTGCATACGTGCGAGCTGCAAATCCGCTGTCAGCTTCGGCAGGCATGCCGGCAAGATCGCCAAGAGCATCCCGGCACGGCTTCGGCGGCAGCGCCAAAAGCCCACCGCGCAAAGGCTCCATGATAGCCACGTCCAGTCCGCGCTCTTTCGCCAGGCGCAGACCGCGCACCCCTGCCTGGTAGTCAGCGTCGAGATAGTTCAGCTGAATCTGGCAGAAGTCCCATTCGTCCGTCGCGTCCAAGATTTCCTGGAAAAGCTCGAACGACGCATGGAACGAGAAGCCCGCATGGCGCACCTTCCCCTCGCGCTTGGCGCGCAGGAGGCTTTCCACCGCGTCATGGCGCTTCACGAAATCCCAGTTGCGCCAATTAAGGGAGTGCAGCAGGTAAAAGTCCACATGGTCGGTTTGCAGGCGCTCCAGCTGTTCGTCCAGCAGGCTTTCGAACGACCGCTCGTCCAGAAGCCAAACCGGAGACTTCGTGGCAAGCAGGACGCGCTCGCGATAGCCGTCCCGCAAGGCCAAGCCCGTGATCCGCTCGCTGTCGCCGCCCATGTACTTATAGGCAGTGTCGACGTAGTTCACGCCGGCGTCGATTGCCGCACGCAGCATCTTGATAGAGGCAGCCTCATCCGAAGCGCCCCAGGCGACATGACTGCCGCCCTGGCCGCCTTCCCGCAGGGGCAGGCGCATCATGCCCGCACCAAGCGGAAAGACCTCGTGCCCGCAGAATGTCCGGTATTCCACGTGCTGCCCCCTTTACGCTGTGCGCTTTTTCGCTGCCAAGATGGACAGGAACTCGAACACAATGTTCGCGGCAAGGTAGGCCGTGATCTCCGCATGGTCGTACGGCGGCGCTACCTCAACTACGTCGAAGCCGACGAAATCAAGATCCTTCACGCCGCGCACGAGCTCGAGCGTCTCCCACGACGTGTAGCCGCCCACTTCCGGCGTGCCGGTTCCGGGCGCGTACGCCGGGTCCACGAAGTCGATGTCGAACGTGAGGAAGCAGGGAGCATCGCCCACGCGTTCGCGAATAGTCTCAAGCAGTGCCTCAAAGCCCATGGCGCGCACCTTGTGCGACGGAATGAGCAGCATGCCCAAATCTGCCGCCATCTGATGCTCGTTCGGGTCGTAGAGCGAACCGCGCATGCCCACCTGAACGGAATGGGATGCGTCAATAAGCCCTTCCTCGAGCGCACGACGAAACGGCGTACCGTGGTTGTACTTTTCCCCGAAGACCTCGTCGCAAAGGTCGGAATGGGAATCGAAATGAAGCAGCGCCACAGGGCCATGCTTCTTCGCGACCGCGCGCAGCTCACCAAGCGTGATGGAATGGTCGCCGCCCAATACGATGGGCACGGCGCCTTCGTCCAGAATGCTCGTCATGCCCGCTTCGATAGCAGCGTAGGTCGGGTGGATGTAGCCCGGCACGATGGGAAAATCGCCCATGTCGCCGCCGCGCAAATCCTCCATGATATTCACCTGCTGAATCACGTTGTTCGGCTTGATCATGGCGGAAATCGCACGGATAGCCTGCGGCCCGAAGCGCGCCCCTGTACGGTACGAGCACGCCGTGTCGAACGGCACGCCTGCGATGGCGAAGTCAAGCCCGCGCGCAGATTCCATGCGCGGCATCCTCATGAACGTACCGGTGTTGCAGAAGCGCGGCGAGGAGAGCGCGCTTGCTGGCTGGGCGGATTCGGTCATAGGGCCTCCCTTTCTCGTGACACAGAACGCGACAATTATAGAGCGGCTATGCCTGTTCCGCAGCGAAAGCGCCCCGGGAAACCACTGCCTGCCCAAGCAGTTTTTCGACGGCAGCCCCACTTTTGCCATTTGCTGCCACCCAGCATCTTTTCGTCCTGAACATCAGGTTCTGGCCTCCCCGCCCGCATCCTCTGCGTAAGCGCCCGGCTCTTTTCCTTGCCTGCACTTCTCACCAGATTTCGGCTTCGAACGGGTGTGCTGGACAGCCGTGCGGTCACGTACGATTGAAGACAGAAAGCGAGGCGCCTCCGCTTGGAAATCCGCAGCGAGAGCTCATCGCCGCATGGTCGTCGGCGCAGCGCGAAAGAGTCCCCCCGACCGAAGGAGGAAGTCTATGACCAGAAAAAATCGATCAGTCGTGCAATTCGGGCGGGCGCAATGCCTGCTCGCGGCGCTGTTCGCAGCCGCGCTAGCGCTGCTTGCGCTCGGCATGGCGACTCCGGCCTCGGCGCAGGCAGCCGAAGTGACGGACCCCATCGTCATCGAAGATGCCACGCAGCCCTATCAGGGCGACGGCTGGGCGTGGACAAGCGCGGGCTCGTCAGGCACGCTGACGCTCACGAACGTAAACATCCATATTCCCGCAAACACCGCAAGCTCTGCCGTCGTCGTGCCTGACGGCGCGACGATCCATCTGGTAGGCGAGAACACCATCACCCTTGATGCCGCATCGAGCGAAGAGCTGTATTTCGCGGGCATCGAGGCGCAAGGCGACCTGTCCATCACCGGCGACGCGTCCGCCAGCCTTGAAATCATCGCCAACGGGAACCTGAGCTGGGGTATCGGGTGCGAAGGCGACCTGACTATCGGTGCGGTCGAGCTCAACGTCGCCGCAACAACCGTTGATGCCCCCAACAATCTCGGGTCCGAAGGCATCGTCGCGAGCGGCGATATCGTCATCAATGCCGACGCCACCGTCGCGACCGTCGGCAGCGAATACGGACTGCGCACCGAAGGCAGCCTCAACATCACCGATGCAGGCCTCGTGAAATTCGGCGTCGAAAATACCGTGTTCAACGGGAGCGCCCTGTACGTCCAGGGCGAGACCATGATCGCCGACGTCTCCGACGAGGTCGTCATCGAAGGCTCGCGCGCCATCTTCCAGGGCATGGCGACCATCTCCAACTCCGAGCTCACCGCGCACGTCAACACGATCGACGGGGCGATCACCGCGAACGGCGGCCTTGAGATCGTCGACCGGTCGCGCGTGAGCGTGGCGAGCGAAGGAATCGTCATGGATGTCACCGGAAGCATGCTCGTCGAGAACGCCGACCTGCGCTCCGAAGGCATCGGCACACGCAGCATGGCACTTCGCATGAACGGCGATCTGACGATAGCCGACGCGACCGTCACAGCACTGGGAGACGACGCCGAGTCTACCGTGGGCATCAACATTATCCCTAACCAGACCGTAAGCGGCATCGAGGACCGCGGCACCTTGACGCTCAGCGGAAACCCGTCCCTCACTGCCGAGGGCACCCAGTTCGCCATTGCGTTCTGGGCTTTCGAAGAGCAGTGGAGCAACGATCCGGTCATCCTCAATCCTACCATCGGCGCCCTTGAGGGCGGCATGCTCAGCTATGCCGAGAACGATTTCGGCGGCAAAGATTTCGTGTCCGTGTGGACCTACGCCGCAGACGACCTGACGCTCACGGACGAAATCGCCCTTGAAGGTGCTTCCCAGCGCGTCGTCTTCGGCATGGAAAGCGCCCTTATCTTCGTGACCGACGAAGGCCAGCCGGCAACCGGACTTGAGACCGTTCGCGCCACCGCCGCCGACGGCACCGAGTACGAAGCCGTCGAATGGCTGGACGGTAGCCACGCCGGATACTACCGTTTCCCGCGCGCCCTCCCCGACGGCACCTATACCGTAGAAGCAAGCGAAGGGCTCCGCGCTGCAAGCACCACCGTCACGATCGGCGAGCTCCCCTCGACGGTCGCTGTGCTTGAGCTTTGCCCGTCGAATCGCTTCTCCGACGTCGACACGGCGCAGTGGTATCACGAAAGCATTGACTGGGCGATTCTCAACGGTATCCTCCAGGGCGTCGGCGACACGGGCCGCATGGAGCCGGACGGCGCCATCACCCGCGCTCAGCTGGCAACGATGCTCTGGAATGCCGAAGGCAACCCGACGTCGCAGGAAGACATTCCGTTCACTGACGTGACCGAAGACGACTGGTTCGCGCAGGCCGTTGCTTGGGCATACGCCGAAGGCCTGTTCGAAGGCTACGGTGACACCGGCCTGTTCGGTCCGGACGACGTGCTCTCTCGCGAACAGGCAGCAATCGTCATAATGCGCTGGGAAGAGCAACGTGGACAGGACGTCACAGGACGAGCCGACCTTTCCTCGTTCTCCGACGAGTCCGCTCTGTCCGATTGGGCGCATGAAAGCATGGCATGGGCAGTGGCAGCAGGCGTCATCAACGGCGTCGAACTGCCCGACGGGACGACCGCCCTCGCACCGCAGGACGATTGCTCGCGCGCCCAGCTGGCGACCATCATGATGCGCGTCTTCAACGGCGCACCGGTCACGCCGGACGCATAGCGGCAAGCCGTCCAACAGGCGTACGCACGAAAAAACGAGCCGGGCACCATGCCCGGCTCGTTCCCTTTTTGGTCGGCAATACCGCACGGAGGCAGGGCGGCAAGCACCCGCCACGAGCTTACGCCTGCTGGCCTTCCTGCCCCGTGGAAGACGCCTCGCTTGCCTGTTGCGCGGACGTTTCTCCCTGCGGCTGGGCTTCGCCCTGGGGCTGCGCGCTCTCTTCAGCCCGCGCCACCGTGCCGCCTACGGACGTGACCGTGCACGTCGACTCGCCGGACGTGAACTCGAACATCACTTCGTCGCCGACCGCGTACGTCACGATAGGCAGCATGCTCGGCAGCGCGCAGTCGAAGATGCGGTCGTCCCCTTCGAGCGTCACGTAGAAGTGCGAGTTGCCCTCGATGACCGCTTCGACCATGGTCGCAATCGTGCCTGTTGCAGACTCCATCGCAGTGTTCGGCGAACTGTCCGCAGAGATCACGCCCGCCGACGCAAGCAGCGCCTCGTACGACTTCTGGCATTCCGCCACCGTCGTGCCGACCGCAACGTTCTGGTAGCTCTGGATATCCACCATCGCGAACTGCTTGACCGTGCCTTCGCCGTCCTTGAGCGACATGAAGTACGTCGGACGGTCGGACACGTTGATAAGGATGGGGAAGGTCGCGTTATAGCCCAAATCCTGCACCGCGCCTTCGGCAGAGCGCATAGCGCGGTCTTCCGTAGCGCCGGACACCGAATAGAAGTGGGCCTCCGCCGTGCGCTGGTTCACGAGGACGAAACCGACGATGGAGTTGTCGGACGTCGCAGAGGTCACGCCCGTGTAGACCCACACGTCATCGTCTTTTGCGATGTAGTTGTAGCCCTGCATGCCGTCGGTCCCCGGCGTGGTCTGGACCACGCCCTGCTGGCCAAAGATGGAGTTCAGGAAGCCCCCTGCATACGCTCCGTGCCAGTTGTACTGCTCGATGAGCAGGTCGGACGGATAGGCGCGGTCGACCCACTGCGGGCAGTCCCCGATGGCCAGGTCCTGGCATTCGCCGGTAATGGCGTCCACCAGGACTACGCGGTCGATAGTCGTGCCGCCGAACAGACCGATCGTACGCGTCTGAACAGGGCAAATCCACCACGGACGACCATCGTCGTCAATCTCGAACGACTTCTCGTCGAACATATAGAAGGGGTACTTCAGCTGCACGTAACGGTCGATGTTGCGCGCGAGCGGTTCAGACTGGGAGTACTTCATCCCTTCACCTTCCGGGAAGCTCACGATCTGGGCTTCCTGGGTGGTCATGTTGACGAGCGAATACGCCGGCAGGCCCTTCTCGCGGTTCGTCAGCCATTTGAACAGGTCGGCATACCCGAGCGGGCTTACGCGCACCGGCTCCTGCTGATAGTTGATCTGGCTGTACAGGTTCGAAATCTCGAACTGGCTGACATATTCGGGGATAGAGCCAAGCTGCGTGTTGCCCAGGCGCACTGCGGAATCGTGGTCGATAACCGGAATCTCCGAATAGTTGACCTGCTGGATATCGTCAGCGAACGTGCTGTCCTGCACCTGAAGAACGTTAGCGTACTTCGACGCGTTTCCTGGGAAGAACGGATAGGACATGATACCGCCCACAAGGCCGACCACCACGATAGCGACCGGAATCCACGAGGCGATCCGGAAGCCTTTCGCCTTGCCCTCGTTGGGAGAAACCTTCTTCGTGCCGCTTTTGTACGCAGCAGAACGGGTGCGGAACGCCACGAAGAGCGGGAGCAGGATGAACACCGCCACGAACATCCACGTGTCCACGCTATGGATGTTGATGGGCGGATGGAACCACCAATAGGCAGCAAGCGCCAGCACAACGACCACGATAATGGTCACCACGAGCGCTTTCTTGCCCCATTCCGCCAGAGCGGCAGAGAAAGACGGCATGGCCACGTGTCCGCCTCCGCGCTTCCCGCCGCCGCCGAAGCCGCCAAAACCGCCCTGCTTGGCGGACCCTCCGTCGGAAGACGCGGAAGACCCCGGCTCCTGGGCTCCTCCGCTTGACGAAGACCCGCCGCCGAACGGAGAACCCCCGCCTGCACCGACGTCCATGCCAGAAGCGCGCAGCGCCTCGAGCAAGGCATCGAAACCAGATTGCTGACTCACGACATCACTCCTTGTAACCCTTGGGTCGATAGCATGCTCAGCATTGTAACAAGAACGGCTCCCCTACCTGGGGAGCCGTTGTGGAAGCGTCATCTATCGCGTTGCGGAACAGCTCACAGGGCACGCTCCCAAGGTTGTCGGTTACGTGCGCGCCTGCGCTGTCGCCCTGCCAAAGCTGCTAGTGCGCCAACTGACGAAGAACGTACTGCAGGATGCCGCCATGATGGAAGTAATGGCCTTCCGTGGGCGTGTCAACACGCACGATGACGGTGAACTCGGTCTTCGTGCCGTCCGGCTTCTCTGCCGTCACACGCGCATTCGCGGGGTTCGGCAGGCCGTTCGAGAAGTCGATAGCCTCGATATCGAACGTCTCGCTCCCGTCCAGCCCCAGCGTGGCGGCGCTTTCGCCGTCCTGGAACTGCAACGGAAGGATTCCCATGCCGATCAGGTTCGAACGGTGAATGCGTTCGAAGCTTTCGGCGAACGCTGCGCGCACGCCCAGCAGCATGGGGCCTTTCGCCGCCCAGTCGCGCGAGGAGCCGCTGCCGTACATTTTGCCCGCCAAGACCACGAGGGGCACCTGCGCTTCCTGGCATGCCTCGGCAGCCTCGAAGATGGAGGTCAGGTTGCCGTCCAGCGGATTGCGCGTCCAGCCGCCCTTCCGGCCTTCTGCCAGCTTGTTCTCAAGCTTCACGTTGGCAAAAGTGCCACGCGCCATGACCTCATGGTTGCCGCGACGCGAACCGTACGTGTTGAAGTCCGCAGGCTCCACCCCACGCTCTTCGAGATAGCGGGCTGCCGGAGAATCGAGCGCGATAGCGCCTGCAGGCGAAATATGGTCGGTCGTAATGAAGTCGCCGAGCATGCACAGCGCCCGAGCGCCCTCCACCGCTTTCGGCGGCTGCGGCTCCGAGCCCATCCCGTCGAAATAAGTCGCCCGGCGCACGTACGTGGAAGCGTCGTCCCAAGCGAACACGTCGCTCGGCTCCCGTCCGAGTTCCTGCCAGGCAGCATCTCCGTCGAACATGCCCGTACTGCCTTCTTCATACAGGCTCTCGTCCACGCTCTTGTCCAAAAGCGCCTGGATCTCCGCTTCGCTTGGCCAGATGTCGCGCAGATAGACCTCTCGTCCGTTGGCAGCGATGAAAGGCTGCGCTTCGAAATCAAAGTCCATGGTTCCTGCAAGCGCATAGGCAATGACCGTTGCGGGAGCGCAGAGATAGTTCTGGGACACGTCCGGGGAAATACGGCCGTCGAAATTGCGATTGCCGGAAAGGATGCTGGTCAGCTCTATGTCATCGGCCACTTCGTGCATGGCGTCCATGAGCGGGCCAGAGTTGCCGATGCAGCTCATGCACCCGAACCCGCACGTGTAGAACCCGAGCTTCTGCAGCCCTTCCAGCAAGCCTGCACGCTCCAGCAGCAGCTCGGTCGCATGGCTGCCGGGAGCGAGAATGCACTTCGTCCACGGCTTAGGCGCAAGACCCGCCTCCGCCGCCTTCTTCGCCAGCAGGCCGCAGGCGACCATCATGGCAGGATCGGTCGCCGTCGTGCAGCTGGTGACTGCCGCGATAGCAATAGCACCATGGCCGATTTCGTACGCTTCGCCGCCGATCGTCACGGCCGCTCGCTTCTCGGCGTCCAGTCCGCGGTCTGCCGCAATGGCCTCCACGGCGGCCTTCGCGCCCGAAAGCGGGATGCGGTCGTGAGGACGGGACGGGCCCGCAATGCACGGCTCGATGGAGGACAGGTCGATCTCCACCACGTCGGAGTACACGCGCTCGACCGTCGGGTCGTTCCAGAAGCCCTGCGCTTTCGCGTACGCTTCCACCAGCGCAACCTGTTCGTCAGAACGGCCGGTCAGCCGCAGGTACGAAAGGGTCTGGTCGTCCACCGGGAAGAGCGTGCACGTGCTGCCGTACTCAGGCGTCATATTGGACACGCACGCACGCTGCGTGGCAGAAAGGGCCGAAACGCCTTCGCCGAAGCATTCGACAAAGCAACCGACCACGCCTTTTGCACGCAGAATCTGAGCAAACGCGAGCGAAAGGTCCATGCCGCTCACGCCATCGCGAAGAGCTCCCGTCAGCTTGACGCCCACGACACGGGGAACGAGCGTCGTAATCGGCTGGCCGAGCGCAGCCGCCTCAGCCTCGATACCGCCAACGCCCCAGCCAAGCACGCCGATGCCGTTTGCCGTGGGCGTATGGCTGTCAGTGCCGACAAGCGTGTCGAAGTACGCGACCGTCGCACCGTCCGATTCGGCCGTCATGACGACCGGCGCGAACTTCTCGATATTGAGCTGGTGGCAAATGCCCGCCCCCGGAGGAACGATGCGCACATTGTCGAAAGATTCCTGAGCCCATTTCAGGAAGTCATAGCGTTCGCGGTTGCGCTGGAACTCAAGGCGCATGTTCGTTTCCATCGCACCCGGACATCCCGCCTCGTCCGCGATGACGGAATGGTCGATAATCAGGTCGCACGGTACCTGCGGGTTAATCTTCGACGCATCTCCCCCTAGATTCCGGCACGCTTCGCGCATCACAGCGAAGTCCACGAACACCGGCACGCCCGTGAAATCCTGGAACAGGACGCGTGCCGGGCTGAACTCGATCTCGCTGCCGGCTTCGCCCGCCACGCCTGCATTGACTACGCGCTGGGCCAAAAGCGCGGCGGATTCGTCGCTTTCGGCTTTGCGCAGGACGTTCTCAAGCAGCACGGTAAGCGAGCACGGCAGCTTCTCTGCGCCTGCAACCTGGCTTACCGGGTAGTACGTATATACCTTACCGCCGACTTCCAACGCTGCCGTACGGTCAGATGCATGGGACATAGATGAGGCCCTCCCTCTCGTCTTGCGCGCGCCTCAAATCGCGCGCTCGGTCGTGCAACAGGAGCGTCGCCTGAGCATGCGCGCCGAAGACTGCCAGCTCCTCGGAGCGCATCCGTGCGTTCGCTTCTTTACGCGAGCGCCCTCACGAGCGCATCGGTGAACTCCGTGCAGGTTGCTGCCGGGCGGTCGGATCCCGTCGTGCGGCGAATGTCGCCGGTCAAGCACGAGCCTTCCGCATAGACCTCGCGGACCGCCGTGCGGATGCGCTCTGCGCACTCCTGCTCTCCCAGATGGTCGAGCATCATCGCCGCAGACAGAATCTCTGCTGTAGGGTTAGCAAGGTCTTTGCCGGCGATATCCGGAGCAGAGCCGTGCACTGCTTCGAACACGGCATGCTCTTCGCCTATGTTCGCGCCCGGCGCAATGCCCAGGCCGCCGACCAGGCCGGCGCAGAGATCGCTTGCAATGTCACCGTACAGGTTCGGGAATACGATCACATCGAACTGGGACGGATCGACAACAGCGTTCATACAGAAGGCGTCGACGATGCGATCGTCGAATTCGACGCGCCCTTCGTATTCCTGAGCGACCTCGCGCGCAGTCTTCAGGAACAGGCCATCCGAATGCTTCATGATGTTCGCTTTATGGACGGCCGTCACTTTCTTGCGACCTTGTTTCACCGCGTAATCAAACGCATAGCGCACGATATTCTGCGTCGCCGTAATGGAAATGGGCTTGATGGAAATGCCCGAATCGGGACGAATCGTCCCTGCGCCACGATCGGCGCAGAACTGAATGAGCTCGCGCGCAGCATCACTGCCCTCCTCGAACTCAATGCCCGCATAGAGGTCTTCGGAGTTTTCGCGCACGACCACCAGGTCAACATCCTCATAGCGCCCGCCTGCTCCTGGAATGGACAAAACAGGACGAAGGCATGCGAACAGGCCAAGCGTCTTTCGCAGCGCAACGTTCACGCTACGAAAGCCCGTTCCGACCGGCGTCGTGATGGGTCCTTTGATAGCAACCTTATTTCGCTTGACAGCTTCAACGGTCT
>CHCFC05602__coassemble_149_pt1 | contig 44744 bp, 46 predicted proteins | sample CHCFC05602__metabat2_low_PE_036 | metagenome-assembled genome bin CHCFC05602 | reverse complement strand
CGATCAAATATGTGGGCGTTAACGCAAACGAAAGCACCGCAAGCAAGGCATATGTTTTCGGAGGCGCCGATGGCAGGCAGAATGCGGTGTCGGTAGAAAACACCAGCATCACCATGACCGGCGGTACGGTCTACAGCATTCTCGGCGGCAATCTTGGTCAAGAGAATAATACTCAAAGGGGTTGCTCAACCGTGGAAGGCAACGTGGATATCTCCGTTACCGGCGGTTCAGTTACCAATTTGATCTATGGCGGCGGTGAAAACAATACCTGCGTGAATGGAACCGTCACCATTGAGCTCAGCAATGCAACACTGGGCGCGAGCTGTTATGTCAACGGCGGAGTCCTTGGGCATGGCCCGGAGGGCACCCGCAACATCGAAGACGGCACGATGACCACATTTGCAGTGGTGAGCAATGTCGAGATCAGCGCAGAGAACTCATCCGCGTTCGTCATTGGCGGCGGTGGTAGCGGCAGCACCAAGGTGAAGTCTGCTAGTGTGACGCTGAACAACTGCACCATTGGCTATCTATACGCTAGCGGCATCAATGGCGAAATGGAAACGTCTTCGCTGGTGGCTACAGGTTGCAGGATAACTGAAGAACTTGCCGCCACAAACCGCGGCTTTATCGGGACGGCAACCGTCACGCTCGAAGATTGCGACGTTAAACAGTTGATGACCGGTGCTACCACCGGTTGCTTCGAGACGGACTCCGGCACACCCGACGGGAGTGGCATTACCGGAGCTATTGAATGGAAAATTGACGACGAGACGCAAGTGGAGAAAGCCGTTTTCACTCCTCTCGCCATGCGCGACGCAAGCGGTACGATTACCGCCACCTTCAACAATCTGACCATCGAGAAGGAAGGCAATCCTCTGCAGATTGCCGTTGATGCATTCGAGCCGCACACCTCTGCTCAAGTAAAAAATTTCCAAATACCTGAAGGCAGCACACTGACGCTGAGCAACGTGCAAGCTGAGGTTTCGACAGGTCAAACTCTCGCCAATGCTGGCACCATCGACATGGATGACAAGTCCAGCCTGACAGTTGCTTCCAATGCGACCTTCGAGCAGGTCGGCACCGTGAAGGGCGCTGTCGTCAACGACGGCGGAACCATCAAAACGGACTACGCCGCCCGCATCGGCACTACCGGTTATCAAACCCTCGAGAGCGCTATCGATGCGGCCACTTCCGGCGCGACGGTCACCCTGCTGAAGGATGTTTATGAAAAAGTAGAGGTTGATGCTGGCGACAACATCAACCTGGAGTTGAACGGCCACTGGCTGATTGACAATGTGCAAGGCTCCCCCGCCGCGCTGACCAATAACGGCACCATCGTCATCCAGGACAGCGTGGGCACCGGCGGCATCAAGCGGCTGGATAATCCCAATACAAACTCCTATTACACCATCAAAAACGAAGGAACCATGACCATTACCGGCGGCACCGTGTACAATGATTCCGGTTCCATCACGGGGTGGAAGGGCTCCTCCCTGATCTGCAACGGTGCATCCAACAATGCGACTTTGAACATTTCAGGCGGCACCTTCCAGCAGGACAACTTCATCGCGGTGAAGAACGACGAGAAGGGCACGCTGAACATCACCGGCGGTACGATCATCTCCGACACCCAGGCCGTGCAGAACTGGTGCATCGGCAACATCTCCGGCGGCGAGATGATCGGCGATGTGACCACCTGGGCGTATCAGGGCTACGACGGCGAGACCACCATCTCTGGTGACGCTTACATCAAAGGCGACGTGATTGCCGGATGGTTCAATGGCGGCGGATATGAGGTCGATAAGGGTATTGAACCGGAGGTGAGCATCACCGGCGGCACCGTCACCGGCACCATCTACAAGGCAACAGCCACAACTACCAGCAATACGACACAGGTTAATCCCGATACGGAAGGCGCCACCATCAACGTCACCGGCGGCAACTTTGGCAAATCCGTGGATGAGAACTTCCTGGATAACAGCCTGAAGGCAGAGCTCAAGAGCGCCGCCAACCCGGAGGCGCCGTTCAGCTACTTCACCACCATGCAAAACGCCCTGGCGCTGGCCAAGCCCGGTGACAGCGTGACGGCGGTCAACGAGGAAGAAGGCCGTGGCTATTTCACGCTGACCCTGGACTACAACGACGGCGACGCCACCGATGATTCCACGTACACCGTGGAAAGCGGCACCGCGATTACCCTTCCCGCGCCCACCCGCGCCGGCTACACCTTCCAAGGGTGGTACGACGAGAGCGGGGCCAAGGTCGAAAGCCCCTATACGGTCACTGCCAACGCGACCCTCACCGCCGTCTGGTCCGCAAACGCGACCCCGGCCCCGACCCCCGAGCAGTTCGACGTGGCCGTCGCTGATGTCCAGAACGGCGCGGTCGAGCTCTCCGCCAAGACCGCCAAGGAAGGGCAGAAGGTCACCGTCACCGTCACGCCCGACCTCGGCTGGGAGCTCGCGCAGCTGACCGTGGCGGACGAGGACGGGGACGCCCTCGAGCTGACGGAGAACGCCGACGGCACCTACTCCTTCACCATGCCCGCCGGAGACGTGACCGTGCACGCCTCGTTCGCCGACGCGTGGGAGAACCCGTTCACCGACCTCAGCGAGGACCACTGGGGCTACGGCGCCGTCCGCACGGCCAACCTGCTCGGCCTCATGAAGGGCATCGGCGGCACCACGCTCTTCGCGCCGGACGACGGCCTGCTCCGCGAGCAGGCGGCCACGGTGATGTGGAACCTCATGGGCGCAGGCGACGTCTCCCGCCCTGAGGCCCCGCAGGCCGACGTCGACCAGTCGCAGTGGTACGCGCCCTACGTGAACTGGGCCGTGGACTCGAAGGTCATGGACGGCTACTCCGAGGACGACTTCGGCGTGGGCGACTCGCTCACGCGCGAGCAGTTCGCCGCCGTGGTCGCCAAGGCGGTCGGGGCCGACGTGGACTCCGCCGACCAGGCGGCCCTCGGCGCCTTCCCTGACGCCGACGGCGTCTCCGGCTGGGCGCGCGCCACGATGGCGTGGGCCGTCGAGGCCGGCGTGCTCAACGGCGTCGGGACGGAAGACGGCTCCCGCGAGCTGCAGGCCACCCGCGAGCTCACCCGCGCCGAGATGGCGACCATGATGGTCAACGCCATCGAGGTCGGAGTGCTCGACTTCGGCGCGTAGCGTACGGCCGAACGCTGGTTGTCGGCCGATGAGCGCGGCCCCTGGGATTCCGGGGGCCGCGTTCTGCTTTATGCCTGCATAATCTCTCATTGTGTAGCTCTGTCCCACCACTGAGGGTACAATTGGATGAAACGGCTTGCGCAGTGGGGCGTGCGACCATGTCAGGAGGCGAACATGCAGGATAGGGGCTACTTCGGCAAGGCGGTCGCGTACGCGCTCGCCATCGCCGTCTTCGCGTGCGCCATGGCGGCGCTCGGCCGTCTTTTCATCTGGATAGTGGGCGCGTAGGTGGAGCCGATTGACGAAGCTCCGGAGCGGCGCGTGAAGGACAGGCTCCGCCGCTACTCCGACCTGCTCGACGAGATAGACATGCAGGAGCGGCGCCTCGACCAGATGCGCGCCGACATGGGAGGCGTCAGGTCCCCGTCGTGCGACGGCATGCCGAAGGGCGCGTGCGACCCTGACGGAGTGCACCGCAAGGCGATGGTCGCGATGAGGCTGGAGGACGCGATAGAGGCGGCGAGGCTGCGCAAGGAGGCGGAGCGCGCCGACGGGCTGGAGGCCGCGGGGTTCGAGCGGGGCGTCCGGCGTCCCTCCGACGATGCCGTGGCGGAGGCCGTGTCGCGCGTCGACGCAGCGGCAGCCGACTACTGCGCGGCGCTCGCCGAGGCGGTGGAGCTGGAGAAGGAGGCGCACGACGCCCTGTTCTCCGTCGACGACCTGGCGGCCATGATGCTGGTCCGCTACTACCTGCTGTGCGCGCCGTCGTGGGACGCCGTTGCGAAGGCCGAGGGCTACTCGCGCAACGGCGTGCACACCGCCGTGAAGCGGGTGCTCGCGTCGGTGTTCGACAGGATGCCGCACAGGTTCCGCGGCCCGCTGCCGCCGGCGCTGTGACCACCACGCCTCCGCCCCCTGGGGTGGGTAGCCTTGGCCCGCCCGCGGGCCTAGCGCCGGAACAGAGACGCGCATTTTCCGCATTGAAAGCCAGAAAGACGCGCCTTCCGAAGGCCGCGCGGCCGCGCAGGAGGCCGCCAGAGGGGCGTTCCGCGCCCTCCCGGCTCCTCGCCCGTCCAAGTCGGCAACGGGCCTCCTGCCGTCCCCTGGCAAGGCTGCGCGTTTGCGGAAAAACGCTCCAGTGGGGGCGGCCCTGCGCCCGTGGGTAGGGTTTCGGGCACCCCCGGGAGGGGCATCACCCCACCCTCGGCGCCCGCGCGGGACGGAAGGCGGCCACGCCGCCCTCGAACGTGCCCTGTACCGACGGCGAAGGCCGGGACGCCGCCCCGGCCCTGCCGTCAAATCAGGTCGCACGCCCGCCTCAGCCTGTCCACGCAGGCGATGAGGCTTTCGAGCGCGCTGTCCGCCGCCACCTCGCAGCCTCCCATGGTATTGCTAGGGGTTTTGCCGCATTCCGACGCGCCGAGCGCCGTCTGGAGCGCGCACGCCGCGCTAACCGCGTGCATCCATCATCCCAAAAGGAGCGTTTGTAGTGATGCGAAGGGGTTTGCCCGATTCGAGCAAACCCCTTCATCTACCTGCGGTTATGTTGCTTTTTGAGCTAATCCGTTGCGAACCGTTTTGAGGGGAATATCACTCCCACTCGATCGTCGCGGGAGGTTTGGACGTGATGTCGTAGCAGACGCGGTTGGCGCCGGGAACTTCGGCCACGATGCGGCTGGAGATGCGCGCCAGCACGTCGTAGGGGAGCTTCGCCCAGTCGGCCGTCATGGCGTCCGAGCTCTCCACGGCGCGCAGGATAACGGGGCGCGCGTACGTGCGCTCGTCGCCCATGACGCCTACGCTCATGATGTCGGGCAGCACAGCGAAGTACTGCCAGCAGCTGTGCTCGCTGTTGCGTTCGCCGGTCTCCTCGAACAGGCGCGCGTTGTACGCGTCCAGCTCTTCGCGCACGATAGCGTCAGCGTTCTTCAGGATTTCCAGCTTCTCGGGCGTCACGTCGCCGATGATGCGGATAGCCAGGCCCGGGCCCGGGAACGGCTGACGGTGCACGATGTGGTCCGGCAGGCCCAGCGCCGTGCCCAGCGCGCGGACCTCGTCCTTGAAGAAGTGGTCCAGCGGCTCGATCAAGTCGAAGTGCACGCCGTCGGGGAACGGGATGAGGTTGTGGTGGCTCTTGATGGTGGACGCCTTGCCGCCCGTCTTGCGCGCGCCGCTCTCGATGATGTCGGGGTAGATGGTGCCCTGTGCCAGGTACTTCACCGGGCGGCCGTTCTCGGCCAGGTCTTGTGCCACGGCAAAGAACTCGTTCCAGAACTGCGTGCCGATGATCTTGCGCTTCTGCTCGGGATCGGTCACGCCTGCCAGCAGCTCGGCGTAGCGCTCTTCGGCGTGCACGTGCACGAAGTCCACGTCGAACTGCTTCGTGAACACTTCCTCGACCTCTTCGGGCTCGTTTTTGCGCAACAGTCCGTGGTTCACGAACACGCAGGTCAGCTGGCGGCCGATAGCCTTCGCGCACAGCGCGGCCACCACGGACGAATCGACACCGCCGGAAAGGCCCAGAATCACACGGTCTTCGCCCACCTGTTCGCGAATGGCCGCGATGGAGTCTTCGATGATGGAATCCATGGTCCAGTTCGGTTCCAGACCGCAGATGCCGAACAGGAAGTTTTTCAGCAGCTCGTTGCCGTACGGCGTATGGCGCACTTCCGGATGGTACTGCGTAGCGTACAGTCGGCGTTCAGCGCATTCCATGGATGCCACGGGGCACACGTCGGTCTTCGCGGTCACGGTGAAGCCTTCCGGCGCGCGGCTGACCGCGTCGCGGTGGCTCATCCACACCGTCTGCTCTGCAGGCGTGTCGCCGTACAGGGCGGAAGTGCCGCCGTCCGTGCGCGTGAGCGGGGCAGGGCCGTATTCGCCCTTTTCCGTGTGGCCGACCTCGCCGCCCAGGGTGACTGCCATGATCTGCTGGCCGTAGCAGAAGCCTAGCACCGGGATGCCCAACTCCAGGACGTCAGGGTCGATGGAAGGCGCGTCTTCCGCATAGACGCTTGCCGGGCCGCCGGAAAGGATGATGGCGGCGGGATTGATGGCGCGGACTTCGTCCGCAGAGATGTCGCAGGGCACGATTTCGGAATAGACGTGGAGATCGCGCACACGACGAGCGATGAGCTGGCCGTACTGGGCGCCGAAGTCGAAAACGACGACCTTCTGGCCAGCATAGGTGGATTCGTTCATGGGGCCTCTGTTCCTTTTGTTGGCTACATCAGACGTACTCTTCAGCATACCGCATTCTGCTATAGAATTCCGCTCGACCACGATTCGTTCACCAGGAGGGTTTGCATGCTATTGCTCGAAGCGCTCAAGGCGTGCCTGTTCGGCATCGTCGAGGGCATTACCGAATGGCTGCCTATCTCGTCCACCGGCCACATGATGCTGCTGGACGAGTTCGTGAAATTGGACGTGTCCGAAGCGTTCTACAGCACGTTCCTTGTCGTCATTCAGCTTGGCGCCATCATGGCGGTCATCATCCTGTTCTTCCACAAGCTCAATCCGTTCTCGCGCCGGAAGACCCCGCAGCAGAAGCGCACCACGTGGAATATCTGGGCGAAAGTCGTCGTGGGATCCATCCCTGCTGCCATCGTCGGCCTGGCGCTGGACGACTGGGTGGAGTCGAACATCATGACGAACGAAGACGTCTCCGCCATCGTCGTCGCTACGGCGCTCATCGTCTACGGCATCATTTTCATCGTTATGGAACTGCGCAACCGTCGTCGCATTGCCGCGGCGAACGCGCCGCTTGGCAAGCATGCGCGTACGAACGGGGCTGGGGCGCGTGCTGCCGCGGCGGACAAGCAGGGTGCCTACCAGTCGGTCGACCCCGATGCTGATACCGAATACGACGCTTCGAGCGTCATCTCGAAGGTCAACACGTTCGACGAGCTCTCTTACGGCAAAGCCTTCGCCATCGGCATCTTCCAGAGCCTGGCGGTCATTCCGGGCACGTCCCGTTCCGGCTCTATCATCATCGGCTCCATGCTGCTGGGCACATCCCGTACCATCGCGACCGAGTTCGCGTTCTTCCTGGCCATTCCTATCATGTTCGGCTGGAGCCTCCTGAAGTTCTTCCGCCACGGCTTCGACTACACGGGGACCGAATGGATGATCTTCGCTATCGGCCTGATCGTCGCGTTCCTGGTCTCGGTCGCTGCCATCAAGTTCCTGGTCGGTTACGTGAAGAAGCACGATTTCACGGCGTTCGGTGTCTACCGCATCATCGTGGGCGCCGCCGTGCTCTTCTACTTTCTTGTCATTTCCGTCTAACAGATCGACGGGCTTTCCGACAGACTTTCGGAAAAGGGGCTTCGGCCCCTTTTTCTTTGCGAGCAGTCCTTGTGCGGCAACGCGTTATACTCGGATTGCAGGGATTCCCGCGGTGGAACCTGCGCTCTGGATGGCTTCGGCGCTGATTCCCGGGCGCGCTGTGCGGTCGGGAGGGGCGCTGCGTGCTCAAGGAGGTCGGCGTGGAGAAGTTCGCGCGCGCTGTCATCCGCCAGCGACGCCTGGTCGTGGCGGCCTTCGTGGTCGTCATGCTGGTTTGCGCCGCGCTCATCCCGCTCGTCCGCGTCAACTACAACATGGTCGACTACCTGCCTGAAAGCGCTCAGTCCACCAAGGCCGTTGAAATCATGGCGGAGGAGTTCGACCAAGCAACCCCGAACTGCTCCGTGCTTGTGCGCGACGTGGACCTTCCGAAGGCGCTCGAGGTCAAAGAGCATATTTCCCGCGTCGAAGGCGTGGACGCCGTCATGTGGCTCGACGACGTGCAGGATTTAGAGCAGCCGCTCGAAATGGCGGACGAAACGTTGGTGGAGACCTACTACCGGGATGGTGCCGCGCTGTATTCCGTCACGGTGGCGGAAGGGGAGGAAGGCGCCGCCATTCCGGCGCTGCGCGATCTCGTAGACGGGCTCGGGGCGGAAAACGCCGTCTCGGGCGAAGCCATGGACACGGCCCAGATGCAGATTAGCATGGTCAACCAGGTCTTCGGCGCCGTCGCAATCGTCGTGCCTGCCATTATTCTGCTTTTGGTGCTCTCGACGACATCCTGGATCGAGCCGGTGCTGTTCCTGGCGGCAATCGGCGTGTCCATCCTCATCAACATGGGCACGAACATCGTGTTCGGGGAAGTCTCGTTCGTCACTTTCTCGGTCAGCCCTATCCTGCAGTTGGCAGTCTCGCTTGACTACGCCATCTTCCTTCTGCACACGTTCGCCGACGAGCGCGCTCGGCAGGCGACGGTGGAGGACGCGATGATCGTTGCCATGCGCCGTTCGGCCTCGACCATCGCGGCGAGCGCCACCACCACGCTTTTCGGCTTCGCCGCGCTTGCGTTCATGCAGTTCCAGATCGGTGCGGATTTGGGCATTAACCTGGTTAAAGGCATCGTGTTCAGCTTCGTGACCGTCATGGTGCTTTTGCCCGCGCTTACCATGCTGCTCTATCGGCTTATCGACCGCACGTCGCACCGGCGCCTTATGCCCACGTTCGCGAATGTGGGGTCGGTGCTGTCGAAGGTCCGCATCCCCGTGCTTGCGCTTGCAGTGCTGCTGGCGGTGCCGGCTTTCTTGGGGCAGTCCCACGTCACGTTCACCTACCAGAACAACGTGGCGGACCCGCACTTGCGCGCAGGAGCGGACACGATGGCGGTGGAGGAGGCGTTCGGAAAGCAGAATCCGATGGTCGTGCTGGTCCCGCGCGGCGACGTCGCTGCAGAGGCGGCTTTGTCCGACGAGCTTGCGGGCATGGATTTCGTCACGAGCGTCATGTCGTACCCTGCCACCGTGGGAGCGGCCATCCCTTCAGGCTTTCTGGACGAATCGGTCGTTTCGCAGTTCTATTCGCCGAACTGGGCGCGCATTGTCGCGTACTTGGATACCGACGTGGAGAGCGAGGAGGCGTTTGCCGCCGTCCAGGCCGTCCAAGATGCCGCGGCGCGCCACTATGACGAATATTACACGGCAGGAACGTCGGCGAATCTGTACGACATGAAGAACATCGTGTCGGTCGACAACGTGGTCGTGAGCGCGGTGGCGGTAGTCGCCATTCTGGGGGTGCTGTTGGCGACGTTCCGTTCGCTCATGCTGCCCCTCGTGCTCTTGTTCACGATCGAGGTCGGCATCTGGATCAACCTCTCTATTCCGTACTTTGCGGGCGACAGGGTGAACTTCATCGGCTATCTCGTCGTGAACACCGTTCAGCTGGGCGCTACGATCGACTACGCCATCCTGCTCACAACGCGCTATCTGGAGCAGCGTCGGCTGAAGCTTCCGCGCCAAGCGGTGCACGCGGCGCTTGGCGAAAGCTTCCGTTCGCTCGTGGTCTCCGCGGGCATCCTGGCGATTGCAGGATTCGCGCTGGCCGCCTCCTCGTCCATATCCGCAGTGTCCAGCCTCGGGTTCTTGCTCGGCCGCGGTGCTTTGCTTTCGCTCTTGCTGGTGACGTGCCTGCTGCCAGCCTTGCTCGTCCTGTTCGATGGTGCAATCCGCCGCACTACCTGGAAGGCGGATTTCAAAGGAGGTTCCTCATGAGCGAGCGTGCCGAACGGAAAAAGCATGCCGTCGCGAAGACGGCGGTCTCGGCCGCGCTGGTGGTCGGCCTTTCGACGACCGCTGTGCCGGCGGCGGTCATGATCTCTTTGGACGGGGGAGACTTTGCGCTGGCCGCTCCTTCGCCTGAAGACCAAGCGCTCGTGCCAAGCGATTCGACGGCATCCTTCGAGAAGTCAGAGGTCGTCTATGCCAGCTTGGCGGGCGACGGAAGCCCGCAGGCGCTCTATGTCGTGAACCAGTTCGACGTGTCTAAGGCAGGCGCGTTGGTCGACTTCGGCCCGTACCGCGAGGTGCGAAGCCTCACGCGCGAGCTTGGCCTGACGCTTCAAGGGGACGCTGTCTCCTTCGATGCGCCTAAGGGCTCGTTCTCCTACCAAGGCGACGCGTCCCCCGACCGCTTGGTGCTTCCGTGGGCGGTGTCGCTCGAATACGCGCTCGATGGGCAGCCGGTGAGCGCAGACCAGCTGGGCGGAGCGACGGGCGATCTGGAAATACGCTTGAAGACGAGCCGGAACGAAGGCGTCAATCCCGCCTTTGCCGAAAGCTTCATGCTGCAGGCTACGTTCACGCTGGATGGCGAATCGTGCACGGACGTGCGCGCCGAGGGCGCGACGATCGCGGCGGCAGGGTCGGACTGCACGGTCGCCTTCACGGTGCTGCCGGGCCATGACGGGGATTTCGCGCTGCGTGCGCACGTGGAGGGCTTCTCCATGGCAGGCCTTCAGATTGCTGCGCTTCCGTACTCGTCCGTAATCGAGATGCCCGAGGTCGGCGACGTCGAGTCCGATCTCACGGCACTCTCTGACGCTGTCGACAAGCTGAACGAAGGAGCGCGGCAGCTGTCGTCCGGCGTGGGCGACCTTTCGAGGGGCGCGCGCACGCTTGCGGACGGCGCATCGTCGTTCGGCGACGGCCTGGAGCAGCTGGACGGGTCGTCCTCGTCGGTGGTCAACGCCTCCTTGCAGGTGGACGGTGCTCTGCAGACGCTCGCGCAGCAGCTTGCGAACGCCGACTTCAGCCAGTTCGACCAGCTTGCCGCGCTTCCTCCCGCGCTCCTTCAGATGGCGGATGCGCTTGACCAGCTGGCAGCTGGCGCGGCTGCGGCGGACGAAGGCTACAGCAGTGCGCTCAGTGCGCTCGATGCCGCGCTTCAGGGTCTGCTTGCCAGCGCGCCTACGGATGCGGAGATTGCTTCTTTGAAGGCCAGCGTTGCGGGGACGGAGCAGGAAGCGACGGTCGACAAGCTTTTGGGCGTCTACGCTGCAGCCCAGGCGACGAAAGCCACCTACGACGCGACCGCCCCGGCTTTTTCGGGAGCGCATGCGACGCTTGGTGCGACGTCGAGCGCCCTCGTTCCGCAGGCGGAGGCACTGCGCTCTCTTGCGGAATCGCTCTCCGCTGCGGCGGATGCGAACGTGTCCGGGCAGTTGGCCGAGCTTGCGGCAGGCATAAGCCAGCTGTCCGACCAGTACGGCCAATTCCACGAAGGCCTGGCGGCGTACGCAGGCGGCGTCTCGACGCTTGCCGACAATTTCGGGCAGCTTGAATCAGGCGTCAGGAGCTTGGCGGACGGAACGGGGCAAACGGCTTCCGGGGCGAAGTCGCTCTCTGGCGGCGTAGGGGAGCTTGCCGAAGGAACGCGCAATCTGCCGTCCCAAATGCGCGAACGCATGGACGATTTGATGGCGGACTACGAATTCCCGGAATTCGACCCGGTCTCCTTCGTCTCTCCGTCGGGGAACGAGCAGGTGACCGCGGTCCAGTTCGTCATGACCACGCCTGCCATCGAGGCTCCTGAGCCCGAACCCCAGCCTGAAGAGGAGGCTGCCGAGCCGACCGTCTGGGACCGCTTCCTCGACCTGTTCAGGTAACGGCGACTCCGGGCGGTGACCCCTTCGCTCCTGCATCTACGCGCATCCTGCGTTCGTTTCCTGAACAGCGGATTGAAGCGTTCCTTCCAATTTGCACGGGCTTTCGAAGCGCATTGTTTCGAGACTGTTGCATAAGGCGAACGCAAAGGCTGGGAAATAGCCATGCAGTATAGTTTCCGTATGCAGTTTAGCGCGCGGTTTTCTCCGTCGGCAGCGGCCTATTCCGCAGAGGGAGGGGTGCCAGGGCAAGCGCCTGCACGGTTTTTGCTCCGGCATGAAACCGCCTTTCGGGCGGTGTGCTGTGCCGGTTCGCCGACGTGGAGAGCATGAGGAAAGGAGCGAACGATGCCCGAAGAGACCAGCGTGCTCGCGCAGATCGAGGAACATCGTGCGAAGATCGACGAAATCGACAAGGAGCTGGTCGCGCTTCTGAACAAGCGCGCAGGCCACTCGCTTGTCATCCGTGGCCTGAAGCCCGGCGCGCACATGGGCCTGTACGACCCCAAGCGCGAGGAAGAGATTTTTGCACGCGTCAACTCGTATAACGAGGGCCCCCTCTACAACGATAACTTGCGCGAGATCTATGCCACCATCCTGAAGGTCATGAAGGAGACACCGTCCGTATGAGCGAGCAGATAGCTACGAAAATCCCCGACCTCGGCACGAGAACTGACGAGATCACCATCTATGCAGGCCCCTGCTCCGTGGAAAGCGAAGAGCAGTTCAACGAAGTCGCCGAATGCATTGCCGAACTTGGCTTGCGCTGGATTCGCGGCGGCGCTTTCAAGCCGCGCACGAACCCCCACTCGTTCCAGGGCCTGGGCGAAGAAGCGCTGGAGATCATGAAGGCGGCAGGGGATAAGTACGGTCTTCTGACGCTTACCGAGGTCATGGACTCTGCGCACTGCGAGCTTGTCCATTCGTACGTCGACGGCCTTCAGGTCGGCGCGCGCAACTTCCAGAATTTCAGCCTGCTGAAGAACATCGGCCAGGTGACGCGCGACTCGCACAAGATGGTGCTGTATAAGCGCGGTTTCGCGGGCACTATCTCCGAATGGCTTGCTGCCTGCGACTACATTACTTCCGAAGGCAACGACAACGTCGTCCTGTGCGAACGCGGTATCCGCACGTTCGAGACCGCAACGCGCTTCACGCTCGACATTTCTGCCGTGCCGGTCGTGCACAAGCAGAGCCTGTATCCCATCTGCGTGGACGTTTCCCATCCGGCGGGCGTGCGAGACCTGGTTCCTTCTCTCGCGAAGGCGGCCGTCGCGGTAGGGTGCGACTCCATCATGATCGAGGTGCACCCGAACCCGCCGAAAGCTCTCTCCGATGGTCCGCAGCAGTTGACCCCCGCCCAGTTCAAGGATCTTGTTGCCGAGCTGCGCGAGGTTGCTGCCGTTTTCGGGAAGAAGATCGTCTAGCGCGTATCGAGCGGGCATATTGCACGATTTCAGGAAGAGCGGAATGCCGCACGTCGGCGTTCCGCTCTTTTTCGAGCAGCAGTGTGGACGAGCGTGCAAACAAGCTGCACATCCGCGCTCGGGCTGTGAATCTTCGAGAGCCATAGCCCTTGCAAGTCCGAAAACGCGTATTGGACGGAATTCCGGCGTAGGATCGCGACAGGAGGCAAGGTGGCGCTTGCAAGCCCGCAGAGCGCATGTAGAGGGAATCCCGGATTCTCTATGGGGTCGTGATTGCCTGGGGACGGGGAAGACCGACGGGGGTACAATTGCTTCCTGCATTTCTGGCAGGTTCTCTGCCCAGTGTTAAGCGACGGAGGAAGCGAAGGTTCGCATGAGCATTGACTTGGACACTTTGAACGGACCGCAGCGTGAGGCGGTGTTGTGCACGGAGGGGCCTCTTTTGGTGCTTGCGGGCGCAGGCTCCGGCAAAACGCGCGTGCTCACGTACCGTATCGCGCACCTCATCGAAGATTGCGGGGTCCGTCCGTGGGAGATCCTTGCAATCACGTTCACGAACAAGGCGGCGGCCGAAATGCGCGAGCGTCTCGCAGGGCTTGTAGGCGCCGCTTCGAAAGGAATGTGGGTGTCCACGTTCCACAGCATGTGCGTCCGTATTCTCCGCGCGAATGCCGAAGTGCTTGGCTTCACGCGAAATTTCACCATCTACGACGACAGCGACTCCAAGCAGCTTGTCCGGGATATCATGTCGGAGCTCGACCTGGACCCAAAGCGCTGGCCGGAAAAAACGCTGCGCTCCCGTATCTCTGAGGCAAAAAACGAGCTGCTCGTTCCTGGCGTTTTCGCCTCCCAGGTAGCCGACCCGGTAGGCAAGGTCGCCGCGCGCGTTTACACGCGTCTCCAAGAGCGCTTGAAGGCGGCGAACGCCTTCGACTTCGATGACTTGCTGCTCTACACCTACCTGCTGCTTAAGGATCATCCGGACGTGCTTGCTGCCTACCAGCGTCGGTTCCGCTACATATTAGTAGACGAGTATCAGGACACCAACCATGCCCAGTACGCCATCTGTGGATACCTGGCGGCGGGATATCAGAATCTCATGGTCGTCGGCGACGACGACCAATCCATCTATTCATGGCGCGGGGCCGACATCCGCAACATTCTGGAATTCGAGGAGGACTACCCGAACGCGCACGTGGTGAAGCTCGAACAGAACTACCGCAGCGTGGGCAACGTCCTGGCGGCGGCGAACGCCGTCATCTCGCACAATGCGCACCGCAAGCAGAAGAAGCTGTTCACGGACGCCGAAGATGGCGACAAGATTGAAGTCTACCTTGCGAGCGACGAGCGCGACGAGGGCCGCTGGATAGCCGGCGAGATCGAAAAACGCCGCCGTGCCGGCGTGGGCTACGACCAGATAGCAGTCTTCTATCGCACGAACGCTCAGAGCCGCATGCTCGAAGACATGCTGTTGCGCGCGGGCGTGCCGTATCGCATCGTGGGCGGAACGCGCTTCTTCGACCGTGCCGAAATTCGCGACGTCATGGCGTACCTCACGCTTGCCGTGAATCCCGCCGACGACATCGCGGCGAAGCGCGTCATCAACGTGCCGCGCCGTGGCATCGGCAAGTCGACGGTCGAGCACATCGAGCAGAGTGCGTACGCACAAGGTCTCACGTTCATGGAGGCGGCGGAGCTTTCCATCGTCGACGAAGGCCTGCGGCCTGCTGCGCGCAAAGCTGTCGGCTCGTTTGTGGAGCTCTTGAAAGAAGCCGCATCGTACGGGGGCGATCTGCGCAAGATCGTGGAGGCCATCGTGGACAAAAGCGGCCTTGTCGCTGCGCTGCAGCAGGAGAATACCGACGAATCGCGCGGTCGCATCGAGAACATCAAGGAATTCCTGGGCGTCGTGGACGAATACGTCGCCACGCACGATGTGCAGGATGCCGAATTCGCCGCGCCGACCGCCCAAGATGCCTACAAAGTGCCCGCGGAAGGGGAGCAGCCGACGCGCGAGCTTTCGGCGGACTCGCTTGGCGATTTCATCGAATGGGTCACCTTGCGCACGGACCTTGACACCGCCGACGAAGGCGGGGCCGCCGTGACGCTCATGACCGTGCACGCATCGAAAGGCCTTGAATTCGACTACGTGTTCGTTGCGGGCATGGAAGAGAGCATTTTCCCGCACATGAACACGATGATGGATCCGACGGGCGTAGAGGAGGAGCGCCGTCTGGCCTATGTTGCCATCACGCGCGCTCGAAAGCATCTGTGCCTGACGCGTGCGAGCACGCGCCAGCTGTACGGGCAGACCTCGTCGAATCCGCCGTCGCGGTTCCTTTCCGAAATACCGGTCGAGCTCACCCAGACCATCGGGGTCGGCAGCGCGGGCTTTGCGGGGATTGGCTGGGAAAAGCGCGGCAGCCGCCGAGGCATTTCCGGATCTGGCGCCGAAGCGGGCGGTGGGCGCGTGTTCGGCCGTTCGAGCGCTTCGGGGTCGGGTCGCAGCCGCGCGAGCGAGGCGGCGCGCACGCAGCGACGGGACGTAGGGAAGAAAGCGGCCGCTTCGGCGACGTTTGCGGTAGGGGATGCGGTCGACCACAAGATTTTCGGCCGTGGAAAGGTCGTCAAAGTGGACGGCGACACCCTGCACATCCGCTTCGCCAAAACCGGCGCGACCAAGAAGCTGCTGAAAGACTACGCGCCGATCGTCAAGATCGGGTAGCGCCGCGGTCGAAGGCGGGGTGCGGGCAAGAGGGTTCGCGCTCGAGCGATCGCAGGGCGGGAGGCCGCCGGGCGGGCAGAGGGCTGCCGATGACGTCTGAACGCTTTTCCTGCAAGCGCGCGAAGCGCGCCTCCAAAAGCATGAAGCAGCGGAGCGCATGAGCCCTTCCGAAGCGCTCCGCTTCGGAAGGGCGAACAGCGGAGCGGCGCATCGGCAGCCCTCTGCCCGCCCGGCGCCCTCCCGAGACGGCTTGCGCGTCGCTCCTTTCGCCTGCCGACGGTGGCGCGCGACGTGCGCGTTCGCCCGGCAGGGAGGACGTTGTGCCGAGAGGGTGGCGGTGCAGGCTTGCCGAGCGGGCGTGCCTGCGAGAACATACAGGCGATAGTTCAACGGTTCAGTCCGTCGATATTGAAGGAGTGCTATATGAGCGAAACGATTCTGGTCTGCGGACACAAGAATCCCGACAACGATTCCATCTGCTCTGCCGTCGCGGCGGCGAACATGCACAACATCATCGCCGAGCGCGAGCGTGACCGCTACACCGAAGAGAACTTCCCGGTGTACAAGGCCGTGCGCTTGGGCCCGCTGCCGCCTGAGAGCGCATGGGTGCTCGCGCAGCAGGGCGTGGAGCCGCCGGAGCTGATCGAGCGCATCGAGCCCGGCCAGAAGATCGTGCTCGTCGACCACAACGAGCCGCAGCAGTCCGTCGACGGCATCGAGGAAGCGGACATCGTCGAGGTCGTCGACCATCACCGCGTCGCGGGCCTTACCACGTCCAACCCGGTCAAGATGGTCTTCATGACGTGGGGCTGCACCGCCACCATCCTGACGAAGATGTACGAGGCCTACCATGTGCCGATCACGCAGCACATGGCCACCATCATGCTGTCCGCCATCCTGACCGACACGGTCATCACGAAGTCGCCTACCACGACCGAGACCGACCGCGAGGTCATCAAGCAGCTTGCGCACATTGCCATGGTGGACGCGACCGAGTTCGGCCTGAAGCTGTTCAAGCAGCGCGGCGGCGAAGAGACCATGGACATTCAGAAGCTCGTGTGCGCAGACTCCAAGGAATTCCCGGTCGCGGGCAAGACGGTGCTCATCGCACAGCGCGAGACGGTCGACCTTCCGTGCGTTATGGAGCGCGAGGAGGAAATGCGCACCTACATGCGCGAGCTCATCGAAGAGAAGGGCTACGAGTTCGTACTGCTGCTCGTCACGGACATCATGGCCGAAGGCAGCCAGTTCATCGTCGAAGGCAATCCGGAGATCGTGGAGCAGACCTTCGGCATCACTTGCCAGCAGGGCGGCACCTGGATGCCGGGCGTCCTTTCGCGCAAAAAGCAGGTTGCTGCGCCGCTCCTGAAGGCATAAAGAGAACTGCCGTCCGGAGAAACGTCGCGTCTGCGGCTCACCCCAGGCGCGAAGCCAGGCATGTCGTTCGCAAGGCTCACGGCGGACCGAAATCCGGCCGTGAGCCTTTTTGCGTCCTTTACCAACGCGTTTGCAAGGTCAAGGTTTTTTCGAAAAAATGTCCGAAATAGTTCGCAATAGGGAAGGACTTGCTCAGAAAAAGAGCGATGAGCTGGTGAAATGAATTGTGGAGAGTATGGACACGCCCGGCAGCGTGGCGTTTGACAGGGTGTGTACCCGGTGTTAAAGTTCACCCTCGCGTCTCCATGGCGCAGCCGTTTTTCGCGTGTGCAAGAGCTCAGCACACTCGAAAAATAGAGAGTTTTGTTGAAAGGACAGAGTTTTGCCTACCATCAATCAGCTGGTCCGCAAGGGCCGCCAGACGTCGAAGTCCAAGAGCAAGACGCCGGCACTGAAGGGCAACCCGCAGAAGCGTGGCGTGTGCACCCGCGTGTTCACGACCACCCCGAAAAAGCCGAACTCGGCTCTGCGTAAGGTCTGCCGTGTCCGTCTCGTGAATGGCATGGAAGTCACCGCCTACATCCCGGGCGAGGGCCACAACCTGCAGGAGCACTCCATGGTGCTCATCCGCGGCGGCCGTGTTAAGGACCTTCCTGGCGTCCGCTACAAGGTCATCCGCGCTGCGCTGGACTGCGCTGCCGTCGACAAGCGTCGTCAGGCCCGCAGCCGCTACGGTGCGAAGAAGCCGAAGAACTAAGCAAGCAATAAGTCGCGCGGGCCTGAAAGAGAGGGCCTAATGGGCGAGAAGGGCAAGGAGCCCGCAGCCCCGAAGCGCGCAGAGAACGAAGGAGATTCACTACATGCCTCGTCGAGCCTCAAAAACTCATCGTCGCGAAGTGCAGCCTGATGCTGTCTACAACAACCGCCTGGTCACGCAGCTGATCAACAAGGTCCTGCTGCACGGCAAGAAGTCCCTGGCCGAGCGCATCGTCTACGGTGCCTTCGACCTGGTTGCCGAGAAGACCGGCCAGGATCCGCTGTCCGTCTTCAAGAAGGCCATGGACAACGTCCGCCCGACCCTCGAGTGCAAGCCGAAGCGCGTCGGCGGTGCCACCTACCAGGTGCCGATGGAGGTCAACTCCCGCCGTGCCACCACGCTGGCCATCCGCTGGATCGTCGACTTCTCCCGCAAGCGCAAGGAGCACACCATGGTCCAGCGCCTTGCTGCCGAGATCATGGACGCTGCCGAGAACACCGGCGCTTCCGTCAAGCGTCGTGAGGACCTGTACAAGATGGCTGAGTCCAACCGTGCCTTCTCCCACTATCGTTGGTAATCGAAGGGATTGTCTGATACATGGCTAAGATCAAACTCGAAGATACGCGCAACATCGGCATCATGGCCCACATCGACGCGGGCAAGACGACGACGACCGAGCGCATTCTTTACTACACCGGCAAGACCCACAAGATCGGTGAGGTCCACGACGGTGCTGCCACCATGGACTGGATGGTCCAGGAGCAGGAGCGTGGCGTTACCATCACCTCCGCTGCCACCACGTGCTTCTGGAACTACCCGGGCGGTGCCGAAAAGGGCAAGCCGTACCGCTTCCAGATCATCGACACCCCCGGTCACGTGGACTTCACGGCCGAGGTCGAGCGCTCCCTGCGCGTTCTTGACGGCGCCGTCGCCGTCTTCGACGCGGTCGCGGGCGTGCAGCCGCAGTCTGAGACCGTGTGGCGTCAGGCAGAGCGCTACGGTGTTCCGCGCATCGCCTTCATCAACAAGTACGACCGCGTGGGCGCTGACTTCATCCACGCTATCCAGACCATGCGCGACCGTCTCGGTGCCAACGCCGTCGCCGCGCAGCTGCCGATGGGCGCCGAGGACAACTTCTGGGGCGTCATCGACCTGGTGACCATGACCGCGTGGGACTTCAAGGCTGACGAGAAGGGCATGACCTATCCGGAGCCGATGGACGCCATTCCGGCCGAGTTCGTCGAGGACGCCGAAATGTACCGCCAGGAGCTCGTTGACGCTGCCGCTGACTGCGACGACGCGCTCATGGAGAAGGTCCTCATGGACGAAGAGTTCACCGTCGAAGAGCTCAAGGTCGCCCTGCGCAAGGGCGTTATCGCCTGCAAGGTCAACCCGGTCTTCGTGGGCTCCGCCTACAAGAACAAGGGCGTTCAGGAGCTGCTCGACGCAGTCGTCGACTACATGCCGTCCCCGCTCGATGTTCCGCCGATCAAGGGCACGAACCCCGAGACCGACGCAGAGGACGAGCGTCCGGCCGACCCGAAGGCTCCGTTCGCTGCCCTCGCGTTCAAGATCATGACCGACCCCTACGTCGGCAAGCTGACCTACCTGCGCGTCTACTCCGGCACGCTGGCTGCTGGCTCCTACGTGGTCAACGCCACGAAGGACAAGAAGGAGCGTATCGGCCGCCTGCTGCAGATGCACTCCAACCAGCGCGTTGACATCGACGAGTGCCAGGCGGGCGACATCGTCGCCGTCGTCGGCCTCAAGGACACCACCACCGGTGACTCCCTGTGCGAAGAGGGCCATCCGATCATTCTCGAGTCCATGGAATTCGCCGACCCGGTTATCGACATTGCCGTCGAGCCGAAGACGAAGGCCGAGCAGGACAAGATGATGATCGCCCTGCAGAAGCTCGCCGAGGAGGACCCGACGTTCCGCGTGTCCACCAACCACGAGACCGGCCAGACCATCATCGCCGGCATGGGCGAGCTCCATCTGGAGATCATCATCGACCGTCTCCTCCGCGAGTTCAAGGTCGAGGCGAACGTCGGTAAGCCGCAGGTTGCTTACCGCGAGCGTCCGGGCCACGAAGTGCTCAACGCCGAAGGCAAGTTCGTCCGCCAGTCCGGCGGTCGCGGCCAGTACGGCCATGCGGTCATCAACATGTACCCGCAGGAGCCGGGCGAGGGCTACAAGTTCGAGAACAAGATCGTCGGCGGTGTCGTGCCGAAGGAGTACATCCCGTCCATCGACAAGGGCATCCAGGAAGCGCTCAACTCCGGCGTCCTGGCTGGCTACCCGGTCGAAGACGTGCGCGTCGAGCTCATCGACGGCTCCTACCACGAGGTCGACTCCTCCGAAGCCGCGTTCAAGGTCGCAGGCTCCATGGCCATCAAGGACGCGCTGCGCAAGTCTGACGCGGTCATCCTCGAGCCGGTCATGGCCGTCGAGGTGGAGACTCCGGAAGAGTACACGGGCTTCGTCATGGGCGACATCCCGTCTCGCCGCGGTCTCATCCAGGGCCAGGAGCAGCGTGGCAACGCCGTCAACATCAGCGCGAAGGTTCCGCTGAGCCAGATGTTCGGCTACGCTACCGACCTTCGCTCCGGCACGCAGGGTCGCGCTGTCTACACCATGCAGTTCGACTCCTACGAGCCCGTTCCGAAGAACGTCGCCGAAGAGATCATCAGCAAGGCCGGCGGCTCCCAGGCCTAACGCCGGGTACCGCGCGCATATTTGGAGGTAACAAAAAGTGGCTAATCAGAAGATTCGCATTCGCCTCAAGGGCTATGACCACGAGATCGTGGACCAGTCCACGAAGCTCATCGTGGACACCGCCCAGAAGACGGGTGCCAAGGTTTCCGGACCGATTCCGCTGCCGACGGAGCGCAACCTGTACTGCGTCATCCGCTCGCCCCATGTCAACAAGGACTCCCGCGAGCAGTTCGAGATGCGCACCCACAAGCGCCTCATCGACATCCTCGAGCCGACCCCGAACACGGTCGACTCGCTGATGCGACTGGATCTCCCGGCAGGCGTCGACATCGAGATCAAGCTGTAAGGGGTGTCTGAGAACATGATCAATACTATCTACGGCAAGAAGCTGGGTATGACCCAGGTGTGGACGGAGAACGACGACCTGATCGCCGTCACCGTCATCCAGGCAGCCCCGAACAAGGTTGTCCAGGTCAAGACCGCTGAGACCGACGGCTATGAAGCTGTTCAGCTGGGCTTCGGCGCCATCAAGCCGAAGAAGGTCAACCGCCCGATGGCCGGTCACTTCGCCAAGCACGGCACCGAGCCGACCCGCTACCTGCGCGAGGTCCGCGTGGAGAACGCCTCCGAGTACAAGACGGGCGACGAGGTGACGGTCGCGAACTTCGCCGAGGCGAAGAAGGTCGACGTTCAGGGCACGTCCAAGGGTAAGGGCTTCCAGGGCGTTATGAAGCGCTGGGGCTTCGGTGGCGGCCCGGGCGGCCATGGTGCGCACTTCCATCGCGCGCCGGGCTCCATCGGCCAGTGCGCTACGCCTTCCCGCGTTTTCAAGGGCGTGAAGCTTCCGGGCCACATGGGCTGCGACACGGTCACCGTCCGCAACCTTGAGGTCGTGAGGATCGACGAGGAGCAGAACCTCATCCTTGTCAAGGGCGCTGTCCCCGGCAGCAAGCAGGGTCTTGTCCGCGTCCGTCTGGCGAAATAGAAACCAAGGAGTTTATCAATATGGCAACTATCGAAGTGAAAGACGCGGCGGGCAAGAAGGTCGAGGATCGCGACCTGAACGCCACCGTCTTCGGCATCGAGCCGAACATTCACGTCGTGCACACCGTGGTGCGCTCCCAGCGTGCCGCATGGCGTGCCGGCACCCATGACACCAAGACCCGCGGCCGCGTTCGCGGCGGCGGCAAGAAGCCGTGGCGCCAGAAGGGCACCGGCCGTGCCCGCCAGGGTTCCATCCGTGCCCCGCACTGGACGGGCGGTGGCGTGGTCTTCGGCCCGCATCCGCGTTCCTACGCGTTCCGCGTGAACCGCAAGGAAGTCAAGCTGGCCATGCGCTCCGTGCTCTCCGGCAAGCTGGCTGACAACGAGCTGATCGTGGTCGAGGACTTCGCGTTCGAGAAGCCTCGCACGAAGGACGCTGTCGCCTTCCTGAAGGCTATGGGCTGCGAAGACGTCCGCACCACGGTGGTCATCGCTGACGACGACATCAACGGCTTCCTCTCCTTCCGCAACATCAAGAAGGTGAACGTCCTGCCGGCGTCCGAGTCCAACACCTACGAACTGATCGACAACAAGAAGCTGATCCTCACCAAGTCGGCTGTGAACTACCTCGAGGAGGTGCTCGCATAAATGAAGGATGCTCGCGAGATCATCATTCGCCCCATCATCACGGAGCACAGCTACGACATGATGGCGCGCGGCGTCTACACCTTCGAGGTGGCCAAGGACGCGAACAAGATTGAGATTCGCAAGGCCGTCGAGGAGATCTTCAACGTGAAGGTCACCAAGGTCAACGTTCTCAACGTCAAGCCGAAGCCGAAGCGCGTTCGCTATCAGCTGGGCCAGACCCGTACCTGGAAGAAGGCTATGGTCACCCTTGCTGAGGGCGAGTCCATCGAGCTGTTTGCGGCTAACTAGTCTTGTTGCGTCGGCCTGTCGGCCGACGCAACAAACCGACGCTGCGAAACGCTGCAGCACTGAATCTTGGCGCTCAAATGGGGCCAGGCGGACGGAAGTCCAGCCTGGCCCCATTTTCGTGCCAATCTCCAGCGCTGCAGCGCTTCTCGCTGACATTGCGGCGACCTGGAGAGGTCGATCGTACGCACCGATGTCGACGTCCAGCACACTGCATGCGGCGCTGGCGAGCGCGAAAGCTGAAGGGGCGCGCCCAGCGCGCGGTGACGAGACTTGAGCCTGCGGCCGCCGCCACGGCGGTCGGAGCCGGCATGGTTGACCGGCTTCCTCTACCGCGTGTGCGCTGGCTTTTTGCCCCAGTAGACGTTGAGGAACCGTTTTCGTCGGTCTGTGTGGCATTCTTCCGGCGAGAGCGCCGCAAGGCGGAACGCCGCCGCTGCCACGTCGAGAGCCGCGTTCGGCCTGCGAATTGTGCGCCCGTTCACTAAAAGCGCCTGAAGGCTTTCGGGGCGCTGGGAGAAATTGCGCAGAGCGCCGAGCAGCTCGCGCGCGGTGGTGACATGGAGAGCCGCGCCCATTGACGTGAGCATGAGCACATTCGCTTTCTCTTGCCCGTACGCCTGGCCGATCAAGATCATGGGCGTTTCCGCGCAGAGGCACTCCGTCACGGTCAGGCCGCCGGACTTGCAGATGGCCACGTCGCTTGCTGCCATGAGCGCAGCCATCTCGCTCACGTAGTGCAGGATGGTGACGTTCTCGAGCTCGAGGTCGCGCACGAGGTTTTCCAACCGCGCCGCGTATTCGAGGTCCTTGCCGGTCACGACGACCAGATGCATGTCAGTGAAATGGTGTATGGCGGGCAATACCTGATCCAAAGCTTCGCGGAAGTGCACGTACGGTTTCGGCAGGTTTGCGCCGGCCAGCGCGAGCACGACCTTCTTGTCGTTCGGAAGGCCGAACTGTGCACGGACGTCCTCTTTGCCGTAGTCACGGCGAAAATCAGAGCGCGTAGGAATGCCCGTAATCAGCATGTTGCGCTCGGGCACGAGGCGCGGTCGCAGCGTCTCCGCCATGGATTCGGTGTCGATGCAGAACAGGTCGGTCTGGCGATGCGGCCAGAGCCCTTCGGTTTCGTAGTCGGTCGGGACGCTCAGGATAGGGAAGTCAAGCCCTGTGATCATCCGCGCGCCCACGGCGCAGTTCGCTGCCATGATGTGCGTGCAGACAATGGCGAGCGGTTTCGTGCGGGCAACATGCTCGGTGAAGCGCGGGAACATCACGCGCGAAATGCCTGTGCCGCCGCCCCACAGAAGGCGTCCCGTGAACGTGAAGCGCCAGGTAAGGTCGTAGATGGGGCGAGTGATGCCCGTGAACATGGAAGCGGTCTTGTTGCCGTCGAAGCGGATGCGGCCGAAATCCAGAATGTCCAAGACCTCGACGTCCGTTCCTGTGGGCACATCGATGCCAAGATTGCGGGCAGCGTCCGGGTTATCGCGCAACTCTTCGATCGCCTGCGCGACTGCGACGGCAGCGCTTTTGTGGCCCGACCCAACGGAGGCGTGCACGACAAGCACGCGCGGTGCGAGAGGGCTTTCTGACCCCTCGCAAGCAGCGAGCACGCTGTCCGTCGTCTCGTTCGAGACGTGCGGGGTGGCGCCCGCATGTTCAGCGTGCGCACGGACGCCCCCTGCGAAGTCGGTGCCTTCCAGGGGCGGGGTGCCTGCGGCGGCAGCGTACGGCTCGTTTGACGGTATGGTGTCGCGCATATCCATAAGACAATGATACTGCATGGTAATGCTATGATGGCGACGTGAGCCGATTGTTGCGAAAGCGCTGCCGAAAGGGCGTGGGCCTGAGCAAGCGCGAAAGGAGCGGGCACGGCATGGCATTCGTCGAATTCCGCGATGTGCGCAAAACGTATCAGATGGGCGAAGTCCAGGTGGACGCGGTCGCAGGCGTCACGTTCGACATCGAACAAGGCGAGCTTGCGGTCATCGTCGGCCCGTCGGGTGCGGGCAAGACCACCGTCCTGAACATGCTGGGCGGCATGGACTCGTGCACGTCGGGCGTTATCAAGTTAGATGGGAAGAGAATCAGCTCCTTCTCCGAAAAACAGCTCACGTACTATCGCCGTTACGACATCGGCTTCGTTTTCCAGTTCTACAACCTGGTCCAAAACCTTACCGCGCTGGAAAACGTCGAGCTTGCTTCGCAGATCTGCAAAGACCCGCTCGATGCGAAAGAATGCCTTGAGCAGGTAGGGCTTGGCCATCGCGTCGGCAATTTTCCGGCGCAGCTTTCCGGCGGCGAACAGCAGCGTGTCGCCATTGCCCGCGCACTCGCCAAGAATCCCAAGCTGCTTTTGTGCGACGAGCCGACGGGCGCGCTTGACTACCGTACCGGCAAGGCCATTTTGAAGCTGCTGCAGGACACCTGCCGCACGACCGGCCGCACGGTCGTGCTCATCACGCACAATCAGGCTTTTACGGCCATTGCAGACCGCGTCATCCATATTCGCGAGGGCAAGGTGTCCGCTATGGAACTGAACCCGAATCCTGCATCCGCCGAGAACATCGAGTGGTAGGCGTTCATGAGAAGCGCGTTCGCTAAAGAGATTGTTCGCTCTATCACCCATTCCCTCGGGCGCTTTTTGGCCATTGCGGTCATTGCTGCGCTGGGAACGGGCTTTTACGCCGGTCTTCGCATGGCGGGGCCCGACATGCGCCTGGCCGCCGACCAGCACTTCGACGGCACGAACCTCTACGATATCCGCGTTGTTTCGACGATGGGCCTGTCGGATGAGAATATCAAGACGCTCGAGGATATAGAGGGCGTCGAAGCGGTCATGCCCTCGTGTCAGGCCGATGTGCTGGCTTCCGTCGGGCCTGACCAGTACACGGTGAGCCTCCACTCGCTTGACGTGGAGGCAGCGCAGGCAAGCGACAGCTCAGATGGCGTTTCGGCCGTTTCCGACGATGAAGAGTACCTCAACCGCCTTATTCTGGTGCAAGGGGAGTGGCCGACGGAGCCGGGCGAATGCGTAGTGTCCGAAGACGCGGTCACCGACCGCGAGGTCACGGTAGGGGAGACTATCACCTGCCTTGAAGGCAATTCCGACCTGGACGATGTCCTGGCCACGCGTGAGCTTACCGTGGTCGGCACGGTTCGCTCTCCTGCGTACGTCTGCTTCACGACCTTGGGCACGACGTCGTTGGGAAGCGGCAGCATAGAACAGTACGCCTATGTGGCGGAAGGGACGTTCGCAGAGGACTATCCGACCACGGAGGCGTTCATTGCGGTCGAAGGCGCCCGCGAAGCGGACGCGTCCAGCCAGGCGTACGACGACATCGTGGCGGCGGTCGAAGAGCGGGTGGAAGCCGCTGTTCCCGACATTGCGGCCGAACGGCTCGAGGGCCTTAAGGCCGAAGCGCAAAAGGAGCTCGACGACGCCCGCGCCGAATACGAGGCAGAGCGTGCCGACGCACAAGCCCAGCTTGACGACGCCCAGGCCCAGCTTGACGACGCCCAGGCGCAACTGAGCGACGCCCAGAGCCAGCTGAGCTCTTCGCTGCCGAGCTTGGAAAGCGCGCGAACGCAGCTTGGTAATGCTGCTTCGACCATTTCGTCGACCGAATCGCAGCTTGCGGCGGCGGAGGACGAATGGCGCGCTGGCTCGGCGGAGCTTGAAAGCCAGCGTTCGTCCGCGAACGCCCAGTTCGCCGACGCCCAGGCCCAGATAGACGCACAGCGCCCGGCAGTCGAGCAGGGACTCGCCCAGCTCGATACGCTCCGCTCTGCGCTCGCCGGGCTTGAGGCGCAGATGGCACAGCTCGATCCCGCGAGCGAAGCGTACGCGGCAGCCGCCGCGCAGTATGAGGCGCTTGAGGGCCAGATAGCCCAGATCGAGCAAGGGTCCGCCCAGCTTGACGCTGCGCAGGCTGAGCTCGACGCGCAGCGCCAGAGCGCTGACGCGCAGTTTGCCGACGCCCAGGCGCAGCTCGATGCTTCGCGCGCGCAGCTGGATGCTGCGTGGGCGCAGCTCGACCAAGGACGTGCCGAATATCAGAGCGGGCTTTCGGAATACCAAAGCGGCATGGCCCAGTACCAAAGCGGCCAGCGCTCTTATGCGGAAGGCCTCGCAGAGTACGAAGGGGGAAAAGCGGAGTTCGACCAACAGAACGCCGACGCCCAAGCCCAGTTTGCCGAGGCAGAGCAGGAGCTTGCCGACGCGCAGGCGGACATCGACAGCCTGGAAGCGCCGGAGTTGTACGTGCTGGACCGTTCGAAGAACATGGGCGCTGAAAGCGTCATGTCGGATTCGCGGCGCATCGACAACATCGCGCAGGTCTTTCCGGCCATCTTCTTCTTAGTCGCCGCGCTGGTGAGCTTGACGACTATGACGCGCATGGTCGACGAAGAGCGCGTGCTGGTCGGCACGTACAAAGCGCTCGGCTACGGAAAGGGCCGTATTGCCGCCAAATACCTGGTCTACGCTGCGGTGGCGAGCGGCGTCGGCAGTCTGATCGGCATCGCGACGCTTTCGCAGTTCTTGCCGATTTTCATCCAGTATGCGTATAGCGTTATTTATGCCGTGCCGCTTGGGCCCACGCCCGTCGACCCGGGTTTGGCAGTCTTGTCGGCGGGACTGGGCATCGGCGTCACCTTGGCGGCAACGGGTTTTGCGGCGTACTCGTCGCTGCGCGAGACCCCGGCAGCGCTTATGCTGCCGCGCACGCCGAAGGCGGGCAAGCGCATTCTGCTCGAGAGGATTCGCCCGCTGTGGAGCAGGCTTTCGTTCTCCTGGAAAGTCACGGCGCGCAACATATTCCGCTATAAGCGGCGTTTCTTCATGGCCGTCATCGGCATTGCCGGCTGTTCTGCGCTGCTGCTGACGGGGCTTGGCCTGCAGGATGCCATCAACGACATCATCGACAAGCAGTTCTACGATATCTACGACTATCACTTCGTGGTGCGCTCGAGCGACGAGGCTACGGAAGAGAGCCAAGAGCAGGTGCAGAAAACGCTCGCGGAGAGCGATTCGGTGGGCGACTTCACGACCGTGCATGCCGAGAACATGATCGCGTCCGTCGAAGGCAGCGATGACGAACAGCGCTTCGAACTCGTGGTGCCAAGCGACAGCGAGGTGTTCAAAGGGTTCGTCGACGTGCGCAACCGTGAAAGCGGGGAGGCTCTCGACATCGGCGAAGACGGCGTGATCTTGGCGGAAAAGCTCGCGACGGAACTCGGCCTTTCGGTCGGTGACACGTTCGTCATCCAGGAAGAGGATGCTATCGGCAACGCGACGGGGGAGAAGCACGAGTTCGCGGTCACGGGCATCATGGAAAACTACGTGAGCCAGTACGTGTTCATGGGATCGCACGCCTACGAGGAGAGCTTCGGCTCGCAGCCGACCTTCACGACCTACTACGCGAAGACGACGGGCGACGAAAGCCAGCGCCAAGCGCTTTCCGACGAGCTGCTTGGTATCGACGGCGTGAAGACCGCCAGCTTCAACGACGAGACGGTGAGCACGTACCGCACGATGCTGCGCAGTGTCGACTCGGTCGTCGTCGTGCTCGTGGTCGCGGCCGCAGCGCTTGCGTTCGTCGTGCTCTACAACCTGACGAACATCAACATCTCCGAACGTCAACGCGAAATCGCCACGCTTAAAGTGCTTGGTTTCACGCCTGGCGAAGTGAACGCCTACATCTTCCGCGAGACCGTGCTCCTTTCGCTCATCGGCGCGATTGTGGGCATGCCGCTTGGCATCGTGATGGAGCATTTCGTGGTGTTGACTGCCGAAGTCGACCAGGTCATGTTCGGACGCGACATTCATCTCACGAGCTTTGTGCTTGCGTTCGTGCTCACCATGGTGTTCACGGTCGTTGTCATGCTGGCGATGCGCGGCAAGCTTCGCAAGATCGACATGGTGGAGAGCTTGAAGTCGGTCGAATAGCTTGTGCGCCCGGCCCGCCGCCAGGCGGGGCGGCACTGGGCTTCGGGCTCGACGTTCCGCTGTTCAGAATGCCCGATTTCATCGGGCATTCTTCATGCGCTTCACTGCTTCATGCACTATTCAGCGCGCTTCGCGCGTATTTTAAGGCAGTGTTCAGACTCGCCCTCACCCCAGTGCCGCCCCGCCTGGCGGCGGGCCGGGCGCACAGGCCGGATGTCGACGGCTTCAAGGGGGAGGGCGGGAAGCGTTTAATTGTGGACACTTCGTGGCGGGCGAAAAAACCTTGCGTTCGGTTTACCTGCCCTTTATACTTCTCGTTTGTGTCTGGTGTGTTATGGATACACCCGGACGCGTGGAAACGGGGTCACGAGCGTTTCACTCCCCAAGGGACGTATCGGGCGATCGCTTCCACAAGGATAGCAGGCCTTGCTGGGGTACGGCTGGAGTGACCGTGCGAGCAGCAAGACCACAATAAGGGCTCACGCACGAACCGAACGGAAGACGTCCTTCCGAAAGGGAAGGCGGGAGCCGAGGAAGGATAAGGAATGGGAGTTAAGCAGTACAAGCCGACCAGCCCTGGCCGCCGCTTCCAGACGGTTTCGGACTTTGCCGAGATCACGCGCTCGAAGCCGGAGAAGTCGCTGTTGGCGCCCCTGCCGAAGAAGGCGGGTCGCAACAACTACGGCCGCATCACCACGCGCCATCAGGGCGGCGGCAACAAGCGTCGCTACCGCATCATCGACTTCAAGCGCAACAAGGACGGCGTGCCGGCCAAGGTCGCTCACATCGAGTACGACCCGAACCGTTCTGCCCGTATTGCGCTTTTGCACTACCTGGACGGCGAGAAGCGCTACATCCTGCACCCGAAGGGCCTGAACGTCGGCGACATCGTCGTTTCCGGCACCGACGTGGACATCAAGCCGGGCAACGCCATGCCGCTGTCCTCTGTCCCGGTCGGTACGCTGATCCATGCCGTCGAGCTGCAGCCCGGCCGCGGTGCCGCGCTGGCTCGCTCCGCCGGCACGAGCATCCAGCTCATGGGTAAAGAGGGCAAGTACGCCATCCTGCGCATGCCCTCCTCCGAGATGCGTCGCGTGCTTCTGACCTGCCGCGCCACCATCGGCGAAGTCGGCAATGCCGAGCATGGCAACATCACCATCGGCAAGGCTGGCCGTAACCGTTGGAAGGGCATCCGCCCGACCGTCCGCGGTACCGTCATGAACCCGGTCGACCACCCGCACGGCGGTGGCGAGGGCAAGAACAAGTCCTCGGGTCGCCATCCGGTCACCCCGTGGGGCGTTCCCACCAAGGGCCATCGCACCCGCAACCCGAAGAAGGCTTCGAGCCGCCTGATTATCCGCCGCCGCAAGAAGTAGCGCGAACGCTAAGGAGAAACTGTGAGCAGAAGTTTGAAGAAAGGGCCTTTCGTCGAGCCTCGCCTTCTGGGCCGCATCATCGATATGAACGAGGCTGGCGAAAAGAACGTCATCAAGACCTGGTCGCGTGCTTCGACCATCTTCCCGGAGATGGTGGGCCACACCATCGCCGTTCACAACGGTCGCGCGCACGTGCCGGTGTACATTACCGAATCCATGGTTGGCCACAAGCTCGGCGAGTTCGCTCCCACGCGCACCTTCAAGGGCCACGCCGACAAGAAGAAGAAATAAGAAGGGGTGACACATGGAAGCTAAAGCTATCGCGCGCTACGTGCGCATCTCGCCCCGCAAGGCACGCGTCGTCGTGGATCTGGTCCGCGGCAAGTCCGTTCCGCACGCCCGCGAGATCCTGAAGTTCACGAACCGCAGGGCTGCTGAAATCGTTGAGAAGTGCCTGAACTCTGCCGTTGCCAACGCCGAGTACCTGCACCATGCCAATCCGGACACGCTGGTGGTCAAGACGGCCTTCGTCGACGAGGGCCCGACGCTCAAGCGCATTCGTCCGCGCGCCAAGGGCTCCGCTGCCCGCATCCGCAAGCGCACGAGCCACATCACCATCATCGTTGCACCGCGAGAGGAGGCCTAGCACATGGGTCAGAAAGTCAGCCCCACCGGTTTCCGCCTCGGCATCACCGAGGAATGGCGCAGCCGTTGGTACGCCGATAAGGACTACGCGAAGCAGCTCGAGAACGACCTCGCCATTCGCAAGTTCCTGGATTCCTACCTGTCCCGCGCTGCCGTCTCCCGCGTGGAGATCGAGCGCGCCGGCGACAAGATCAAGGTCATCATCTACACCGCCCGCCCGGGCGTTGTGATCGGCAAGAAGGGCGCAGAGATCGACTCCCTGCGCAAGAAGCTTGCCACCGTGGCCAACGGCCCGGTCAACGTCGAGGTCATCGAGGTCAAGCGCCCCGAGCTCGACGCCGTGCTGATCGCCCAGAGTATCGCTGAGCAGCTGGAAGGCCGCGTTGCTTTCCGTCGCGCCATGCGCAAGGCTGTTCAGTCCGCCCGCAAGAGCGGCGCGAAGGGCATCCGCGTTCAGTGCTCCGGCCGTCTGGGCGGCGCTGAGATGAGCCGCCGCGAGTGGTACCGCGAAGGCCGCGTGCCGCTGCACACCCTGCGCGCGAAGATCGACTACGGCTTCGCCACCGCCGCCACGACGATGGGCTCCATCGGCGTGCAGGTGTGGGTGTACCACGGCGAGGTCCTGCCCGGCCAGAAGGCGCCGCAGCCGGCTCTGGAAGGCAGCTCCCGTCCCAGCCGTCCGCGCCGCAACGATCGTCACAACGAAAGGGGTGCTAAGTAATGCTGGCTCCTAAGCGTGTTCGTCACCGCAAGGTGCAGCGTGGTTCCATGAAGGGCCGTGCCAAGGGAGGCACGCGTCTGAACCACGGTTCCTACGGTATCCAGGCGCTCGAGGCTCACTGGATCACCAACCGCCAGATCGAGGCTGCCCGTATCGCCATGACGCGTTACATGAAGCGTGGCGGTAAGGTTTGGATCACCATCTTCCCGGACAAGCCGATCACCCAGAAGCCCGCTGAGACCCGTATGGGCTCCGGTAAGGGCAACCCGGAGGGCTGGGTCGCTGTCGTCAAGCCCGGCCGCATCATGTTCGAGATCGACGGCGTTGACGATGCGACCGCCCGCGAGGCCCTCCGCCTGGCAATCAACAAGTTGCCCATCAAGTGCAAGATCGTCACGCGCGAGACGGAAGGGCAGGAGTAAATGAAACCAGCAGAGATCCGCGAACTTTCGGCTGACGACCTGCAGTCGAAGCTTAAGGAAGCTCGCGCAGAGCTTTTCAATCTGCGCTTCCAGATGGCTACGAGCCAGCTTGACAACACCGCGCGTGTTCGTCAGGTCAAGAAGGACATCGCGCGCATTCAGACCGAAATGCGCGCCCGTGAACTGAGCGCCAAGTAGCTCGCGAACTAGGAAAGGGAGAAGCATGAGCGAAGAACGCAATTCTCGCAAGGTTCGCCAGGGCGTCGTGGTGAGCGCGGTGAACGACAAGACTATCGTGGTCCGTGTCATGGAGCGCAAGCCCCATCCGGTCTACAAGAAGATGATGGTCACCACCAAGAAATTCCATGCGCATGATGAGAACAACGAGGCCGGCGTGGGCGATACCGTCACCATCATGGAGACCCGCCCGCTGTCCAAGATGAAGCGCTGGCGCCTTGTTCGCATCGACGAGCGCGCTAAGTAAACGGCCACCAGCCAACGATCGTAAGAAAGGAAGGTACGAGCAATGATTCAAATGCAGACCATGCTCAAGGTGGCCGACAACTCCGGCGCCCGCAAGGTGCAGTGCATCAAGGTGCTCGGCGGCTCCAAGCGCCGCTATGCGAGCATCGGCGACGTCATCATCTGCTCCGTCAAGGAAGCGATGCCCAACGGCAACGTCAAGAAGGGCGATGTCGTGCGCTGCGTCGTCGTGCGCGTGAAGAAGGAAATCCGTCGCACCGACGGCAGCTACATCAAGTTCGACGAGAACGCCGCTGTCCTCATCAACCAGGACGGCTCCCCGCGCGGTACGCGCATCTTCGGGCCTGTTGCCCGTGAGCTGCGCGAGAAGCGCTACATGAAGATCGTGTCTTTGGCACCGGAAACGCTGTAGGGGGGTGTACAAAGAATGAACAGCATGAAGGTCAAGACGGGCGACAAGGTCCGTATCATCGCCGGCAAGGACAAGGGCAAAGAGGGCGTGATCATCCGCTCCATCCCGAAGGAGGGCCGCGTCGTCGTCGAGAAGTGCAACATCGTCAAAAAGGCGATGCGCCCGACGCAGGCCAACCCGCAGGGCGGCATCATGTCCATCGAGGCACCGCTCGACGTTTCCAACGTCCAGCTGATCTGCCCCAAGTGCGGCGCCGCCACCCGTGTTTCCATCTCCCGCGAGACCGGCAAGCGCGTCCGTGTGTGCAAGAAGTGCGGAAAACCGATCGACTAGCACAAATTTAAAAATCAAGGCGCTTCGGCGCCTTGAGGCATGTATAATGCCTCCTTGCGTTTAAAACCATGGCCCTCCCTGCTTCACGGCAGGGAGGGACGCCGGGTCGGAAATCCAGCGTTTAATTCATCGAAAGGAACACATTCAATGGCTACTCCTCGTCTGAAGGAAAAGTACAAGTCCGAAATCATTCCGGCTCTTGAGAAGCAGCTCGAGATCCAGAACATCAACCAGGTCCCGCGCCTTGAGAAGATCGTCGTGAACATGGGCGTCGGCGGCGCCGCCTCCGACTCCAAGCTCCTCGACGCTGCGATGAACGACATGCGTATCATCACGGGCCAGCAGCCCATGATCACGCGTGCGCGCAAGTCCATCGCTGGCTTCCACATCCGCACGGGCATGGCCATCGGCTGCAAGGTCACCCTGCGCGGCGACCGTATGTGGGAGTTCCTGGATCGTCTGCTGTCCATCGCGCTGCCGCGCGTCCGCGACTTCCGCGGCATTTCCCCGACCAGCTTCGACGGTCGTGGCAACTATTCTCTCGGCATCACCGAGCAGCTGATCTTCCCGGAGATCGACTACGACAAGATCGACCGTACCCGCGGTATGGACATCACCTTCGTGACGACCGCTGAAAATGACAAGGACGCCAAGGCGCTGCTCGACGCGCTGGGCTTCCCGTTCAAGAATTAAGCAACTGCACTCAACCGAGTGAGTTATAGGAAAGAAGGAATTGAATGGCTAAAAAGTCGATGATCGCCAAAGCTAAGCGAGAGCCGAAGTTCTCTACGCGCCAGCACAACCGCTGCACCCGCTGCGGTCGCCCGCACGGCTACTACCGCAAGTTCGGCCTGTGCCGCGTGTGCCTTCGCGAACTCGCTAACAAAGGCGAACTGCCAGGCGTGACCAAGGCTTCTTGGTAGTCAGCAAGCAGATCACGTCTTGTGCCTTCGGTCAAGGCGGCAGGGCTAAGGGCTCTGGCGAACCGACCGCTAGGCTCATCACGGACCAAAGGAGAAATCATGACCATGACTGACCCTATCGCGGACATGCTTACGCGCGTGCGTAACGCAAACACCGCGGGCAAAGAGACGGTCTCCATGCCGTCCAGCAAAAAGCTCGTCGAGATCGCCCGCATCATGGACGAAGAGGGCTACATCGTGAGCTACGAGATCGTCGAGGCCACTCCTCGCAACGAGCTCGTCATCACGCTGAAGTACGGCGAGAAGAAGGACCGCGCTATCCGCGGCCTCAAGCGCATTTCCAAGCCGGGCCTGCGCATCTACGCGGGCAAGGACGAGCTTCCGCGCGTCCTGGGCGGCCTCGGCACCGCCATCATCTCCACGAGCCGCGGCGTCATGACCGACCGCGACGCCCGCAAGGCCGGCGTCGGCGGCGAAGTCATCGCCTACATTTGGTAGGAAAGGAAGGGTAAGTATGTCTCGTATCGGCAAGATGCCTATCACCGTTCCTGCCGAAGTCGACGTCAAGATCGACGGCACCACCGTCACGGTCAAGGGCCCGAAGGGCGAGCTCACCCGCACGCTTCCCGAGACCATGATCATCGAGCAGGAAGGCGACCAGATCACGGTCAAACGCCCGGACGACTCCCGTGAGTCCCGCAGCTACCATGGCCTGACCCGTACGCTTATCGCCAACATGATCGAGGGCGTCCACAAGGGCTACTCCAAGAAGCTCGTCCTGGTCGGCGTCGGCTACCGTGCCGCGCTCAAGGGCAAGGACCTGGAGCTGTCCCTCGGCTTCTCCCATCCGGTCACGGTGACCCCGTCCGACACCATCACGTTCGAAGTGCCGACGCAGACCGAAATCATCGTCTCCGGCATCAGCAAGGAAGAGGTCGGCCAGGTGGCCGCCAACGTTCGCGCATGGCGTAAGCCTGAGCCGTACAAGGGCAAGGGTATTCGCTATGAGAACGAGGTCGTTCGTCGCAAGCTCGGCAAGGCCGGCAAGGGCGACTAAACCGCGAAACGACTAGGCTGAAGGGATAGATGATGAAGAAACTCCAGAAGAAGCAAGCGAATCTTGCCCGCCGCCATCGTCGCGTTCGCGGCAAGATTTCCGGCACCGCCGAGCGTCCGCGCCTTTGCGTGACCCGCTCGAACAACAACATTTACCTGCAGTTCGTCGACGACGTCGCTCATGTGACGCTGCTGGGCGTTTCCACCCTCGGCCCGGACTTCAAAGCCACGGGCAAGAGCGGTGCGAACGTCGAGGGCGCTATCGCCCTGGGCGAAATCGCTGGCAAGAAGGCGCTCGAGCAGGGCATCACCACTATCGTGTTCGACCGTGGTGGCCACCTGTACCATGGCCGCGTGAAGGCACTGGCCGACGCCGCCCGTGAAGCAGGACTGAAGTTCTAGGAAAGGGTTGTGGTAATGGCTCGTAAACAGGAAAACCAGGCAGCCGTTCCTGAGCTTCAGGAGCGTGTCGTCTACATCAACCGCGTGTCCAAGGTCGTCAAGGGCGGCCGCCGTTTCGCGCTGACCGCGCTCGTGGTCGTCGGCGACGGCAATGGTCACGTCGGTGTCGGCATGGGCAAGTCCTCCGAGGTGCCCGTCGCTATCAAGAAGGGTGTCGAAGACGCCAAGAAGAACATGTTCTCCGTTGCTCTGACTCCGGAAAAGACCCTGCCGCATGAGATTATCGGCGAGTTCGGTGCTGGCCGCGTTCTGCTGAAGCCGGCTACCCCCGGTACTGGCGTTATCGCCGGCGGCCCGGTTCGTGCCGTCCTCGAGCTTGCGGGCGTCACCGACGTTCTGACGAAGTCTCTGGGCTCCGACAACGCCCTGAACATCGTCAAGGCTGCCGCCGAGGGTCTGCGCGAGCTGCAGAGCCCCGAGCAGGTCGCTGCTCGCCGTGGTCTTTCCGTCGGCGAGATCTACGGCTGGAAGGAGAGGAACTAATGGCTGAAGCAAAGAAGACCCTGCGTATCACGCAGGTGCGCAGCGCTATCGGCCGCAAGGCCGACCAGGGTGCTACCCTGAAGGCTCTCGGCCTGGGTCGCATCGGCCGTACGGTCGAGCAGGTGGACAATGAGTCCGTCCGCGGCATGATCTTCAAGGTCAAGCACCTGATCGAGGTCGAAGAGATTCAGTAGCAGCGATATGCCGCTTTAGGACTGCGGCGAGCGCAATGCTGGATACATAAGACGCACAGAGCTCCGGGCTTCCGCCCGGAGCTCTTTGTATGCGCAGGGGAGTGGTTCGCGCAGTGGGTCGCCTTGCGAACCGTTGCGTTTTCTGCAGGATGCGTTTTCGGGAGGAAGTTTCGCAGCCAATTTTGCGCGTTTCGGTGCGTGTCGTACGATAAAACTGTGAGACTTCTTTCACGTTACGTATCCGGGCGTTGCCATATCCCACGAACGGTATATAATCGAAAAGCTTGTGTCTGCATGGACGCGAGCAGTACGTACAGTTAGCTGGCGGCGAGCTGCCAGCACCAGGGCGGAAGCCCTGCAGTCCTGCGAAAAGGAGCAGAATTATGGAATTGTGTGATCTCAAGCCGGCACCGGGTTCGACCCACTCTCGCAAGCGCGTTGGCCGTGGTCCGGGTTCCGGTCATGGCAAGACCGCTGGTCGCGGTATGAACGGTCAGAACTCCCGTTCTGGCGGCGGTAAGGGTCCGGGCTTCGAGGGTGGCCAGACTCCTCTGGCTCGTCGTCTTCCGAAGCTGCCGGGCTTCACGAACATCAACCGTGTTGAGTACATCCCGGTCAACGTCAGCCGTCTCGAGGAGAAGTTCGAGGCTGGCGACGTCGTCGACGGTGAGTCCCTGAAGGCCAAGCGCATCATCAAGCATGCTGACGACCTGGTGAAGGTCCTGGGCGACGGTGAGATCACCAAGGCCCTGACCGTGAAGGTCGACAAGGTTTCCAAGTCCGCTCAGGCCAAGATCGAGGCTGCTGGAGGAAAGGTTGAATTGCCTTGCTAAGTACGATAGTCGACGCATTCAAGGTACCTGAGCTGCGGAAGAAGATTCTCTTCACGCTGGCTATCTTGGCGTTGTACCGTCTGGGCGCTTACATTCCGGTGCCGGGCATTCCGTTCCAGGAGTTCGCGAGCGCGTTCCAGGATTCGGGCGTCTCTATGACGATGCTCGACCTGTTCACGGGCGGCGCTCTGTCCAACTTCTCGGTCTTCTCGCTCGGCATCATGCCCTATATCACGGCATCCATCATCATGCAGCTGATGCAGGGCGTTATCCCGGCGGTGGGCCGCTGGGCCAAGGAGGGCGAATCCGGTCGTCGCAAGATCACGCAGGTTACGCGTTACCTGACGCTGTTCCTGGGTCTGATCAACGCGGTCGGCTACCTCTTCCTGTTCCAGTCGCCGCAGTACGGCGTGACCTTCTCTACGGAGGTTCCGTCGCTGCTGACGTCGATTCTCGTCGTGTTCACGCTCGTGGCGGGCACTGCGTTCATCATGTGGATGGGCGAGCTCATCACGCAGCGCGGCATCGGCAACGGCATGTCGCTCATCATCTTCACCTCCATCGTGAGCCGTGTTCCGTCCGCCATCTTCTCTTCCTTGAACATGGAAGCTGACATGGGCCTGAGCATTGCTATCACGCTGCTCATCCTGGTCGTGGTGCTGATCTGCATCCCGGCGATCATCTTCGTCGAGCGTGCTCAGCGCCGCATTCCGGTGAGCTATGCGAAGCGCGTGCAGGGTCGCAAGATCATGGGCGGCCAGAACACCTACATTCCGCTGAAGGTGAACGCCGCGGGCGTTATTCCGATCATCTTCGCCAGCTGCCTGATCTACTTCCCGGCTCAGATCGCGGCCCTGTTCAATGTGGGTTGGCTGACGTCTTTCGCGAACGCCATTTCCACTGGCTGGGTGAACTGGATTCTGACGCTCGTGCTGATCGTGTTCTTTGCGTACTTCTACACCTCTATGGTGTTCAACCCGGACGAGACGGCCGACAACCTGCGCAAGCAGGGCGGCTTCATCCCGGGCGTGCGTCCGGGCTCTGCCACGGTGCAGTACATCAAGAACGTGATCAACCGCGTCACGCTGCCGGGTGGTCTGTACATTGCGGTCATCGCCGTGGTGCCGTCCATCCTGTTCTTCTTCACGAACAACCAGCTCATTCAGGCGTTCGGTGGCACGTCCATCCTGATCATGATCGGCGTTGCCCTCGACACTATGAGCAAGGTGGAGTCGCAGCTCAAGATGCACAACTACGACGGGTTCTTCAAGTAACGAGTTTCGATGGCCTTCCGGCAATCGAAACGAGTCGACGCTGCGCGCGCCTCGCGCACGCCTTCTGAACCTTCAAAGGGGGTTCGGTGGACCAAAGTCCAACCGAACCCCCTTTTCACGTTCATAAGGCGCACCCGCGGCTTGCTTGCTGACCCTTTTGCGTCTTGCTCGATGTGATATCGCGTTCGTGGCGGCACGGGAATGCATTTATCGCCTAAAGCGTCCAGACGCCGGATTGTCGGAACAGCTCAGCGTTTGCCGCGATCGGTGCGACTTGGTGCGCAGGGAATTGCAGTCTATTAGATAGGTATGTCAGGAAGTCTGATTTGCTTATATATTCTGTAGCGCGAGGAGAGGCGTCGGAGGCGAGCGACGTCGATTTGTGCCTCGAGACGGGCCCTTCGTTCTCTCTATTGAACGCAGGGGCGCTTTCTCTCGAACTCGAACGGGAACTGGAGGGGCCAATCGAGTTGGTGACAGAGCGCTCGTTGCATCCGTTCGTGCGAGAGGGCATGCTAAGAGATAGGGTGCTTCTGTACGAACGCGTCTGATCGACAAATCCTCTCATGCCTTCTGGAATACTGCGAGCGAATCGAAAGTCGCATTGCTGAGTTCGGGATAGACGAAGAACGTTTCGTAGGAAATTCGGCCTATTTCGACATGCTGCTCATGCCATTGTTCCAAATAGGGGAGCTCGCTGGCGCTCTGTCGGACGAATACGTCGTTTCGGCGCGTTCTGTTCCTTGGCATGCCATCAGAGGCTTTCGCAACATTATCGCCCATGATTACGGCATCGTTGACCCTTTGTGGGCGTGGAACACCATTGAAGCGGGCATACCTTCGTTGCGAGCATTTTGGAGAAGGAGCTTGAAGCTTAGCGCTGTGCTGGTTCGCGTTGTTGTCGGATATGCGCGTGGTTTCATGGTGTCGTCTATGGCAAAAGACCTGAAGGGCATTGCATAAGGCCTTCTCGCGTCCCGTGGTGTATCATAGCTAGACTGTCGCGTTTCGGTGCGCGGGGCCTGTTCTCGCGGCCGAATGGGCGCTTTCTGGCCATGACGGGGAGCATTCGCCCAAGCGGCAGCAGGACGACCGAAAAGGGGAGCGGCATCATGAGCCGTCGATCCCCAAGACGTGCGGAAGGGCATCATTCGTCCGACCGCTGGAAAGGACATCCATGAGCAAAGGAACCTATTCGTTCACTACCCCTATCTACTACGTGAACGCCGCTCCTCATCTGGGCACGGCCTACACGACCGTCGCCGCTGACACGGTGGCGCGCTATCAGCGCATGAACGGCTACGACGTCGCCTTCGTCACTGGCATGGACGAGCATGGCCAGAAGGTAGCCGAGACCGCTGAAAAGAACGGCATGACGCCGCAGGCATGGTGCGATTCCATGGAGCCGGTCTTCCGCGAGGCATGGGATCTGCTCGATATCACCTACACCGACTTCGTGCGCACCTCCGAGCCGCGCCAGGCTCGCACGGTCCAGAAGTTCTGGCAGGACCTCTACGACCGCGGCTGGCTGTACAAGGGTGCCTACGAGGGCTGGTACTGCGTCCACGAAGAGACGTACTACGCTGAATCCGACCTGGAGAAGAACGAGGACGGCGAATTCGTCTGCCCTGACTGCAAGCGTCCGGTCCGCCGTGCTTCCGGCGAAGAGAACTGGTTCTTTAAGCTTTCCGAATTTCAGGAGCCGCTGCTCAAGTTCTACGAGGAGCATCCGGACTTCATCCGTCCTGAGACGCGCCGCAACGAGGTGGTCACCTTCGTGAAGGGCGGCCTGCAGGACCTTTCCATCAGCCGCTCCACCTTCGACTGGGGCGTGCCGCTGCCCTTCGACGAGGGCCACGTGGCCTACGTGTGGGCTGACGCGCTGCTTGCGTATCTCACGGGCATCGGCTATGCCGACCCGGAGCGCGAGGGCGAATTCGACGCCCGCTGGCCCATGCAGTACCACTTTGTGGGCAAGGACATCACGCGCTTCCACTGCGTCATCTGGCCGGCCATGCTCATGGCTGCGGGCCTGCCCATCACGCACACGGTCTTTGGCCACGGCTTTTTGCTCACGAAGGGCGAGAAAATGTCGAAGTCGAAGGGCAACGGCGTGAAGCCGGCCGACCTCATCAAGGTCTTCGGTGTGGACGCGTACCGCTACTACTTCATGAGCGACGTGCAGTTCGGGCATGACGGCAACATCTCTATCGAGCGCATGGTCCAGGTCTACAACGCCGATCTGGCGAACACCTGGGGCAACCTGTGCAGCCGCGTGTTCAACATGACGGGCAAGTACTTCGAAGGCAAGGTGCCCGAGGCGCCGGCTTTTGCGGCCGAGAACCCGCTGCGTGAGATTTCCGACGCGCTGTATGCCGAATACGACGCCTGCATGGCGCAGGTTGATTTCACGGGTGCTGCTGCGGTGGTGCAGAAGCTGGCAAGTCGCGTGAACCTTTACGTGGAGGAGTCTGCCCCGTGGAACCTCGCGAAGGACGAAGCGAAGCATGAAGAGCTTGCTGCCGTCATCTACAACGCGCTCGAGGCGTGCCGCATTATCGCGCTGTACCTGGCGCCGTTTATGCCGAACACGTCCGCCGAGGTCTTCCGTCGCCTGTCTTTGGGCGACATTGCCGATGTCGCAGACATCGAAGCTGCGACTGCTTGGGGTCAGCTGCCTGCGGGCAACGCGGTCGAAAAGGGCGAACCGCTCTTCCCGCGCCTGGACGTGGACGCCATCGACCTTTCGTTCGAATAGGCTTACCGGTCTATGGCAGACGATTTCTTGAGAGCAGGGGAGGGCGCTGGTGCGCCCTCCTTTTCCTGCGGCATTGCGTGTGCAGACGAAACGGGGGCGACGCTTGATGGCGTGGCTCCCGTCGTTGTTGACGAAATGTCCGGAAACCAGCTTCGTTCGAGCGAAACGACGTGCACGGTGTGCGAAGCGGACGGGCGAGACGGCGCTGTCGAAGACGACGCGTCCGGCGAAAAGAAGCCCCCGCGCCCTGAGTTCTTTGACGCATGCTTCAGGCAGAAGCGGAAAAAGGGCAAATATCGCCTGGTAGAGCCGCCGCTTTTAGAAAGCCCCGTCGTGGATACGCACGCTCATGTCGTGACGCTGCGCAATCCCGCCTTGGAGCTTGCGCGCTGTGCGCTTTCGGGGGTCGATTTCGTCGTGTGCATGGAGGACGTGAAAGAGCCGTGGGAGCGCACCTACGAGGGCATGGATGCATGGCGCGCGGAGGCAGCGCGCTTGCTGCCTGGCGTGCGCGAGAACACGCTCGCTGCGCTCGAAGAGGCGGATGCCGCATGGGCTGTCCGCTATCGGGACGAGTTCGCGCACCGCACGGCAGAGATGGTGGAGAGCCCCGATGCGTGTATGCAGGCCCTTCCGCACTTGCGCATTGCTATCGGGTGCCATCCGCACAATGCATCGTATTACAACGACGCCTTGGAGCGCACGCTCGTTTCCTGCCTGAAGGATCCGCGCGTATGCGGTCTCGGCGAAGTCGGGTTGGACTACCATTACGATTTCAGTCCGCGCGACGTACAGCGCGAGGTGTTCCGTCGGCAGATTCGCCTGGCGCACGAAACAGGCTTGCCGCTCATTCTCCATTTGCGCGAAGCGCACGATGATGCGCTCCAGATCATGCGAGAAGAAGGGTTCCCTGCAGGCGGAACGCTGCTGCACTGCTTCAATCTGGACCGCGAAACGCTTGCTCCCTGGCTTGAGGAAGACTGTTATGTAGCCATCGGCGGGCCGGTGACGTTCAAGACGTTCGACGACCTGCGTGCTGCCGTGCGCGAGGTGCCTGCCGACCGCCTGCTCACCGAGACGGATTCGCCGTACATGACGCCCGAGCCTATGCGCGGTTCGCTCTGCGGTCCGGCGCATACCATTTTCACGGCAGCGAGACTGGCGGAGGAACGGGGCTTTGCGCCAGGAGATGCGCGAACTGCCTTTTTGAAGCGCCTGCACGATAATGCGCGCGCGCTTCTCGACCGAGAGCCGACCACCTGGCAGTGCGGTGCGTGACCGTGCTCGCTTTCGAGTAAGGATGGATATGACGGATAGAATTTCGCCACTTTCGACGCCGGCTGCCACGCGGGCGGTCTTGGAAGCGCACGGTCTGGCGACGAAGAAGTCGCTCGGTCAGAATTTCTTGGTGAACGACGACGTGCTGCGCCGAATCATGGAGCTTTCCGAGGTGGGCCCTGACGATGTCGTTCTGGAGGTCGGTCCGGGCATCGGGACGCTTACCATTCCGCTCCTGAAAGCCGCGCGTGCGGTGGTTTCGGTCGAGCGCGATCGCGACCTGCCGCACGTGCTGCGCGGTACGTGCGGTCCGTGGGCGGAAAAATTCGGCCTGGTAGAAAAAGATGCGGTCGAACTGACGGAAGCGGACGTGAGAGCGGCGCTCGGTACGGCAGACATGCCGCTGCCGAACAAGTTTGTCGCTAATTTGCCCTATGCGGTTGCGGCAACGGTCGTGCTCGGGTATTTCCAGGAATTTCCGTGGCTGGATTCGGCGACGGTCATGGTGCAGTCTGAAGTTGCCGATCGGATGTGCGCGCGTCCGGGAACAAAGAATTACGGAGCGTACACGGTGAAACTATCGCTGTATGCGCGTCCAGCTGGAAGGTTCTCGGTGGGTCCGGGCAACTTTTTCCCACCGCCGCACGTGGAGTCGTCCGTCCTGCGCCTTGACCGGCGCGATGTGGCGGAAGATGGCATTGCCATCACCGAAGAAGAGCGACGTGCCATCTGCGTTATGGCCGATGCCGCTTTTGCAAGCAGGCGCAAAACGCTCTCGAATTCATGCAAGGCGTACTTTTCCGGGCGCGGACCAGAAGGGAAGCGCATTGCGGGCGAACTGTCTGCGCTGTTCGCGGAAGCGGGCATCGACCCCTCGCGCCGCGGCGAGACGCTTTCGCTCGAAGAGTTTGCGCGCCTTGGCCGCGCGCTCTGCTCGATTGCGCGATAGCGTGCCGGGGGGCGGTGACGGGGTGGCATGCCTTGTTGCCTGCGCACGGGCACAAAGATAGTTACGATGCTGCTAAAAAGAGGCTCGAACGCCGTTCGAGCCTCTTTTTGCGCATTTTGGACCAGTCTTGTTGCACAGAGCGGCATCCTGTGCCGCTGCGGCTGCTGTTACGACAGAGCGGCGCAAACACCGTGTTTGGGATGCACGCTGCCTTTGTGCGTTGCTTTCCGTTCGAGAATTGTGTCCTCATATCAAAACTACGAATAAAATTGGTAAATAAAGCTGATATTTTGCATATATCAACGAAAAAAGTGGTACGATTTGAAAAACCGCGCGAGACGTCTCGCAGGTTGACGCCCCGTCGTGCGTGCGGCTCTCCTTGTCTCTCGGGAACTTTTGTTCCCGGCCCGCGCGCATGACGGCGCACCCGCCCTTGCAAAACGCCGTCAGGCTATTGAAAGGACAGCCCGCGCTGACAAGGCGCGTTCGAACGAACGGTTCTCCTTTCACCGTCCGTCGAGGATGCCTGATACTGCGCATAAAACAGCAGGACCCGCCGAAACCGGCGGGTCCTGCCTTCGTAAGCGCGAATGTACGCTACAGGCTGTCCACGTATTCGACGAGGTCGCCTACCGTGGCGAGGCCTTCAGGCTCGCCGAATTCGACCTCGCAGCGCTCTTCGATCTCGCAAATCAGCTCGACCATGTCCAGGGAGTCGATGCCCAGGGACTCGAACGTGGACTCTTCCGTCACGTCGTCCGGGTTAATGTCCAGGTTCTCTTCGAGCAGTTCCTTGATGGTGTCCAAAGTGGCCATGTTTGTCCTCTCTATCCGGCCGCGCTTTCGTCGCACCATTCTAACCGATTTCATCCTCTAAGACGTATACTGTACGGATTGAAATGCAGGACGAACTGAGGAGAGAAATGACCAAATCGTATTACGTGGGTATTGCGCTCGCGGCTATCAATGTCATCGTGACGGTCGTGTGCATTTTTCTGATGCCGTCAGAAGTTCCCATGAGCCTTGATGGGTCCAATGTTGTCAACAGGATGGGTTCCTCTCTCGAGAATTTGATCTGGCCGCTTGTTGCCTGCGGCACATGCTTGGTGAACCGTGTGGTCATCAAAGGGGAGAGCAAAGAGGACGCGAAGAGCATTGGCAATGCGACCATGGGCATAGAGTTCCTGCTGCTTGTGGCCGCAGGGCTTACCTACCTGTTCCTCCTTACGTACAATCCTGCAGCCAACACCGCAGCGTTCGTCGTGTCCCCGGTTCGCCTTGCCTTGATGGCATCCGGCATCGCGCTTGTGCTGCTCATGAACACGCTGCCAGTTCTGCTCATCGAGCTGGGGTCGCATCTGGGCAAGCTTCCGAAGGCCGTGGACAAGGAGACGAGGAAAGTCCTTCGTCGACGTTTCGGCCTTGCGTCTATCTTCTTTGGATGGGCTATCGTGGCGTGCGGCATTTCTGACGACGTCAACATCATGTTCGGTGCGTACTGTGTATCCGTTGTAATCTGGGTGCTCGTGTGCGCTGTGGGTATTCTTGTGGCAACGCGTAAAAAGGATGCATAGGCTTTGCAGAACGTTGCGAGCGATGGAAGCGCTTTCACGCAAGCGAAGGATGCCAGTGGGCATCTGAAAAAAGCAAAA
>CHCFC05602__coassemble_139_pt1 | contig 48757 bp, 49 predicted proteins | sample CHCFC05602__metabat2_low_PE_036 | metagenome-assembled genome bin CHCFC05602 | reverse complement strand
ATCTGAGAGGTCGTTCCATATTGAGATAGACTGAGTCAATTTTGCAAATCTCCTGCTCAACAGCGTTGATAAAGACTTTTGGCAGGGCGGATCCCCCCTGTCTCGCCCCCTGCCAAAGGGATTGGGTGGTAAAGTTTCCCGCGTTCCGCCACATTTCCGAAAAGAAGGGAGCGCCCGTGGAGCTGGGGCAGCACATCAAGGGTCACCGCGCGCGCCTGGGCATGTCCCAGGAGCAGCTGGCCGAGGCGATCTTCGTCTCGCGCCAGACGATCTCAAACTGGGAGACCGACCGCACCTACCCCGACGTGCAGAGCCTCCTGCTCCTGAGCAACCTCTTCGGCGTAAGCGTCGACGATCTGATCAAAGGAGATGTGGAGGAAATGAAGGCAGTGCTTACCAACGAAGCGAAGAAGCTGAGCAGGCTTTCCGTGGTCATGATGGCCTGCGGGAGCGCGGCGGTGATCTGGGCGGTGGCGACCGCGCTTCTCGACGCGAGCTGGCCGATGATACTCGTGCCGTTCGCCGCGCTCTTCGCCCCCGCGGCGGTGGCGGCGGGAATGGCGGAGAAGATCAAGCACGACAACCAGCTGTTCACCTACCGCGCCATCGAGGCGTTCATGCGCGGCGAGGATCCCGACGTGGCCAGCGAGGCGAATCGCAAGGCCGGCCGCGCGTGGTGGGGCAAGCTCGCCGCGAAGACGCTCATCGCAGCCGCTATCGGCTTCTGCTGCGGCTGGGGCCTCATCAGCATCGTGCAGAAGCTGCTCGCCTAGCACCGACCCCGCCGGTCAGCGCGCGGACCGGCGTTCTTCTAACCATTAAACCCAACAACGAATGAAAGAGAGGACTCGAAATGAGCGAGCGATTTGTTGAAGTGTACTCCCAGGGCGTTACCAACGTACGTAAGGTCTTCGTCGACACGGAAACGGGCGTGAACTACCTCATCGCCTCGTCCAACATGACGGGCGGCTGCGGGATGTGCGCCCTTCTGGACGCCGACGGCAAGCCCGTCATCACGTGCCTGGGCGAGGAGGACGTCGTGATGATGGGCCAGCTGCTCAACCGGGAGTAGGCGCAGCCGCCATCGCCCCTTCGCACCCCTATCCACATGTCGACTTGTATAATCGTCCCTTCGGAAACCGAAGGAGGGAAACGGCGTGGACGCATTCGCGTGGTCGGAAGGCGTCATCGCCGAATAACGGAATGTGAAATAGTGACTGTCCCTTTTTCACATCCTTTTTCACATCTGCCTCTCCGGAGCATTTCCTAGCACCGACCGCGAACTCAACATCGATCGAGCGACGCACCCGCCCCGCTCGATCGCCTCACAGCGCCCACTCCGCGCTTTCGGTCTGCAGGCGCACCATACGGGCGAAGAGGCCGTCGCGCGCCATGAGCTCGGTGGGGCTGCCCTGCTCGGCGACGCGACCCTCCTCGAGCACGACCACGTGGTCGGCGCCCATGACCGTGCGCATGCGGTGCGCGATCACGATGACCGTCTTGCCGGAGAGAAGCCTCGAGAGCGCCTGCTGCACCTCCGTCTCGTTCTCCACGTCCAGCGACGCCGTCGCCTCGTCGAGCACGACGATCGGCGCGTCCTTCAGGAGCGCCCGGGCGATCGAGATGCGCTGGCGCTCGCCGCCGGAGAGGCGCGCGCCGTTCTCGCCGATCTTCGTGGCGTAGCCTTCCGGCAGAAGGCTCACGAATCCGTCGCAGTTCGCCGCGCGCGCCGCGGCGAGCACGTCTGCGTCGGGGGCGCCCTCGCGGCCGATTCGGATGTTGTCCATGATCGTTTCGTCGAAGAGCACGACGTCCTGGAAGACCTGCGCGAAGTCGGCAAGCAGCACCTCGGGGTCGACCGTCGCGACGTCCACGCCGCCTACCGTTACGCACCCCGCATCAGCATCCCAGAAGCGGCAGGCGAGCTTCGCGCACGTCGATTTGCCCGAGCCGGATGGCCCCACGAGTGCCGTGACTTCGCCCTCGCGCGCCGTGAACGTCACATCGGCGAGCACCGCTTCGTCGGTGCCTCCGTAGGAAAACGACACATCGCAAAACGCCACGTCGTGGCTCTGCGGGCGAAAGTCCTTCGCGCCCGTCATAGGGCGCTCTGCCGCGAGCGCGTTCGTGCGGCGGATCGAATGGCGCATCTCCATGAGCTCGGCGCTCGACTGGAGCACGACGTTGATGGGATCGTACACGCGCGTGACGATGAGAAGGAACGCGAAATACGTGAGGAAATCCACACCACCCGACACGATGAGCGCCGCCCCCGCGAGGATGGTCGTGGCGATGCCGAGCTTGAGGAACGCCTGCCCGGACGAGATCGTCACGCCTGTGGCAAGCTCGGAGGCAACCTGCGCCCGCTCGAACGCGCCGAGCCTTCCGCGCAGCTCCCCGAGAAACGCGCCCGCGCGGTTCGTCGCGCGGATCTCGCGCGCACAGTCGAGGTATTCCTGCACGCCGTCGATCATCTCGAGGCGGCGCGCCTCCTTCGCTGCGATCTTGCGGTTGGAAAACCCGCTCGTCGCCGCCATGATCGCCGCCGCGACCGGCAGCGGCCAGAACGCCGCGAGCCCGAGCCGCCAATCGAAGGCGATCACGCCGACGATGACGATGACGCTCGATATGCCCGTGCCGAACAGCTGCGGCACCACGTGCATGAACAACCGTTCCTGATCAGCGCAGTCCTTCATGATGGTGTTCGTGAGGTCGGACAGATCGCGCGTGCCGAAAAACGACAACGGGAGCATCCGCAAACGCTCGGCGATGCCCTCGCGCTTGCGGGCGCTTTCCTCGTACACGGGGCCGTAGGTGTTGCGGTATTCGAGCAGCTGCGTCACCGCGATGAGCGCGAGCACGACGATGACCGCGATGAGATACGGCCAAAGCGCCGGCAGATGCGCTCCCGCTTCGAGGTGAGCCACGAAATCGCGCACGAGCAGGAACAGGATGCACATCGGCGCCATGAGCACGAGGTTCGCGATCGCGCAGAAGAACACGCCGCGCTTGAAGGTGCGCCACCCCTGATCGGTGAGTCCGAGCGCGCTACGCAGCATGGCCGGCCCCCTTTCCGGTAATCCGCCACGAAACGCTCGTGCGGTAATCGTCCCACATCTTCGCGTAGAGGCCGCCCGCCGCTGCGAGCTCAGCGTGCGTGCCCTGCTCGATGACTCTCCCTTCGTCGAGCACGCAGATCATGTCGGCATCCACCACCGTCGAGAGCCGATGGGCCACCATGAGCACCGTCTTGCCCTTCGCGAGCACGGCGAGCGCCTTTTGGATGAGAGCCTCGTTTTCCGGATCGGCGAACGCCGTCGCTTCGTCGAGCACGACGATCGGAGCGTCTTTGAGAATCGCCCGGGCAAGGGCGATGCGCTGGCACTCGCCACCCGACAGGTAGACGCCGCGCGCGCCCACCACGGTATCGAGCCCATCAGGGAACTTGGCAATGATGTCGTCGCATCGGGCGGCGCGGGCCGCCGCCTCCACCTCCCCGCGCGTCGCGTCGGGTCGGGCGGCGCGGATGTTGTCGGCAAGGCTCTGCTTGAACAGCCGGTCATTCTGGAACACGAACGCCACGCGGTCCATCAGACTGGAAAGCGGGATGTCGCGCACTTCGACGCCGCCGATTCGCACAGCGCCTTCGCACACGTCCCAGAACCTCGGAACCAAGCTCGCCGCCGTCGTCTTGCCGCTGCCGCTCGGCCCCACGAGCGCCACCGTGGCACCTGCGGGCACGCGCAGCGACACGTTCTCGAGCGCCGGGCGGTCGGTTCCGGGATAGGCAAAGGTCACGCAGTCGAACTCGATTGAATCGTCCACAGGCTCCGAAGCGCGCGCAGGATCCGCATCCGCCATAACGGGCGCATCGAGAATGCGTTCGATGCGCATGACGGCGTCCTGCGCCTCGGTAAGCGCCTGCGAGGCGTACATCACCTTCGTCATCATCATGGTCGTGAGCGCGGAGAAGACGACGTAGAACAGGTAGTCGGAAAGGAACGCCGCGAAATCGCCCGCATTCTGCGCAAGCAGGATGCCCGTCGGCACGAGCACGGCGAACGTCGAGTTGATCGCCACGAGCTGCGCCACCTGGGGCGGCGTGCAGAGGCGCACGTAGGCGCTCGCGAACTCCCGGTACGCCCGAATCGATTCGCGGAAGGTGGAAAACGACCGCACCGTCTGCTGGAACACCTTCACGACGGGGATGCCGCGGACGTACTCGACCGCCGCTTTGTTCATGCGGTCGAGCGCGTCTTGGTAGTTCTTCATGAACGTCATCATGTTGGTGTTCTCGTCGTCGCCGCCCCCGGCCATCATCCAGAACATGCACGCGGCGGACACGGCAACGGGCACGAGGCAGAGCAGGCCCAGCACCCAATCGACGGCAGCCATGACAACGAGGTACGCCACGGGCGTGACGAGCGCGCCCACGAAATCGGGGAAGCGATGCGCGAGCACGCCCTCGGTAAGCCCGGTCGCCCCCTCGATGACGCGGCGCAGTTCTCCGGTCGCATGCGCGTCGAAGTATCCGAGCGGCACACGGGAGAGGTGCTCGAGGGCGGCGGCGCGCATGTTCGTCGCCGTGCGGAACGCCGCAAGATGCGTGCACATGAGCGCCGCGAAGTAGATGACGAGCCCAGCAAGCGCGAACGCGAACGCCGCGATGCCGTAGCCCGTCGCGTTTGGTGCCGCCGACCAGTCAGGCGCCACCGCGATGAGGTCGCGCAGCACGAACCACACGCACACGAGCATCGCTATAGCGCACAGCGCGTTCACGCCCGACAGCACGCAGCCGAGGATCGTGAGCTTTTTGTAGCCGCCAGCGAAATCGAGCAGTCGCATGATGGGGTTGCGCTGCCGGTTCTTCGACGCGCGTTGATCTCGCCTTCCTTCCATTCCGCACCTCTCCGTTTCTCGTTGAGTGTTATATATGGATAACAATGTAGCGATTCACCGGAAAAATCATTCCGCAACGATGCATGCGAACGATTTCACAGAAAAAAGAAGCTGCCACCCCGAAACCGGAGCGGCAGCTTGAAGAGGGAAAAGCAACCTGTTACGCGGCAATGCGCGCGAAGTGCTTGTTGAAGATCTTCGACCCGAGAAGACCGCCGACGATCGGGCCGACGACGCACAGGACGCCCGCCACGATGATGAGGGGGCTCCGCATGAACCCGACGAGCGTCTCGCCGTACTCGCGGCTCATGCCCGATTGAACCACCATGTCGACGTAGGAACCGCCCGCGAGAAACACCATCGACTCCTGCCCGAGCCAGAAGCACAGCGTCCACACTGCGAACGCCGCGATGACCGCCGCCTTCGATCGCTTGCCCGCCGTCATGATAATCTCCGCCAGCACGCCGCCCACGACGATACCCGCCGGACCTGTCCACAACATGCCGAGCAACAGGCCCACGACCGCCACGATAACCGACATGACGATCGCCGCGCCCGGCTTCGGCACGCGCGCGGCGAGGTACATCCACACGATACCGCCCGGGATCGCGCCGATGGCGTGCGTGAACCAGAACGTGTTCGCGTTCATGCCGAGAATCATCGCGAACGCGAAGAACACGATAAAGAGCAGAAGCCCGAAGATCGCGATGAAGATGAAGTCCTTGCCCTGGAGCTTCGCGCTCCCCTGGGCCGATGCCGCCGTTACCATGTGAAACGTCTCCTTTCGTGAGGCAGTCGATACCGATGAGGTCAGCGTCTGAAAACGCCATCCAATGCGCAACGCGGCGCCCGCGCCGTGCGGCGCACGATCAGTCGAATCCGAACAGCGTCCGCGCCCGGGGCGCGGTCGACGGCGTGAGATCGAAGCGCTCCGCAATGCGGCCGTTTTCGAAATGGGCTATTTCGTCGCATGTGGCGCATGCGAACTCGAAGTCGTGCGTGATGACGACGATGCAGTGTCCCGCTGTCTTGAGCCGATCGATCTCGGCGGCGATGCGCTCCATATTCGCAAGGTCGAGCCCGCTCGTCGGCTCGTCGAGCACGAGCACGCGCGATCCCTGCAGCGATCCAGCGGCGATAGCGAGGCGCTGGCGCTGGCCGCCCGAAAGGGAGAGCGGATGCCGGTCGCGCAAATTCTCGAGGCCGAAGTTCGCGAGCGCGGCCTCGATGAGGGCGGCTTCCGATTCCTTGACGTCATCAAGCCCTTCTCCCCCTGCCGCTGGCGCCTTGTGCGCACGACGCGCGTCGAGCGCGAGACGCAGCTCGCCTTCGACCGTGTCGCTGAACAGCTGGTAGCCGCTCTCCTGCATGCCAAGGAACACGCGACCCGCACGCTTGCGCGGCCCGAGCGCCTCGCCCTCGATGCGAATCTCGCCCGCCGCCTCCGCATGAAGACCCGCGAGGCAGCGCGCGAACGTCGTTTTGCCTGCTCCGTTTCGCCCGACGAGCGCCACCGCTCGCCCCGCGGCAGCGTCGAAGTCGCAGTCGCTCACGACGAAAGGACCGCTTCTGCCGTAGCGAACCGTGAGCCCGCGCACGATGAGCGCCGGCGCGCCTTCGTTGCGGCCTTCCGACTTCTCGCGTACAGCTGCCCTCGCGCGCGGCTCCACCTGCTCGATACCCCATGCGCGCAGCCCACGCTGCCTGCGCGCCTCTGCGGGCATCTCCGCGAACTCATCGGCAGTCATCTCCGCCGCGACCGCTCCGTCGCGCATGAGCACGATGCGGTCCGCCACTCCCCGCAGCCACCACAGGCGATGCTCGGCGATGAGGACCGTCTTCCCCGCCGCCTTGAGCCGCGCGACCACGTCGCGCAAGCGCAGCATCGCGCGCACGTCGAGCGCGGCGGTGGGTTCGTCGAGGACGAACGCGGACGGATCCATCGCATAAACTGAGGCGACGGCGACAAGCTGCTTTTCCCCGCCGGAAAGGGCGCGGATGTCGCGTTCGAGCAGATGATCGATGCCCAGCGCGCACGTTGTCGACGCGATGCGACGGACGATCTCGTCGCGAGGGACGCCCATGTTCTCGCAGCCGAAAGCGATCTCGGAGGTGGTGTCGAGGTTAAAGAACTGGCTGCGCGGGTTCTGGAACACGCTGCCCACCGCGCATGACAGATCGTCCATCTCCCAATCGGCGATCGCACGGCCGAACACGCGCACCGAACCTTCCGCCTCGCCCGCGTACACAGCGGGAATAAGCCCGTTCACCATGCGCGCAAGCGTCGTCTTGCCGCAGCCGGACGGACCTGTCACGACGACGCATTCACCCTCGCGCTGCGCGAACGACACGCCGTGCACCGACGCGGCGCCCGCCGTGGACGCATAAGAGAACCCCGCTTCCCGAAACTCAATCGCACTGCCGGACGCACTCATACGATCACCCCGAACTTCGAGAGAAGCAGCGCCGCCGCCGTTGCCGCGAATAGCACCAAGAAAACGACGTCTGCCGCCCGCAAGCGCAAGTCGTAATACGACGTGCGCGGTCGGGAAGAGTCCATGCCGCGCACGACCGCGGCGTTCGACAGTTCGTCGGCGACGATCGACAACCTGCTCATGACGGGCACGAGCAGGTTCTCCATAACGCGCACCGGCTGCGTGACGATCGATTTCAGCGTGATCGCCATGCCTCGCACGCGCAGCGCCTCGATGACCGCGCGGAACTCGCCCGCCATCGTCGGGAAAAAGCGCAATGCAACGCACACCGCGATGATGCCATGGCGCGGCAGATGCGCGCGCTGGAGCGCGCAGGCAAGCTCGCCGACGCGCGTCGTCGCGATCATCGTGGAGGCGAACATCCCGACGCAGAACACGCAGCGAACCATCACGATCATCGTCGCGAACGACGCGGCGGCAGCGTTCGGGAACAGAAGAAACGCATACCCTGCAGCCATGACGACGGCGTAAGCGGCGCACCACTTCACCGCCGAAGCGGCGCGTCCGCACCACACCGCCACCGCAGCACACAGCGCCACCATCACGATCTGCCCGATGACAAGCCGCGGCGTGAACGCCGTGGCGTTGATGAGGACGAGGATAGCGATCGACACGCGCGGATCGAGTCGTCGCAACGACAGCGCACCTGGGGTATCCGTCGCAATCGTGTGCGCAACGTGATCTTCGTCGCCTGCCCGCTCTTCCGGCATCGCTGAGCGAATCGAAGCACGGCGACCGTCTGGTTCAGCCGACATGCCCTCCCCTTGCGCGCCGAAAATCTGTTCACTAAAATTAGCCATGGATAACATGTTAGCGATCACGAGGGCATTTCGGCTTCTCAAGCGTTTTTCCAACGATCCAGCCGAAACCCGCTCGATCACGCCGAAACGACAGCCAAGCGCTATCTGATACGAAAGGAGGCCGGAGATGGGCGGCAAGACGGTGCCGGACAACCAAGATTCGAGCGGATCAAACGCCGCGGCGCGTTCCAGCCAAAGAATCGACGCGATATTCCTCCCCCAGATAGCCGACATGCACGGCGTAGAAGTCGAAGGCGGCGGCGTGCGCGAATGCGGGCGCGCGTGGACGATCGACCCCGCATACGGGCACGGGTCGTACTGGTATCTCGCGATAGACGATGCGGCGGCGATCGCCGTGTTCGACCTCCTGTTCGCCGAAACCGTGTCGTTCGGAGCCGTCGTACCGAACTTCTTCTGCTTCGGCAGCTACGGGCGCAGCATGATTCCGTACTTCACGCCACTTCTCGGAATCGAGGACGGGTGGGAAACAGGCACGCTGCTTGGCTATGCGTGGCGCGCGGGCATGTGCCGCGAGGTCGTGCCGCCCGGAGAGCGCCTCACCGTTGCGAGCATCTCCCTTCTCCCCGAAAGCGCCACCGGAATGGCGCGCGCCATCGGCACCGATCCGGTCACGCTCACCACGGCGATCGCACGACTCGACGGCAGCCACCGCATACCTGCGCTTTCCCGCCTCTTCGACGAGATCAAAGCGGCGCGGCTCTCGCGCACCGTCGCCGAAGCGTATTACCGCTGCAAAGTAACGGAAGCCTGCGCACTCGTCGTCGACTGGCACGAGAAGAACACGCAGGGTGGCGCACCGCGGATGCGCGCCGTCGATCGCACATCGCTCAACCTCGCCTGCGCGTTTGCGCGCGAGCATCTGGAAGATGCAATCGAGCTTGGCGACCTCTGCCACGCCGCATGCACAAGCCCGAGCAAGCTCGCGAGCCTGTTTCGCAACGCAGAGGGCACGACCCCCATGGGCTGGGTGCGCGATCGCCGCATGGAGCGCGCCTGCGAGCTGTTGACCAGCACCGACGATTCAATCGCCGCCGTGGCGGCGCGCGTTGGATTCTCGCGACAAGGCAGCTTTTCGGAAGCGTTCAAGGAACGCTTCGGCATGACCCCGCACCGCTACCGCACGCTCAACCGAAGCACATAGGGCAGCGCGCGTGTCCAACGAAAGACACGCGAGCAAACGGCTTCACACCCCTTCCCGAACGCTTCCCAGAGCATCGTCACGATGCCGCAGAGCAGCGCGCCCGCCGACCAGGCGATTCAGAACCACATGGCCGAGGTGCCCTCGGGCTCGAAGGCATCGGGGTCGGGCGCGGTGGGCGCGGGCGCGGTCGTCCTCGGTGTAGAAGTCCTCAACGTACGGATGGGCCTTCACGAATGCGGAGTGCGCCATGCCGGCGGGAACGAGGAACGCGAGCCCCGCAAGCACGCCCACCAGCACGATGATGACGAACAGCGCGTCGCGACCGTTGTGAGGTATCCGTACGCTCCGATCCACCAACTGCCGGCTTCATTTTGCGCGGGTTTCGGGCGCCCTGCGGTTGCAAAGGCCCGATCGGGACGCGGCTTGCGAAACTATTCGCTTTCAGGCGAAAGGTGCATTTCGGAAAAGGAGCTCCTTTATCTTCGCGCTCACTCTCATTAGTCTGCATTCGTTCCCGCTTTATCGATCAGAATGCACCCGCTGATATACTCGAATCGAACGAAACCCTCGGCGAGAAAGAAGGCAGCCATGGCGAGCCCCGACGAGAAGACCAACGCAATCAACGACGCCGATCTCGATGCGGTGACGGGCGGACTGACGATCGAAGAGATGTACGAGAAGGTGAAAGAAGAACTCGATTCCGGCGTCGAAGGCCGCTTCCTCGACGGTGCAGGCGAGGCAGAATTGCAGGATTAGTGCCAGAAAAATGAGAAAAGGGGTCAGACCCCTTTTCTCATTCTGGGACAACGCGCTGTATCCCCGTTGTCCCGCTCGCGTTGTCCGTTGCCCTGCTTCAGCCCAAAAGCCTTCGGTGGCCTAGATTGCCATAAGGCCGACCCGCCCGCTTCTGCATTTCGGGCAGCCCACGACCGGCTTGCGACCAAGAGGCACCAGCACGTAGAAAGAGTGTCCGCAATCCCCGCAGGTCGCTCACATCCTTTGCGAGGGGTAGATTATTACTCCACCGGCTGCAGCGGCCAGCTCCTCGTCGGAAAGGGCCATCTCCTCATCGGAAAGACGCTGTTACCGTCGAAATGCTGGATTACCGTGATGCCGCCTGACGTCTGCTTGAGCTCTTCGTCGGAAAGCTCGGCAAACGAGCTCTCGTCGATGGGCTTACCGTCGGCAAGCAAGCCGTGCTCGCCTTTCGTGATCTGTACCATGATGTCTCCTTGCAAGGTAATGTGCGGTGGTTGCTTCGGGTGCGTCGCCTCGAAACGGCGAGTTGGTCATGCCGGAAACAAAACGCTGGGACCTACGTCGCGATCGTAGCGATCGACTCTCTGCCGCAGTTGTTGCACGTGACATAGAGCTTGTTGATGTCGTACCAGCCTGTAACGGTCCAGTCGGCACCGCCGCACGCGCCGCACACGAGGTAGATGTACTTATCACCCCACCAGTGATTCTCCTGCTTCGTGTAGATCTTGACGCCGCCGCTTGTTGCTTCGAGTTCTTCGTCAGAAAGCTCTTGGATGCCGTTCGGATCGAGCGGCTCGCCGTCGATGAGCAGCCCATTCTCGCCTTGGGAGATCTTCGCCATGAGGGCCTCTTTTTTTCTTCGGCCTTTTCCTCCACGCCGGTTCGCTGCCGCTTCGGAGGAAGAGCACCTTTCCTGTTAACCGAATGGTAGCAAGCCTCCAAACCTCCGGATATAAGAACTGCACGAATGCAGTCTATACAGATCGAATGCATCGTTCAGGCATGCCGCACGCACGCGCGACCCCGACGCACAACCGCATGGTGAGCTTGCGTGCAAAGACAGGGCGTTACCGCCGCGAAACCGACGCATGCCAAGATGGAAGAAGAGCGAGAACGGCACACGAAGGAGGCACGCGCATGTGCGGCATCTGCGGGTTTACCGGCGCGACGGAAAACACCGAGAACGAGCGCACCCTCGAAGCGATGTGCGCCGTCATGGCGCACCGCGGCCCAGACGGCGAGGGACGCTACCTGGACGACGGCATCGCGCTCGGGCATCGGCGGCTTTCGCTCATCGACCTCGAGGGCGGCTTCCAACCGATGGTGCGAGCGACGGGAGAGCGCGCCGCCCGCGTGACGTCCCCGGCACGCGATGCGAACGGAACCCCGCGCGAGAGCGCGGAGGGCATGGCAGCGAAGGGCGATTTCGCCATCGTGTTCAACGGTGAGATTTACAACTACCGAGAGCTGCGCGCCGAGCTTTCCGCAGACGGCTGGGCGTTCGAGACGAGCTCCGATACCGAAGTGCTGCTCACCGGTTACCTCGCCTGGGGAGAGGGCGTGCTCGACCGCCTGCGGGGCATGTTCGCATTCGCCATCTGGAACCGCGCCGAGCGCGAGCTCTTCTGCGCGCGCGACCCCTTCGGCATCAAGCCGTTCTACTACACGGTCGTGCAAAGCGCGCACGGTGCGCAGGTCGTCTTCGCCTCCGAGATCAAATGCATCCTCGAACACCCCGCCTATAGCCGCGAGCTCAACGAAGAGGCGCTTGAGCAGTACCTTATGTTCCAGTTCTCCGCACTGCCGGAGACATTCTTCAAGAGAGTCTTCAAACTCGCCCCTGCCCACTGCATGAAGGTGCGCGCGGATGGGTCCATAGAAGAACGCCGCTATTGGTGCCCCTCCTACCGTCCTCATGAAAGCCGACCGCTCGCCGACACGGCGGATGCCATCGACGCCGCCGTGCGCGACTCGGTGCATTACCACAACGTCGCCGACGTGGAGGTCGGGTCGTTTCTTTCAAGCGGCATCGACTCGAGCTACCTCGCGGCATGCCTCGCGAACGAGAACCCTGCCATCCACACGTTCACCGTCGGGTTCGCTGAATACGAGGGCGAGCGCGACGAGGTGTCGTGGGCGCGCGAGCTCGCCGATTCGCTCGGCATCGCGAACGCAAGCATGCACATCTCCGAAGAGGAGTACTGGGACGTGCTGCCGACAGTGCAGTGGCATATGGACGAGCCCTCTGCCGACCCGAGCGCTGTGGCGCTTTACTTCGTCGACATGATCGCCGCGCGCGAAGTGAAGGCAGTGCTTTCCGGAGAGGGCGCCGACGAGCTGTTCGGCGGCTACCGCATCTACCAGACGCCGCTTGCGAACGCGAAGGTGGACTGGGCGCCAAAGGGCCTGCTTCGTAGTGCATCGCACGTCATGCGGCGCGCGGGCGTACGCGGCGCAAACTACCTCGAACGGGCAAGCGAGCGCGTCGAAGACTGGTATTACACTAACGCCAACGGCGCTGCGTTCACGTACGAGGAGGCGAAACGGCTGCTCAAGCACATGCCGACCGCTCGCACGCCGCAGGAAATCGTTGCGGGCGCGTACGCTGAGGCGCGCGATTTGGGCCTTGACGACACGGGCTGCATGCAGCACGTCGACCTCGCATTCTGGCTCGTGGGCGACATCCTGCTCAAGACAGACAAGATGGCGATGGCCCACTCGCTCGAAAGCCGCGTGCCGTTCCTCGACCGACGCGTCTTCGAAATCGCCGCCACGGTGACAACCCCGCAGAAGGTGAGCGACCACCAGACGAAGATTGCCCTGCGCCAAGCTTCAGAGCGCACGATTCCGCACGATTGGGCGCAGAAGGAGAAGCTCGGGTTCCCCGTCCCCTTGGCCAGCTGGCTGCGAGAGGACCGGTATTACGAGACGATGCGAGAGCTGTTCGCAAGCCCGGAGGCAGGCCGCTTCTTCAACATCGAGGAACTGTTCCGCCTGCTCGAAGAGCACCGTGCCGGCGCCGATCGCTCTCGCAAGATATGGATCGTTGCAATGTTCCTTCTGTGGTACCGCATCTACTTCGTCAACCGCAAAAGGCCTCGCAGCACGCACGCTGGCGCACCGAACGCGTAATGCGCGCCTCCCACTCACCTGCACCCTGCCCCGCTCGCAACAAGAGCCTCCGCTCGCAAGCGGAGGCTCTTATTGTGCCTTCCCACGGGAGACAGCTCTCTGCGACGCCTTTGCTACTGCCGAAGCTGCTCGATACGCCGCACCGCCTCGAGCAGCTTGTCATCCGGCGTCGTGAGCGAGATGCGGATGAAACCCTCGCCATCCGGCCCATAGCCGTTGCCCGGCGTCACCACGACGTGCGCTTCCTCAAGGAGCTTCGTCGCGAACGACTCCGACGTCTCGCCCTCGGGCACCTTCGCCCACACGTAGATGGTCGCCTTGGGCGCATTGCACTCCATGCCGATGCCGCGCAGCGCCCCCACGATCTCATCGCGACGGCGCTCGTAGATGCAGCGCATCTCCTCCACGCAGTCCTGCGGGCCCGAAAGGGCGGCAACGGCCGCTTCCTGCACGGCGGTGAACTGGCCGGAATCGAGGTTGTTCTTCACCGTGCCGAGCGCCTGCACGGCAGTTTCGTTCCCGCACGCCCAGCCGATGCGCCAGCCCGTCATGTTGTAAGGCTTCGAGAGGCTGAAAAACTCAATGCACACGTCCTTGGCACCTGGTCGCTCGAGGATGGAGGGCGCATGGTACCCGTCGAAGCAGATGTCCCAGTAGGCGTTGTCGTGCGCGAGCAGCAGGCCATGCTCGCGGCAGAACGCAATGGCGCGGTCGAAGTATTCCTCAGTGGCCACGGCGCCCGTCGGATTGTTCGGGTAGCCGATGAACATAATCTTCGCCTTCGCAAGCACGTCCGCAGGGACGTTCGAGAAGTCCGCCAGAAAACCGTTTTCCTCCTTCATGGGCATGAAGTACGCGTTCGCGCTCATGAGCGTTGCGCCGCCCGCATAGACCGGGTAGCCGATTGACGGCGCAAGCACGTATTCGCCCGGGTTGACAAACGCGGTAACAAGGTGAGCAATGCCCTCCTTGCTTCCGATGAGGGCCAGCACCTCGTGCTCGGGATCGACGCTCACGCCGAAGCGGCGGCTCATGTAGTCAGCACACGCGCGGCGAAACTCGGGCGACCCAGCGTAATCGGGATAGCGATGATTCTTCGGGTCGCGGATAGCGCGCGCCATGGCGTCTACGACATGCTCCGGCGTCGGCATGTCGGGATCGCCGATGCCGAGCGAGATGACGTCGGCGCCAGTGGCCTCGATGGCGGCGCGCTTCGCATCAATGCGCGCAAAGAGGTACGGGGGCAGGTTGTCAAGGCAGCGTGATGTTCTCACGAATATCGTCCTTTCTTTCTTCTCGTGCTTCAGGGCACGTCGACCGTGCCGCGAAACGCCTCAGCAGCAGGGCCGGTCATGAACACATGTCCGCTATCCGACCAGCGGATATGCAACGTTCCTCCCAGAAGCGCCACGTCCGTCTCGCGAGGGGCGCGGTCCGTGAGCGCGCCTGCGACGGCGGTTGCGCACGCCCCCGTGCCGCATGCGAGCGTCTCGCCGCACCCGCGCTCGAACACGCGCATGTCGATGCGCCTCCCGTCCGGGGATACGACAGCGAACTCGACGTTCGTCTTTTCCGGCCAGAGCGCGTTCGACTCGAAGAACGCTCCTACGCGGGCGAGGTCAAGCGTTGCAAGCCGTCTGTCATCGGCGTTCAGGAACAAGTCGCCAGGCAACGCCGAGAAATCGTCAATGAAGCACACGGCGTGGGGGTTTCCCATGGAAACGCACGTGAAGCGGAACGCGCCCCAGGGAGAGTCGGCAAGCGCCTCGCGCACGAAAGGATTGCCCCCGTCCGTGCGCGCATTTGCTTCGAGCCTCGTGGGCACGAGGCTCGGGTCGATGATGGGAGCGCCCATGTCGACCGTCGCGCTTGTCATGCAGCCTGCTTCATCGATCTCGAAGCCAATCTCTCGCGGGCCTGCAAGCGTCTGCGCGCACAGGCTGTGTGCCGCCGGATCCACATTGCGCCGATCGACGAGGTACTTCGCGAAACAGCGCACGCCGTTGCCGCACATCTGCGCGAGCGTGCCGTCCGCATTGATGTAGTGCATGCGCGCATCACAGGACGCGTCGTCCGCCGGCTTTACGACGATGACGCCGTCCGCCCCGATTCCGAAGTGCCGATCGCACAGGCGCTCCACCTGCTCGGCAGAAAGATCGAGCTCGTCACCGAGGTCTTCAATGAACACGAAGTCGTTGCCAAGCCCGTGCATCTTGACGAATTCGATTTTCATCAGCGTCCTTTCGATTGTTTTCTTGACAGCGGCAAAGCCGCATTCCCGGCAAAACCTGAACGCGGCGATCGTTCCGCCCGCCAGCAGACGGGCGGAACCCCTTACACGTAGAACAGCATGTTGTTGTACGAAGGCACCGGCCACCGGTCGCGTCCGACGATGCCTTCCACGGCGTCCACCTCGGCACGCAAGCGTTCCATGGCAGGAAGGAGCACGTGGGCGTTGTGGTTCGCGCGTTCTTGCTGGTCCTCGATGGCGCAGGCTTCGTCCATGCGCGCTTCCATGGCCGAAAGCGCTAGGTCGATGCGGTCTATGCCTTCAAGCAGCGCGTCCAGCAGGCTCTGTTGCTGGCGTACCTTGCCCGACGGCGAGGCCGCCTTGAACGCTTGCAGCCCCTCCGCGGTCTCGCGGGCGAACGCGTTGATGGCCGGCAGGTACGTGCGGTGCGCCATGCGCTGCATGACGCGTGCCTCGATGTTCACGAGCTTGTTGTACTTTTCAAGCTTCACTTCGTAACGGCTGCACACCTCAGGCTCGCTCATGACCCCCATGGTCTCGAACAGCGCGATGCTCTCCAGGGCCACGTAGCACGGCAGCGCGTCAGCGGTGGTGCGGTTGTTCGCCAGGCCGCGGCGCGCGGCCTCCGCTTCCCATTCCTCGGAGTAGCCGTTGCCGTTAAAGACGATGCGCTGGTGTGCCTTCAGACTCTGCTTGATGTAGGAAAGCGCGGCAGCCTCGAACTCCTCGCCCGTTGCGCCTTCCAGCGCGTCGGCGAAGTCTTTGAACCCTTTCGCGACCGCGGTGTTGAGCACCATGTTGCAGTCCGCGGGGTTCACGTGGGAGCCGGGCATACGGAACTCGAACTTGTTCCCGGTGAAGGCGAAGGGGCTCGTGCGGTTGCGATCTGTGTTGTCGACAAGGAAGCTCGGCAGCTCGTCGACGCCCAGGTCCATGGACACCTTTTCAGCGCTCGTGTACTCGTCGCCAGCGATGAGCGCGTCCACGATGGAGCCCAGCTCGTCGCCGAGGAAGACGGACACGATGGCCGGCGGCGCTTCGTTCGCGCCGAGACGATGGTCGTTGCCCGCCGAGGCGGCTGACATGCGCAGGAGCTCCTGGCAGTCGTCAACCGCCGCGATGATGCACGTGAGGATCACGAGGAACCGCAGGTTCTCCATAGGGCTCTCGCCTGGATCGAGCAGGTTTTTGCCGTCCGCGGACAGGGACCAGTTGTTGTGCTTGCCGGAGCCGTTGATGCCTTCGAACGGCTTTTCGCGCAGCAGACACACCAGGCCGTGATGGCTGGCAAGAAGTCGCATCATCTCCATGGTGAGCAGGTTCTCGTCAACAGCGCGGTTCGCGTTCGTGAAGATGGGAGCCAGCTCGTGCTGGGCGGGCGCCACCTCGTTGTGCTTCGTCTTGGCGGAGACGCCGAGCTTCCACAGCTCCTCGTCGAGCTCCTTCATGAACTCGTTCACCGTGGGGCGGATGGCGCCGAAGTAGTGCTCTTCCAGCTCCTGGCCCTTGCACGGTGGCGCGCCGAAGAGCGTGCGACCCGTGAGCACCAAGTCCTCGCGGCGCGCGTAGTCGTCCTCCGGGATCAGGAAAAACTCCTGCTCATTGCCGACGGTGGTCATCACGCGCTGGGGCGTTTCGCCAAACAGGGAAAGCACGCGTTTCGCCTGCTCGTCAATGGCGTGCATGGAGCGCAGAAGCGGGGTCTTCTTGTCGAGGGCCTCGCCCGTGTAGCTGCAGAACGCCGTGGGTATGCAGAGCACTTCGTCCTTCACGAAGGCGTAGCTCGTCGGGTCCCATGCGGTGTAGCCACGCGCCTCGAAGGTGGAGCGCAAGCCGCCATTCGGGAAGCTCGACGCGTCGGGCTCGCCCTGGATGAGCTCCTTGCCCGAGAAGCTCATGATGGCGCGACCGTCGCCCGTGAGCTCCAAGAAGGCGTCGTGCTTTTCCGAAGTGACGCACGACAACGGCTGGAACCAGTGCGCAAAGTGTGTGGCTCCGCGCTCGATAGCCCATTCTTTCATGGCATGGGCAACGACGTTGGCGACTTCAAGGTCGAGCGGCTGTCCTTTCTCTATGGTCTTGAGCAGGCTTTTGTAGGTCGCCTTCGGCAAACGCTCCTGCATGGTGTGCTCGTCGAACACCATCGATCCGTAGATTCCTGAAATGTCGGTCATGGCCATTCCTCGCTTTCTGTCCGCGCTGGACGTACGTAGCGACCGCGCCCGTTCGCGCGGTCTTGCGCGTGGTGTTCCGCTCCCGCCGCCCGCGCACGGGGCGGCGCGGCGGTATTTCGGCTAGTTGGCGTACATGCTGGCGTACGGCCTGGACGAAGCAGGGCGCAGGCGCCAGAAGCCTTCTCCTGTCGTGTCGATCGGCTCGGGCAGCTCGTCCGCGAAATAGCCGGCGTACTCTCGAAGCACTTCCGAAAGAAACGCCCGGTCTTCCTCGGCGACAGGCTCCTGCACGAGGCCTTCGTGCACGTCCGCCTCCTCAAGGCGATGACGCAGGTAGACCACGCCGCCGTGCATGCCGCTGGCAAGGTACTCGCCCGCACGCCCCAGCAGCACGATGACGCCTCCTGCAAGGTACTCGCCCAGGAAGCTGCCCGCGTCCCCGCCGATAACGAGCACCGGGCAGCGTTCGCCGCACTGTTTCATGTGGATGCCGGCACGCCACCCGCAGCTATCGCGCACGAAGATGCGCCCGCCGCGCATGCCGTAGCCAAGCGCATCGCCGCAGCGGCCATGGATGACCACGCACCCCTGGTTCATGGTGTTGCCCACCTGGTCCTGGGCGTTGCCGAACACTTCGACGAACCCGCCGTCCATGTAGCAGGCAAGGTCGTTGCCGGGAACGCCGTGAATCTCGAGCCGCTTGCCCTCAGGCATCGCGCAGCCGAGGTAGCGCTGGGCGAACACACGCTCGATGACCACCGTGTCCGCGTCGGCAAACGCCGCGCGCACCGCTTCGTTCGCCTCGGCGAAATGCTTGGTCTCGAGCACCACGCGCTCCACGGCACCGTTGTGCGTCTCCTCGCTCATCGCGTCTCCTTCCATCCGCGATCGTCCAAACACGACGGGTAGAACGCATGCAGGCGCTTCCACCGATCGTCGCGAGAAAAATCGAGGTTCTCGAGCGGCCTATCAAGAAACGCCTCTTCAGGAAACGCCGAGAGCTCCGTCTTATCTTTGATCAGCGCCGTGTACACGCCGGCGTTGTCGGGCCTGTTGAGCAGGATGTAGCCGCACAGGCGCCCGTCTTTCATGACGAACTTCACGTACGAATCCCTCTCTTGGCGCGCGAGCGTCTCATAGCCCGCTCCCTCGGGAGGGTTGATAACGCCCGCGGTCAGAAGCGAGGTCTCGAAGAAGTCGACCGCGTTCACGGCGAATGCGCCGTCGAACGGCTCGGCATCGGGGGCGCCTGCCATGTAACGGCCCGCGCACGCCCCCTGCTCCACCGCGTTCGGCCACAGCGCAAGCGGGCGCTCGTCGCCAGTGAGCACGTCGGTCACCTGCACGAGGTCGCCCGCGGCGTACACGTCAGGCAAGCTCGTCTGGAGATCGGGACCGCACACAAGGCCGCGTCCCTGCTGCGCGCCTGCATCGACCGCAAGCTTGGAGTTCGGGCGCGCGCCGACCGCGGCAACGATAAAATCGCAAGGTGTGCGCTCTCCGTTCGTGAGGATGACCGACGTTGCGCGCCGACCGTCCCCGCAGGCCTCCTGGACGGACAGGCCTGGTCGGCACATGATGCCGTGGCGATCGAGCAAGCGCTGGAGCAGCTCCGACCCCTGCGCGTCGAGCGCGGCGGGCAGGATGCGGTCTGCCAGCTCGAAGACGCAGACTTCGTCCACGTAGCCGGCGATGGCCTCGGCGGCCTTAAGGCCGATCATGCCCGACCCGATGACAACGGCGCGAGCGGAGCGGCCTTCGGCGTCCGCTTCTTGGCGCGCACGACGCGCGTCTTCCCAGACTCCCTCGGCATCATCGAGCGTAAAGAACGTGTGCACGTTCTCGCGCCCATCCAAGCCCTTGATCGGCGGCGTAAAGGGGATGCTCCCCGTGGCCAAGAGACATTTTCCGTACGTCACAACGCTGCCGTCAGCAAGCGTTGCCGTGTGCGCCTCCGAATCAAGCGAGACGACCTCGGCATCAGGCCCAACAAGGCACTCGATCCCAATGCGGTCGTAAAACCCGGAATCTTTCCAGCCCAGCCGCTCGCGCGTGGTCTTCCCTGCAATGAGATACGAGATGAGCGGGCGCCCGTACACCGCGTACGGCTCGCGGCCGACGATGAGCACACTGCCCTGCGCGTCGTTCGCGCGAATCTGCTCGGCTGCCGTGACGCCTGCGGCTGAGTTCCCTATGACGAGGTAGTCGACGATGCGTTCACTCATGCGAACCTCCCTCGCTTTCCACATAGACGAGCGCACGGTTCGGGCAGACTGCCACGCAATGCGGTTCCCCTGCCTCTCCCAGGCGCTCTCCGCACAAATCGCACTTGATGGCGATTTCGCGCCCTGTCACCTCCTCGATGCGCACGGCACCGAACGGGCACAGGCTCGCGCAGGTTCGGCAGCCCACGCATCTCTGCGGGTCAACCGTGACAACGCCCGTCGCCTGACTCTTCTGCATCGCACCCGAGATGCACCCCTGCACACAGGCAGGATCGGCACAGTGGCGGCAGTTCAGCGCGAGCGACACCGTGCGCGCACCTTCCACCCAGATGCGGTTTTTCGGATCATCTCCCTCAACACGGTACGCCCGCACCGCATCGCAGCTCTTCGAATGGAAAGCGCGGCAGGCAACTTCGCAGCGCCTACAGTCGATACACCACCGTTCGAGCGCATAAATCCTCTTCACCGCACATCACTCCCCTGCATACTTCACACCGAGGATGGACAGTTCTTTTTCGTTGAGCCCCACGCCGCGCAGCATCGCGCGGTTACCGCGCAGGCTGTCGATGGCGTTCAGCCCCATGCCGCCGAGCATCTCCTGGATCTCATGGTTCCATGCGCGCACAAGGTTCACCACGCGCTCAGCGCCGATCTCCGGGTTGAGGCGCCTAACCAGATCGTCACGCTGTGTGGCGATACCCCAGTTGCACTTTCCTGACGAGCAGTCCTGGCACTGATGGCACCCGAGCGCAATGAGCGGCGCGCTCGCGCAGTACACCGCGTCGGCACCGAGCGCGATGGCACGCACGACGTCGGCGGAGCTGCGGATGGAGCCCGCTGCGACAATGCTCACGCTCGAGCGGATCGACTCTTCGCGAAGGCGCTGATCGATGGCGGCAAGGGCGAGCTCGACGGGGATGCCCACGTTGTCGCGGATGCATGCAGGAGCGGCACCCGTGCCGCCGCGGAAGCCGTCCACCACGATGACGTCCGCACCTGCCCGCGCGACGCCGCTCGCGATGGCGGCGACGTTGTGCACCGCGGCGATCTTGACGGCAACAGGCTTCTCGTAGCGCGTCGCCTCCTTGAGCGAGTAGACGAGCTGGCGCAGGTCTTCGATGGAATAGATGTCGTGATGCGGCGCTGGCGAGATCGCATCGGCGCCTTCCGGAATCATTCGAGTGCGCGACACCTCGGCGCTGATCTTCTCGCCCGGCAGATGCCCGCCAATGCCAGGTTTGGCGCCCTGGCCTATTTTGATCTCGACCATGGCGCCGGCATTGAGGTAGTCCACGTCCACGCCGAAACGTCCCGACGCGACCTGCACGATGGCATGCGAGCCGTACTTCCGGAGGTCCTGGTGGAATCCGCCTTCCCCCGTGTTGAAGTAGGTGCCGAGCTCCTCCGCCGCCATCGCAAGCGCCATCTGCGCGTTGAGCGAGATGGAGCCGAAGCTCATCGCGGAGAACATGACCGGCACGTCGAGACGCAACTGCGGGGGCATCTTCGATATAACCGTGCGCTCGCGCTCGTTCACGCGCAGCACATCGGGACGACGCCCAAGGAACACGCGCGTCTCCATCGGCTCGCGAAGAGGGTCGATAGACGGGTTGGTCACCTGGCTCGCATTGAGCAGCAGTCGATCCCAGTAGATGGGATACGGCTTCGGGTTGCCCATCGACGACAGGAGCACAGCGCCCGTCTGTGCCTGTTTGGCGAGGTCCTGCATAGTCTCGAGCGTCCAGTTGTTCGAGCCGTTGCTCACCTGAGGCCACTTCGCAATGGCGAGCGCATGCGTCGGGCACATGACAACGCAACGCTGGCAGTTCACGCACTTCGCATGGTTGGCCGTTACGCGATCAAGCTCGCCGTCAACGCGGTGGACCTCGTTCGAGCACGAGCGCTCGCACACGCCGCAGCGGATGCACAGATCGTCGTCGCGCAGCACCTTGTAGCGCGGAAGCAAGTAGTCGAGCATGGCTTTACGCCTCCTTCCGCTTCGCCTGTGCAGGGGCGACGCCGGTGAGCAACGATGCCGGACTCTGCACGCCGGGTTCGTTTTCAGGGGATTCCGCTGCCTTGCGACGCGCCACTTCGTCAAGCTGCACGACGAACGGCACGCCGCCGTCAATGGCGCGGATGTTTTCCACTTCGGGGCACACGAGCTCGATGGCCGCCTGCTCAGAAGCGAGGTAGACCATGCTGCCTCTCTCCCCCGCCATGAGAGCACGCAGCTTCAGACGGTCGTTGAGGGCGAGCAATCCTTCGTCGGAGCCGAGGATGACCGACATCGGCCCATTGATGAGCGCGCTGCCGTACACGCAGCGCAGTGCCGTCTCGAACGCCGCCTGGTCCGGTTCCATGCGGTCTATGTCGTCCCACGACGGCGCGCACATGATATGCGCCGCCATCTCCTGGGAAAACCCGTGACGCCGGACGAGCAAGTCGAAGAGGTACGTGATGACCTCAGTGTCTGTCTGCAGCGTACATTCGTAGCCGAACTGCTCGACGTAGCGACGGTTCGCGTCGTAGCTCGATATCTCGCCGTTGTGCACGATCGACCAATTTAGCAGCGTGAACGGATGCGCACCGCCCCACCAGCCAGGCGTGTTCGTGGGAAACCGGCCATGCGCCGTCCACAGCCATGCTTTGTAGTCGCCGATCCGGTAGAACGCGCCGATGTCCTCAGGATAGCCAACCCCCTTGAACGCGCCCATGTTTTTGCCCGATGACGCGACGAACGCGCCCGGAATCGAGGAATTGATGCGGAACACATGACGCATCGTGTACTCGGCCTCGTCCAACCCGCTCATGTTGAGCCGCATCGGGTGTGGCAACACGAAGTAGCGCCAGATATCGGGCGGGTTCACGATGGATTGCACTGGCTCGGTTGGAATGCGCTCCTGCTTCTCCGCCATAAAGTACTGTCCGAGGTATGCCTCGGTTTCAGCACGCGCCTCAGCGGATTCGTACATGACGTGGAACGCGTAGAGGTCCGCGTACTCAGGGTAGATGCCGTAGGCGGCAAATCCGCCGCCAAGGCCGTTGCATCGATCGTGCATGAGAGCTATCGCCGCCATGATGTCGGTGCCGTCGTGGCGCTCGCCGCTTCTGTCCATGATGCCGGCGATCGCACAGCCTGACGGGATGCGAACGGCACCTTCCCGAAGCGATGGTTTCGTTGACATGTATCGGCCTCCTCGTCCTTTGGCCTGAGAAACCTGATACATACGAGCATAGGATGCCGATGATTCAACTTGGCAACTATCGCGTTTCCAAGCAGCTTCAATTGCGTTTCCGGTCAGCGTCAATCGTGTTTCTGAGCAGCGTCGAACGTGTTATCAGCTTGTTGCAAGGGGACGAGCGGCCGTATGCTAGCGATCCGTTCAGGCGTATTAACGCTCGTCCTAACGTGTGACCTGTTCGCAACATTCGAACGCTTTATTGATGTGGTGCGAAATGCGCCGCAACGGCTTGGCGCTGTCGCTGGCCGTCGAGCTTCCGATTGCACGAGCGCGAACCGTCGGCCAATCGCGAGGCAATCGGCGCAGCTCGCAGCGCGAAGCGACTACCCAGCGAAGGAGAATGCAATGGCAACTTCCACCGCATCCGGCGAACGTCCCGATCGCCTTGAGGAGGCATGCGGCGTTTTCGGGGTGTTCGCGCCGGGCGAGGATGTGGCGCGCATGACGTGCTTCGGCCTGCAGGCGCTCCAGCACCGCGGCCAGGAGAGCGCTGGCATCGCAGTGGGCAATGGGAAAACGGTGGCCGTCTCAAAGGGCCTCGGCCTGGTAACGCAGGCATTCGACGAGGCGACGCTCGCCGCGATGCGAGGATTCGTCGCGGTGGGTCACGTGCGCTACGCCACGAGCGGCAGCACGGCATCGCTGGATGCAGCGCAACCGCACGTACCCGCGCACGAGCGCTTCGCGCTCGCCCACAACGGCACGCTGGTGAACACCGACCCTCTGCGCGCCCGCCTTGCCAAGGAGGGCATCGAGCTGCGCGGAGATACCGATTCCGAGATTGCCGCAAAGGCGATCGGCCTCTTCACCAGGCCTACGCACCATCTGCGCGACGGTATCAGACGCGCGATGGAACTTCTCGAGGGCGCCTACGCCATGGTGCTCGCAAGCTCCGAGTCCCTCTATGTGTTTCGCGATTCGAACGGGATACGGCCGCTGTGCATCGGAAAGCTCCCCGATGACCGCGGCTGGGTCGTGTCGAGCGAAACGTGCGGGCTCGACATCGTTGGTGCCGAATACGTGCGCGATGTCAAGCCGGGAGAAATCGTGCGCTTCAACCGGGACGGCGTGATAAGCGAGCAGGGAGTGCCAGCCGACCGCCGCACATCGTGCATCTTCGAGTACGTGTACTTTGCGCGGCCTGATAGCGTGATCGACGGGCAAAGCGTGTACCAAGCCCGCCGCGCGATGGGCCGCATTCTTGCCGAAGAGGCGCCGACGGACGCAGACCTCGTGCTCGGCGTGCCCGACTCGGGCGTGCCGCCCGCGCTCGGATACTCCTCCGCAAGCGGAATTCCGTACGCAGACGGCATCGTGAAGAACCGCTATGTGGGACGCACGTTCATCGCACCCACGCAGGCCATGCGCCAGCTCGGCATCCGCCTGAAGCTCAATCCGCTGCCTTCGGTCATCGCGGGCAAGCGCCTTGTCGTCATCGACGACAGCGTCGTGCGCGGCAACACCTCCAAGCAGCTCGTGAAGATGCTGCGCGACGCAGGCGCGGCAGAAGTGCACCTGCGCATCGTAAGCCCCGAGGTGAAATGGCCGTGCTTCTACGGCATCGACACCGACACGCGCGACCAGCTCATTGCCGCGAACATGACGCTTGAGCAGATGAACGAGTGGATCGGCTCTGACTCGCTTGCCTTCATCTCGGTCGAGGGGCTCCACCGTGCCGTATCGAGCGCCTGCCATGACGGCTTCTGCGACGCGTGCTTCACGGGAGACTACCCCACGAGAATCCCTCTCATGCAGTAGCCTGCGTTGCGCTCGTCCGTGCAGAGCACACAGCAGCGCGCAAAGGCGCGCCTTGTTAACGGCAACCGAACGGATAGCGCCTCACGAGAGAAAAGCCGGGCAGGACGCCAGCGACGTCAAGGAGTACAAAGGCTTCGAAGCGACCACCTACGAGGGCTCGCGGAGTAAGGCCTACTCTTCCGAAAGCCTACGCGATGCCCGCTGCATCTCCTCGCCAAACTTAAGCTGCTTGCCGACAACAACTTCGCCGCAAGGCTCGCCATGAAGAATGCCTTCCGACGCATCTTTCTCCCATGCGTCGAGTTGTTCATCCGTGATGCCGAAGCGCTTTTCTATCTCGCGGGCATCCATGACCTTCATTTCCGCCTCCTTGCCAACCCGATGAGAAAAGTCCTCTTTCTCATATCCTATCTCGACATCCCCAAACTCGCTGCAAGCTCCTCGTACGACATGTGCCCCTGCGCGAAAGCGGTCATGTCGAGGTGCAGCTGCTCCGTCCGCGTAAGGGCATGCTGGTTGATGCAAGCCTCGAGCAGCTCGTCCTCGTCCGGGAGGGCGGCAGTCACGTTGCGACGCCCCTCGAACGCTCGATAGTAGCGAACCCCGAAGCGGCGCTGCGACACGGCATCGATGTGAATGCCGTCAGGGTTGCACGAAAGCCCCTCGGCGGACACGAGGTAGCACCCCGACTCATCCTCGACGAACCGATGTATCTCGTCGTTGATGCGCTCGTACTCCGTCGCGCTGAGCCCGAATCCGCTTTTGCCCAGAAAATCTGCCAGCTCGCCCACCACGAACGGCAGGCCTTCCGCACCAAGCTCCGAACGCAGCGCGCGAACCACGGCCGCCAGTCGCTCGCGATACGTACGATATCCGCCCTCATGCGCGTCGCTCTCGCCCTGATGCCAGAGGATGCCGATAAGCTCCGAGCTCTCGAGCGCGAAGCGGACCTCGCTCACCGCGTGGCGGAAGAGCGTTCCCTCGGGCGCCCACTCGTCGATGGCGCTCCCTCCCTCGGCGCACGGAATGAGACCGATCTGCTCGCCCGGGTGATCGTGGCACCACAGGGCGGCGAACGCGCCAGCCGGACCGATGCCCGCGACGGACCGATCGAAGTGAATAGGCTCGGTCATGAGCTGCCAGCGTCCGTTGCGAAGCATGAACGCGTTCTCGTTGTAAACGGTGGGAACGGCGTCCAGGTAACCGCGACCGGCCATGTTGGACTGTCCGACAAGCAATATCGACTTCATGGGATTCTCCTCAACGATTTCGTGAACCGGCTGGATTCTACCGAAAGCCATTTTGCCCCACAAACGCACGAAGGTGCCATCGAGCAATGTGTGATGGATTGCGTGAACAAGGGCCCGCCCTGTTTCTCACCACATAGTCGCATTCCCTCTTGATGCGAGTGCGGTATCATGCGTCGACCGCATTCCATGGGGATGAGTCACAGTGACGGCATTGCTGTGCGGAGCATGCCTCGCAGTCCTGACCTGCGGAATGCGCATCCTGGCGGAGATTCAAATCGTCGGCGTCGAAAACGTCTTATGGATCGCCGACGTCGCCGTCGGCATGGCGTTCTTCGTCATCGGATTCGTCGCCTGCTTCGCCGTCACCGCACTCCTCATCCGCAACGCCATCAAGCGCCGCCTCGCGCTGGAGGCCGAATTACAGGATTAGCGGCACAGAATTCTTTCTTCTAGCAATCGAGAAGGGAAAACAACATGGACGCGTTCGCATGGGCAGAAGGCGCGAAAGAGAAGCTGCAGGCGGAGTTTGGAAGTCGGCTGCGCTTCGTCGGGCTCCAGGGAAGCCGCGCGCGGGACGAGGCACGCGAAGGCAGCGATATCGACCTTGTGGTGCTGTTGGACCACATAGGAGCCGACGACCTTGCACGCTACCGCGCCGTCGTGGAGTCGATGCCGCACAGCGAACTCGCCTGCGGGTTCGTCGGCTCCGAACGGGCGCTCGCCGCATGGCCGCGCCACGAGCTCTTCCAGTTCTACCACGACACGCACGCCCTCTTCGGCGAGCTTCCCGATGCTGGAACGTTCACGAAAGCCGATGCCCGGCAGGCAGCGCGCATGGGCGCTTCGGGAATCTACCATGCTGCCTGTCACGCCTACGTCTTCGACGGCGATGCTGCCGACGGCATCTTGGAATCGCTCTTCAAGGGAGCGTTTTTCACCTTGCAGGCGCTGCAGTTTTCTCGCACGGGCGTCTACCCGCGCACGAAAGCCGAAATCGCCGCCCAGCTCGAGGGCGAAGAAGCGCGCATCCTCGAAATTGGCCGCGATTGGGAAACCCATCGCCCGAAAGACGACACCGAGTGCCGAGAGCTCGTCGACCTGCTCCTACGCTGGTCGGAAAGCATTGTCACCGGGGAATAAGCCCAATGAAAGAAGGAGGCTGTCCCTTTTCTCACTCCGCAGCAGGAAGATGCACGATGATGGAGAGAGTTCCGCAGTCAATCGCTGCTTCGACGGAACCGCCCATGCGTCTGCAGAGATTCGCGACGATCGCGAGGCCCAGCCCCGATCCGCCGCCGGAGCGGGAGCCGTCGGCGCGGTAGAAGCGCTCGAACAGACGGTCGGCGTCGATGGCGCCCGCGTCCTCCACCCTGTTGGAGAACGCCAGCTCCACCATGCTGCTCCCCTCCTCGCCTTCGGGCGGGACAAAGCGCTGCGAAATCGCAGGAGCGGAAGCCCCGTGGCGCAGCGCGTTAGCGAGCAGGTTGGAGAACACGCGGGAAAGCGCCTCGGGGTCAGCGAGAACCGTCACGCCGTCGTCCTCAAAGTCGATGGCGGGCTCCCAGCCGCGCTCGGAGAACTGCGGATACGCGCCGGCGAGCACCTCCGCCAAAATAGGGAGCACCTCGACCGGCTCACACGCGAAGGGGCTGTCCGCGTCGGCCGCCTTCGCGTAGTCGAACAGCCGGTCGGTGAGCTCGCGCATGGCGGAAAGGCGCGACGACGCCTCGCGCAGGCATCGCTCCCGCTCGGCGGGATCGGCGCTGCGCTCGTGAAGCTGCAGGTAGCCCTGCGCGCCGGCGAGCGGCGTGCGGATGTCGTGGGAGAGCGCGGCGAGGTCGCGTTGGAACGCTTCCTGCCGCTCGCCGAGGACGACGCGCTCGTCGCGCAGCGCGTCCATTTCGCCGTTGACGGCGGCAGCAACCGACGAGATGCCGGGCGTCGAGAACGACACCGTCGCCCGCTCGTTGGCGCTGCGGTCGCGCCTGCGCAGAAAGCGAGCAAGACAGCCGAGCTCGCGCTCATAGAGCACGACGGCGCAAAGCAACGCGATTGCCAGCGCTATCGCCACGACCCATCCCATGTCCGCTCCGCCTCCTTTCCGCCTGCCGCTCGACCCATTCCGCCCGAAACTCGAGGGCCAATCACGCCAAACGCCTCCGGCGCATGATCATCATCCCTGCCGCAGCGACGATTACGATCGTCGTCAACACGGGAAGCATAGCATCCCATGACAGCACGTTACCGTAGCCAAGCTGCGACACCGTCGCAGCGAGGTAGCCGTCGAACACCTGCCTCACCTCATCGGGCCTGCCCGTCAGAAGCCCAAGCGCGATATACAGCAGGTTCTCTACCGCCGCGCCACCGAGCAGCAGCCCGGCAATCGCGGAAACCGCAGAGCTCCCCGAAACAAGGGCAACCGCCACAGCGATGAGCGCATACGCCGAGACCGATGCCCACACCTGCAAGAGCCACGCGGCGACCAGGCTCACCCCGCCCGAAGCGGAGTCGAGGACGGAAAGCCCCAAAGCGACGTCGGAGCTCGTCTCGGAAACGGCCGCCGCCATCGCCGCAAGCGAGCCAAGAGCCTTCAGAGACACCACGCCCGCAACGACGAGCGCCGCGAACGCCGCAAGAAACGCCCACGTCATGCGACTTTTCGCCAAACGAAACGCCATCGCCTTGAAAAGATTCGTGAACCCCATGACGCACCCCCTAGCCCAAGCTCCGGCGGCGCATGACGAGCACGCACGCTGCGCCGACGACGAGGACGGTCGCGCCCGCCTGCACGTAGGCCATCGGATCGCAGACGGCGCCCTGGGCGAGGGTCGCCAGGTCGGTCGCGAGATAGCCGTCCAGACAGTCGCGCAACGCGACGGGAATGCCGGGGATGTTGGCGAGGACGAGCTTGCAGACGGACTCGACCGCGCCACCCCCGAGGAAGATCGCCGCGAGAACCGCAACAGCCTCCGACTTGGTGACAATCGCGATAAGCGCCGCCACCGTCGCGTACGCGGCGCAGCAGAGCACCACTTGGACGAGCCACTGCAACGCCTCTGCGGCGGGCGGCTGGACGGGAGCGTAACCCTGCAGCCGCAGCGCGCCCTCGACAACGAGCATCCCGAACAGCGTCGTCGCCGTGGCGATCGCCAGCGCGCACGCCACGACGGCGACCGCGTACGACACGCGCCCACCCCGCGCCTGCACAAGGTTCTTCACGTAGCCGGACTTGAAGTCCTCCGCGACGAATTCGCTCACCGCGACGCCCACGCCCATGGCGACGAACGAACCGCTCATGAACGACACGCCGTAAAGCTGCAGCGAGGGCAGAGGCTCTGCCGGCACTTCCACGAACCCCGTCTCCGCGAAGGCGGGCCACACGTTGTGGAGCCACAGCGCGAAGGGAGTCGCGGCGGCAATCACGAAGAAGACGATCACGTAGAAGATCGCGTAGCGCGATTTGACGATGCGGTACAGCTCCGAGCGAATCATGCTAAGCATCGCGACCGCCCCCTCTTCCGTCGTACCCGCGCGGCGGCTCGGCGCCCGCGGCCTGCGACCACGCCGCAGCGTCGGGCGCGGGGATGGAGGGGTCGGCCCCCATGAGTTCGACGAACAGCTCCTCGATGTCGCGCTCGTGGACGTAGAGCTCGGTCACCGCGATGCCCGCCTGGGAGAGCGCCGCTCCCGCCGCCTCCGCCGTGACGCCGCCCTCGGCGCGGATGGCGTCGTCGGGCATGAGGGAGAAGCACGCGGCCGGGAACGCGTCCGAAAGCCGCGCGAGCGCGAGCTGGGGCTCGGCGGCGCGCACGCTCAGGTAGTCGGCGCACTCGGCGTCCACCTCGGCGGCGGTCATCTCGCGCACGAGGCGTCCGTCGCGGATGACGCCGTAGCAGGTGACCATGCGCTCCAGCTGGTCGAGCACGTGCGAGCTCACGAACACCGTCAGCGAGCGGGCGCGCGCCAGGTTCATGATGGTCGTGCGCACCTCGCGCACCGCCTGCGGGTCGAGCCCGTTGAACGGCTCGTCGAGCAGCAGCAGGTCGGGCGAACCCACCAACGCGATTGCCAAGCCCAGGCGCTGCTTCATGCCGAGCGAGTAGGTCTTGGCGCGCTTCTTGGCCACGGAGGCAAGCCCCACGATCTCGAGCGCCTCCATGCTGGCGGCCTTCGCCCGAGGCACGCCGAGCGCGAGCGCGCGCACCATCACGTTGTCGAGGCCCGTGAGCCCCGGGTGGATCCCCGGGCTCTCGATGAGCGCGCCCAGGCGGCGGCTCGTGCAGCCCGGCGCCTGGCGCTCGCCCAGGATCTCGATCTCGCCCGCCGTGGGCAGCACCAGCCCCGCGAGCATCTTCATGAGCGTGGACTTGCCCGCGCCGTTGCGGCCGACGAAGCCGTAGATCTCGCCGGCGCCCACGGTCAGGCTCACGCCGTCGACGGCGCGCTTGGAACCGTAGGCCTTGGTCAGGCTGGATGTCCTTATCGCATCCATTCGCCATCCTTTCTCGTCATCGCTTCATCCGATGACTCGAGTATGGAAGGCGAAGATTTACGAACCTCCCGCGAAGTTTTAAGAAAGTTATAAGATTCGGCGCGCTCGCCGCACGCGCTACTCCCCTCCCTGCAAATCCGCGAACGTTTTCGGCATAATCGACCTTCCGTTTTCCCGAAAACGTTCGCAGATTTGCAGGAAACCATGGATGGCAGCCTTCGCGGCACGACGATACCGCGAGCGAACACAATGCGCTCATGCGGGCAGCTCCGCGAGCTTGAACCCAATACCCCACACTGTTTCGATGTAGCCCTCCGTGCCCGAAGGTCGCAGCTTCGCGCGGATGTTGGAAATGTGGGTGCTGATGGCCTTTTCCTCGACGGCGGCGTCCTCGTTCCACACTGCGCGGTACAGCTCGCGCTTGGTGAACACCTTGCGGGGATGGCGCATGAGCGCAGCCACGATGTCGAACTCGGTGCGCGTGAGCACGACCTCCTCGCCCGCCACTTCGAAACGGCGAGCCTCCTGGAACAGCCGCCATGTCCCGTATTCCAAGGGCTTCTCGGCATCGGCGGCGCCCGCGCCTCCTGCGTTGCTCGCCGCGCCCCGGAAGACGCCCGCCCGGCGCAGCAGCGCCTCCACGCGTGCGACCAGCTCATCGAGGTCGAACGGTTTGACGAGATAGTCGTCGGCACCCATGCGCAGAAGCGCCACGCGGTCGACCACCTGCGCCTTGGCAGATGTCACAAGAATCGGCATCGCGCCCTGCGAACGGATGAGCGCCACCACGTCCTCGCCGGGCATTCCCGGAAGCATCAGGTCGCAAATCGCCAGGTCAAACGGCTCGTTTGACTCGACGAGAAGCTTCGCCTCCGTACCCGAGTAGGCAGGCGTGCAGACGAAACCCGAACCAGATAGCGTGGAACAGACGACGTCGCTGATTGAGGAGTCATCCTCAACGACAAGAATGCAAGCTTTACCACGTTCCGTTTCCTGTCCTGGCATGCCAATCTCCTCGTGCGTCTTCACGGCAGATGCGATCGAAACAAACTTGAGTCACTAGCACCGTATCTTACCAGCAGACGCACATCGCACGCCTTCGCCCGCTCAACCCAAAGGGACGGGGTAAATGGGCCGCCAGGTTTCGTCTTCCCCGCTAAGACAACGACGCTGTGCCCCCGAGCGAAGCGCGCGAACCATCCCGCCAAAACTTGACAGGATAAACGGGTCATAGCCAAAATCCCTTCCCAGCGCCATCCAATCCCCGCAACACGCTCGCTGGGAGGGCGCATTGACCGGGACGGCCCATTTACCCCGTCCCTTTGGGTTGGGAGCGCACCTCTTAGCCTTCCTTCCCGAATGCTTCCCACAGCAGCGCCACGATGCCGCAGACCAGGCCGCCGACGGGCCAGGCGACCCAGAACCACATCGCCGTCGTGCCCTCGGGCTCGAAGGCGTCAGGGTCGGGTGCCGCAAGCGCGGGCGCGAACAGGAGCGCAAGGCCCACGATGGTCGCGACGATCATGATGGAAGCGCACACCGCGCCGAGCTTTTTGCCGTGACGCTTGCGGGCCAGCAGCGCGTCTTTCACCTCGGCATCAACCTGCGCGTTCACGATGTCCTCGATCTCCAGCTCGTCTGCAGCGTCCTTGTTGTACTCCGCCACGTTCGTGCGACCGAGCAGCATCCCGTAATGCACGATATTCCACACGCCAAGCGCGATGAAGAACAGCAGGAAGAACAGCCCCCAGTTCTCGGCTCGTTCCTCGAGCACGAGCATGAAGCCAACGCCCACGAAGATGGACGCCAGGCCAGCGATGAACCCGCCCGAGAACGACTTGCGCGCACGCGCGCGGTCATCATCGGTGTAGAAGTCCTCCACGTACGGGTGCGCCTTCACGAATGCGGAATGCGCCATGCCGGCGGGAACAAGGAACGCAAGCCCCGCGAGCACGCCCGCAAGCACGATGACAACGAACAGGGCATCGTGCCCATTGTGAGAGCCGAGGTCCGCTGCATCCCCAAGCAGCATCGCAATCGCGACACCCAGCAGGATGGCGGAGATGCCCGTCGGCACCTTCCACGCCATCATACGCTGGTGTTCGTCGTAGCCGCAGATGTCCGTCGGCGGGCCGGAGGGCACTGTTGGCGCGCCCTCCACGGGAGCGCGCCCAGTGAGATCGCCTTTCACCAGGTCGTCGAGCGAGCATGCAAAGATGTCGCACATCTTGAGCAACTTGTCCATTTCCGGATAGGAGCGCTCGGCCTCCCACTTCGTCACAGACTGACGAGACACCCCGAGCAGCATGGCAAGCTGCTCCTGGGTCATAGCGCGTTCCGCGCGCAGAGCTTGGAGGTTGTTTCGGAAGCTCACGGCAGGTCCTTTCATTCGAGTCGCGCCGTCGTTTCGACGCTTCGTCTCCCTTCATGCCGGCGACCCAAATTGTGAAGCAACAAGAACGTCGAATCCACCAACCAGGAGCTTCATTTTACGCACCCTGCAGGCACCTTATGGTTGCAAAGGCCTGTTCAGACGCGAGGAAGCGATTCGCTGGGTTTCATTTCTGCGCGAGCGTGCCCAGCAACCGCAAGCAGATGGCGCCTGCCGAGCAATCGCCCAATCCGCCGCTGTCAGCTATCGCTCTTCCCTATCTCCCTCGTGTATCAGCTGCACAAGCGCGAGGCAGGCAACGCCGACGCCAAGCAGGCAGAGCGCATTGCGGGGCTCGACCTCGTCCATGATAGTGAGCGCCGCGACCCCCACGCCCATCGCGAGGGCAACGGCTTTGAGCACCAGCTCAATCAAAGCCGTTGCCTTCTTGCGCGCGGCACCGCTCTCGACAGCAGCCTCCTGCGACGCCGTTTTAGCCTGGAGCAGATCGTCAACGGAAACGCCCAGCTCTTCTGCCAACTTGGGGAGCGACCCTACGTCGGGAATCGACAGATCCCGCTCCCATTTGGAGACCGCCTTGTCGGTAACGCCCATCTTCCGTGCAAGATCAAGCTGCGTCATTCCCTTCTCCGAGCGGAGCGTGCGAACCATCTCGCCGAAGCTAAGCTGTGCCATGATCGTCCTTTCGTCGCAGTGAAACGGCTCGTGACAATCGTTCCACGCACAGCTTTCGCGCTCAACCGACCGTCAGTCGAATCGTCTCTACCGCCAGTTTAGCCGCGGTTGAGCGCCAATGAGCAGGACGTTTAGCCCAAAGGGACGGGGTAAATGGGCTACCGACTTTCGTTTTCCCCTGCATAGGGCAACGGCGCCGTTGCCTTCTCCGAGTGAGGCGTACGAAAGTGCGAAAAAGGGATTGTCCCTTTTCACATTCCCCTTTGGGTTCATACCCGTCGATAGCCCATTAACCCCGTCCCTTTGGGTTGGGTTGGGTGGACATCACGCACAGGCGTGGATTGCGTCGCGAAGGAACTGGGTCGCGCCCGGGGCTACCGCGTCGTAGTAGGCGCGGAACCGCTCGTCGGCAAGGTAGCCGTCCGCCAAGCCTTTGTGCGCCTCGGGCGTGTACATTCCGTCAGGCCAGTACATGCGCAGCCAATGCCCGTGCATTGCCACCAGCTTGCGCGCTTCCGGGCCTTCCACATCGCCTGCTTCCATCGCACGGCGCAACTGCTCCTTGATAGCAAGCTCCAGCTCGTCAGCCTGCAGATGGGCAGCCTCGCCCATAGCGACGTACTTCCCGTTGGCCGCATCGACGACCTCGTCGCCGTACGCTGCGCGGACCTCCGCACCGTAGCGCTCTTCGTTCTCCCCTACCTCGCGCCAACGCTTCAGGTGCGGCAGCAACGTCGCCATGAGCGACACCGCTTCGTCAAGCGACACGCCCAACGCCTTCGCCTCCATCGGCGCCGTCGCTTCGATGAACTCGTCCATCGTCATGCCTTTGGCGGTAAAGTCGCCATGGTCGTAGCAGTATTTGCAGTAATCGGCGCTCTTTGAGCCGTCCGCTTCGGTGCCATGCAGCTCATCTTCGGGAATAGGCATGCTGCAGCACTGGCAGTAATAGCTCATGGGCATGTCGAAGAAACGCTCCAACGGTACGCCGAAGGTGACGCAGATAAGCTTCACCATGTCGATGCCAGGTGCGGTCTCGCCCGTTTCCCAGCGAGAGACCGCCTGTCGGGTGACGTAAAGCCGACGCGCCATCTCTTCCTGCGTGATGCCCGCCTCCTTACGGATGGCAGCGATAGTATCTTTCATGGGCATAAGATTTCCTCCTGTTGGTGTTCGGTCGCACGTCGAGCAGCGCGAAAGCTTCCTGCGCCGGTTCGCAAAGCCAGCAGAGAGCCCGCACTGCTCGGTTCGCGCCCATTGTCACCGAACCGCGAGCCACCCCGCAAGAAACAGCCTGTTGCACTGCGGAAGCTAGCAGGCGGCCACGCGTAAACAGTCCGTAGCGGTCGTCTCTCAGCGTCTACCCCTCTGCGCCCCACATGCGTGCAAAGCTTTCCAGCTCAACGCCCATCTGGTATGCCGCATGTCGAAGCCGACCATCCGCCCTGCGCCACATCTCACTCGCACCCACGCCGAACATCATGCGGAAAAGAAAAGCATTTGGCCCTTTCCTCGTGCAGAAAGAGCCCCTAACCCCTTACCGACTGAATGGGAAAAAGTGACTGACCCTTTTTCTCATCCGCCGTACTATTACCCGAATACGTTCACCCCGTCCAGAACGTGCTTTCCTGCGACGGATACGAGGAGAAGGCAGCATGCTCACCTACAAGCAAAAACACGAGCAGGCGAATCGGGAGGCGTTCGCCACCGTTATCGGCCTGGTGGCGACCATCGTCGTATGGACGCTTTGCGGCTTCGGGCTTTCCACGTTCGATATCACCGTGTTCCACACGCCGCTCTGGGTCATCGGGGGCACGCTTGGCACGTGGGTTTTCTCCATCATCGTGGCGGTGGTGCTCGCTAAGCGCGTGTTCAAGGACTTCGACCTCGACGATGCGACGAGCGAACAAGCTCCCGAAGAAGCGGCAGCCCCGGCAGATACGCCAAGCAGCGCCGCGTCCGCGCACACCTGGGAGCACTCCCATGAGTAAGCTCGTCGTGGGCCTGCTGCCCGTTGCCCTTTTCCTCGCTATCGCGCTCGTCGTTGCCGTCATCGCCCGCAAGCAAGGCTCCATCGGCCAAGAGAGCAAGCGCGGCAAAAGCGACTCGTTCGTCAGCGAATACTTCCTGGGAAGCCGCAGTCTGGGCGCGTTCGTCCTGGCGATGACGACCATCGCCACCTACGGCAGCGTTTCGAGCTTCGTGGGCGGCCCCGGGCAGGCGTGGCTTGTCGGCTGGGGCTGGGTGTACATGGCGGCGGTCCAGGTAACAACACTGTTTTTGCTCTACGGAATCCTCGGCAAGAAGATGGCGCTCGTGAGCCGCAAGCTCGGATCGGTCACCATCATCGACGTCATACGCAGCCGTTACCAGTCCGATGCGCTGGCGGCCCTTTCGGCCGTCATCATCGTCGTGTTCTTCGCCGCAACGATGATCGCGCAGTTTGTTGGCGGTGCGAAGCTGTTCGAGGCCGTCACCGGATGCGATTACCTCATGGGGCTTGCCGTGTTCGGCATCACTTCCATCCTGTTCACCACCATCGGCGGCTTTCGCGGCGTGGCCTTCACCGACGCGCTCTGCGGCATCGCCATGATCGTCGGAATCGTCGTGCTCGCCGCCGGCATCCTCTCCGCAGGCGGCGGCTACGCCAACATCATGGACGCCATCGCAGCGAACCGTCCCGAGATGCTCGAGCCGTTTTCCAACGGCGAAATGCCGCTGGGCCTGTATTTCACGCAGTGGCTCCTGGTGGGCGTATTCACGTTCTGCCTGCCGCAAAGCGTCGTGCGCACGATGAGCTACAAAGACACGAAGTCGCTGCACTCCGCCATGATAGGAGGCACCATTATCTGCGGAGCGATGATGATCGGCGTGACGTCTCTCGGCGTGCTTTCCGCCGGCGTCCTGCCCGGCAGCCTGGCAGACTACGGCAACAGCGTCGACAACATCATTCCCTCCGCCATCGTGGAGAGCCTGCCGCCGTGGCTGGCAAGCGTCGCCATCATCGGCCCTATCGCGGCTAGCATCTCCACGGTATCGAGCCTGCTCATCGCCAGCTCGTCATCCATCGTCAAAGACCTTTGGTTGCATCATCGGCAAAAGACGGGCTCCCGCCCTGCCGAGCGGAGGGTCGTGCGGTCCAGCCAGGTCATCACCTTCGTTGTCGGCGTCGTCGTGTTCGTGCTGTCCATCGCGCCGCCCGACGTTATCTGGAAGATCAACATGTTCGCGTTCGGCGGCCTGGAAACGGCGTTTTGCTGGGTACTCGTGGGCGGCCTGTTCTGGAAGCGCGCTACGAAGACCGGAGCGCTGCTTTCCATGGGCGCGGGAACGCTCGCCTACTGCATCTCCATGGCGTGCGGATTCAAGATTGCAGGGCTGCACCAGATAACCATCGGCATCATCGTGGCGCTCGTGTTCATGGTGGTCGGCTCGCTTGCTACCAGACCGACCGAAAGCAAAGAGATGGAGGCGTTCTTCCCGAAAGGATGACGGACCGAAATCGTCACATCGCCTTCCTCGCAAGGCTTCCGCGAAAAACCACTTCCAAGCAGGTACTTGCACGATGCGTTTGCCGTTGCGTTCTAGCACGTCATCAGGCCTGTTGCCGACGATAAGGACAGCTTCTGTTTGCGAGATTTCGTCGAGCGCCTCCCATAATGCACGGACTTCACGCCGATAGGTGGACTCGTCGTCAGCGTCAACGGTAACTTGGTACAGCTCAAACACCTCGCTCGACAGTGCGTCACCAATGACGAAATCGACTTCGTAGCCATGAGCGGCGGTCCGCAGCGAAGACAGCGCGTCTCGCCGCGTGCCCGTCATGCGGCGCCTCAGCTCAAGATACACTGCGCCCTCCAGACGCTGCCCTACATCGACCGCTTGCGCCTTGGCGCAGGCAAGCGCCAGCTCTGGATCGACCGCGTATATCTTCGGCCGGCTTGTGGTCGATTCGGAAAGGGCGTAGGACAACTCCTTCACGCCGAACGCAAGGTATGCCTCTTGGAAATACGCGAGCAGATCGCCCAGCGTTTCTTTCGTCGTCGACAGCCCTGCTGACCTCAAACCATTCGCTGTCTTTCGCAGGGACAACTGACGCGCGTTGGTTCCCAAAAGCCGCTGGGCAAACAACGAGGCAACCCGTGGATGGGCGATGTTGTGCCGCTCGATAACATCTCGCGCAACAACCTGCTGAGCGTACGATTGCAGAAGGGCAATTGCGTGAGGACGCGGCAAGTCGAAGGTTGCCGGAAAGCCGCCGCATTCCAGGTACTGGGCGAGCACCGCTTGAAGCCGGACGCGACTTTCAATGGAAAGCGCATCCACGCGCGAAGAGCGGGTGGCAATGCCGCGTGCTCGCGCGTATTCGACAAATGAAAATGACAGTAGCTCGAATTCAAGAGCTCTGCCGCGGAACTCGGTCACGATTTCGCGCGAAAGCATCTTCGAGGACGAACCGCTCACGTAAATCGTCACCTTATGTGTAGCGACGACACGGCGAAGCCATGTGCTCCAGTCTTCCATTTCCTGCAGTGCGTCGAAAAAGAGATACGCCCCATCGGATAACGCATCGGGATGAAGCTCGTAGAACGTTTCGAGCACTTCATCTCCTCTAGCGGACGTAACAGGTTTGAGGCGATCATCGTCGAAATTGAAGTAGCAGATGCGACTTGCCGGAACGCCCAAAGATTCGAGACGCTCAATCTCCTGGAACAGGCGATACGACTTACCGTATCGCCTCATGCCGGACACCACTTTCACCAGGTTCCCTGCACGTGGGACAAGCGGCTCCCCCAAATCAAGATCGCGCGGAACGATAGGGCAATAGAGATCGAGGGAAAATCCTGAAGTATGGGGGCATCCTTTAATGTTTGGCAGAGTAATTCTGCCAGTTATACGCAATGACGCACAGATGGGTCGTTCAGCACCTCGTCAGCCTCCCGCGTCTTCTATCTTCGTTCCTTTCGCTGAGCATCGTTCAATGGCATCGCCGAAATAGCTCCGGTCGTCACGGCGAGAAATCTCTATCGCTCCTCGGAACCCTCTTCCGCACTCACAGCGGCCCACCATTGGACATTGGTCAATCATGAGTTTGGGGAGAACGCCAGCGGGATGCTCAGGACGACGCGGGCGCCCTGGACCGCGCCGTCGCGGGCGAGGTCGTTCGAGAGGCCTATCTCCCCTCCGCACCGCCGGACGACCTCGGAGGCGGCGTACAGGCCGAGGCCGTGATGCGCGCCGGCGCGGGAGGAATCCCCTTGGAAGAACCTCTCGCAGCCTCGCTCGAGGGCTTCGGGGGAGAACCCGCTGCCGTCGTCCGCGACCTCGATCTCCAGGATCCCCCCTTCGGCGCGCAGGCTCACGGAGACGCGTTCCGAGGCGTGCTCGACCGCGTTCGAGACGACGTTCATCGCCGCCCGGGAGATCTCGCAGGCATCGCCCGGGACCTCGAGCCCGCCGAGATCCTCCGCCCCCGAGACCGAGAGCGCGACCCCTTCGGCATGGGCAAGAGCCCGGGCGTCCGCCTCGACGGCCGCCGCGACCTCCCCCGCGTCGGAGCGGCGCCCCTCCGAGGGCGCAGCGTCGCCGTTGGACACGCCGATGAGGAGCCCCACGTACGAGTCGAGGCGCTCCGCCGCCGCCGCGATGTCCGCCGCGGCGCCGGAGATGTCGCCGAGCCCGCCGGAGGCGAGGGACGAGGCCTCCTCGGCGATGTAGTCGGCGTTCGCCCTCATCACGGTCAAGGGCGTCTTGAGGTCGTGCGCGAGGGCGGCCACCTGGTCGCGCTGGCGCCTCTCGGCGTCCCAGCGGGCCTCGAGCGACTCCTTGAGCGAGGAGCGCATCCCGTCCATCGCGGAGAGCACCTCGTTGACCTCGCGCACGCCGCCCGGCTCCACGGAGAAGTCGAGGTCCTGGCGCGAGACGCGCTCGGCGGCGTCGGTGAGGGGCGCCATCTTGCGGGAGATGGACCGGCCCGCGCGGCGCGCCACGAGGGCGACGGCGGCGAGGCTGCCGAGCGCCCCGGCGGCGAGCATGATGTTCTGGGGGTTGGGCAGCGAGTCCCTAAGAGACGGGGACGCGAACTGGGGCATGTAGTCGCTCCCGAGGACGCAGAAGGTCCCGTCGGAGAGCCCGAACGACGCGTAGGTCGCTCCTGCGCTCCCGGTCACCTCGGTCTCTGCCGCAGCCTCCCCGTCGGCGGCCAGCTCGCGGGCGCGCTCCAGCATCGCCCCGTCCATGTCGGCGGCCAGAAGCTCGCCGCCCGCCGCGAACAGCGCGTAGCGGTAGGCGGTCGGGATCGACTGCGGGTCGAGCGGGCCCTTCCCCTGCAGCGCCTTCGCCGTCTCGCCGGCGTGCGCCGCGCCCCAGTTGGCCGGGTACACCGCGCCCGCGTTCATGGAGGCGGAGAGCGCCGTGAAGGAGGCCACCCACACCGCGCAGATCAGGACGAAGGCGTAGGCGAAGTACTTGGCGATGAGCAGAGAGAGCGGGACGCCCTTCGCGCGGCGGGTCAGAGCTGCCATTTGTACCCCATCCCCCAAACCGTCTCGATGGGATCGGCCCCCGCGGCGGATAGCTTCCTGCGCGCCCTGCTCACGTGCATGGAGATGGCGTCGTCGTCGGCCTCGCTCTCCCATCCGAGGACCGATTCGCGGATCTGCGCGCGGGAGAGAACCTGCCCCCGCCTGCGGGCGAGCAGCTCGCAGACCCCGTACTCGGTCGGGGTCAGCGCGACCGGCGACCCTCCGACCGACACCTCCTTCGAGCCGAGGTCGATGCGCACGTCGCCGAAGGAGAGGGCGTGCGTGCGCTCGCGCCCCTCGCGCCTCAGGTGGGCGGCGACCTTCGCGCGCAGCTCCGCCGCCCCGAAGGGCTTGCGGACGTAGTCGTCGGCGCCGAGGCCGTACCCGACCACGGCGTCCTCCTCGGCGACCTTCGCCGTGAGGAAGACGATCGGGCCGTCGAAGGCGGGCCTTATCCGGCGGACGAGCTCGAACCCGTCGACGCCGGGCATCATCACGTCGCAGAGGACGAGGTCGAAGCGCGACAGGTCCGCTCCGAGCGCCTGCGCCGGGTCGTCCGCGCCGACGACCTCGTGCCCGTCCCGCCCGAGCACGCGGGCGAGGGCGTCGAGGATCGCCCTCTCGTCGTCTATCGCCAGAATCCTCGCCACGGGTCCTCCTTCCGTCCAGCGTGCATGATACCAGCCTAGCCGAGCGCCGAAGCCGCAGGCCCCGGCACGTCGCCCTCGCCGACGGGGCCGTAGCGGACGCCGGAGCCGCCCTTGGCGTCGATCTCCAGCCACCCCTCCCCGTCGAAGGTCGCCCCGAAGCAGATCAGCTGCAGCTCGCGGACGTTGCCGTCCGCGTCCGCCGCGTCGACCAGATAAACATGGTTCCAGCCCGCCCCCGTCGCGTCGGCGTAGCTGTCGACGAACGATTCGGGCTGGGGCTCGGGCGCCCACATCGTGGTCTCCGGATAGGGCAGGAGCCGGTCGGCCACCGACCGGGCGGCCGCGCCCCAGCCACCGGAGCAGCCGGCCGCGATCAGGGCCCCCGCCAGCGCGAGGGCGCAGAGCGCCCCGACGGCGGCCCTACGCATCGGACCTGCCCTCCTCGAACCGCGGGAACCATGCGGCGATCGCGACCGCGGAGAGGGCGGCGAGCGCCGCAGCTGCCGGGACGAGCCGCGCCGCGGCGAGCGCGACCGTCCCCGCCGACCCCGTCCCCGCCGCTATCGCCGCCTCGACGCCGAGCGAGCCCAGCCTCGCCGCCCAGCAGAACGGGACGGCCCCGAGCAGCCCGGCGGGCGAGGCCCCCGTGAGCGCCCCGGTCATGAGGCCGTGGGCGAGGCCGCCCACCGAGAAGAACGCCAGCAGCATGCCGGCAGCGCCCGCTCCGATGGCCGCGTTGCGGCCGAACCTCAAGGCCAGGAAGAGCGAGAGCGCGTAGAGCGGGACGCTGCTGAGCGACATCCCCAGAACGGACGCGGCAAGAGAGGCGGCGGGGGCGGCAGGCCTGCCCGCAGCCGCCAGGATGCAGCCGAACAGGGCGACCGCCACCGCGAGGGTCGCCGACGCGACGAGCCAGAGGGAGCAGAGCTTAGCCAGGGCCGCGGTTCGGCGCGACGGCGCGCCGAGAAGGTTCGCGAGCCCGCCCGCGCGCCGCTCCTCGTCGGCGGACAGCCCGCAGGAGACGCCGGCCATGAGCGGCATGAGGGCGCCCAGGAACTGGACGTAGGCGTCGGCGCCGAGCCGGGCGTCCCACGGGGCGGTCGCGAAGTACGCCCCGCACGCGAGGCCGGCGGCGAGGGCGCACGCCGCATGGGCGACGGCGAGCGGAGAGCGCGCGAGGCGCTGCAGCTCGGAGCGCAGCGCGCGCGGGAACGTCATCCTCGTCATCGCTCCTCCGCCCCCTTGAGCCAGGCGGCGCCCGCCGCGGCGAGGGCGACGAACGCCGCCGCGCACACCGCGAGGCCCGCGGCCGTCAGAGGCAGCCCCGCGGCGAGCGCGCCCCCGAGCGCCATGTCCGCCGAGAGCGGCTCGCCGCTCGGAAGCACCGGTATGAACGACGTGGGGATCACCATCGATGCCGACGGCGGGAACAGCTGAGGCAGCGGGACGATCGCCCACGCGAACCCGCCCGCGATCTGGACGGCAAGCGGGACGAAGATGCCCGCGAGCATCCCGAAGCGCGACGCGAGGAAGAGCCCTGCGGGGATCATCCACGCGCTCGTGACCACGTTGACCAGCGCGCACGCGAGCATCGTCGCCGCGCCGGCGAGGGTCGCCCCCTGCGCCGAGAACGCCGAGCTGGCGAAGTAGACGGCGAAGACGACGAGGTTGGCGAGGGCGGAAAGCCCCAGGCAGTAGAGCGCCTTCGCCCACCACGCGCGGGCGAGCGGAGCCCCCTGGCCGAGCAGGGGCCGCAGCTTCAGCCTCGCGTCGGCGTTCGCGACGCACGCCGCGACGAGCGCGAGCATGACGGGGAGGAAGAGCGCATACCAGTAGTTCCACGCCGAGAACACCTGCTCGCCGGTCGACGCGGACGGCCATGCCCCGAGCAGCGGCATCGGCAGCGCCAGGGCGATGGCGAGCCGCATCGGCGCAGCGCGCTTGAACTTGAGCGCCTCGGCCCTGAGCGCCGAGGCGAGCGAGGGCCGCTTGGCGGCCGCGATGCCCGTCATGCCGCCCGCCCCCTTCCGGACGCGGCGCCCCTGCGGCACACGTCCATGAACAGCGCCTCGAGGTCGCAGCCCTCGCGCAGCTCGTCCTCGTAGGCGAGGCGGCCGCGGTAGATGATGCCGATGCGGTCGGCCATCTGCTGCACCTCGGAGAGGATGTGGCTCGAGACGAGGACGGTGATGCCCTCCGCCGCGAACGCCCGGATCAGGTCTCGCAGCTCCTCGATGCCGATGGGGTCGAGCCCGTTGGTCGGCTCGTCGAGCACGAGCAGGCGCGGGCGGGCGAGCAGCGCCAGCGCGATCCCCAGCCGCTGCTTCATGCCCATGGAGAAGCGGCCCGCGCGCTTCTTGCCCGCGTCCGAAAGCCCCACTGTCTCCAGGACCTCGCCGATGCGCTCCTCGGGCAGGCCCAGCATTGTCGTGCGCACGCGCAGGTTCTCCCGCGCCGTGAGGTTGGGGTACAGTGGCGCCTCCTCGATGAGCGACCCTATCCGGTAGAGGTCGTCGCGCCTCCAGGGATGCCCGTCGACGAGGATCTCACCCTCGGTGGGCCTCATCATCCCGCAGACCATCTTGAGCACCGTCGACTTGCCGGCGCCGTTGGGGCCGAGCAGCCCGTACACGCGCCCCTCCTCGACGTGCAGGCACACCCCGTCCACGGCGGTCTGGGCGTCCGCGCCGCGGCCGAACCTCTTGGTGAGCCCGCGCGTCTCCAGCATCAAGCCCATGATTCCTCCTCCCATCGCCCGCTCGGCGGGCAGTCGGTTCCGCTGTCGTTGAGACCATGATGGGAGGGGAATCTAACGAAGCCCTAACGATGGGAAAGATTCTTTTTCGCGCTATGGCGCGGCGGCGTTTCGCGATGGGGGCAGCGAGGGTCCATGAAGCAGCCCAGCCCGACCCCAGCTCCATGCACAGCCTCACGAACTCGTCGGCCCTCATGGCCCGCTCCCCGTTGAGCACCCTCCACAGGCGCTTGCGGTCGACCCCTATGCGACGGGCGAGCTCCGCCACGCTGATGCCGCGCTCCCAGCGCGCCTGCTCCATCCTCGCTGCTATGAGGTCGAGATGGTCCACGAAGCATCTTTGCGTTCCGCCGTAGGCAGTCAAGGGCCGCCGCTCCTCCGAGCAAGGGCTTCAGGCGATGGGATCCTCCGGGATCCTGATCGTGAACACGGTCCGCCCGAGGGAGCTCTCGGCGGCGATGGTCCCGCCGTGCGCTTCCACGATCTCCTTCGCGATTGCGAGGCCAAGCCCTGCGCCGCCCTTCTCCGACGCACGGGCGCCATCCTCGCGGAAGAACTTCTCGAAGATCGCATCCAAGTGCACGGGTGCGATCTCCCTGCCGGTGTCTGCGACCCGCATCGTCACGAAGCCGTCCCCCGTCTCGGCGGAGAGTCGCACCTCCGTCCCCTCGTCGGCGAAGGAGACGGCGTTCTTGAGCACGTTGGACACCGCGCGCGCCATCTTCTCCGGGTCGACGAAGGCGACCGCCTCCTCGGGCGCCGAGACCTCGATGGCCACCCCGCGCGCGCCCGCCTCGGGGCGCAGCTCGTCGGCGACCTGCCCGAGGAACAGGGAGACGCCCACGCGCTCGCGTTCGATGGGGATCGCCTGCAGGTTGTAGCGGGTTATCTCGAAGAACTCCCCGACCAGGCCCTCCAGGCGCTCGGCCTTCTCCAGCGCGATGCCCGCGAGCTTCGCGCGGTCCTCCACGGGGAGGTCGGGCGTCTCCTTCAGGATCGACAGGTATCCGATGACCGACGTGAGCGGCGTGCGGATGTCGTGGGCGAGGTACGCGACGAGCTCGTTCTTGCGCGTCTCGGCGGCCTTCGCGGCGCGCTCGTCGGAAAGCGCGCGGTTCTGGATCTGGACGAGCTCCGAACGGGCGGCGGAGAGCTCGTCGGGAAGCTCGATGGGAGCGAACCTGTCCGCGAACAGGCCCGTCACGGCGGCGGACAGGTCGTCGAGCCGCTTGAGGGCGCGGTTTCCCGCGACGGCGGCGATGGCCAGCACGCCGCAGAAGTAGGCTGCGACCGCCGCTTCGGGGCCCATGTCGAGGAAGGAGTGGTACGCCCGGAGATCGCGGACGGCGAACAGCGCCCCGTCCGACCAGAACCCCAGATCGTGAACGGTTTCGTAGTACTCGACCGTAGGAGTGCCGCCGCCTCCCGAGCCGCCGTCGGCATCCGACCCCGCATGGGAGCTCTCGCTGTACTGCTGAACGTACTCCTGGCGCCCCGTTTGCAGATCGGCGTACTCGTCCTCGGTGATGTACGTCCACGGCGACACCACGTCGGCGAAGACGTAGGCGGCCTTCTGCCACAGCGCCGGAAGCGCCGTCACGGCGAGCACCGCGAACAGGACGGTCCACGCCGCAGCCGCGGCGGCTGCCCGAAGGGCGAGCGATCGGCACGCCTGCTTCGCCTGGGCGGTCCTCATCGCCATCACCTGCCGCCCTTCCCCGTCTCGATGCGGTACCCGACGCCCCATACCGTCGCGACGACTTCCTCCGAGGGATCCGCTTCGGCGAGCTTCTCCCGCAGCCTGCGGACATGGACCATGACGGAGTTGGCGGCGGAATGGTCGAACGGCTCGCCCCACACCGACTCGTAGAGGTCCTTCGCAGGCACCGGGTTCCCCGCCGCTTTCGCGAGCTCGAGCAGCACCCCGAACTCCTTCGGCGTGAGCCTCAATCGAACGCCATGCAGGAACGCCTCATGCGCCGCGGGATCCACGGAAACGCCTCCCGCCTCGATGCGCGAGGATCCTTCCGGGCGGCGGGGGCGCAGCCTCGCCTTCACGCGCGCGGCGAGCACCCTCGGCTTGAAGGGCTTGACGACGTAGTCGTCGGCGCCGAGGGAGAGCCCCACGACCTGGTCCACGTCCTCGTCCTTCGCGGTGAGGAACACGATCGGCATGTCGGTCACCGCCCTGGCGCGGCGGCACACCTCGAAGCCGTCGAGGTCGGGCATCATCACGTCGAGGATCGCCAGGTCGTAGGCGCCGGACTCGATCTCGCGCAGGGCGGCCGCACCCCCGCAGACCGCCTTCGCGGGCATCCCCTCGGCCTCCATCACGCGGACGACCAGGTCGGCGATCGCCGCCTCGTCGTCCGCGACCAGGATCCTCGCCTTTTCCGCAGGCACGGCCGCTCCTTCCCCTCCTTGCTTTTCCTTCAGACAACAGGGTAGCGGAGCAGCAAGGTTCGGGCTTGGGTCGGGAGCCGATGTTAAGGAAAACGAAAGGAAACGTAAGGAAAGTTAAGGGCGCGTGCTGGGAAACGAAAGGCCGCGTTTCGGTAAGGTCCCGACCGAAGAGGAAATCGCAAGGTCAGGAGCTTCTTATGGACAGCCGCTACGCGAGGGGTTCGGGAAGGTACCGCACGAGGGGCGCGAGAAGCGCTCCCGTCTTCGCGCGTCGTCGCAGGAGGGTTCCGGCGAGAGCGGCTGCCCTGGCGCTGGCGCTGCTCGCTCTCGTCTTCGCGGCGTCCAGGCTCGCCGCCTCGATGCCGGGCTGCAGCGCCGCCACCGACGCCGTCCCGCTGCAGAGCACGCCCGTCGCCGAATGGAAGAAGGGTTCGGTGCCCTACCTGTACCAGACGGACCCCGCGTGGGCTGCCGAGCCCTATGCCGGCGGCACCGTCGAGGAGAACGGCTGCGGGCCGACCTGCCTCGCCATGGTCTACGTCGACCTCACCGGCAGGAAGAACCTCGACCCCGCAGGCATGGCGGCGTTCAGCGAAGAGGACGGTCATGCCGACTCCGGCATGACGAGCTGGACGCTCATGACCGACGGCGCCGCGAAGCTGGGGCTCGCCTCGGAGGAGCTTCCCGCCGACGAGTCCTCGGTCCTCTCGGCGCTCTCCCAAGGAAGGCCGGTCATCTGCTCGGTGGGCCCCGGCGACTTCACCACGACGGGCCACTTCATCGTGCTCGCCGGGCTGGACGGGTCCGGCGGGGTTTCCGTCCATGACCCCAACAGCGAGGAGAGGTCCCATCGGGCTTGGGATGTCGGGAGGATCCTCTCCCAATGCCGCAACCTCTGGGCGTTTTCAGCGGCGTGACGGATCGAGTTGGACTCCGCGCCTGCAGTTGCCGCCCACGGTCAGCGAGGGCGCGCGGGCACCGAAAAGACGGCGAGCCCGACTCCCAGCTCCGCGCACAGCCGCACGAACTCGTCGGCCCTCATAGCGCGCTCCCCGTTGAGCACCCTCCGCAGGCGCTTGCGGTCGACGCCGATGCGGCGGGCGAGCTCCGCCACGCTGATGCCGCGCTCCCAGCGCGCCTGCTCCATCCTCGCTGCTATGAGGTCGATGTGGTCCATGCTCGATCTGCGCCGAGGCGTCCCTAGCGCGTCCCGTCGCCCAACCTGATCTCGAAGCGGCAGGCGCGTCCTCCGGAGAGGACGGTCTCCTCGAGCCCGACCTCGAAGGCCGATCCCGGGAAGAGCTTGCCGAGGACGAACAGGGCGCTTCGCCTCGAGCATTCGCAGAGGGCGGGGTCGTCCGCGAGCCCTCCCGCCACGAGGGGGCACGTGCAGCTCGCGTACTCCATCGCCCACGCCCTCCCGGGGACGAGGGCCTCCGTGCTGACTCCCGGCTCGCCGCCGAGCAGAGAGAAGAATGCGCCGATGTCCCCTCCGGCATCGCGGAGGATCTCCCCGAACCGGGCGAGCAGGCCCCTGCCGACGATGCACCTCGACGCGCACGACCCGAAGAGCGCCGCGCGGGCGGGCCCGTCGAGCGCCGCCGCCGCGTCGAGGACCCCGCGGACCCAATGGGCGGAGTCCGGTACGGGGTCGGGGGATCCGCCCTCCGCGCCCTCGTGGGCGACGCACTCCACGCGCATGCGCGAGAAAGCCGCCTCGACCCGCCCAAGGCGCGCCGGGTCGACCCCGATGCGGTCGATCTCCCCGATGTCGGCGGCGTCCTTCGGCCTGCCGCTCGCCCCCTTCGCCGCCCGGCACGCCTCTAAGGTCGAGAACCCGACGGCGCCGACCGAGGGCAGGCGGCGCGTCTCGACGAAGTCCTTCTCGGCGATGCCGGGGATCCTCGCCTCGAAGAGGGCGTCGAAGCCCTCGAAGCGCCGCAGCGCAGCGTTGCGCTGGATCAGGGCGCCGCCGTCGAAAGAGAACGGGCAGAAGCTGACGAGGACCCCGCCGACGATCGCGTGGACCCCGAAGTCGGCGCGCGACGCGTTGCAAGCGAGGTCGAGGGAGTCGAGGGCGCGGTCGTAGAGCCCCTCGCCCGCGAGCCACTCCCTCACAGCGGGCATGTCCCGCAGGCGCACGGAGAAGTCGACGTCGCCGTGGAGCCTGCCCGAGTCCCTGCCGGAGGCGAGCCAAGGGGCGAGCCCCCCTTCGAGGAAAACGGCGCCCCGGAGGGCGTCTGCGCCCATGACGCGCAGCGCGGCGGCCCTCGCCGAGGCGAACGTGGCGCCTTTCGCGGCGCTTTCCGGTTGATTCGATACGATGGTGTTGAGGGCGCGGCCTTCGCGCCCGGTTTCGCAACGGTGCATGATGGATCCCCTTATCCGGTTCAGGGCACACTCGCCGACGGGCTATCGCCCGATGGAGCGCGTCCGAGTCTGACGGCGGTCGTTCGGATTTAGAGGATCGTTGTCACCGGCACCTCCCTGGTAGGGGTCATCCTGTGTCCATAGTACCAGATAGCGGCCGGCACCGGGGCGGCCCGCGCCGCTCCTCCGTCCGTCAGGGCCTCTTCCGCATCAGGCAAAGCCCTGCGACGGCGGCGACGAGCACGGCCGGCGCCGCCCTGACGAAAACCCACTCGAACGCGTGGAAGAACGCTCCCGCGACCGCCGTCTCGGGGTCGTCGAGGTCCCAGGCGAGGTACGGGCTTCC
>CHCFC05602__coassemble_137_pt1 | contig 51086 bp, 32 predicted proteins | sample CHCFC05602__metabat2_low_PE_036 | metagenome-assembled genome bin CHCFC05602 | reverse complement strand
TGTCGTTGGTGATAAGTAAGCTTTAGATAACTTATCTTGCAGTGTTTATATCCAACCAGCATGCTTGCGTCAAGACAAAAGTTATATATAGTTAACTAGTGGCAACAACGAGCTGGAGAAAAGAAGCGAAGCTGCAGCACAGTACGCTCAGACATGACGGAGGAAGGTGCAGATGGGCCGAGAATACAGTGCGTGGCATACAGGGATGCAGCCTTCCGGGCGCAGTGCGCACGAGCAGACGGCAGCGTTCGGCCTTGACCTCTATCACGATGTCATCCAGAGCATCGTCTCCGCGCTTGAAGCGCGCGATCCTCATACTGCGGAGCATTCGCTGCGCGTTGGGGACATGGCCGAGCGCACGTGTGCGCTTCTCGGGATTCCTCTCCACGAGGCCATGGCCGTCCACATGGCGGCGCACGTACATGACATAGGGAAAATTGGCATACGCGATGCGGTCCTGCTGAAGCGTGCGCGGCTGACGGAAGAGGAGCACGCGCTTTTGCGCGAACATCCCCGCATCGGCTACGAAATCCTTTCCGGCTGTCCGACCCTTTCTGACGTTGCGCTCATGGTGCTCCATCATCATGAGCGTTGGGACGGTCGGGGCTACCCGTGCGGGCTTGCTGGAGAGGAGATTCCTTTCGGCGCGCGGGTAATCGCAGTGTGCGACTCCATTGATGCAATGCTCGGGAAACGGCTGTACCGCAAGTCGCTCACCATGGAGGCATGCCGGGAAGAGATCAGGTCGAACGCTGGCATCATGTACGATCCCGGCATTGCGGAGTTCGTGTGCGCGCAGTGGGACAAGATCGTGGGTCCTGTTCGCTTTCCTCGCTACGATGACGAACTCCATGTCGTTTGCCGACGTCTGCACTGCAGCGTGCCGTGCTTGGCGGGGAAGGGTATCGCCCATCCCGCGTAGCAGCCTTCCCCGTGATTGCGTTTCTGCTATCCGCGCGGATGGGCGCGGCGGTGGACGTCGGCCAAGCGGTCGATAGAGACGTGCGTGTAGATTTGGGTGGTGGACAAGCTTGCATGCCCAAGGAGCTCCTGGACGGTACGCAGGTCAGCACCGCCCTCCAGCATGTCGCTTGCGAACGTGTGGCGCATATCGTGCGGCGTGTACTGTGGGTCGACTCCGGCTGCCGCGAGCGTTGCCTTGAACATACGGCGCATGACGTCAGGATTGTAGCGTTTTCCGTGCGCAGAGACGAAGAAGTACGGGCAGTCCTTTTCGGCCGTAAGCTTTGGACGTGCAAAGTCGTGATAGGCGCGCATGCTCTCGAGCGCGAAGGGGTGCAGGGGGACGATGCGCTCTTTTCCTCCCTTGCCGAAGAGGCGTGCCTGCCCTTGGGCGAAGTCGACGTCCTTTTCAAGCAATCCGGCGGACTCCGAAATACGTGCGCCGCAGGCGTACCAGAATTCGAGCAATGCCTGATCGCGGTATTCTTCCGGCGTCCGGTCGCAAGGTTTTCCTGCATGCGCACGGCTGCCGTGCACGCGCAGGATGGCTGCCATGTCGTGCGCTGAAATGCGGTACGGCAGCCGTTTGGCAAGTTTGGGTCCTTGCAGGACGGAGGCGGGGTCGACGTCTGCACGTCCCGTCTGCTCCAGCCAGCGATACCATGCTTTCAGCGAGCTGAGGCGGCGGTTCACGGTCGTGCGCGCATAGCGGGCGCGACCAAGCTCCGCTAGATATCCGCGCAGAGCACGGTGGGATGCGCAGAGCAAGTCGACGTTTGCGCGCTTTGCCCAGCGTGCGCAGTCGAGCAGGTCTCCACGGTAGGCTCGAACGGTGTGCGCAGAGAAATTACGCTCCGTGCGCAGGGAAGCGCAGAATTCCTCGATGAGCGTCAGCACGGTGCCGTCTACAGCGGGCTCTGCAGGATGCTCGGCCGTAGATGACGCGGAGGCGTTGCTGTATGGGCCATCGGGCCGGGCTGCGGCGCGCTTTGCCGGGCTGCGGCGCGCTTTGCCTGAAGGGGACGGCTGTGTTTCTGCACGCTTATCCACGGCGCATGGTGCCTTCGGAAGCGATGAAAGCGACGTTTCGTCCTAAGCCGTCGACCTTTGCGCAGACCGCAGGGGAGACCGTCGCGGGCGCATCCTGCCCTGCAGCGTTGTCTGCGTGCGAATGCGCGCTCTCTTCCCCTGTGCTTTCTGCGAGCAGCCCGAGGCTTTGCAGGTGGGCGACGTGCGCTTCGAGCGCTTTCGTACCGCGCGCCGCGTAGGCAGCGTAGCGGTCCTTTTTATTGCGGACGCGCGCCTCCAGCGGCGGGATGATGCCGAAGTTCACATGCATGGGCTGGTAGTCGACGGTTGCAGGGTCGGTTGCCCATGCCAGGAGCGCGCCGAAGGCGGTTTCTGCGGGCGGAATCGGGGCAGGGGCGTCGGCAAGCTCTGCGCAGGTGCACAGTGCAGCATGCAGGCCCGACCGCATCGCTTCGCAGTAGCCTTCCGTCCCAGCAAGCTGTCCCGCGATGCGCACGGGGATGCGCGCAATAGGGCGTTTCAAGCGCAAGGTGGCGTCCAGAAGGCGCGGGGCATCGACGAACGTGTTGCGGTGCATGACCCCATAGCGCGCGAACTCGGCGTGCTCTAGCCCGGGAATCAGGCGGAAAACGCGCTGCTGCTCCCCGAACGTCAGGTTCGTCTGAAAGCCGACGAGGTTGTACGCCATGCCATGCGCGTCCTCGGCGCGCAGCTGCAAGGCGGCCCAAGGGCGTCGGCCGGTGCGCGGATCGGTGAGGCCGACTGGCTTGAGCGCTCCGAACCGTGGCGCATCCGCTCCCTTGCGGGCTATCTCCTCGATAGGCTGGCATGCCTGGAACAGTTCGCGCGTTTCGAAATCCTTTGCGATAACGCGGCGGGCTGCCACGAGCTCGGCGATGAACCGTTCGTACTCATCTTTCGTGAAAGGCGCGTTCAGGTAGTCGCCCGCACCTTCGTCCTCATAGCGGCTCTGACGGAACAGGACGTCTCCGTTCAGCGAGTCTGCCATCACGATGGGGGCGGCGGCGTCGTAGAAGGCAAGCGATTCGGCGCCGGTCGCCTGCTGCAGCGAGGCGGCAAGGGCATCCGAGGTAAGCGGGCCGCTTGCAACGATAAGCGCGTCGGGAGCGGGGGAAAGGGCGCTTGCTGCGGACGATTCCTCTGGCCCACTGCCTTCGTCGCGGACGAGCAGGGCGCCGTCGTCGCGGACGCCCACGACCTCTGCGCGGACGACCTGAATGTTGCTAAAGCTTGCGACGGATTCCTCGATAGCGCACGAGAAGCGCTCACGGTCGACCGCGAGCGCCCCGCCTGCTGGCACAGCGCACGAAAGCGCGGCGTTGAGCAGGAACGATCCGAGCGCTGCAAGCTCGCCTTTCAGCATTCCTGCGGCGCTGTCGGGCTTCTGGCTTTTGAGCGAGTTCGAGCAGACAAGCTCGGCGAGCGAACTGCCTGCATGGACCGGCGTCGGCGTATTCGGGCGCATTTCGACCAGGCGCACGCTGATGCCGCGTGCTGCCAGCTGAAGTGCCGCCTCGCATCCTGCCAATCCGCCGCCTACGACGTCGACGCGCTTTCCTGCCAGCGTCTCCATGCCGTTCCTTTCTCGCTCAAGATTCGAGCTGCCATTGTAGCCCATTGCAGGGAATCGTGCGGTCGAGGCCGTACGCAGCGCGAGCCGACTGCGGTTTCCTTGCCGTTCGCTTCGGCCTTTCAAGCGCACGGATCGGCCGTTTTGCCGAGGGCGGGTCGGCTTGATGCGTCGAGACTGCGCAGTAAGAGGTGCATGCGCGGGGCACGTGTGGAAAACGTGCAAGGTCTGTTGGAATCTGCGCAGAAATTCGATGCGACGGGCGGTAAGGCCGCTTTCCTACGATGCCGCCAGGTCGGCACGGCGCTGCTTGCGCGTAGCGCTGGCGATGCAAGAGTGCACCCGCCTTTGTCGCGAAGTGCCCAACGAGAGTAAGGAGGCAGCATGACGGCAGTTTTGAAACGCGCGCCCGGCACGTGCACCGTGCGCACGAAGGAGCGCGTGTCTCGCACTTCAAGCAGGGAGGAGGTAAGGACGTTCGACGAGCAGGATTTCGAGGACGCGTACGGCATCTGGGAAGATGCCATTTCCGAAGGCGTCGATCTCTACGATGTCGAGTTGAGCGATCTTGACGAAGACGACCTCCTCGCCGTTTCCGGAGAGGCTTTCTGCCTGGACGACGAATGCCCGCAAGACAAGGGCCCAAGGCCGTCCAGCGCGGGCCGAACCGAGCCATCGTGCGAAGGCGATGATTACGGGGACGGCGAGGGAGCATCCGAAGCGTCCGAGAGCGCGGATGATTGCGTTGCGGCGGAGCAGGAGGACGAAGGCGGACAGGCGTCTCCCGCAGCGCGCAAAGCCTCGTCGGGCTGCGCGCAGAAAGTGCTCGGTATGCGAGGGGAGGATGCCGCAGCGTTGTTCCTTGAGCGGCGCGGCTACGAGGTGATCGAACGAAACTGGCGCTGTCCGGCAGGGGAAGCAGACATTGTTGCGCGCGATGAAGACGGAACGGTCGTGTTCGTCGAGGTGAAGGCGCGCAGCGGTGTGCGGTTCGGTTTTCCCGAAGAGGCAGTCACCTCTGTGCGCCGTCGTCGGTACGAACGTATTGCCGGGTACTACCTGAGCGACCATGTGTTCGAAGACGCGCGCGTGCGGTTCGACATCGTCGCGATTCTCGTTCTCGAGCCGAGCAACCGTCTGTACATACGTCATCACATCAACGCGTTCGGCTCCGATTTCTGCTAGGAGGACGCCGTGCGCATGCAGTGCAGCGTGATGAGCGCTGCGATCGTCGGAGTGAAGGCGGTTCCGGTCGAAGTGGAGGTCGTAGTCTCGTCCGGGATGCCCGGCATGTCCATCGTCGGGATGCCGGACACGGCAGTGCAGGAGGCGCGCGAACGCGTGCGCGCTGCCGTGCGAAGCTGCGGCTTTTCTATGCCTGCAGAAAAGATCGTGGTGAACCTTGCTCCCAGTTCGCTGAGGAAGACCGGATCCGGCTTCGATCTGCCTATCGCGGCGGGCATTCTTGCCGCGACCGGACAGATTTCCCCGTCGTCGGTGCGCGGGCGTGTGCTGGCAGGCGAACTGTCGCTCGAAGGTCGCGTGCGGCCGGTTACTGGACTGCTTGCCTACGAGGTCTGCGCGCGCGAGGCAGGCTTGTCGGTCGTCTGCTCGTCGGAATGCCACGATGCGGTGCCGCTTGACGGGCTCGAGGTCCATACCGTGCGCACGTTGCGCGATTTGAAATCCGGCATGTTTGGGGACGTGGGGACGCACCTGCCGAGCACAAAGGAGCGCTCGCCCGATTTTGCGGACGTGGCGGGGCATGAGTACGAAAAGCGCGCATTCCAGGTTGCGGCGGTGGGCGGTCTAGGCCTGCTCATGATGGGACCGCCTGGATCGGGCAAGACGATGCTTGCTTCGCGCATGCCCTCTATCCTGCCGCCTTTGGACGAAGACGAGCGCTTGGAGACCGCGCTGGTGTACTCGGTCGCAGGCGAAAGTCCCCAGCATGCGCTCGCGGGCGTGCGTCCTTTCCGCGCCCCTCATCACGGCACGACGCTGGCAGGCCTTGTCGGCGGCGGCAATCCGCCGCGGCCGGGGGAGGTTTCGCTCGCTCATAACGGCGTGTTGTTCCTTGACGAGCTGGCCGAGTTCAAGGGATCGGTGCTCCAGGGCATTCGTCAGCCTCTCGAGTCAGGGGAGGTGAGCTTGGTGAGAGCGGCGTACCGGCTGAGATTCCCGGCACGTTTCATGCTCCTTGCGGCGAGCAATCCATGCCCTTGCGGCTATTTCGGGGATCCCGAGGTGCCATGCCGCTGTCCTGCCGCGCGCGTAGAGTCCTACCAAGGGCGTATAGGCGGGCCCCTCATGGACCGCATCGACATCCATCTTGACGTGTCGAGGCCTCGGCCGAACGAGCTGCTGCGCGCCGCTGCGGGCGCAAGCTCCGATACGTTGCGCGAAGGCGTGCTTGCCGGTCGGTCGTTCGCGTCCTGGAGGCGCGCGCGGGAGCATTCCGAGGGGCCGCTTCTCGAGCGTTTGCTCGCGTCGTGCCGCATGACGAATCAGGCGCGCGACCTCCTGGAGGACATGGCGCGCACGGCGAACATGAGCGCGCGCGGCATCGTCCGCACGCTTCGGATAGCACGGGCGATTGCCGATTTGGAGGAAAGAGAATGCACGGGAGAGGACGCGGTCGCCGAAGCGCTGGGCTATCGGGTGCGCGATGGCGTTGGAGGCGCTGGAAACGGCGCCTGAGCTGTCGTGCGGCTGGAGGCGCATCCGCTTGCGCCAAGGAAGGGCTTCATAGGGCAGCGCCTTTCCGCCTGCTTTATTCGGACAGGCGGCGACAAGAGAAAGGAGAACACGTGGAAGGAGAGCATGCGAACGGGAGCGGCTGCTCTACTGTCGCCTTGGTGCGTGAAAAGCCCGTGCGCGCTTCACGCCAGACGCTGGAAGAGGCGCGCGCTTCCCATCGGGAGCAGGGGTTTGCGCGCTATGGCGGACCGAAGCTTGCGGGAGAGCGCACCGTGCTCGAATATGGCGAAGAAGGCTACCCCGATGCGCTCATGAGCGTGAAAAACCCTCCAAAGCGCCTGTTCGTCGTAGGCGACCCTGGCGCTTTGCAAGACGGGCTTGCCGTTGTCGGGGCGCGCAAGGCCACACCGTACGGGCTTTCCTGCGCACGCCGGTTCGCGCGCATGGCGGCGGAAGCGGGCGTCTGCGTCATTTCCGGCGGCGCGCGCGGGTGCGACGCCCAAGCGCACCAGGGGGCGCTCGAAGGCGGCGGACGCACGGTCGTCGTGCTCGGGTCGGGCTGCGACGAGCTGTATCCCGCTGAGCATTACGCGCTCTTCCAAAAGGTGATAGACCAAGGAGGCGCGGTCGTTTCGGAGCAGGAGTGGGGGTTTCCTCCTTTGCCCTATGCGTTCCGTACGCGGAATAGGATTATTGCAGGCTTAAGCCGCGGCACCCTGGTGGTCGAAGCGGGGCTTCCGTCCGGGACTTTCAGCACGGCAGATGCCGCGCTTGCGGCCGGGCGCGATGTGCTTGCCGTGCCCGGCGCTATCACGGCCAAAACGTCACGCGGCTGCAATCGCCTGATCGCACAAGGCGCCGTTCCCATTATCGACGACGAGTCGTTCCACGATGCGCTGTTCGCTGCGTTCGGGTGTTTGCGCCAAGAGACGACTGCCGCAGGTGCGCGCGACTCGGAAGAAAAGCCAGAAGAGGGCGTTGCGTTCGGAGACAGCGAGCGTACGGTGCTCGAAGCGCTTGCCGCGGCGCCAGCCACGGCGGAACAGCTTACGAGGCTTTCGTACGCGGGGATGCTGCCGATCGCGGCGGCAAGCATCCCGACCGCGCTCGCGAACCTCCAGCGCAAAGGGGCGATCCAACGTTGGCGGGACGGCAGCTACGGCATGGCGCGATAGCCAAGGGGTGCCGAAAGGCGGCTAAAACAGCGTCTCTTGCGTCCAGGCAGTGCAGAAGGAAACGCGGTGCAGCGGACAAAGCCCGTGCTCTTTGATGGCGGCGATGTGCTCTGCAGAGGCATAGCCTTTGTTGTGCTCGAAGCCGTAAGCGGGGTACTTGAGCGCCCCCTGGTCCATGAGCGCATCGCGCTCGACCTTCGCGACGATAGAGGCGGCGGAAATTGAGGCGCAGACGGCGTCGCCTTTGACGACGTTCACTTCCCGCGGGTCGACATGAAGCGGGTTGCCGTCGAGGAGGACGGTCGAGATGTGGACGCCCTGCGCTTCCACTGCTTTGATGACGCGCGCGAAGGCGGCGCGCAAGCACGCGGTCATGCCATGCGCGTCAACGTCGGAAGGCTCGGTGTGGTCGACCGCCCACGCAAGCGCGACATGCTTGATGGCGTCTGCGAGCTCTTGGCGTTTTTCAGGGGAAAGCTGCTTGGAATCGTTAAGGCCGGGAATGCGAGGGGACGGGGGAAGCACGACGGCGCCGACCGTCAACGGTCCGGCGACCGGCCCGCGTCCGACCTCGTCAAGCCCGACGATGTGCTCGAGCGGCCCCCATGCTTGCTCGGTGGTATAGAGCGCCGCAAGCCGCCGTGCTTCGGCCGCTTCCGCGTCCAAGCGCCTGCGCGCCGTTCTGACGGCCTGCTGCACTCCCTTGCGCGGGTCTGCGGCCAGTGCACGCTCGAGCGCGCAGAACTCTGCTTCGTCGGCGCAGGCAAGGCGCGCTTTGATGTCGGCGACGGTAGTAGGGACGTTGGGAGCGGCCATGCGTCTTTCCTTTGCTGCTACAGCGATTGGGTCAGCGATTCCAGGACCGGATAGAACGCGTCGTCGCGCACAGTGCGCAATCCGGCGGCAAGCAGGTTTCCGGCAAGCGAGAGGTTTCCGTTGTCGGCGGCGATGCGCGCGGTCTCGATCAGACGCCGTGCGTTGCGCTCGGTGCACGAAAGCGGGAATCCTGCCGCTTCCACCATGTCGGCGCTTTCCATGACGCTTGCCAGGCGCAAGCGCGGATTCTCGCGCAAGAGCTCGTCAAGCTCGCGCGTGGCTATGTCGCGCATCGTCTGATCGTGCTTGATGGCCTGGAGGTAGCATGCGGCGCCCGTCGCGGCATCGCCTGTTTTCCAGAGGGCGAAAGCAAGCCAGTACATGCCAAGCCCCACATCCGAGGGATTCCAAGTCCACTGCAGCATGGTGCGTATCGTCTCGATTTCCGACGGGTAGTCTCCTGCCAGGAAATAGGCGCGCGCAAGCGTCAGGTATCCGGCGGCAGCGCTGGGGGCAAGCTCGGTGCATTTGCGCGCATGCTCGAGCGCCACTTCGTGCTCTTCGAAAGACCCATGCAGCAGGTTTGCAATGCCGTGATGGGCTGCGAACAGCTCGTCGGGCAAGGGTCGCACCGGGCGCGGGTCGTCGTCTTCCCAGGCGAACAGTGCGCGGGAAGCGTAGCTGTCGAAGTAACGCCACCGTTCGCGGTCGGTGTCCGCGAAGGAGCCGTCCGCTTCGGCGAGCAGTACGATTTCTTCCAGCGTTTGCCGTGCGCTTGCGGGGTCTTCCTCTGCCTGCGCCGTCGCCCGTGCGCGGAGCGCGCGCAGGCCCCAGGCGTCGGCGAACAGGTCTTCCAGCGCACGTCGCGGGTCTTCACCCAGCGCACCTTCGCTGATGGCAAGCTCGGCTTTCGTGCAGCTGGCGCGAACGGTCAAATCCTCGGTCCGGTCGTGCATGTCTTTCAGCAGAGACAGGGCGCCATCCCGCCCGCGGGATTCGTAGGCGTCGGCTACCTCCGCTGCGAGCTTCGCCCGGTCGGCGCCTTCGTTGATGGCCAGGTCCTCGATTCGCACGATGCCGTGAAGCGCGCCACGGTGCACGTTGACGGGCCGCTCGTCGGTTTCGGGGGAGACGTAGCGCTGCGGGGGGCACAGCTCTTCGCACTCAAGTTCGCGTGCCGAAGGTATTTCGTCCAGGCGGCCAAGGACGCCTGCGCTTGAGGCAAGCCCGCAGCGTTCGCAGAATACGGCAGGGTCGACGGGTCCGAAGCCAGCATAGGACGCATCTCGCTCTTCGGTTCCTTCAAGGGCAGCGAAGCACGCCTTGCGCGAAACGACGCCCGACAGCACGCGCTCGCGCGCGGGGATGTCGCGCACGACGTCGATCGAGACCGTTTCCAGGGAGCTTTCCGCGTCGAAGGCGGCGGCAAGAACCAGCCGTGCGATATTCGCTGCGTAAGCCGCCTCGTTGGCATAGCGCGCTTCGTCGGGCTGCTCTATCCACACGCAGCCTTCGGCAGACCACTGCACCTGCGGCAGGTGGGCGTCGATCGGGCAGGTGACCTCGATGCCCATAGTGGCGGCGTCCAGGTTCACGCGCATGCGGTAGGACAGGCGGTAGGGCAGCTTGAACTGCTCGCAGGTCTGCGCGAAGCGAAGGCGTGCGTCCCATTCGCTCGATTCGGGGAGGCGCGGTGTCGTTTCGGCGCAGAAGAACGGGGCCTGCATGCCGATGCCGTCGACGATCTCGCGGTCGGTGCGCTCGCATTCCTGCTCGGTGGCGGAGGCTATCGTGCCGCGCTTGCTGAGCTCTTCGGTCAGAAGCCAGAACCGGTTGAGGACCGACTCAAGGCACAAAAGCTTGCTGCGCCCTTCGGGGGTGACGGCGTCCTGGTCGAACCCAAGGTAGAACGCGTTCGCGTACGCGCGCGTGCGCGCTAAGCGCACGTCGACGGCTCCAGGGAGCAGGGGGTCTTGCTCGCGTCCCGGAACGCGCCGCGGCAGCTCATGCGGATCAAGCTGGTCAAGGTCGTAGGACTGCAAAAGCCGGACCAGATAGGCGACCGTTCCCGCGGGCGCTTGCAGCGGGCTTTCCTCCACCGTCCGCTCGGTCTCGACAATGCGCGCAATCGCGGAAAAGACGTCTTCGGACGCCAGCGCTTCGAAGACCTCCGTCGGGCCGAAGGGCACAAGCGGGATGCCGAGCTCTTCGGGGAAAACGCAGGCAGCCAAGTACAGCCGGGCGAACAGCTCATCGTAGGTCAGCGAGGTCGTTTTTTCTCCCATGCGCACGAGCATGCTTTCAAGCGCGTAGCGACGTCCGGTCTGGCGGAATTCGCCAATGCGGTGCTCGGCGCCGTCGTCGGTCCGAACGGTCACGCAGCCGGTGCGATCGTCGCGGTCTTCGTAGACGGAAAGCGCGAGTGCGGGGGCGTAGGCGGGCGGCATGCGGAGTTCCTCGCTTGCGCGGAATGCCCGCCCGAACTTGTCGACGTATCCCAGCACGCGAACCTGCGAGCCCTCAAGGAACTCGACAATATAGCAGGCGCCTTCGGCGGGCATCTGGATGCCGCCCGACACGAAGCCGAACTGGCGGCCTTCAGGCGTGCCCGGCAGCGGGTCAAGGTGTGTGCGCTTGGCAAACGGCGAAAGGCGGAACGACGCGCCGCCTTCCTTCCGGCCGCTTTCTGCGCTCGGGAAGGAGAAGGCGTGCTGTGGCGTTTTCGGCAATGTTTCTGTTTCGGTCGTAAAGCTCATGTGCATCCTCTTACGTGTGCTCTCATCTCTCAACGAGCATTCTCCCACAAATACGGCAAAGCGGCCGGAAACAAAGCGGTCGGAAAGGGGGCAGGTATGCAAAGCCATGCTTTGAGCGCACCGTTCCGTTTGCGCAAGAGAAAGCCTATCGGGGTTTTCGGTCTTTCTTTCCGTCCGCGCCTTTTTTCCAGGCTGGGTATGCTAGCCTGCCTGCTCAAGACAACGTGGGCAACGTGAAGAGAGAGGGGCAGGCGTGGAGGATGCACCGCGGGAAGCGCGCCGTCGCGAGCGCGAGAAAAGGGTCATATCCCAGATGGTATGCATTTTCTGCGCAGGCAACCATGGTGCTTCCGCACGCACGGAGACGGCGTTTTGCGGCGAGCGGCTGTGTCCTGCCTGCAAGGAGCTTGACGAGTACGCCGTGGAGCGGACTCAACGATGCCGCAAGATGGGCGCGAAAACAAGCTGCGAGGAGTGCGGAAACCACTGTTATGCGCCGCAGATGCGCGAGTGTATACGCGCCGTCATGCGCTATGCAGGCCCTCGCATGATCACGCGGCACCCTGTTGCAGCGGTGCGGCATCTTTTGGGGAAATAGCCCCGAGGGCGGAGCCAGGCCAGAGGGGTTTATCGCACGTGCCGAACGGCCCGCCATTTTCGCGGGATGCGCCAGAAACAGCCGACCGCTCGTTTCCGCGGTGATGCCAGCCTGCCGCCTTTGTGGGCTCGCTCTTGCGAAGGCGAACAAAACGCGCAGATTCGATGGCGAAGGGCGCACGTTTGTTCGAGAGGTTTCTCTTCGGCTATGATGAGATGTTGCAAGAAACTTCGGCGAAGGAAGAGCACGCAGTTATGGCACAGAACGCTATCGTCATCAAAGGCGCCCGCGAGCACAACCTGAAAAACATCGACGTGACCATCCCGCGCGACAAGCTGGTCGTCATTACCGGCCTGTCCGGATCGGGCAAGTCGAGCCTTGCCTTCGACACGATGTACGCGGAAGGGCAGCGCCGCTATGTGGAGAGCCTCTCCAGCTACGCGCGCCAATTTTTGGGCCAGATGAACAAGCCTGACCTGGACAGTATCGACGGTCTTTCGCCGGCCGTGTCCATCGACCAGAAGACCACGAGCAAAAACCCGCGCTCGACCGTGGGCACCACCACGGAAATCTACGACTACCTGCGCCTGCTCTTTGCCCGCGTGGGCACGCCGCATTGTCCTGAGTGCGGACGCGAGATCAAAAAACAGACGACCGACCAGGTCACGGATGAGATCCTGGCTTTGGGCGAAGGCGTTCGTGCGCTCATCATGGCTCCGGTCGTGGTCGGGCGCAAGGGCGAGTTCACGAAGCTGTTCCAGGATTTGCAGAAGGAGGGCTTCTCGCGCGTGCGCGTCGACGGTGAGGTGCTGCGCCTCGAAGGCGAACCGCTCGTGCTCAACAAGAAGATCAAGCACTTCATCGACGTGGTCGTCGACCGCGTCGTCCTGAAAAAGGACGCGACGGCGCGCATTGCGGAGGCGGTGGAGACGGCGACGAAGCTGGCCGACGGCCGCGTGCTCGTGCAGACGGTCGACCGTTCGGCGCGAGGGGAAGGCAGCGCAGAGGCGCCTTCTTCCGACGACGCTTCGAAGAAAACGAGCTCGGGCGCTACGGGCGGCCTGGCGGACAACGAGCACCTCTACTCGCTTGCGCTGGCCTGCCCTGAGCACGGGCATTCTATGGACGAGCTGCAACCGCGCGACTTTTCCTTCAATGCACCGTACGGAGCATGTCCTGACTGCCTGGGCATCGGCAGCAGGGAAGAGGTCGATCCCGCCCTCGTGGTGCCGGACCCTTCGCTTTCGCTCAATGAAGGCGCTATCGCGCCGTTTACGACCGGGAATTACTACCCGCAGGTCATTCGCGCGGTCGCGCACCACCTGGGCGTGGATGCCGACACTCCCTGGGAGGACATGCCGAAGAAGGCGCGCGACGGCATCATGTTCGGCGTGCGCAAAGAGAAAGTGCGCGTGGACTACGTCACTGTCGACGGCAGGGAGACCTACTGGTACGTGGAGTGGGACGGCGTGGTCGACGCGGTCATGCACCGCTACAAAGAGGCCACGTCCGACATGCAGCGGGAGAAGTACGAGCAGTACTTCTCCATCGTTCCGTGCCAAACGTGCGGCGGCAAGCGCCTCAAGCCCGAAATCCTCGCGGTCACGGTCGGCGGTAAGAGCATCCATGACGTCTGCGAGCTTTCGGCGCGCGATTCCCTCGAATTCTTCGAGTCGCTGTCGTTCCAAGGCGCGCAGGACCAGATTGCCGGCCCTATCGTGAAGGAGATTCGCGCTCGCTTGCGCTTCCTGGTGGACGTGGGGTTGGACTACCTGACGCTCGAGCGGGCTACGGCGACGCTTTCGGGCGGCGAAGCGCAGCGTATTCGCCTTGCAACGCAGATCGGCGCGGGGCTTATGGGCGTGCTGTATATCCTTGACGAGCCGTCCATCGGCCTTCACCAGCGTGACAACGAGCGGCTTATCGCCACGCTCGAACGCCTGCGGGATCTGGGCAACACCGTTATCGTCGTCGAGCACGACGAGGACACGATTCGTCACGCGGATTATGTCATCGACATGGGCCCGGGCGCGGGCGAGAACGGCGGCGAGGTCGTGGCGGCGGGCACGCCCAAGCAGATCGAACGCTCACGGCGCTCGCTTACGGCGGACTATCTTTCGGGACGTCGTCGCATCGAGGTGCCTGCGGAACGCCGCCATCCCGGCAGGGGTGCGCTCGTGCTCAAAGGCGCGACCGAGAACAACCTCAAGAACGTGGACGTGAGCGTGGAGTTCGGCACCCTCACGGTCGTGACCGGCGTTTCGGGCTCTGGCAAAAGCTCGCTGGTGACCGATACGCTTGCTCCCGCGCTCGCAAACCGTGTGAACCGGGCGCGCCGTCGCACCGGCGCCTACCGCAAGCTGGAGGGCGTTTCCGCCATCGACAAGGTCATCAACATCGACCAAAGCCCTATCGGGCGCACGCCGCGTTCGAACCCTGCCACGTACATCGGCCTGTGGGACGACGTGCGCGCGCTTTTCGCGTCGACGCCCGAGGCGAAGGCGCGTGGCTACAGCCCAGGCCGTTTCAGCTTCAACGTGTCCGGAGGCCGCTGCGAAGCGTGCAAGGGCGACGGGCAGATCAAGATCGAGATGCACTTCCTGCCGGACATCTACGTCCCGTGCGAAGTGTGCGACGGCAAGCGCTACAACCGCGAGACGCTGCAGGTCACTTATCGCGGCAAGAACGTGTTCGACGTGCTGGACATGACGGTGGACGAGGCGCTCGCGTTCTTCGAGAGCATCCCGGGTATCAAGCGCAAGCTGCAGACCTTGCACGACGTCGGGCTCGGTTACATTCGCCTGGGGCAGCCCGCCACGACGCTTTCGGGCGGCGAAGCGCAGCGCGTGAAGCTTTCGAGCGAGCTGCAGCGCCGTCAGACCGGCCGCACGTTCTATATCCTGGACGAACCCACGACCGGTCTGCACTTCGAGGACGTGCGCCAACTGCTCGACGTGCTGCAGAGGCTTGTGGACGCGGGCAATACCGTCTTGGTCATCGAGCACAACCTTGATGTCATCAAGTGCGCCGACCGCCTTATCGACATGGGGCCGGAAGGCGGCGACCGGGGAGGCCAGGTGGTTGCTGCGGGCACTCCAGAGGAGGTCGCACGCTGCGAAGCCAGCCACACGGGACGCTTTTTGCGGCACCTGGGCCTGTAGTTTACGTAACTGCCTGCTTTCTCCCGCCTTGTGCACTTTGCATAAAGCAGGCAAGGCCAATTCGTCTTTCGCAGCGTTCACGACCTGGTGCTTAGGTAGTGAAATGAGCGAAGCGCTCTGCTACGATGCCTATGTGCGCTCCGCGGCCGCGCGCTCTTATAAGGCGCGAAGGTCAAGGAGCAGACTGCACGTGTTCGCGCGCCCGCCGGGCGCGCTTCTTCCGTAGAGAGTAGGACTCCCTGCTCTCGTTCTTGCGGTTGACCGGGCGGGCTTCCGTGCGAGGATGCCCGTGAGCGCTGACAAGGAGAGGACGCTCATGGCAGAAGTAGAGAAGGCAGTGGAGGAGGGCGCCGACGGGCTTGCGGCAAGCTCGGAGAGCCCTGCGTCCGAAAAGAAGTCGAAGCAGGTCGAATACCCCCACCTGATGCGCGGCATTCTGTGCGCGTTCATCGGCGCGTGCTGTTGGGGATTCTCCGGCACGTGCTCTTCGCTTATGACCAGCCAGTATGGCATTCCGGTTCCTTGGATCACGTGCGTGCGCCTTCCGCTTGCGGCGCTGTTGTTCTTTGTCATCGTGATCGTGAAGGACTACCGTACCCTGCTTGCGGTCGTGCGCGACGGGCGCAGCATGATGCGCATCGCCGGCTTTGGCATCCTGGGCGTGCTGCTTACCCAGGTCAGCTATCTGTCCGCTATCGCGTACACTAACGCCGGCATCGGCACGGTACTCGAGCGTTTGGGCCTTATCGTCATCATGTTCTGGACGTGCTTCCAGATGTGGCGCAAGCCGAAGCTCCCCGAGATTGCAGGGTTGGTGCTCGCGCTCACCGGCACTGCGCTTATCGCAACGAAAGGCCAGCTGGGCGGGCTTCAGATTCCTGCAGAAGGCCTCTTCTTCGGCGTGGTGAGCGCGTTTGCGCTTGCGTTCTATACCTTGATGCCGGTCAAGCCGCTTAAGAAATGGGGCCCCATCCTTGTCACGGGCCTCGCCATGTTCATGGGCGGTATCGTCGCTATCGTCATCTTCCAGCCGTGGACCATCCAGGTGCAGGTCACGCCGCCGGTCATGTTCGCTATGGGCGGCATGGTGGTCGTCGGCACGCTGGGAGCCTACGTGTTCTACCTGCAGGGCGTTACGGACGCAGGTCCTGTCCGCGCAAGCCTTATCGGCTGCATGGAGCCGGTTTCCGCGCTTGTCATCTCGGCGCTGTGGCTTGGCACGCCGGTGGTTCCTATCGACGTTGCGGGCATTGCGCTCATCTTGGCGATGGTCCCCTTCGTGACGGAAAAGCAGGCGGCGGGCGCGCCGCGCAAGGAAGGCGATGTGCCCCTGTTCCGCGGCCGTGCGTCCGAGCTTGGCTACCTGACGAGCCGAAAGGCGACGAAAGCCGACCTGCCCTCCATCACGGACATCCTAAACGATGGGCATGCGTACCTCGAAGAGCTGGGCGTGGAGCAGGGGAACAAGAAGTACCCCACGTTCCGCCAGCTCAAAAAAGCTATCGACGACGGAACCTGCTATGTGGTGGAGAGCCAGGCGGGAGAGGACGTCGCGGTATTCTCGCTCACGTTCGACCCCGAGAGCCAGTACCGCGCTAAGCACATGATATCGGGCGCGTGGCTGCAGACCGGCCAGCCGTACGCCATCCTGCATTGGGCGACCGTCGTGGGGTCGGCACGCCGCCGCGGTGTCGGTTCGTTCATCCTGGGCGAGGCCGAGCATCTGGCGCGCACGGGCGGCGCGCGCAGCATCGTGGGCGACACGTTCCCGGAGAACTATCCGATGCGCCAGGCTGCCTTGCAGCATGGGTGGTCGGAATGCGGCGTCCTGAAGGTGGGCACGCCGGTCGTCGAGCCTGACCGCCAGCGTATCGCTTTCGAAAAGATGCTGTAGGCGCATTCCGATGCGAGGACAGCGCGTTCTCGCCGTCGAAGAAACGCGCGTTTTCGAAGGCCGCGATGCCGAAGGGCGCATCGCGGCCTTCGTCTATACTGGGGAGCATGAAACTTGCATCCGTCATCCTGGACATACCTGCGCAGGCGCTCGATTCCGCCTACACCTATGTCGTGCCCGAAAGCCTCTATGACCTGGAGGTAGGCAGCGCCGTGCTCGTTCCCTTCGGAGGAAGGCAGGCAATCGGCTATGTCGTGGGGATTTCAGAGGCGGAAGACGAGGGGCTTGCGGAAGGCCGTGATGCCGGCTATGCCGCAGACGGTGAAGAGTCGCCATCGTTCGGGGCGCTCGTCGCCCGTGCGGAAGGCGAGACGTACTCTGCGGGACGATGCCTTCCTGACGGTATCGAAGCGCGCAAGCTCAAGGCGGTGCAGCGAACGCTGGGCGGTCCGTACTTCGACGAAGAGGGCGCTGCGTGCGCGCAGTATTTGAGCGAGGCTTATATTGCTCCGCTGTCCGCCTGCGTGCGCCTGTTCACGCCGCCTGGCGGTGTTCCGCGGATGGTGCGCGGGCAGCGCGGATGGCGTATCGAGGAGCCTTCGGTGGGCTCGGTAGACGACCGATGGGTGCGCCTTGGCCCGAAGGCGTCCGAGTTCACTCCGCGCAAAACCGCCGTCAAACAGAGTGCGGTGCTCGCGGCGCTTTCGCAAGGGGAGCTGCGCATGGCAGAGCTGTCTCTCGAGTTCGGGTCCATATCTTCTGTCGTCAGCAATCTTGCAGCAAAAGGCGTGGTCGAAGTGTTCTCGCGGCGGCGCTTCCGCAATCCTGAGGACGGTGCGGGGTTTCAGGCGGCAAAAGATCCCGCCAACTCTACCGCGCCGAACGCGTCTTCCTTCGTTCCCAGCCGCAAGCCTGAGCTGACGGAAGGGCAGGTGCGCGCGCTTGAGGCCATTGCGTGCGCGCAGGACGCGGCGTGCGGGCAGGTGGTAGTCCTTGACGGCGTGACGGGATCCGGCAAGACGGAGGTGTACCTACAGGCCATCGAGCGAACGCTTCAAGCAGGACAGTGCGCTCTCGTGCTTGTGCCCGAGATCTCCCTCACACCGCAGACGGTAGCCCGGTTCCGCGGGCGTTTCGGCAACATCGTCGCGGTCATGCATTCCCGCATGAGCCAGGGCGAACGGTTCGACCAGTGGGACATCATACGGGCTGGCGGTGCACGGGTGGTCGTGGGCGCTCGCAGCGCGCTTTTCGCGCCGCTTGCGAACGTCGGCCTTATCGTGGTGGACGAAGCGCACGAAGGCTCGTACAAGCAGGACCAGGCTCCGCGCTATGACGCGTGCGAGGTGGCGGAGTGGATGATGCGCCGCCGTGGCGGCACGCTGGTGCTGGGCTCTGCCACGCCGCGCGTCGAGCATCTGTACAACTGCGACAAACGGCAGGACTGGACGCTCGTCCGGCTGCCGGAGCGCGCCAACGGGAAGCCCCTTCCTCGTATCGAGGTCGTCGACATGGCGCGCGAGTTCGGCAGTGGGCATCGCTCCATGTTTTCGCGCCGTCTGCAGAAGGAGCTGTGCGCGGTGTTGGATGCCGGGCAGAAGGCGGTTCTTCTGCTCAACCAGCGCGGTTTCGCGAAATTCCTGCTCTGCCGCGATTGCGGGTTCGTCCCCGAGTGCCCGCATTGTGCCACATCGCTTACCTACCACGAACAGGGCAACGTGCTCGTGTGCCACCATTGCGACTACCGCGTGCCTGCACCGCCTCGCTGCCCGCAATGCGGCAGCCCTTACTTGAAGAAGTTCGGCGCGGGCACGCAGCGCGTTGAGGCGGAGTTGCGCGTGCTGTTGACGGAACGTTACGACGTCGACGGCGCGGTGGAGCAGGAGGGGAACGGTCGGTCCGTCGCGGCACGTCCGCAGCCGTCGAGCGCCTCTTCGCTGCTGCACGGGCAGCAGGCTGTTCCTTCCGACGGCGCCGATTGTGCAGGCGCTTCGAAGGATGACAGGATTTCCGTCAAAGTGGTGCGCATGGATGCTGACACTACGCGGACGAAAGGCGCTCACCAGCGGCTTTTGGAAGCGTTCGCGGCTGCGGAAGCAGGCGTGCTTTTAGGGACGCAGATGATCGCGAAGGGGCTTGATTTCGAAGACGTGACGCTGGTGGGGGTCATCAACGCCGACACCCAGCTTCGCTTGCCGGACTTTCGTGCGGGAGAGCGCACGTTCGCGCTTATCGAGCAGGTTGCCGGCCGTGCCGGTCGCGCAAACCTTCCCGGTCGCGTGCTCGTGCAGACCTATGCAGCGGATGCCGTTCCCGTTGTGGCGGCCGCGCGCTATGACCGCGCCCTGTTCCTGCGCGACGACCTGCCAAAGCGAAAAGCGTTGGGCTATCCGCCGTACACCAGGCTTGCGAACATCCTCATCTGGGGCGAGGACGAGACAGCGGTGGAGGCGGTCGGTCGCGAGCTCACCGACGAGCTCGAACGGCTGGTGCGCGATGAGGTGGGAGATTCCTGGACGGTGTTTCCTGCTACGCCGTGCGTGCTTTCGAAGCTGCGCAATACGTACCGCCGCCATATCCTGGTGAAGGCTCCGCGCGATGCCGACGTGGCAGCGTCCCTGCTGCCGCTTTTCCGTCGCCGCAAGCCGCATAAGACCGTGAACGTTGCCGTCGACATCGATCCGCGCAGCTTGCTCTAGCGGCAAAGGTGCATATTTGTCTGCTGCTGCGACAGGGGTATCTGCACGCCTCTTTTGCAGGGGTTTTCACGGGTAACGGCATGTCTTCCCATTGTGCGTACGACCTTCGAGGTACCGTGTTTCTGTTCCTTGGCACAAATTGCCGATTTCTCCGACAAAGGGATACCGGCACCGTCATACAATCTCGCCAAGCCGTCGAAGGGTGATGGAAGGGTGCGAAAGCGCACCTGCCTTGGCGGCGGTTCGAACAAGACGAGTTTTGACGCGCGAAGGGCGCGTCGCGGAAAGGGGGATGATAGCATGGCGGCTGTTACCGTGAATGCTGACGATTGCTTGGGTTGCGGAGTGTGCGTTGATGCGTGCCCGTCCGAGGCCCTTTCCGTCGAGGACGGCGTTGCCGTTGTCGACGAGGGTTCTTGCGTCGAGTGCGGCGCCTGCGTGGACGAGTGCCCGGTGGGGGCTCTCGCTCTTTAGAATCCGGCTCTGAAGAGTGCCCCGCCTGTAAAGGGCGGTCATCCAGACGCACACGACGCGCCCAGCTGGCAGCGTCGGTGCGCACGGCGACGGGGTTCGCCGCTTCGGCGGCGGGCTCCGTCTTCGTTTTTATGCAGTCACGCCTCGCGAAATTATCCCTGCGAAGAAAATTCAAAATAATAGTTGAGTCGTTTTCGAAAAAACGGTAGTAAACTTTACGGATGTATTTTTGCGCCCAAAATCAAATAGACTCCTGGGTGCGCCGTTTGTTTGAAAGGACGTCGCGTGGCTGAAGCCTCAAAGAAGAAATCCTCAAGCAAAGCAAAAACCACCCCTGCCCATGACGCCATGGAAGACATCATGGACGACGACGCCGACATCTTGGAGGAGGCGGGGCCTTCTTCCGAGTCTGCGATGACCTCTTCCGTTTCCGACGGGCTGGACGAGGACAAGGTCGACTCCGACATCTCTGATGACGAGGACCTGCTGGAAGGCATTCCCGAGGAGGAGCTGAAAGCGACCGTCGACACCGTGCTGCCGAAGGTGGGCAAGTCGAAGGTTCGTTCGCGCGGAAAGCGCACTGCCGACACGTCCGTCACCATGCTGACCGGCGACCCTGTGCGCATGTACCTGAAAGAGATCGGCAAGGTTCCACTGCTCAACGCGGCGGAAGAGATTGACCTTGCCATGAAGATCGAGGCGGGCGTTGCTGCGACCGAAGAGCTTGAGAAGGCCGAGGACGAAGGACGCGAGCTTTCGCGCGCCGAACGCCGCCGCCTTTCTCGCGTGGAACAGGTCGGGCTCGACGCCAAGCAGCAGCTTATCGAAGCGAACTTGCGTTTGGTCGTCTCCATCGCGAAGCGCTATGTCGGCCGCGGCATGCTGTTTTTGGATCTTATCCAGGAAGGCAACCTTGGCTTGATCCGTGCGGTCGAAAAGTTCGACTACAAGAAGGGCTTCAAGTTCTCGACGTACGCGACGTGGTGGATTCGCCAGGCCATCACGCGTGCGATCGCGGACCAGGCGCGCACCATCCGCATCCCGGTCCATATGGTCGAGACCATCAATAAACTGGTGCGCGTGCAGCGCCAGCTGCTCCAGCAGAACGGCTACGAGCCTTCTCCGAAGCAGATTGCCGACGAGATGGGCCTGCCGGAAGAGCGCGTGCGCGAAATCCAGAAGATCAGCCAGGAGCCGGTCTCTTTGGAGACCCCTATCGGCGAAGAAGAGGATTCCCAGCTGGGAGACTTCATCGAAGACGACGCTGCCGTGGTGCCGCCTGACGCCGCGAGTTTCTCCATGCTGCAGGAGCAGCTTGCAAAAGTGCTCGACGGGCTGGCAGAGCGCGAACGCCGCGTCATCACGCTGCGCTTCGGCCTGGAAGACGGCCATCCGCGCACGCTCGAGGAAGTAGGCCGTACGTTCGGGGTTACGCGCGAGCGTATTCGTCAGATCGAAAGCAAGACGCTTGCGAAGCTGCGGCATCCTTCCCGGTCTTCGAAACTGAAGGACTATCTGGAAGATTAGGGCATATCGGTCGAGCCGCTTCGCCGTGGAGCGGCTCTTTTCTTGCGAGGAACGAATGGAACACAACAAACATAACGATAACGGGGGATACCGCGGCCGCGGCGGTGACGGCCGTCGTTCGGGCGGTTTCGGCCGGGGCGGCTCTGACCGTCGTTCGGGCGGTCGTCGAGGCCATGATGGCGATCGCCGCGATGGCGGTCGGAAGTTCGACCGCGACGGGAAGCGTTTCGAGCGAAGCGACCGCAAGGGCGGTTTCGACCGTCGCGATTCCCACGACGGCGGGCGCAGGTTCGACCGCGATGACCGCGGCGGCAAGCGCTTCGACCGCAATGGGCGTCCGGGCGGCAAGCGGTACGACCGCGATGGCGAGCGCGGTGGCAAGCGCTTCGATCGCGACGGCGAGCGCCGCGGGTTCGACCGGGGCGACCGCAAGGGCGGTTTCGACCGTCGTGGGCCGCGCGATGGCGCAAAACGCTTCGAAAGCAGAGACGGCGGCAAGCGCTTCGACCGCGATGCGCGCGGTTTCGGCGCGAAGCGTTCGGACAGCCCGTACCGTCGCGAGGGGCAGCCTGATTTCAAAAAGCGGGCTCCTTTGCAGGACGACCTTGACTTCGCATACGACAAAGAGATTGACGAGTGGGTGAACGACGGTTCGCTCATGGAGTTTTTTGCGAGCTGCGCTGGCGGCATGGAGTTCTCGCTTGCCAACGAGCTCAAAGAGCAGATCGGCATCAAGCGCACCCGTCCGCTGCGCGGCGGGGTCGCTTTCTACGGCGAACTCCGCGACGCGTACAAAGCGTGCCTGTGGTCGCGCCTTGCGTCGCGCGTGTTCTACGTGGTCGGTCGCTGTGATGCGAAGAACGAGACCGAACTGTACGAAGGCGTGAAGGCGATGGCCTGGTCGCGGCAGATTCCGGTCGGAAAGACCATCAGCGTGTTCGGCCATGGCACGAACGACGAACTGCGCAATACCCAGTTCACGGCGCTGCGCGCAAAGGACGGCCTGTGCGATGCCTTGCGTGCGGGCCGCGGCAAGCGCCCCGACGTGGACCTGTCCCGGCCTGACGTGCTGATCGACGTCAACATTCGCGGGGATCGTGCGACCATCTCCATCGACCTGGTCGGGACCTCCCTGCACCACCGTTCCTACGAGCGTCCTGGCGTGGGCGGCGACGGCACGAAAAGCGCCCTCGCGGCCGCTGCGCTCGAATCCTCTTGGTGGCAGCGTGCGGCCAGCGAAGGAAAGCCGTTCATCGACCCGCTGTGCCGCGACGGCTACCTGGTGACGGAAGCCGCCATGGTCGCTGCCGACATGGCGCCTAACCTGGCGCGCTCCCGGTGGGGATTCATGGGATGGAACGGCCATGACGAGGACGTTTGGAACGAGCTGCTCGAAGAGGCCGAGGACCGGCTTGATGCCGCGCTTGAAAACATGCCGCCGCTCTATGCGCTTGCGTTGGACGATCGCGTTCAGGAGAACGTTGTCGCCATGCTCAAGCGTGCGGGCCTTGCCCAGTATGTGACGGTGGTCGACGGACAGGACGAAAAGGCTGTCGCGCGCGTCATGAAAATGCTCGATGCCACGTTGGGCGGCCTGGAGGCTGCCGAGCTCGCACGCCTGGAGCAAGAGGCCGCCGACGAGGCGCAGCGCTCGTCCGATGCTGCGGATTCTGCCGAGACGACCGACATCTCGGCTGTCGAGCAGGACGTTCCCGAAGATGCCTTGGCGGACGAAATGCCCGACGATGATGCTGCTGACCTGGAGCATGCGGGGGATTCCGACGCACCGTCTGCAAACGATGAGGCGGACGCATCCAGCGACGAACGGGCTGAGGCTGCTCCTGCCGACGCTTCCGACGCGCGCAAGGGCGACGAGCCTGCGCCGGAGCACCGCGTCTCGGTGCGCGGTATTGCGGCGACGGTCTTGCCTTTCGGCCAGGATTCCGCCGATGCGCTGGGACTGGAAACCTACCGCAGGCTGCTTGACGTGCTCATGGCGCTGCCGCGCAGCTGGAAATACGTGATCGTGTCCGACGACGATGCCATCGAGCGCTATATCGCTTCGCGCACGGTGGTGCGTCCGGAAAGCATCCGCCTGGGCAAGGTGAAGGCGTACGTGCGCCGTTACGTCCGCATCGAGGCCGCAGAGCGGTGCGAGGTCACCGTCTTCGACGTCCTGGCGAACCGCGAGCGCGTCGTTCCGGTGCTCGAGCAGACTTCCGAGCAGTTCGCCGCGCGTCTGAAGAAGAGCGCGAAAGAACGCCGCAAGTGGGCGGAAAAGAACCATATCACCTGCTATCGCGTATACGACGCCGATTTGCCCGACTACGCGGTCGCCATTGACGTCTACCATGGCGCCGAAGAATCGCGCGGGCAGACGTACCTGGTCATCGCCGAGTACCAGGCGCCGCGCGGCGTGGACATGCAGCGGGCGGAGCGAAGGATGCGCGACATCCTGACGCTTACGCCGATCGTGCTCGGCGTCGACGCCGACAAGGTCTTCAACCGCGTTCGCAAGCACGAGAAGGGCGGCGGGCAGTACCGCAGCGTCGCCACGCGCTCTCGCAAGGCGACGGTGGAGGAGAACGGCTGCATGTTCGAAGTCGACTTCGGCTCGTACCTCGACACCGGCTTGTTCCTCGACCATCGCACGACGCGCGCGAAGGTCGCGGAGCTTGCGGTCGGCCGGAGCTTCCTGAACCTGTTCGCGTACACGGGCACGGCGTCCGTCCACGCGGCGGTGGCAGGCGCGAAGAGCACGCTTACCATCGACCTTTCCCAGACCTACCTCGACTGGGCTGAACGCAACATGCTGAAGAACGGCATTGAAGGCCGTGCGCACCGTTATCTTCGCACGGACGTCATGACGTGGATTCGCAACGAAGTCCGCGTGGGACGCACCTACGGCGTCATCTTCGTGGACCCGCCCACGTTCTCGAACTCGAAGTCCATGGGCAAGGACACGTGGAGTGTCCAGCGCGACCATGTGGAGATGCTTTCGGGCGTGAGCAGGCTTCTAGAGGACGACGGTATTGCGGTCTTCTCCTGCAACCTGCGGACGTTCCGTCCTGACGTGGCGGAGATTCGCGGGCTGGGGCTTGTCATGTGCGATGTCACCGCGGCCACGATTCCGCATGACTTCGAGCGCACGCCCCGTATCCATAAATGCTATCTGCTGGCGAAGGAGGGCCATGAGGACGTTCTCGCGCGCGCCTGCGCGGTGTTCGGCGCTGACATGGTCGTGGTGGAGCCGGAAGCGGAAGAGGCTGAGGAGAAGGAGCGGTTCGAAGAGGCGCAGGCTTTCGAGGCTGAGCCCGATTTCCTGGATGCCGCTGAGGCTGCGCTCGAAGAGGACAGCGCTGTCGATGCGGACGATAAGGCTGCAGCGAAGGAAGCGGAGCATCCTGCAATGGAAGCGTTGCAGGACGATGCCGAGGCCGCTGCGGACGTAGAAGCTGTCGAGGACGCTGCAGACGACGAGGAAAGTGCGCTTCAATAGCGAACGGGCCGACGACGGCATAGTGCGAAATCCGTCCGGTAAGCGCGGACCGACCGCATGAGCTTACTACGCGAAGGGAGCTCCGAAGTTGTTCGGAGCTCCCTTTTGTATGCGTGCTTTTGTAGCGTACGCTATGGGGCTGTCGAGAGCGATAGGCTGATGGCTCTCTGCGTCGGCGTAGTCCAAGCGTTTTGCGTGCCAGCAAGCGAGTCGGCAAAGGCTCGTACGTCTTGTGCGCCGTCCTATCCCGTATTCTGGAGGCCGGCGGCGATACCGGGCACGGTGGAGAGGATGAGGCCGAGGCAGCGTTCGCGCTCGGCGGGCGTCATGGCCACGGCGCGCTCTTCGCCCGTCCGCAGGCGTTTGAGGGCGCAGACCTGCATCACGGACAGCGCGTCGACGTAGGGAGAGCGGAAGCGCACCATACGCCCGAGGACACGTCGGTTCTGCAGCGGCCAGTCAGCTCCCGTGATGGCGAGCACCCAAGCGCGCGTCAGGCGCATTTCCTCGAGCACCTGGGCGGCAAGGTCGCTGCGGTCGCCGAGCGCCAGGTAGCGCTGCGCAACGCGCTCGTTGGTTTTCGCAATGGACATTTCCACGTTGTCCACGAAGGTCGCGAACAGGGGCCACTCGGCGTACGCGCGCTGCAGCAGCTCCAGGTCTCCGAGCTGCTCGCAGGCAGTTCCCAGGCCGTACCATGCCGCCAGGTTCACGCGCGCTTGCGACCAGGAGAACACCCAGGGAATCGTCCGAAGATCGTCCAGAGACGATGCGCCAAGCCCACGTTTTGCGGGGCGCGATCCCATAGGCAGCAGGCCGATCTCAGCAAGCGGCGTGACCGTGGAGAACCACGGTGCGAATCCTTCGCTTCCCAACAGCGCGAGGTAGCGTTCATGCGATGCGCGGTCCAGCTGTTGGGCCATCCCTGCATACTTTTCGGTCATTGTCGTGTTGACGTGCTCGATGGAAGGAGCGGCGTGCAGAAGCGTCGCGGCCGCGACCGATTCGATATGACGGCGGGCGAGCGTCGGGTTTCCATAGCGGGCGAAGATGACCTCGCCCTGCTCGGTCAGCTTGAAGCGACAATTGACCGAACCGCTCGGCTGGGCGAGCACGGCTTTGTTCGCCGGTCCACCACCGCGGCCGACGGCGCCGCCGCGACCATGGAAGAGCGTGAGGTCGATATCGTGCGCCTCAGCCCAACGGGCAATGCGGTCTTGTGCGGTGTGGAGCGCAAGCGTTGCGGTGGTCGGGCCGGCGTCCTTCGAAGAGTCGGAGTATCCCAGCATGATCTCCATGCTGCGTCCGTTGTGCGCCAGCAGGTTTTGGACCGCAGGGATGCCGAGCATGTCGTCGAGGATGTCAACGGCGTGCTCCAGGTCTTCCAGCTGTTCGAACAGCGGGATGACCTCGATGGTCGGCACGTCTTCCGGGTGGGCGAAGGCAAGCTCGTTGAGCTGGTAGACGTTGGCGATATCCTGCGCTGACTTCGTGAAGGAAACGATGTAGCGACGTGCGGCGGAAAGCCCGCCGCGCTTTTGGATGGCGCCGAGCGCGCGGAAAGTGTTGAGCACTTCGGTGGTCATAGGGTCGAGCTGCCCGCGCTCTCCCTGCCGTCCGTTCTGTTCGATGTCCGCCAACGCGCGTGCATGGACCGTCGAATGCTGGCGGAATTCCATCTCCACCATATGGAATCCGAACGTCTCCACCTGCCACGCAAGCGTTTGCAGGAGTCCGTAGGCAATGCGCGGAGCACCGCCTTCGGCAAGCGAGCGCTGTACGCACCGCAGGTCGGCAAGGAAATCGGCGGCAGAACGGTACATGCAGTCTGCGTTTCGCTTCACCGTCTCGTCAAGGCGGCTTGCCATGACAGAAAGGACGGCACGGTGCGGTTCGCGCTCCCAGATGCCGGCAGGGTGTGCCGTCAGGGATTCGCTCATTTCCAGCTGGCGGCTCCAGAGGTTGCGCAGCTCGGCGGACGGCGGCGTGGTGTTCGCGTCCTCGGTCAGGCGGCGTGCGAGCCGGTGCGTCTCCGCGGCGAGCGTGCTCACCATATGGTCGGAGAACTTGCGCGCAATGGCGCGGCTGACGGCTGCGGTGACGTTAGGGTTGCCGTCGCGGTCCGATCCGACCCAGCAGCCGGGATGGACGAACGCCGGGCATACCGGCGGGACCGTGCCGCTTTTTGCGCCGAGCAGCCAGTCGTCGAAACGGCGATAGACCTGCGGAATAGCACGGAAGAGCGTGTGGTCGAAAATGTCGATGATCGAGTCCGCTTCCTCTACAGGAGTCGGCTTGTGCGGCGCGACGAGCGAGGTGCGGAACAGCGCATCCACTTCAGCGGTCAGCAGTCGCGAGTTTTCGGCAAGGTCGAGCCCGCCAAGCTGCTTGCGGGCGTCGAGGAGCGCCGAGATGCGGCGGATCTTCGCTTCGACGCTTTTGCGTCGTGCTTCGGTGGGATGCGCCGTCAAAACGGGGCGGAACTCCAGCTTCGCAAGAATCTCCGCCGCGCGACGTGCGCCCACCTCTTCGGTGAGGCGTCGGTAGGTGCGGGCAAGCTCGTTGGTCGAGTCGTCCTGGGCGTTTTCGCCGACTGCCCGTTCGCGCGTGCGCAGCGATTCGACGCGATAATGCTCTTCGCAGAGGTTCACGAGATGGAAGTACGTGGCAAGCGCGCGGGTGACCAGCTGCGCGTCCTCGATGGAGAGGGACTCTACCAGGCGCACGGCATCTTCGAAACCGTGGGCGGCGGGAGAGTCTGCGCCCTCGTCTTGCGCAGCGCGTGCTTCCTCGATGTTCGCTTCGACCGCGTCTGCCACGAGCGCGTCGAATTTCGCGAGGATGTTCTCGTCGTATTCCGCGAGGACTTGGCGCAGCGCGCGCAAGAACAGGTCCATGCTCTCGCGCAGGATGGCAGGCACTTCCTCGTTGTCGGGGCCCTTCGTGCGGAATGCGTTCACGGCGGCGACCGCGTCCGCTACCATCTGCGAGACGGGCTGCTGGCCTTGCGGCTGCTGTGCGCTTTCGGTCATGGCGTTCCTTTCTACAAAGGTGAAGGCACCATTATAGGCAGCATACACGGCGAAAGAAGCAGCGGTGCGCCGACGGCGGCGTGTACGGCAGGGAAGGGCGGATGATTCTTGCTCTGCCTTGGGCTAACGGGGCTGGGACGCGAAAAAGCCCCCGACTTCCGTCAGGGGCTTGGAGTTCCTGGCTCCCCGGGCAGGATTCGAGCCGACAGCCCTCCGGTTAACAGCTTTTGCTCTGCCTTGGGCTAACGGGGCTGGGACGCGAAAAAGCCCCCGACTTCCGTCAGGGGCTTGGAGTTCCTGGCTCCCCGGGTAGGATTCGAACCTACAACCCTCCGGTTAACAGCCGGATGCTCTGCCGTTGAGCTACCGAGGAATTTGTTTCGCTCTCTTTAGCGCAAGACGAAATTATACAGGACTTCGAAACGAGCGCAAGAACTTTTTTAAACTTTTTCTCGCACGAGGAAAAGCGGTCTCAACAACGGTCTCAAAACGGCGTTACAGCTGATACCAACGCATCAGCATGGTGGCTATTTCCGCTCGCGTGATATCGCGCTGGGGCTGAATCATGCCGTTCTCGCCTTCGATGATGCCGTCCTGCACGAGCGATGCGACCGCGTGCTGTGCGAACTCGCTCACGTTTGCTCCGTCGCTATAGTCGTCAAGCACGGAAAGGTCAGCATCTCCGCTGGCGGCGGCACGCCAGACAATCGTCGCGAACTCTTCTCGGTCGATGGCATCGCCCACGCCAAATGCTCCGGAGCCGTCGTCGCTGCCGTATCCGGTCATGATTCCGTTTTTATATGCCCAGTTCACAGCCGGGGTGTAATACTGGCCGTCGAGAACGTCGGGCTTGCCGGTCTCGTTGGCGATGTTGGCGTACACGGCGGGATCGCTCGTCTGAGCCTCGTCGGCAGGCGCAAGCATGCGGTACAGCACGAGCGCCGCATCCTGGCGCTGCATGGTGTCGTTCGGACCGAACAGGCTGTCAAGCTCGCCGCCGTAGCCTTCGATGAGCCCTGCGTAGGCAGCGAACTGTACGGCGTCGTAGAACCAGTCGCCTTCGCTCACGTCGGAGAATTCGACCGGCGCAGGGTCAAGGTATGCCTTGATGGGGAAGTTGTCGACCGTGATGAGGCTGGCTGCGCCGGGCGAGATTATTTCGTTGACGATCGTGCGCGAGTCAGCCCAGTCCTGCCATTCGCCTTTGTCGTACAGGAAGCTTTCGCCTTCGTTCACCACGGCGACGCCGTAACGTGTGACGTTCAGGCCTGCCGCTGCAAGCGCCTCCGCGCCTTCGCGCGTCATGCCGGCGTCGACGGGCATGGTATAGGTGCCGCCAGGCGCCTCTTCGGTCACCACGACGGCGTAGCGGGCGCCGTCCGGCAAGGCAACCGGCTCCGAAAGGTCGACGCGGTGGTAGCCGCCGAACTCGTACGTTTCCTCCGTGGTCAGCAGGAGCGTGCCGTCGTCCGGGTTCGTAGTGCTTTCGGCGAGCAGGTAGACCTCATAGGTGACCTTCGTGTTCGGGGTCGACGTCTCGCAGCTCAGCGAGCGCAGAAGAGAGTCGCCGCTGTCCACCGTGAAGACGTTCGCGGCCCTCATGGCGGTCTGGCTCGTGAGCGGGGCCGAGCCGGTGGACGGCAAAAGGTCGTACTGGTCTATCGTGAAGTAAGGCGAATGGTCGGGCACGTTGTCGATGTAGTAGTTGAAGGTCTCAGGGGTGCCGATCGTCTGGTCGTAGTAGGACAGGTAGAAGTATCCCGAGCCGTCGATGCCCCAATTGTTCCTGTTGGGAAACTCCTGGTCGTTCGCGCCCCAGCTGTTCTTCGCAATCCAGGCGCCGTCCTCAGGAGGCTGATGGCCTTCGTTGAAGTTCTCCTTCGGGTAATCGTCGTCCCAGCCGACGATGGTGACCGCATGGTTTCCGGCTGTCTGCTCGTAGGTGTACTGAGCCCACGTCTCCGGATTGATGTAATAGTGTTCAGGGTCGGCTATCTGGCCAGGGCTCGACTGGTCCGCTCGGTACGTGATGCTGACGGCATTTCCCTTCGCGACCTCGCTCTTGATGGCCAGCGTGCCGGCTTCGTTGTACGTGTACGCACCGTTCTCGTCGGTGCCGGCGGGCGAGGGAAGGATCGAGCTCTCTTCAAGCTCTGCGGAGGTGGCGAAGCGGTCGCTTTCGTCAAGCGACCAATCGTCCTCGTCCGAATAGTATGCCGGCTGCCCGGATGGCGTGTAGACGATGGTCGGCTCTCCGGTTTCCGAGTTGACGCCGTGGTAGGGGGCACTGCTCTCCGGGACAGGCCCGATGCCGCTCGACAGGACCGAGGTAGCGGTGAGGCCCGAAGCGGGGGCGAGGACGGAAGCTTGCGAGCCGTCCAAGGTATAGTAGCCTTCGCCTGCTTGGCTCGGGTACATCGCAGTGTCTTCGGGCAAAGCCGTGAACGAGAACCAGGCGAGATGATGTTCGGACAGATCGAGCGGGTTTTCGGCGTAAGTGGTGCCGAGTTCGGAGAGGATGCTTGTCTCCGATGCAGCGATGGCAGCGAAGCCCCAGCATGTCGCCCACGGATTCTGCAGTTTGACCGGGGTGACGACGCCTTGGTCGCGCAGGTCGAATGTCGCGGGCAGGGTCTCGCGTGCGTTTGCGATGGAGTCGTCGCCGTCCGCGTAATCGTAGGCATCGCTTGCGTTGAAGAGCGGGGTCTCGCTTCCGGTGGTGATCGCCTTCTCGATGCGCTCTGCAAAGTCGGCCGCAAAGGCTTCCACTGCGGGCGTGGCGGCATGGTCTGCTTCGTTCGACGGAGCGGCGAAGGCTGCGGTCGGGGCAAGCCCGATGGCGAGCGCGGCTCCGAGCGCGCCGTGGGCGAAGCTCCTTGTCAGGTGTCGAAGGTTCATAGGCGTGTCCTTTCTGGTCGCTAATCCGCGCTATGGCGCCCCGCTTTCCTGCCTGCTGGGTGTTCGGATTCGCATACGTTGAGCGGAACGCCCGGTGCGCACGCATGCCATGCAGGCGAGAAGCTTCGTGGGCTTCCGCCTTATTGTATCCGGTATTTTTTGTGCTCTGCCTACGAATTTACATCGCTATGCATAGCTTCAGTACCTGGCTCGCCGTTTCCGTGCATGCTGCCCGAACGGAAACGGCAAAGCGGAAAGAGGCCTGCATGACCGGGGTTTGGCTAACGTGTCCGTGCGAGGTGCACGGTCTCGTTCTTTTCTGTCGTGACCGTCGGCGCCGCAGAACGCGCTCGTGCGTTCATGACGAGCATTTGCAGGCGGTTTTCGATGTTGGCGAAGCTCACGTCGGGGTCGTAGTCGAGCGAAAGGATCTGCGCGTCAGGATGGAGCTCTTTGAGCTTCTTCACGATACCGCGGCCGACGACGTGGTTCGGCAGGCAGCCGAACGGCTGGAGGATGATGAAGTTCTCGCAACCTTTCGCGGCATGGTGCAGGATTTCTCCTGGGATAAGGACCCCTTCGCCCGCATCGAACGTGTGGTGGATGATCGGGTCGCTTTCTTTCACGAGGTCGCCCATGCGGCATGCCGGCTCGTAGAGCGGGTGTTTGGCGGCTATCCGGTCGCAGCGGTCGTGGGCGATCTCGAACGCCCTGTCGGCTATGGCGTACCATGCCCGTTTGTCCAGCGGACGATGGACGCGGTATTCCGTGTCCTGTGCGTGCTGGTAGAAGTAGGTCTTGCGGATGACGTCGGTCATGCGCGCCTCGATGACTTCCAGCCCGTTTTCTTCCAGGTACGCTTCGATGTCGTGGTTGGCGCCTGGGTGGAAGTTCAGGAGGTATTCGCCCACGATGAGCACGCGCGGTTTGGGCACGGTGCGGTCGTAGGGGACTGCAGCCATCAGGTCGATGGCTTGTTTAAAGCCTGCCGTCGCTCCGCGCGTTCCGCTCTTTTCCAATCCTTCGATGACCAGGTCGAGCGCATGTTCGAACGCGGTGTCCGCCGCGCCCTTCTCCAGTTCGTACGGGCGCATTTTCCGCAGCAGCTCTTCCAGCACGTCGATCATGGGCAGCGTCATAGCGATGCGAACGGCCGTGGCAATGTTCATTTTGAAGCCGGGATGCAGATCGTGCGAGTCGACGTCGTCGTTCGTGATAATGGGGACTTGCGCGTACCCCGCGTCATCGAGCGCCTTGCGAAGCAGCGCGGCGTAATGGGTCAGGCGGCAGTCGCCGATATACTTGCCGGTGCCGATGGCCACGCGGTCAAGGTCATACTTTCCCGTCTCCAGCTCTGCGAGCGCTTCGCCGATGGTCATCTGCGCTGGGAAGCAAATGTCGTTGTGGACGTACTTCTTTCCGAGACGGATGGCATCGTCGCGTCCGATATCGAGCGGTACCGCCCGTACGCCCTGCTTGGAGAACGCGGCGGCCATCAGGCGCGCGAACGCATGGGAGGTATTCGGGACGAGTATGGTGCGCACGCTGCGGTCTTCGGGGCGGAATTTGACCGCATAGGGATCGCTCAGAGCGTGGACAGGGCGATCGCTTTGCGCTTCGCGGCGCATGTTGACGGTCTCGATGAACGAGTTCGTGCGAATGCGCAAAGGCCCTGCGATGTCGCTTTCGTCCACTTTCAGGATAAGCGGCGTCTTGCCGGAGACCTCTTTCATGAGGCGGACGATCTCGTCCGAAAGGTAGGCATCATGCCCGCAGCCGAAGCTCACGATCTGCACGTACTCAAGGTGCGGGTTTTCTGCCGCGATGACGGCGGAGGCGAGCATGCGCGCATGGTAGTTGTTCACGATGTCCAGGCGGGAGCGCGAAAGGTCGACTTCGCGCACGCCCGGCACGGCGTCTGCCGTGAGCACGGCGATGCCGCGGTTTGCGAACAGCTGCGGCAGGTCATGGTTCACGAGGGCGTCGTTGTGGTAAGGGCGCCCCGCGAGCACGACCGCATAGCCGCCGGACTCTTCCGCTTCGAAAAGCACCTGTTCGCCCGCGTGCTCAAGTTCGGCCTGGAACGCCTGCTGGGCAGCGTCTCCTTCGGCGATGGCCGCGCGCACGGTGTCGCGCCCGATGCCGAAAGTCTTGTCCATCCACACGGCGAGCTGCACTTCGCGGTCGCGTGCGCTATGCCAGTGGAACAGCGGGTCGTCGAAGGCGATGTCGAAGCGGCGCGAAGGGTCGTCGGAATTCCTCATGACGATAGGGTAGCCCTTGAGCACTGCGCACATGGACTCGCTCGTCTCTGCCGGGTTTTCCGAAGGCACGGCGGTGATGGTGGGCATGAAGACGCGGTCGACGCCTTGCGCGGCAAGGTTGCGCACGTGGCCGTGGACAAGCTTCGCCGGGAAGCAAACGGTGTCGGAGGCGACGCCCGAAAGGCCGCTTTCATAGAGTGCGCGCGAGCTTTGCCGGGAGATCTTTACCGAGAAGCCGAGCGAGCGGAAAAACGACGACCAGAATGGCATGCTGTCCCAGAACTGCAGGACGCGCGGGATGCCGATGGTTGTCCCGTTGTCCGGCAGAAGGGCCGTGACCGGCCGTTCTTCGAAAAGCAAATGCGCGCGCACGTCGAACAGGTTCGTCGTGCGCTGCTCCTGCGCTTTCATGCGGACTTGGCGAATGACCGCTGCGTCGTTCGGGTCGCCGACGATTTCGCCGCGCGGGCAGCGGTTGCCGGTCACGAAGGTGCCGCCGTCCGAGAAGCGGACAAGGGTGCGGCTGCAATGGTTGGCGCAGAAGGGGCACCGGACGTTGGCGGTCTGTTCGTAGGAGAAGTGCTTCAGCGCATCGAATCCGATAAAGGCGGTTGCGGGCTCGCCGTTCTGCTCGTAGCGGCGCTTTGCCAGCAGCGCGGTGCCCAGCGCGCCCATGATGCCGGGGTAGGGAGCGCGCACGACGTCGCGTTCGAGGTGCTCTTCGAGCGCGCGCAATACCGCGTCGTTGCGGAACGTGCCGCCTTGCACGACGATGCGCTCGCCAAGCGAGTCCAGGTTCGACACGCGGATGACCTTGGTGAAGACATTTTCGATGATCGAACGGCAGAGTCCCGCCATGATGTCTTCGGGGGATTTGCCGTTGCGCTGTTCGGTGACGATACTGCTGTTCATGAAGACGGTGCAGCGGCTTCCCAGGTCGGCGGGACGCAGCGACTTGAAGGCCGCTTCGGCAATCCCTTCGACCGGAATGTTCAGCGTGGAGGCGAAGTTTTCCAGGAACGAACCGCATCCCGACGAGCAGGCTTCGTTCACCACGATGTCCGTGATGATGCCGTCGTCGATCCAGATGGCCTTCATGTCCTGTCCGCCGATGTCCAGGATGAACGTCACGTCGGGGACGTACTTCGCTGCCGCCTGCGCGTGCGCGACCGTTTCGACGACGTGGACGTCCGCATGGAGCGCGCGAGCGAACAGGAGCTCGCCGTAGCCGGTAGTGCCTATGCTCTTCACGACAAGCTCCGTACCGCGCGCACGGTACGCATCGCGCATTTCCACGAGCGCACGGCGAGCGACCTCAAGCGGCTCGCCCTCGTTGGATGCGTAGAATTCGTCGATGAGCTCTTCGTCCTCGCCGATGAGCGCGAACTTCGTCGTGGTCGACCCCGAGTCGATTCCTAAAAAGACTGGCAGTTCCTTCGGGAGGGCGCGGTCGCGAGCAGGATGGGGGTCGCGCCGACGATGCCGCATTTCGAAGTCCGCGCGTTCGCGGTCGTTCGCGAAGAAGGGGCGGTAGCCTTCCGCTGTTTCGCTTTCGTGCAGGTCGTCAAGGAGTTGTGCAGCGTTGTCGGTGTCGACGAACGCAGGCGCGTCAGCGAACATGCCAGACAGCGAAAGTGCCGTTCCATAGGCCATGATGGCCTCGGGGTGCGCAGGGCGGACGATGTCGCCTTCTTCCAGGCGCAGGCGTTCGGCGAACGCGTCGACAAGGCGCGGGCTGAACGTGAGCGGGCCGCCTTCGAAGACCACCGGTGCGGTGATGTCGGCGCCTTGGGCAAGACCGCCAATGGTCTGCTTGGCGATAGCGTGGAACAGCGACCAGGCGATGTCCTCTTTCGGGACGCCTTGGTTCAAGAGGGGCTGGATGTCCGTTTTCGCGTAGACGCCGCAGCGGCCGGAGATGTCGTAGAGGGCGCTTGCCTGCTCGGCAAGGCCGTTGAAGCTTTCCACCGGCACGCGCAGAAGGGTGGCGATTTCGTCCACGAGGGCGCCCGTGCCTCCAGCGCAGGTGCCGTTCATGCGCATGTCGGCGACGGTGGGCGCGCCCGTCGTTTCGTCGGGGCGGAAGAAGATGACCTTCGCGTCCTGACCGCCGAGCTCGATGGCGGTGCGGGCGGTGGGGTACAGCTCTTGCAGTGCAAGCGCGTTCGCCACCACTTCCTGGATGTAGGGCAGGCCGAGCGCATCGGCGATGGGGCGCGCGCCGGATCCGCAGAGCGCGGCGCGTATCCGCGAATGGGGAAAGCGTTTGAGCAGATCGTCGAGCTCTCGCTCCACGCTGTGCGCCTGGCGTGACCCGTGGCGGCGGTAGGAAGAGTACAGGGTGCTTCCGTCGCGCGGGTCGAGCGCGACGGCTTTCGTGGTCGTGGATCCTACGTCGATGCCTACGTGTACGATGCCTGGGTCTGCTTCAAGCGCCGTCGCAAGCTGCTGTTCCATCGTGCCCCAATCCTATCTGTGCCCTGCCTTGCGCCAGGAGTGGCCGCGAAGCGCTCTGCAGCGGGGGCGAAGGGCGGCCATGCCGTTTCCTCGCCTGCACGCTGGACGGCCTGCAAGGCAGGGAGCAGACCGGGCAAAGCGCGCGCGACTTGCAAGTTGTTTTCTTCCCTTATTTTATTCGACACTGTGTTCAATAACAGGGGGAATTCGCATCAAATTGCCTTGTCATCTTCTGGTTACCTTCGCCAAGTTCACCGTTTGGTTTCAAACGTCGACCGTGCAGGAATACGGTTGTGCCGGTGAGAAAATGGACACATGGGGAAATTTGCACATAACACATCTTTTTTCACAGCCGCCATTCCTGCCGAGCGCACGCGAGAGCGCTCGGCGCGCGCGGTTCCTGCTGCCACGTCGCCCTATGCGCTGTTCTGGCTTTTCGTCATTGCGAGCGTGATCGGGCTGCTCGTGGAGACGATCGTGAGCTATCCCATCGACGGCGTGTGGAAGGACCGCGCAGGCCTCGTGTGGGGGCCGTTCTCGCCGATTTACGGCGTCGGCGCGGTTCTTATGACGCTGGCGGTCGGGCGGCTGAAGGACGCGTCGCCTCTTCGCGTGTTCTTATCGTGCGCAGTGGTGGGCGCAGGGTTCGAGTTCATTGCCGGATGGTTCTTCAAGCATGCGTTCGGAATCGTAGCCTGGGACTATTCCAGTCAGCCGTTCAATCTGTGCGGGCACACGTGCCTGGGCATCGCCATTTGCTGGGGCGTGCTCGGCCTTCTGTGGGCGAAGGCATTCTTGCCGTTCGCGCTCAAGCTCATCGCGCGCATTCCCGAAAGCGTCCGCACCCTTGCAACGACGGGGCTCGCGCTGTTTTTGGCGGTCGACGTCGCCGCAACCCTTGTAGCGTTCGACTGTTGGTACGAACGTTTGGGAGGGGAGGCGCCGGACACCCCGGTCGAGCAGTATTTCGAGGCGAACTTCGGAAACGACTTCATGGCCGAACGGTTCCAGACGATGTCGCTGTATCCCGAGATCGCTTCTTTGCAGGAAGGGCGCTAGGAGCAGGCTTCGGGTGCTTTTCGGCGCGCCGTGCGTTCCGTGCGGACGCGACGGCGGCTTCGCATGCTGCGCAGGAGGGGCGTGCCGTATCGTGCACAACTCGGTCATTTGCTATAATTCCATGTTTGCGCCTGGCGAAAGGCCGGGTGTTTCACCCGATGCGCCTGACCATGGTCGGGCGGCAAGAACGAAACGCACGCCCGCTTCCGCGGGCGTTTTCCTGTCATTCGAAAGCGAGAGACCGCGCCATGATCATGCAGCTTGAACATCTTACGAAGTCGTTCGGCAGCCGCGTGCTTTTCGAGGACGTGAACCTTCGGTTGGAGGAGTACGACCGGTTGGCGCTTGTCGGCCCTAACGGTGCGGGCAAGACCACGATGCTCAACATCATTTCAGGGGAGGACGACGCCGATGCGGGCCGCGTGCTCTTCGCGAAGGGCGCTCAGGTGGGCTACCTGGAGCAGGAGGCCATCGAAATGCAGGAGCGCCCCATCTTCGAAGAGGTCATCTCGTCGCAGACGGAAATTCTCGAGGCCGAGCAGCGCCTGCGCCGTTTGGAGGCCGAGCTCGGGGAGGATCCGACGCCTGCGCAGCTCGCTGCATGCGGCCGGGCGCGCGATGCCTACGAGGCCATGGGCGGCTATACCCTTGAGCCGTTGGTGCGTTCCGTGCTCTTCGGTCTGGGCTTTGGCGAAGCGGACATGCGTCGGCTTACCACGGAGTTCTCCGGCGGATGGCAGATGCGCATTGCGCTGGCGAAGCTGCTCATCCGCAATCCGGAAGTGCTGCTGCTCGACGAGCCGACGAACCATTTGGACCTGGAGTCCGTCAAATGGCTTGAAGGCTTCCTGCGCGGCTACAAAGGCACTGTCGTCGTGGTCAGCCACGACCGTGCGTTCATGGACAACATGGTGGACCGTGTGGCGGAGATCGACAACGGCCACGTGACGGTCTACCGCGGCAACTACAGCGCATACTTGCGCCAGCGCGCCGAGCGCATCGAGCAGCTCAAGGCAGAGGCGGCAAAGCAGCAAGCGGAGATTGCGCATTTGGAGGCGTTCGTCGAGCGCTTCCGCTACAAGGCCACGAAAGCCAAGCAAGCGCAGGACCGCCTGGCAAAGCTCGAGCGCATCAAAGCGCACCGTATCGTCGTGCCCGAAGAGCGCAAGACTGTGCATTTTAATTTCCAGCAGCCTCCCCGTACGGGCGATACCGTCGTGAAGGTAGAGGGCGTGAAGAAGTCCTTCGGCGACAAGCACGTCTATGATGGGCTTGACCTTACCATCTACCGCGGCGACAAGGTGGCGCTCGTCGGACCGAACGGCGCTGGCAAGTCCACGCTGCTTAAGATGATCGCCGGCGTGTACGCGCCTGATGCGGGCTCTATCGGGTATGGCGTCCATGTGGACAAGACCTACTTCGCCCAACATCAGCTGGAGGAACTGCATCCGGGCAACACCGTGTTCGAGGAGCTCGATCGCGTGGCGCCCGGCTGGACCATCTCGCAAGTGCGCACGCTGCTCGGTGCGTTCCTGTTCGAGGGCGATGCCGTGGACAAGAAGGTGAGCGTGCTCTCCGGCGGCGAGAAGTGCCGCCTGGCTTTGGCGAAAATGCTCGTGGCGCCAAAGCCGCTTTTGTGCCTCGACGAGCCGACGAACCATTTGGACATCGCAAGCGCCGACATCCTCGAGCAGGCGCTCAAGGCGTTCGAAGGCACCATCGTGCTCATCACGCACGATAGGCATCTGATTCGTAGCGTGGCGAACCGCATCATCGAGATCAAGCCCGGCAGCGTGACGAACTACGACGGCGACTACGACTATTACCTGTTCAAAAGCGGACAGGCGGACACGCCGGAAGCGGTCGGCGGGTCTTTGGTTGACGAGCTGTTCTCCAAAGGCGGCACGTCGGAGGCTTCCTCGAAGAGCGCGAAGGCCCCGGGCAGCACGCGTGCAGCAGACGGCGGCAAGAAGGCGAAGGGCTCCTCAGCGAGCGCGCCGACGAAGGCCAAGGGCAGCTCAGGCGCGCTGGCGAAATCCGGTAATCCCACCCAGCTTACGGCACCGCGCGGTAGCGCCCCGAAGACGAAAGAGCAGAAGCGTCGCGAAGCGGAAGCGCGCAACCGTGCGTACGCCGCGCTCAAGGGGCACCGCAAGCGCTTGGAAGAGCTCGACCGCCAGATGGAGCGCGATCGCAAGCGCCTTGACGAAGTGCTCGAAACGCTTGCCGACCCGGACTTCTACACCTCGGAGGCCTCTACGAGCGACGTCATTGCGGAGCACGCGCAGCTCAAGCAGCGGCTTGCGGCGGCGGAAGAGGAATGGCTGCTTCTCTCCGAGGAACTCGAGGAGGAAATGGCACGCCAACAGGAGATGGTGTAGAGGCCGGGCGTACGACCAGGCGGCTCGTCCGGAAGGCCCCGGGCGGGCTGAGGGTGCTCAGGTGCGCCGCTCTGCTGTTCGGCTTTCGAATTGCACGCAATTCGAAAGCCTCATGCGCTCCGCTGCTTCATGCTTTGGAAAGCGTGCTTCGCGCGCGGTCAGGAATGGTGTTCAGACGACACCTTCGACCCTCAGCCCGCCCGGGGCCTTCCGGACGGTCAGAAAGGATTCCGCATGATCAACGTCGTGCTTTTCGAGCCGGAGATTCCCCAGAACACGGGCAATATTGCGCGGACGTGCGCGTGCACGGGAGCGCGCCTGCATTTGGTGGAGCCGTTAGGATTCCGCCTTACGCAGAAGCACCTGGCGCGCGCGGGCATGGACTACTGGGACGACGTCGAAATCGTGCGCCATGCCTGCACGCGGGATTTCCTGGCTGCGCACGCCGCCGACGAGCTGTGGTTCTATACGGGGCATGCGTCCCGTCTGCATACGGACGTGGACCTCTCGGATGCAGGGCAGGAGATCTACCTTGTTTTCGGGCGTGAAAGCCGCGGCATCGATTCGGACATCCTGCACGAGCACGAGGGTCGCTGCGTGCGTTTGCCCATGGTGCCGGGCATGAGGAGCTTGAACCTTTCGAACGCGGTGGCGATAGCCGTCTACGACGCCCTTCGGCAGCAGGGATTCCCCGGACTGGCCTGAAAGGCAGCAAAAGAAAACGATTTGATGAAGCTTCGGGCGCTCGGTGCTTCCAGCGGGCGGCGAAGCTTTTAGATAGGATACACTGAACGGACTATGGACCAGCTTACCTATGTCATCATCAGCATTCTGTGCTTCGTTCCTGCCATCGTGTTCCACGAGATGGCGCATGGTTTCGCGGCCTGGCGCCTGGGGGACCCGACGGCAAAGCGCCAGGGTCGTCTGAGCGTGAACCCGCTCAACCATATCGACCCGTTCGGCACCGTGATCTTGCCGGGCATCATGATGCTTGCGGGCGGTCCGGTCTTCGGCTATGCGAAGCCGGTGCCGTACAATCCTTCGTACTTCAAGAACCCGAAGACGGGAGACGTCATCGTGGGATTGGCAGGCCCTCTGGCCAATCTGCTCATGGCAGTCCTGGCTGCTGTCGTCTCCTGGCTTCTCTATCCGACGGCACAGTCGCTTGTCTTGGGAAACGAAGTGTTCCTGTATTTCTATGCGCTGTTCTTGCCCATGTTCGCGCTCATCAACCTGTACCTGATGTTCTTCAACCTTATACCCATTCCGCCGCTCGACGGCTCGAGCATCATTGCCCTGTTCGTGCCGCGCAAGTACATGCGCCAGTACTACCAGGTGCAGCGCTACGCGTTCCCGATTCTTATGGTGGTGCTCGTCCTGTTGCCGTACCTGTTCCACATCAACCCGGTAGGCGCGTATCTGGACGTCACGGCGGGCACGGTGGCGAACCTGCTGTTCCCGTACCGTATCGCATAAGGCGGCAAGCGTGTCCTACCGCGTTCGCACAGAGAGCTTCGAGGGCCCGTTCGACCTGCTGCTGTACTTGGTCAGCCGCCAGCGGGTTGCCATCGGCGCCATTTCGATTACGGCCATTGCCGATCAGTACCTTGCCGAAGTCTCGCGCATGCGCTCGCTTGACCTGGATGTTGCGAGCGACTTTCTTCTCGTGGCGTCCACGCTGCTCGAGATCAAGGCGGCGAGCCTTCTTCCCAAGCCGTCCGATGCCGTGGTCGAAGAGCTGGACGAGCTGTCCCCGAACGAAGCGCGCGACATTCTGGTCGAGCGGTTGCTTCTGTACAAGCAGTATAAGAACGCGTCGGCGGCGCTCGGGTCGCGGCTTGCTGCGGAAGGCCGCATGCATGCCCGGCCGTTCGGGCCGGACGCGTCGTTTCTGGGCCTTCTCCCGGACTTTTTGCGCGACGTGAGCCTCGATGCCTTGGCGTATTTGTGCATGCAGGCGTTCGCCCGCCGTGAACGGGCGCTTTTGGAGTCGGAGCACATCGCGGCGAAGCCCATCCCGGTCGAAACGCACGTGCGGGCAATCCATGCGCGCGTGCGCAACGAAAAGCACCTGAGGTTTTCGGACTTGGCAGGAGAAGGCGCGTCCACGCCGGTCGTCGTCGTGTCCTTCCTGGCCATCTTGGAGCTGTACAAGCGCGCGATGGTGACCTTGCGCCAGGACGAAACGTTCGGTGACATCCAGATAGACTATATCGAAGGGTCTGGCGAGCTGTTCTTGGACGGAGACGACGCGGTGACTTCGGACGACCCTGCAAGCGAGACGACGGATGATGCGGGCAAAACGCATGCGGGACATGCGCCTTTGGAGGCTCTGCAGGATAGGGCGGCAGCGCAGGCGGTTTCTGCGGGCTAGCGCGCAGGACGGAAGGTGCGGCATGCACCTTCCGTCGGCAATCAAGAGGAGGACGGTTTGTTCCAAGGTTTACAGAGCGACCAGCTTGAAGGCGCGCTCGAAGCGCTTTTGTTCGTGACCGACGAGCCGGTCAACGCCATCGTCATGGCGGACATGCTGGAGATCGAGCCTGCGCAGGCCGAGGAAGCCTTGGGTCGCTTGCGCGACCGTCTGGCGTCTGAAGGCAGCGGCATTGTGCTGCGCGAGGTCGCGGGAGGCTGGCGGCTGTTCACGCATCCTGCTTACCATGAGCTGGTCGAAAAGTACGTCGTCTCTTGGGATACGCGCAAGCTTTCGCAGGCAGCGCTGGAGACTTTGTCCATCGTCGCGTACTCCCAGCCTATCACTCGCGCGCGCATTTCCGCCGTTCGCGGCGTGAATTCGGACAGTTCAGTGAACTCGCTGGTCGAAAAGGGGCTCCTGCGCGAGGTCGGGACGGAAGATGCTCCCGGCAACCCGGTGCTCTATGCGACGACGCAGACGTTCCTGGAAAAGTTCGGCCTGCGCTCGGTTGCGGACCTGCCGCCTCTCGAGTCGTTCGCTCCCGACGAAGAGACACGGCGCTTTGTGGCCGAGCGTTTGTCCGCTTCCCGCATGACGGAGGGGCTTTCGGTTCCGGAAGGCCTTGCTGCGGGCGAAGCGAGCGAGGACGCCACGGCGCTTTTGGCGTTCGAGGGCGAAGGGCCGAACGGGGAGGAGGACCGCAGGGATCAGGACGGCGCGGGGCAAGCGTCCTTGTTCGAAGGCGAAGAAGTGCGGTCGGAAGAGGGCGATACGCCGCTTTCGTTCGAAGGAGAAGAGAACCCTGACGTGCAGGATGCGATGCGTCGGACAATGGCCCGCGCGTTCGCGCAAGCGTCGGGCGCGGTGGAGAAGATTGATTTCAATGAGCTCAGATTCGAAGACTAGACAGCAGGGTGCCTATCCGCGCGATTTCGCCTCGACGCAGGAACGGATTGTGCCCATGAGACTGCAGAAGTTCCTTGCGCGCGCAGGCGCTGCGAGCAGGCGAGGGTCCGAGGCGCTTATGACGGCAGGCCGCGTGACGGTGAACGGCGTCGTGGTGACGGAGCTCGGGAGCAAGGTCGACCCGTCGGCGGACGTGGTGGCCGTGGACGGCAAGGTCGTCCGCCTGACCGACGTGCCCGTGACGCTCATGCTGAACAAGCCAGCAGGATACGTGACCACCATGTCGGACCCCCATGCGCGCCGTATGGTGGCAGAGCTCGTGCCGACCGACCGGTTCCCGGGGTTGTTTCCTATCGGGCGGCTCGACCAGGACACGACCGGTCTTCTGCTGTTCTCGACCGACGGGGAGCTCGGCAACAGGCTTCTTCATCCGCGGCACCATGTGGAGAAGACCTACGAAGCCCTGGTCGAAGGCGTGCCGCGCGAAGATGCGCTCGAGGCATTGCGGTGCGGCATACAGCTTGAGGACGGGATGACCGCCCCTGCGCGCGTCAGCCTCGTGCCGTCGTGCGCGGGCGACCCGAAAGGTTCCGCGCGCCTTGAGCTTGCCATCCACGAAGGGCGCAAAAGGCAGGTCCGCCGCATGTGCGAGGCGGTCGGCCATCCCGTGGTCGCGCTTCATCGCGAGCGGTTCGGGCCCTTGACGCTTGATGGCCTTGAGCCGGGCGCGTGGAGGCTGCTTGATGCCGCCGAGCTTGCGGCGTTGGGCGAAGCGGCGGGGCTGGGAGCATCGTGCTAGAATTTTCCGAAAACAAGCGTCGAGCGAAGAAAGGTACAACGTGAGCAATCTGCCCTTTGAGAAGATTGCGGTCGTGGGAATGGGCCTGATAGGCGCCTCGTTTGCGGGCGCTCTCAAGGAAGCCTGCCCCGAAGTGGCCGTCATGGGCGTCGACGTGGCGCCCGAGGCGCTTGCTGGCGCCGTGGAGCGTGGCTGGGTCGACCATTCTGCCACGCCGAACGATCCCGGTTTCGAAGCGTTCGTGCGAGAAGGGTGCGACCTTGTCGTCGTTGCCACGCCCGTTGCTGCCGTGCGCGATTACTTCGAAAAGCTTGCGGCATGGGGTTTCGAAGGCGTCGTCACGGACACTATCTCCACCAAACGCCTCATTCTCCAGCTTGCTGCCGAGCTGCTTCCGTACCCGGAGCGCTATGTGCCGGGCCATCCGATGGCGGGATCCGAGAAAAGCGGCATCGAAGGTGCCCGCATCGAGCTTTTCCGCGGCGCCCATTGGGTTTTGTGCCCGGACGAGAACACCCCGGCCGAATATTTCCCGCGTCTGCATACGCTGCTCACGTCGATCGGCGCGCGCGTGATTTCCTTGCCGCGCGAAGACCACGATGCCGCCATGGCGGTCGTGAGCCATGTGCCGCACGTGGTCGCATCTTCGCTCGTGGAGCTTGCGTGCCGGCATGCTGACGACCAGCAGGCGTTGTTCCGCCTGGCCGCAGGCGGCTTCAAAGATTCGACGCGCATTGCCGCAGGGTCGGCGAAGCTGTGGTGCGGCATCGCCTTGGACAACGCCGAGGCGCTGCGCGCAGGCTTGGAAGAGATGCGCGATATCTTAGGGCAGTTTTCCGAGGCGTTGGCCTCCGAAGACCGCGCGGGTCTTGAAAGCCTGCTCGAGCATGCGGCGGCCGCGCGCCGCGCCCTGCCGGCGGCATGGGTTCCCTCCACCGAAAAGCTGCTCGAAGTGCGGGTTCCCATGCAGAACCGCCGCGGCGTCGTCGCAGAGGTGACGACCATAGCCAGCCAGGTCGGCTGCAATATCCAGTCCATCGAGATAGACCACATCACCGCCGACAGTGCGGTCTTGAGCATGGTCTTGACCGACGAGGGCGACATCGGACAGCTGTCCGCGCATTTGATCAACGCGGGCTACCCGGTGTCGTTTTCTCCGTTGAGCGCGAAGGAGCACGCCCATGTCGAATGACGAGAAGACCATCCAGCCTTTGCGCGCCCCCCTTGCGGGCTCGACCCGCGTTCCGGGCGACAAGTCCATCTCCCATCGTGCGGTCTTGTTCTCCGCTATGGCCGAAGGCACCTCGCGCGTTTTCGGCGTTCTCGACTCCGAGGACGTGCGCGCCTCTATCAGGGCGGTCCAGGCGCTTGGTGCGCGAGTGAGCTTGGAAAAGCAGCTTGACGGCAGCCTTGCAGGCGGCATTACCGGCTGGGGCGGCAGAGGGCCGCAGCAGCCCGAAGAGCCGATCGACTGCGGCAATTCCGGCACGACGGCGCGCCTGCTCATGGGCATTATTGCGCCATGGGATATCCGCGTGACGTTGACGGGCGACGAGTCCTTGTGCCGCCGTCCCATGCGCCGCATTGCCGCGCCGCTCATGAAGATGGGCGTTCGCTTCGAGCCCGACGGGCAGGAAACGCTGCCGATGACCGTGGTGGGCAATCCTCGCCTTGAGGCCATCTCTTACGAAGCCCCCATGGCGTCAGCCCAGCTCAAGACCGCTGTTATCCTGGCGGGTGCCTATGCGCAGGGCACGACGGTGCTGCGCGAGCCGGCGCCTTCGCGAAACCATACCGAGCTCATGCTTCCTGAATACGGCGTAGAGACCGTGGCAGGGGAGTGCACCGCTTCGGTGACGGGGCCGCACGTCCTGCAGGCGAGCGAAGTCCAGGTTCCTGGCGACCCGTCTTCGGCGGCGTTCCTTGCTTGCGCTGCCCTTATGAAGCCGGGCAGTGCCGTTCAGATAGAGGACGTGAGCCTCAACCGTGCGCGGACAGGCTGGGTCGAAGTGCTCGAGCGCATGGGGGCTGACGTGTCAACTCAGGTTACCGGCCATTCGGGCAAGGAGCCCTACGGCATTCTGTCCGCACGCTATACCGAAAGCCTGCGCGGATGCGACGTCCCGGCGCGGAAAATCGCTTCGATGGTTGACGAAATCCCCGTCCTGTCGCTGCTTGCCGCCCATGCGCGCGGCGTGACGGTGTTCCGCGACGTGAGCGAGCTGCGCGTGAAGGAGACCGACCGCCTTGCTGCTATCATCGACGGCCTGACGGCTCTGGGCATAAGCGCGTGGACCCACGGCGACGACCTGTTCATCGAAGGCCAGCCGGGCTTCGAGGCGCCTGAGGGCATTGCGTTCGACTCCCTTGGCGATCACCGCTTGGCGATGACGTGGGCGCTTGTCGGCCTGACCGGTTCCGTGCCGGTTACCGTGCGCCGTTTCGGTTCGGTGGCGGTGAGCTACCCGCGCTTCTTGGAGGACATGGAAGGCTTGGTGCGATGATCGTAGCGATAGACGGCCCCAGCGGGGCGGGGAAGTCCACCGTCGCAAAGGCGGTGGCGAAAAAGCTCGGCTTCTCGTGCTTGGACACAGGCGCGATGTACCGCGCAGTGGCCTGGCGTGCTGTCCAGGACGGCGTGCCGCTCGACGACGCGGAGGCATGCGGGCGCATTGCGCGGGAGAAAGAGATCGCGTTTCGCCATGAGGCGGGCGACCCGGTGCCGCGACGCGTGTTCATCGACGGCGACGAAGTGACCGATGCCATTCGCACGGCGGAGATCGACCGTGCGGTCAGCCCGGTTTCTGCCCTGCCGTCCGTGCGCGAAGCGCTCTTGGGACAGCAGCGGCGCATTGGCGCGGCAGGCGACTTCGTGGTCGAAGGCCGCGATATCGGGACGGTGGTCTTCCCGGACGCTGCCGTGAAAGTGTTCCTGACCGCGAGCGACGAAGAGCGCGCCCATCGTCGCGTGCGGCAGAACGTCGACCGCGGTTTCGGGTCCATCGACTACGAAGAGGTGCTGGCCGACATCCGCCGCCGCGATGCCTACGACTCGGGGCGCAAGACGGCGCCGCTCAAGCCTGCCGACGATGCGGTGCACATCGACTCGACAGGGCACTATATCGAAGAGGTCATCGAGGCGATCTGCGAGCTGGCGCGCCAGTCGCAGCATCGTGCGGCCTTGTAAGCTGGACACGACGAAGGAAAGTCGAATTCTGCTATGAGCGTATTTCTTTCGCGCGAGGAGATGTGGGATATGCCGCTCGGCGGCAAACCGGAGGGCGAAAAGCACATTCCTCACTGGTGCGGCAATATTCTCTGGGTCATCGTCGGCGGGCTGTGCAAGCTGCTGTTCCGCTACCGCGTCGAAGGGCGCGAGCACATTCGCGCGCTGCACGGCAAGACCGGGTGCTTGGTCATGGGAAACCATGCCTCGTACGCTGACGTCGTGTTCTTCTACCTGGCACCCCGTTTGGCACAATGGATGCGCCTTATGGGGCGCGACTCCCTCTTCGAGACCGGCGGCGGCCTTGGCGGACAGATTCTTTCCCGCGTCGGAGCCTTTCCGGTCAAGCGCGATACGGCAGACCGCACGTCGGTCAAACGCGCCGTCTCGATGCTCAAGCGCGGAGAGATGGTAGGCATCTATCCTGAAGGCACGCGACGGGGAAAGGGCAGCCAAGCGCCTGAGCTTCATGCGGGCGGGGCGTTCATTGCGCGCATGGGCAAAGCGCCGATCGTTCCGGCGACCGTGCGCAATTCCGAAAAGATCAAGTGCAAAGGCGAGCGGTTCCATTTCCCGAAGGTCACGGTCGTCTTCGGCGAGCCGGTGGAGGTCTCTGAATTCGACTTTCTGCCCAAAGACGACCGGCTCGACGGCTGCACGTGGTTCGTCATCCGCGAATGCTACGCGCTCAACTACGGTTGCGCGCCCGAGGACGTCGACATGCGCGAGCTGTTCCCGGAAGGGAAGGACTTCACTGAGGCGTTTCGCGGCGTGACAATTCATCGTGGTGCGAAGGCGCTGCGCGAAGACGCGTAAGCGCAGCCAAGAAAGGGGTTTTGGATGAAGGTGGTGAAAGCGGAGTACGCGGGCGCGTGCTATGGCGTGCAGCGTGCTTTGGACCTTGCGTACCGCGCTGCTCAGGAGGGCGAGCCGACCTGCACGCTCGGACCGCTCATCCATAACCCCCAGGTGGTCGCCCAGCTGCGCGAAGCGGGGGTCGGCGCGGTCGACTCCGTCGAAGACATCCCGGGCGGCACTATGGTGGTGCGCAGCCACGGAGTCGTTCCCGAAGTGATCGAGAGGGCGCGCGAGCGCGGCCTGCGCATCGTGGATGCAACGTGCCCGCATGTCGCGCGCGCCCAGAAGGCCGCCGCGCACATGGCGCGCAAAGGCCGTTTCGTCGTCGTAGTCGGCGAGGCGGGGCATCCGGAGGTCGAAGGCATCTGCGCGCACGCGCGGGCTGCCGCCCACCGGGCTCAGGATGCTTCCGGCGAGGAGTGCGCCGTCGCAGCGGTCGTGGATGCCGACCAGTTGCCCGCCTCTGTGCTTCGTCCCGGTGCGCGCGTGGGCGTGGTCGTGCAGACCACGCAGTCCCGCGAAGTGTTCGAGCGGGTCGTCTCCGCGCTTGAGGCGCGCGGTGTCGACGTGGAGGTCAAGGACACCGTCTGCACGGCCACCCGTCAGCGTCAGGACGCCGCGGCAGCCCTCGCGGGGAATGTCGACGCGTTCGTGGTCATCGGCGGGCGAAACTCTTCGAACACCACGCGCTTGCACGAAATCTGCAAAGCGCTCTGCGCGCGCTCGTACCATATCGAATCCGCTGACGAACTGGATGCGGCATGGTTTGACGGTTGCGAGACCGTGGGCGTGACCGCAGGTGCGTCCACGCCCGAAGACCAGATAGCCACGGTCATAGCGCGCTTGGAGCGCCTCTGACCGTCCGCCTGCCTTCTGTGGAGTTTTCCTTCCCCTTGCGTGAAGGCTTCAGGCGTATTCGACGGGACATTGCGCGCTTCTGGTAACATGTGCATTTGCGGATTCGCTTCCGCACGACGAGAAAAGGTGCACATGCTACACAAGAACGAACAACGCACTGCTCTCGCGCCCACTCACGAGGCCGCACATGAGGCCCCGCGCGAGCAGGACAGTCTTCACTGCGTCACTGACGTTTCCGCGGCGCGCGCTCTTTCGCGCCCGCTTATCAACCGTTCCTACCTGGGTCGCACTGCGTGCGCGTGCGCGCTGGCGGGCATGCTCGTGTTTGCAGGGCTGCCTGCGACCAGCGCCAATGCCGTGACCTCAGAAGAGCTGTACGCCGAGGCGGACTCCATCATGCAGCGTATCGACGCGCTGCAGACCGACCTGAACCAGGCGAATGCGGACTACGAGACGGCGCTTGCGGCGCACGACGAGGCGCAGGATGCCATGGTTGATGCCGAAAACCGCATCCAGGAAAGCGAAGAGCGCATCGACGAGCTGCAGGAGCAGCTTTCCCAGCGTGCAAGCGACATGTACAAGAACGGCGATACCACGTTCATCGACGTGCTTCTGGGCTGTTCTTCTTTCACGGAGTTTCTGACCGCCTGGGATTCTTTCGACCGCATTGCGCAGCAGAATGCCTCTATGGTCGAAGAGACCCAGACGGCAAAGGCGGAAGCCGAGCAGGCGCGCAAAGACTACGAGGCAGAGCGCGACCGTGCTTCTCAGGAGATGGCTGCCGCAGAGGAGCTTGCAACGCAGATTGAGGCTACGCAAGCCAGCTTGCAGCAAGAAGTCGACCGCATCTCCGCCGAAGCGGCCGAGCTTCAGGCGCAGGAAGAGGCTGCGGCCGAAGAAGCCCGCCGTGCAGCAGAGGCAGCAGAGGCCGCACGCCAGCAGGCTGAGCAGCAGGCGCAGCAGATGGCGCAGCAGAACGCCTCCGCCGGAAGCGGCAGCAGCGGCAACGCTGCCGCGACCACGCCTTCCGCCGGGTCTTCGACGAGCACGTCTTCGGGGGCGTTCACCCATCCGTGCCCGTCGGCGACCGTGTCTTCCAACTTCGGCTACCGTACGTTCGACAACTCTTTCCACAAGGGCGTTGACTTTGCAGCGGCCGAAGGCACCCCGTACTACGCGGCCGAATCCGGCACGGTGATCATCGCCGGCTTCAGCGAAAGCGCGGGCAACTGGATTGTCATTTCCCACGGCAACGGCCTCATCACGAAATACATGCACTCTTCGGCCATCTTCGTCTCTGCGGGCCAGCAGGTCACGCGCGGGCAGCATATCGGCAACGTCGGCAACACGGGCCAGTCGTTCGGTGCCCATCTGCACTTCCAGGTGGAGGTCAACGCCGCGTCCTGGTCGGGCACGGCGGTGGATCCGTTCCAGTATCTCTAAAGCTTGCAGCGGAGCCTATGGCCACTTTGCGCGAAGACGCCATCACGTGCTCGTCGCTCGACGGGGCGCTGCCTGCGAACGTGCGCTCTTACGAAGGGGCGACGGCGCATGCTGCGCGCACGGGGTCGTGCGCCGAGCCGCGCGCGCTGGTGACGGGCGTCGTGCCTGAAAGTCCGGCGGACGACGCAGGCTTCACGCCCGGCTGCTGGGTGCTCACGGTTGACGGCAGACCGCTTCGCGACAGTATCGACTGGATGTGGTACGGCTCCGACGACGAGCTCGAAATAGGCTACGAGGACACCGAAGGCGACCGTGGGACGGTCGTGCTTTACCGCGATGAAGGGGAGGATTGGGGCTTCGAATTCGACGGGGCGCTCTATGACGGCATCCGCTTGTGCCGCAACGCCTGCACGTTCTGTTTCATGCGGCAGCTCCCCGACGAAGCGCGCGATACGCTAGTGCTGCGCGATGACGACTATCGCCTGAGCTTTCTGCAGGGGACCTTCGTCACCCTGACGAACATTACGCCCGCAGACGAAGCGCGCATTATCGAGCAGCACATCAGTCCCCTGCGGTTTTCGCTGCACTGTATCACGCCTGAGGTACGCAGCGCGGTCATCGGATGTCATGCGCAGCACGGGATCGACGTGGCCGAACGTCTTTTGGACGCTGGCATCGAACTGCACGCGCAGATCGTGCTCATGCCTGGCGTCAACGACGGGGAAGAGCTGCGCCGTACGCTGGTGTGGGCGTACGCGCATCCGGGCATCCTGAATGTCGGCATCGTGCCGTTGGGCTTTACGAAGCATCAGGACCGTTTCACGGAAAGCTTCAATGACGAGGCGCGCGCTCGTGCGGTCGTCGAGGGCATCGCGCCGGTGCAGGAGAGGGCGCGCGAAGAGCGCGGTCATCCCTGGGTCTATGCCTCGGACGAGTTCTACCGCAACGCATACCCGCGCGACCTGCTCGACCGGCTGCCGTCTGCTTCCGATTACGGCTCGTTCGACATGTTCGAAGACGGCATCGGCATCGTGCGCTCGTTCGTCGACGACTGGCGTGCGTCGGGGGAGGCTGCCGAAACGTGCGCGCAGGCGTTGCGCGATGCGGGCGTACGCGTGCATTTTGTTGCGGGGTGCGCCCAGCGCGAGTTTTTCGCGCCTTTGGTGGAGGCAAGTCCCCTTGCCGGACTGCTCGTGCCGCTGTTCGTGGAGAACGACTACTTTGGGGGCAACGTGGACGTGACCGGCCTTCTGTGCGGTTGCGACATCGCCCGCGCTCTTCGCGAAGAGAACGAGCGCGCAGGCGTGGACGTCGCGGTGGTGCCGAAGGTCGTTTTCAACGATGATGCGGTGACGCTCGATGATATGGATATTGCGGGAATCTCGCATGCTGCGGGCGTCGAAGTGCACGTGGTATGCTGTAATGCGTCTGAGTTTTTGCCCGAAATCGCCGCGCTTGTGCGCGTGTGAAGGAGGTTGAGTATATGCCCTTGCCCATCGTCGCGGTGGTCGGCCGACCGAATGTCGGCAAATCCACGTTCGTGAACCGCATTGCCCAGGCGGACGAAGCCATCGTTCACGAGATGAGGGGCGTGACGCGCGATCGTT
>CHCFC05602__coassemble_125_pt1 | contig 56536 bp, 55 predicted proteins | sample CHCFC05602__metabat2_low_PE_036 | metagenome-assembled genome bin CHCFC05602 | reverse complement strand
CGATGATACGTTTGGTCTCCTTCGAGCCTTCGGCGACGGGGACCTCGAATACCAAGTTTTTGAGTTCTAGCATGCTCAAACCTCGTCTCGTCGTGTTTCTTAATTGCCACTATAACACTAGCAATTAAGAAATCCAGAGGAATTCTCGCCGCTTTCTCACCCCTGCGGAAAGAATCCCTATCTTTTGTCCGCAGGTATTCTAATACACCTTGTTTGCGGTGTGCGCGTCGTTTGGCGCCCGTCAGCGCTTGCGACAGGGAAGAGGTTGTACCGAATAACAGGCGTGACAAGGCGTGCAGACGCGCATGCTGCAGGCTTGCCGTCGGCTGTTCGGCGCTTGCAGCGAAGGGAGCGCGCGTGCGCAAAGACGGGTTCGATGGGCTTGCTCTACAGCGGTGCTTCTGTGCGAAAGGAGCTATGCGCGATAGTCGAACGGGGCGGTCATCCAGACGACTTTGCCGAGCACGACGACAGATTGCGCGCTTTTGCCGTTCACGAAGATCAAGGGCACGTAAGAAGGGTCGGTGCTGTCGGGCACGAGCTCGATGCCGTTGCCCGTCTTGCGGATGCGCTTGACGGTTGCTTCGCTATCCCCGACTTGGACGGCGAAGGCGTCGGATTCGTTGACATCGCGCTCATCGGGGTCGATGAGCGCCAAACACCCGTCCGGAAGCGTGCGGTTCATCGAATTGCCGCGTACTGCCAGGTAAAAAGCGCGAGGGTGCTCCTGAAGAAGCTGGCGAGGGATAAAGAAACTATCGGTGCTTTCCACCATTTCTGAAGGCTCGCCGGCTGCAATATGGCCGAGCACCGGCGTGCTCGCAGCGTCTTCGGGAAGGGGGCGAAGCGTTTTTGAGCGCGACAGGCGCTTGTTGAATGCCTTCGCTGCGTACCCGTTCTTTTTGCTCACCAGCTCGTCGTAGGTAAGCCCGAACTCTTTCATCATGCGCTTGATGTTGGGCTTGCTTGGCAGGCTCGTGCCGCATTCCCAGCTCGATACGGTGGTTTGGCGCACGCCGACGCGCTTTGCCAGCTGGTCCTGGCTCAAGCCGAGGTCGAAGCGGATGGCGTTGATGTTGTCGCCGACGGCATTGGCGTTGCGCACGGTCGTTTCCTTTCCTTTACCGTATGCGTGCACAGGTTAGAAGCATGCTTAGGCACGGTTCGGCACGGTTCGCTCTCGCGGCATCGCGCGACGCTTGCATCTCCATGCCCAAAGGGGCGGCGTACGGCTAAGAATGCGGGCGGCATACGCGTCCGCAGCCGTCTGACCTCCTGCTCCTTATTCGAATGCTAGCAGGGTTGTCGCAACGAAAGTTGCCGGTCAGCGTGAATACCATTTAAAATGGTAGGCAAATCGAGGAGGCAGGGATGGATAACTGGCTGGTCAAAGCGCGCAAGGCTTCGGGGCTGACGGCTGAGAGGTGCGCTGAGGTGCTTGGGTGTCCGTGCGCCGACTACCTCCATTTAGAACGGCATCCTGGCGACATTACGCTCAACGAGCTTCATGCGCTTCGGCGCGAGTTCAACGCCGAATCGCGTCGCATTGTCTGGGGATGGCTGAGAGAATTCGAAGCGCAGTGACGAATAGCAGGCTTCCGGTGCGCGTTCGGCTGCCAGAGCGTGCTTGAGCCGTGCCGTGGAATCTCTGTGCGGTCGCCTTTCTGCCGCCGTGCGCTCGTCTACAATGCTCGCGAAAGAAAGGGGACGCATGGCAGAGGACAAGCGCTATTCCATCATTTCGGTTGCCGACGACGAAGATGAGGACGTAGTCATTCAAGCAGGGGTTGTGGCCGGTGCGGAGGATGTGCCTGCTTCGGAAGAAGGAGGCGTGACGGCGGCCGCCGCATCTGCGGCAGACGCGGTCCAAACGGTTCGAAATGATTCGCCCGATCGACCGGAAACGCCTTCTGACGTGCCCGAACTTACCCCCGAAGAGAAACGCCGTCTCGCGCGCGCAGCAGCGCGCGAAGAGGAGCTCGAGCGCCTGCGCGAGACCGAGCGGCAGTTGGCGGCAAAGCCTGAGCAGTCAAGGATGCACAAGATAGTACTGGCGTTATTCGCCCTTGGCGTAGTGGTCTTCGCCGTGTGCTACTACGTCTTTTTCATGGCATAGGCAGCCTTGCGATAAAATAAGCTATCTATTCGCTTCGACATGTGGACCGCACGTTGTCTTGCCAGGCGGTCTTTTGGTCGATTGCGCACAGCCACCAGGCTGCTTTGAGTACTGTCCGAAAATCAAGGAGGGCCGGCGGATGTTCAAACGCACGCGCAAAAACGAAGAAGACGTCTTCGACCCGAATTCCGAGAGGGCGGACGAAGGTGCGGAGGCTCAAAAGCGTTCGGAAACCCTTCGCGACGATGCTGATATCGCACTCGATACGCTGTATGAGGATGCAGAGGAGACGCTTGCGGAGCCCGTTGTTCCGAAAAGCGTTGACTCCGCAGAGGATGGAGAGGAATTCTCAACGACGGACGTAGGTTACTGGCCTGACGACCAGGAGGCTGAAGTGTCCGAGGGGGGTGCCTACGCTGTCTACGACGGCGCAGAAGAGCCCGCTCCGGTGTACGAGGGCGCTCATGCAGCTTCGGACGACGAAGAGTCGACGCTTGGCTTCGGGGACCATTATCAGGACTATTACAACCAATCCTACGATGATGCCCAGGCGGGACCCGATGCGCTCACGAGCTTGGAGCCCATGAAGACTACGAGCTTCCAGCCTATTGGCAAGCAGCAGCGCCCGCCGCGCGGCAGCCATGCGAAGCCCGAGCCTCAGCTTTCTGAACGTCAGCTTAAATCGCGCCGTATGCGCCGTGTGCTCATTGCCGTGATCCTGGTCATCATTGCGCTCATGGTCGTTCTTGGCATCTTGCTCTTCCAGTTCGTTCGCGTAAGCCAGAATGCCGTGATTCAGCAGGTGCAGCAGGAAGGCTCTCAGACCATCGAGTCGACGGAAGGAACGGGCGACGCCACTGACGCTACCTCTGCTGCCGTGCGCACGACTGAAGTGCCCTTGCTCACGTCGGTTATGGGCATGGGTCAGGATGAGGCCATTGCCGCCATCGGGCATGGTGCCGTGGTGTCCGGTTCTCTTGACGTGAACGAAGAAGGCAACCCCATCCGCCAGCGCGTCACGGTCGTTCTGACCGAAGAGCCCGCCGACGCCCTTTCCGGAACGCCGACGGTCTACCTCGGATTGAACGAAGAGGGCAAAGTCATCATGGCAGGCTATTCCGCTGCGACTGCAAGCCTTGGCTACGGCAACTTGAGCTTTGCGGACGCCGTCCAGAATGAGAACATCGTGGAGAAGACGCTCGACGAAGCTGGGCTCTCGGTTCCTGCTGGTTCTGCCGTCCTGCCTGAAGACCGGGCTGCGTACTGCACCTATGCAAGCGACGGAACCACGCTCGTCGAAGAGAACTGCACGTTCAACGGCGAGGCGGACGTGAACGGGACGCGTTACACCTGGTCGTCCATGCTGATGTACAACTACACGGCTGCGAACGCCTCCGGCAATCTTGCGGACACCATCCGCCAGATTTACATCTACATTAACGCGGCCTAGCCGTTGCCTGCGCATCAGGCTTCCGAAAACGCGACGCCCGCGCCATGCCGTCGTCAGACGTGCGTGGCGCGGGCGTTTTGCCTGCAGGGGGGCAACGTTGCCGCTGTGCGGTGGCTTTCTTACTTTTTCAGGCCGCCGAACAGGCCGCGCAGAAGCTGGCGGCCGGCTTCTTTGCCGATCTGGCCGATGATGGACGACGCGGTGCGGCTTACGTCCTTCATGACCTGAGCTTGGACTTTCTGGCGTTCGCGCTCTTCGCGCTCTGCCGCCTTCTCCGCTTCGCGCTCTGCTTTGGCGGCAGCTTTCGCCTCCTCTTCGGCGCGCTTTTCATCCTCTTCCTGGCGCGCCTGCTCTTCGGCTGCCTGCTGCGCTTCCGCCGCGGCGGCTTCGGCCTCTCCCTGAATGGTCTCGAAGGCGGATTCGCGGTCGACTGCCGTGCCGTACTTTTCCATGAGCTGTGACTGCGCTGCGCGAGCAGCCTGCATGGTCTCGGCGGATGCAGCGGCCATCAAGCACTGGGGTGGCAGGATCTTCGCGTTCTCCACCACGCTCGGGCGGCCTTCCGCATCGAGGAAGGACACGAGTGCCTCGCCCGTGCCGAGCTCCAGGATGACGTCTTCGGACTTGAACGCCGGGTTCTCGCGGAAGGATTCCGCTGCAGCGCGCACGGACTTCTGCTCGGCGGGCGTGTAGGCGCGCAGTCCGTGCTGGATGCGGTTGGACAGCTGGGCGAGCACTTCGTCGGGGATGTCGCTCGGGGACTGCGTGATGAAGTAGACGCCTACGCCTTTCGAGCGAATGAGCTTGACCACTTGGACCATCTTGTCGAGCAGCTCCTTCGGCATGCCGTTGAACAGCAGGTGCGCTTCGTCGAAGAAGAACACGAACTTCGGCTTGTCCATGTCGCCTACTTCCGGCAGCGTTTCGAACAGCTCGGAGAGCATCCACAGGAGGAACATCGCGTAGATTTGCGGGCTTTGAATGAGCTTTGCGGCATTCAGCACATTTACATAGCCCTTGCCGTTTTCATCGCACGCGAACCAGTCCGCCAGATCGAGCGCCGGCTCGCCGAAGAATTTGTCTCCGCCTTCGTCCTCGATGGAAATGAGCGCGCGCAGGATGGCGCCAGTCGACTGCGAGGAGACTTTGCCGTACGTGGTCTCGAACTCTTTCGCATGCTCGGCGGTGTAGTTGAGCATGGCGCGCAGATCTTTCAGGTCGATAAGCAGAAGCTGCTTGTCGTCGGCAATGCGGAAAACGATGTTGAGCACGCCTTCCTGCACTTCCGTCAGGCCGAGCAGGCGGGAGAGCAGGGTGGGGCCCATGTCGGAGATGGTGATGCGCACGGGGATGTCTTCGCCGTCCAGCATGTCCCAGAAACGGCAAGGGCAGCCGGTCAGAGACCAGTTTTCGATGCCGAACCTCTCGACGCGCTCGCGGATGTTGTCAGTGTCGTCGCCTGCCTGGCACATGCCGGTGATATCGCCTTTGACGTCCGCCATGAACACCGGTACGCCTGCGTGGGAGAACCCTTCTGCGAGCACTTTGAGCGTGACGGTCTTTCCCGTGCCGGACGCGCCGGCGATGAGACCGTGGCGGTTGGCCTGGTTCAGCAGCAGGTAGCAGGGATTCTCTCCCTGGGCGACCCAAAGTTTGTCATCAAGCAGCATGGTTCCTCCTTGAAGGGCGCTTGGCGCCCGCGTGGTTTCTGTTCGGGGAGATTATACGTGCTTGGCGACGAAACGCCGTGTAGGGGGCCTATCGGGGTAAAAGAGAGCCTTTTGCTAAACGGGTGCTTGAACCAAGCGTGGGCGCCCGAGTCTCCTCGCAAAATGGCAGGGGATAGCGCAGTCGGCCGCTCAAGGCGCGGTGTCGGGCGCGTTGCCAGGACAAGAGGCGCTGAGGGCTTGCGGACACAGGGGAGCGGTGCAGGCCGGGCGTGCGACATTCCGAGCGTGCAACCCCATAAAATCTCCTCTTGCAGGGGAGGTTTCGTGCTGGTAATCTATAGCAGCTGTCAACAAGCGGGGGTAGTTCCCTCCACCTGGTTCGGCAAAGCCGATGGGTCACATGAATACGAAGCTTTCTGCGAAAGCATCTGATGAAGCATGGGGACCCGCGGCACACCGCGGGTTTTTTGTTGACTGCAGGCATCGCATACGCAAGGAGGTGAGCGCGATAGCTGCTCAGGAGCCACGGCTCAACGAAGAGATTGATGTCAAAGAATGCCGCCTCATCGGCTACGATGGCGCCCAGCTGGGCATTTACGCCATCTCGGAGGCTCAGCGCATCGCTGACAACCAGTCTCTGGATTTGGTGGAGATTGCACCGAATGCGGACCCGCCAGTCTGCCGCATCATGGACTACGGGAAGTTCAAGTACGACCAGGCTATCAAGGCGAAGCAGGCGCGCAAGAACCAGAGCAGGGTGGAAACGAAGGAAATGAAGTTCCGCCCGAAGATCGATGTCGGCGACTACACCACCAAGAAGAAGCATGTCCTGCGATTCTTGGAAGCCGGCAGCAAGGTGAAGATCACCATCATGTTCCGCGGTCGCGAAATGGCCCATCCCGAACAGGGCTTGACGATCCTGGAGCGTTTGGCGGACGACCTGAAGGACGTGGCGGTCATCGAGAACCAGCCCAAGATGGAAGGCCGCAACATGCACATGCTGATTGCTCCGCTGCCCGCTGCGGCGAAGAAAAAGAAAGAACAGGAAAAGCAGGAAGGAAAGGAATAGCCTTATGCCCAAGATGAAGACCCACCGCGGTACCGCTAAGCGCTTCCGCGTGACCGGTTCCGGCAAGATCATGCGTGCCAAGGCGTACAAAAGCCACATCATGACCAAGAAAAGCCCGAAGCGCAAGCGCAACTTCCGCAAAGAGACGGAGCTGGCTACCGCTGATCGCAAGGTAGTCGCGCGCAACCTCGGCCTTCGCTAAGCAGATAAAAAGGAGATAAGACATGGCTCGTATCAAGCGCGCAGTTCATGCGCATAAGAAGCGTCGCACCATCCTCAAGCGTGCGAAGGGTTACTATGGCGCGAAATCGCGTTCGTACACCGCTGCGAAGGAACAGGTCCAGCACTCGCTGCAGTACATGTACCGCGACCGTCGCAACAAGAAGCGCGAAATCCGTCGTCTCTGGATCACCCGCATCAACGCGGGCGCTCGCCTGAACGGCATCTCCTATTCCCGCTTCATGAACGGTCTGAAGCGTGCGGGCGTGGAGCTTGACCGCAAGGTCCTCTCCGACATGGCCATCGCCGACCCGCAGGCCTTCTCCGCCATCTGCGAGATCGCCAAGGCTGCCCTCAAGTAAACAAGCGTGCAGCCAAAGCCACGATTGTGAAGAATGCGTCGCTTCCACGGCGCATTCTTTGCGTCATGGCGTATAATGCTTTCGTTTCGCCCTTGTAGCTCAGGGGATAGAGCGTCTGCCTCCGGAGCAGAAAGCCGCAGGTTCGAATCCTGTCAAGGGCACCAGCGAAACACCAGGTCAGAGGGTAAACCCTCTGACCTTTTTCGTAGGGGCCAAAATAGCCTGAAAAATGGCGCTGGTTTGGCTTACACGTCAATCTCCCCCAGCTCGGCGAGCCGTCCGATGAAGGGGAGTCCCTCCGGGTCATCCACCTCGATGCCACCGAGCACGACGCTGTTGTCACGCATGTCAATTTTCGTGTTGAACACAGCCGGGTTGAAGCCCGAGGCGACGAACCCGACAGCAGCGAGGACGAGCCCTGCGGCGACAAGGCCTCCTGCCACAGACAGGTAGATTTTCTTTGCGCTGGTCATGGCTGCTCCTTCCTAGCGTGCAAGGTGCGCCGCTCCTGACGCGCCCGCGTTGTTCCTATCGCTGCGTCCTCTTTTCCAGAAGGGGGAGACAGCCTTCCTTGCCCAGAGAGTCGAGAGACGCACGATTTGTTTGGAGACGGCCCATGCTCCGGCGCCCGCAAGGAGTCCCAGGCCTGTACAAACTAGACCCACGCCCAGTGTCGCGATGGCGTACGGCACGTGCCCGATCAGCGCGCCCACCGCTACGAACGCGAAGAACACGACGCCCGCTCCCGCAAAGGCCACTGCCACAATCCACGCGCAAAGGGCCAGAACCCAGATGCAGATGTAGACTGTGACGACTACGGCGGCGAAGGCGATAAGCAGTGGCACCCACACGGGCGACCCCACGATGGTCAGCACCCATAGCAGCGTGCTGCTGCGTCGGCGCGTCCTCGCGATGGCGCGCGGCACGGCGGGCAGGTCGTCGAGCACGGCCTCGGCCACCTCGCCAGGGGGGCCCATCGCGGCCACGGCTTCCTCCTCGGTCATCCCGTCTTCCATGCGGTCGGCGATGGCCTCCGCGTAGAACTGTTTGGTCTCTTCGACCTGGTCTGCTGGCAGGCAGGCAAGGAGCTCGCCCAGCCGGTTGAGAAACTCGTCGCGCGTCATGACTGCGCCTCCTCTACGTAGCGATAAATCTCCTGCACGGACGGCCATTCGGCCAGAAACTCCTCGATGCGGGCGCGTCCGGTGTCGGTGATGCGGTAGTACTTGCGTAGCCGCCCGTTGTGCTCGGCAGAGCGCGCCGTGATGCACCCGGCCTTCTCAAGGCGCTTGAGCAGCGGGTAGAGCGTGGACTCTGTGAGTCCCATGCTTGCCGGAACATCTTTTACGATCTGATAGCCGTAGGATTCTTCGCTGTTCACGGCTGCGAGTACGCACGCTTCCAGAAAACCGCGCTTCATCTGGGCTTCCATCCGTACACCTCCTTTCGTCATATACTATGCTATACACACTATATGACACAAGGTATACGGTGTCAACTAGTATTTGCGAAGAGGCTCACGCAGTGCGGGGCAAGGCAAGCGTCGGGCGCAACAGAAGGGCGGGCCGTCACTTGGGCGGCCCGCCCCGTGTCCCCGAGGTCTTGCGCGTCTACGCGGCGTTCGCGGGAATCTCCACGCCGCCTACGATTACGCTCTCGATGTCGCTTGCTGCCACGATGCGGTCGTAGGTTGCCGTCTTGGTGACGATGCTCGTGCCGTCATCCTGTTTCATGGCGGAGCTGTTGGCATTCGTGGCCTCGAATGTCGTTCCGTCTGCAAACGCCACGGTGACGGGCAGGCCGACGACCGCTTCCATCTCTGCCTTCGCCTCGTCGCTCATCTTGCCGGAGGGGCCGAGGTCGCCGATTTGGCGGTCGACCGTGTAGTCCACCCTGAGGCCGACGGAGGACACCGCCACGGCGTCGACCGTGACGTCGGCGCCCTGCCACGCGGTCTTCTGGCCAGCCGAGAGGTTGACGGTCGTGTCGACGTAGTTCATCTCAAACTTGAGGTCCCAGGTTCCGGTGGCAATAGCGCGCGTCTCTCCCGCGTCCTCCACTGCCCGAATTCCGCTCAGCGAGAAGCGCATGGTGCGCCCGACGATGCCCTCGCCGTTCCAGGTATCGAAGCCCATGGCCTCCGCGTACTGTATGGCGCTGTCTTCGGGATCGGCGTCATAGAACCAGGCAGCTCCCCCGCCGGACAGGGTGCCGTCGACGCGGCTGGAGGCGTCCGCCACGAGCGGCAGCGTGCCGTTCTCGTTGGGTTCTATCCCTTCGAGCACGGAAGGATCGTCGAACTCGACGGAGTACACGACAGCGTAGTTGGAGCGGTCGCCGACGACGGCCTCGGCCGTCACCGTGACGCCGTTCGAAGTCGCGCTCGCGCCGACGGGGCGGCCGATGTCGTCCAAGAGATCGGTTTGGGCGGGGGCTTCGCTGAAGACGTCCGAGAGCACATCGGCCGGGTTGGGTAGCACGCCCGCCGCCACGGCGGCCCCTCCGCCGCAGACGGCAAGGGCGGCGGCGAGGCAGGCTGCCAGGGCGAGACGGCGTCCAGGGCGGTGCCTGCCGACGTCCTTCGGGGACCCGGCTGCGCGTGTCGGCTTTTCGGCGTAGGCGTCGACGGCTGCTTCCAGCTTGGAAGTCATGCGCGCCTTCGCCTCTTCGCCGAACGCGATCCTGTCGAGGGACGTTTTGTAGGCATCAAGCGGGGAGGTCATCGAAGTCTCCTTTCAAGATTTCCCTCAGCCGAACTCTTGCGCGGCTGAGGCGCTGGCGCACGGCATCGTCAGTCGTCTCGAGGATCGAGGCGACAGCGCGGGTGCCGTACCCTTCGTAGTAATAGAGGTAGACCGCTTCTCGCTGTGGGAGCGGCAGCGCCATCACGGCGTCGAGGACCCGCTCGCCCCTTCGGAGGAGGGCGCCCTCGTCGGGTTCGGGCGCCGCTTCGGGCTCCGCCACCAACGTGAGCTCCACCTCGGGGTGCGCGCCGCGGCTCCGTAGCAGGTTCTTGCAGGCGTTCGATGCCACACGGATGACCCATGCGCGCTCGTGGTCGGGGCCGTTGAACGGCTCCTTGCGGCAGATTAGCTTCAGGAGCGTGTCCTGACACACGTCTTCCGCGTCGGCCGTCGTGCGCAAGTAGGTGTAGCACACGCGCATGACGAGGTCGGCGTAGTCGCGCACGAGCCGCTCGGGCTCCCTGCCGTGCGCGTCGGTTTGCTGCATCATCTCCTCACCTTCTTCGTCGGCTGTCATGATTGCGTCGAGGGGCTTTCCGGAACGTTCCCTTCGCTTATTACACACGCAGGAAGGGGAAATGTGACGGGTCGTTTTTGCGGAAGTTCTTTGAGAGCGTGTTGCTTAACGTGAAACGAAATTTCAGCTGGGATTTCGTGGCGCGCGTATGCGCGGTTTCCTCTAGGTGCGTCACTCGCTCTTTTTAAAATGAGCCGAACGGAGTGGCGTGCCGCTTTGCGTATTGGCATGAACTCATGTTATGCCGGTATCGAGCGGGCAGAGCGGTCGGAATTCCGTCGTCCGCTCATCGAGCTTGGCTGCGACGCGAGGATTCATGTCACACGCTGGGTCTTTCATTCCCTTTCCGTGCGGTTGCAAGCTCACGCTTGTCGAAACAAGGATTTTGCATGCGGATGGCACGTTGCCGATAGCTCGCGTTGCGGCGCGTCAAAACGTCATGGTAAGCTCGATGCAAAGCTGTCTGCCGCGAGAGGGGGAGGACCCCATGGAGGATCTGAAGCGCAACGACCTTGTCACCTCCGACGACGGAATGGCCGAGTGCACCATTCCTGACAGCGAGCTGGCTGACGTGTCGGGTGGCATCTACGTTGGCCAGTATGCCTACGTGAGCGGCACGGTCTACCTGACGCGCTATGCGGAAGAGGGCGAGCAGCGAGGAAGCGTCGACGGCTATTTCCACGTCGTCAAGTACTATCGCGGCTACAAGGCGCCTGCCTGTATCAGCCCCGACGGAATAAGCTATCGTGGCTGGGTGAAGGAAGAGTCGGTTCATAAGGGCTAATGTTCCGTTCCGCCGAACCGGCGCGCCTTGCGCCGCCTCGCTGCCCTGTTTGGTCGAGGAGCTGCGGTAGGGGCGTTCAGGGTTGGATAGGATCAAGGAGAACTGCATGGAACAGACGGTGCGCATCGACGCGCTGACGTACGGAGAGGCCGGCATCGGCCGTTTGGACGACGGCAAGGCCGTTTTCGTGCCCCATACTACGCCGGGCGACGTGGTGCGCATAGAGGTCACGGAAGACAAGAAGACCTTCGCGCATGCGCGCTTGCTCGATATCGTGGAGGCCTCTCCTGACCGTGTGGCGCCCGCCTGCCCGTACGCGGGCGTGTGCGGCGGCTGCCAGTGGATGCACGTCTCCTACGAGGCGCAGTTGAAAGCAAAGCGAGATAACGTTGTCTCGGCGCTCTCGCACCTTGCACGCTGGGATGTCGAAACGGCAGAGGCCATGGTTGCTGCGTGCGTGCCTTCGAAACGCGAGCTGGGCTATCGCAACAAGCTGGAGCTTGGTGCCGAACGAGATGCCCAAGGCCGCTTCACGCTCGGCTTCCGGTCCGAATCCAGCCATCAGTTCGTCTCCCCGGACGCCTGCCTGCTGGCCCATAAGACCATTCAGAAGGCCCCGAAGGCCTTGCGCGGCGCGCTGCGCTTCCTTGAGGGCAACAAAGACCTCGGCATCTACCGGGTCGGGGTGCGCCACAGCTTCCGCACGGGCAACGTTGAGGTGGCGCTTTGGACGCCCCCGTCCGCTTTCCCGCGCGCCCAGGTGGCGAACACCCTTTCTTCCGCCCTCAAGACCACGGGCATCGTGCGCGTGCTTGCAGATCCCGGCAAAGCGCGCAAAGTGAAGGGCGTGGAAGTGCTCGCGGGGCACGGAAAGTGGCGCGAGCGCCTGGGGGACAACGAATTCTCGGTGAGCGCCCCGTCGTTTTTCCAGGTGAACACCGAGCAGGCAGAGAATATGATCGACTGCGTAATCGAAGGGCTTGAGCTGGACGAGGATGCGGTCGTCGCGGACCTTTATGCGGGGGCGGGCACCTTCTCGCTCGCGCTTTCCGAGCAGGTCGACATGGTCTACGCGGTGGAGTCCGCAGCATCTTCCGTGCGCGATTTGCGCCACAATGCCGATGCGAACGGTGCGTGGATCGAGGTCGTAGGCGGCGACGCCGCGCACGAGCTGCCCGAGCTTGGTGCGCTCGATGCGCTTGTCGTGGACCCGCCGCGTGCGGGGCTGGCGGAAGGCGTGCCGGAGCTTATCGCCGCCGCTGGGCCTGAACGGATAGCGTACGTGAGCTGCAACCCGTCTACGTGGGCGCGCGATGTCGTGCGGCTTGAGGAGGCGGGCTATGCGCTTGCGAGCGTCACGCCGCTCGATCTTTTCCCGCAAACCTACCATGCGGAGCTGGTAAGCATATTCAAGCGCCTTTAGCCTTGCAAAATGAGCGCGGCAAGGGAAGGGCTCTGCTGCCGCGCTCTTCGCGCACGCGCTGCCGTTGGCGGTGCACACCATGCCGCTCGCCCGGGGTAACCGCACGTCGGAAGTCCCATTCGTCCGCTGGGCGAAACCGCTCTGCGCCCACGCTCAAGTGACGCTACCTTAATGCTGAACGCCAGTCGAGGGACGGTTTGATGCTCGGGCTGAGGAGGGCGCATGATCATCGCGATTGCAAGTGACGGCTTGAACGTTTCCTGCCATTTCGGACGCTGCTCCAGCTATAGCTGCTATACGGTTGAGGACGGCGCCGTCGTGGCGTTCCAGAACATGCCCAACCTTTCACGTCCGTGCTCGGAGATGGCGCCCCTTTTGCGCGAACTGAGCGTCGATGTGCTTATCGTTGGAAGCATCGGGTCTTCGGCGAAAGGGTTCTTCGATCGCGCGGGCATTACCGTCGTCACCGGGGCCGAAGGCACGGTGCGCGATGCGCTTGAAGACTACCTCGAAGGAAGGCTCGACTCCACCGACGCTGTCTGCGAGATTGACTGCTAGAGAGCGGGCGCTCAAGCTGCGCAAGCGGGCAGCGTGCGCACAAGCCGGGCTTCCCGCCCGCTTTCGTGCGGTCGCGCATTGTACAACATGCCAGCTCATGGCTTTCTTTCATGCGGGGCAGCCCCTACTTCAAATGGAACTTGTACGCATTTGTCGCGGCTCCATTCCATACCTGCTAGAATGGCAGGTTGAATTGAAGAAAGGAGCCTCATGGCACTCTATACCCCTGAATACCAGCCGACTGGCGATGAAATCGCGGTTATCGAAACTTCCCAGGGCACCATTCGCGTGCAGCTGGCGGGCAAGGATGCCCCTATCCATGTGGGCAACTTCGTCGAGCTTGCCCAGAAGGGCTTTTACGACAACCTGAAGTTCCATCGCTACGTCCCCGGGTTCGTCATCCAGGGCGGCTGCCCGAACACGCGTGACCTCGATCCCGATCAGGTGCGTGCGGCGGAAGGCAATCCCTTCGCAGGCCTCGGCACGGGCGGTCCTGGCTACACCATCAAGCAGGAGTACACCACCAACCCGAACAACAAGCACCTGGACGGGACCCTTGCCATGGCGCGTTCCCAGAACCCGGACTCGGCCGGCTCCCAGTTCTACTTCTGCCTGGGCGCCCAGCCCTTCCTGGATTCCGGCTATACCGTCTTCGGTCAGACCGTCGAAGGCCTCGACGTCATCTCCAAACTGCGCGTCGGCGACGTGATCGAGCACATCGAGATCGAGAACGCAGCGCAGTAGGGTTGCGGCGTCAGCCCAGAACAGAAGGACCTTATGAACAACGAGATTTTCCAGAGCGCGCGGAGCGCCTACCAGGATAAGGACTATGAGAGCGCGCTGAGCGCCTTCACCCAATGCCTGGAAGAGGACCCCTCCGCGCTCCAGCCGGGCGAAATCGGCCTGCTCTACCACCAGATCGGCAACTGCCTGGTGAAGCTTGGCGACTTCAACGAGGCCATCCACGCCTACACCCAGGCGACGGCGGACGCCGCCTATTCGCAGGTTGGTGCCGTGAACTGCAATCTTGGCAATGCGTATGCCGCCCTGCATGACTACGAGGATGCCGTGCAGCATTTCGAGATTGCCGCCTCGGATGCAAAGTACGACGCAAAGTACCGTGCATATACCGGCATGGGCAACGCTTACCTGAAGCTGGGCAAATCTGCCGAGGCGGGCGCTGCCTTCCGTTCTGCCGCTCTCGACGAAGCGAATCCGGAGCCGACGAAGGCGCTGCTGAACCTGGGCATCTGCTTCATGGCGCTGAACCGTCCGAACGATGCGGTGACCTCGTACGAGAACGCACTCCAGTTCGACATGCCTGCCGCTACGCGCAACAAGCTGTGCGCGAACCTCGGACAGGCTTACGTCGCCAGCGGCCAGATGCAGAAGGCAGTCTCTGCGTTCGAGTCGGCGCTCGCGGACAAGACGTACTTTTTGAGCGATTCTGCCAGCGTCGACTACCAGCGCGCCATCGCGCAGGTGTCCACGGGCACCGCAGAGCTTACCCCCGTCGACGTGGCCGGGACCGATACTTCGGGCCTTGATGTCGCGGCGGACGGCTCTCCGCTTGAGGACGTCTCCGCTCAGCAGACCCAGGCTCTCGACCCGTACTACTACCCGGAAGTCTACGAAGAGGCTCCGCTCGACGGCTATGCTTCGAGCGACGACCGCTTCTTCAACGCGAGCGATGAAGAGCTCGAGCGCTGGTCGAAGGGCGTCGCAAAGCGCGAGCGCAAGCGTCGCAACGTCGGCCTGAAGATCCTGGTGTTCATCTTCGTGCTGTTGCTCATTGCCTTTGCGGGAGCAGTCTTCGCCTATACGCAGGGCTACGGCTATCCGCAGCAGCAGACGGTCGTCGAAGAGCTGTTCGCGAACCCTGACAATGCGTCCAGCCTCTTCTCGAGCGAGCTGTCCGCTGAGACCGTGGAGCAGAAGATGGCGCCCGTCGCCCAGGACGACTCCATCACCGTGAACGCGGTAGAGCGTTCCATGACCAATTCTGAGGTCTATGTGACGGCGCAGACAGCCGAGGGCGGGGACGTCCAGTATTGGGTATCCTTGGTGCGCGACGGAATCGGCTGGAAGGTCACGGACGTCCAGCTGTATTTCACGAGCCAGAATTAACGGACAAGCAAACGGACGGACGGGCATCATGCCCGTCCGTTTCGCTGGCAAGAGGCGGGCGCCCGCCCTCTGCGCCAGAAGCAGCGTGGGCGTCCGGCGCGCTTGCGCGAAAGAACTGCGAAAGGAAGGAAAACACATGGCAGTCCAGAAGACCTACAGCATGATTAAGCCCGACGGCGTGCGCAACGGCCACATCGGCGAGATCATCGCCCGTTTCGAGCGTGCGGGCCTGACCATCGAGCGCATGGAGCTGGGTATGGTCACCCCCGAGCAGGCGAAGGCGAACTACGCTGAGCACGAGGGCAAGCCGTTCTACGAGGGCCTTATCAGCTACATCACCTCCGGTCCGGTCGTGAAGATGGTCATCTCCGGCGAGGGCGCCGTTGCCAAGTGCCGTTCCCTCATGGGCGCCACTAACCCGGCCGAAGCGGCCCCCGGCACGATTCGTGGCGATTTCGGTCTCATTATGGATGAGAATGTTATTCATGGCTCGGACTCCCCGGAATCCGCCGAGCGCGAAATCGGCATCTTCTTCGCGTAGGCCGTAAGAAGACGCAACGAAAGATAGCGGTTCCGCGCTCGCATCCCGTCCGGCCGAAAGCCAAGACGAGAAAGGGCATCTCATGTTGTATCGAGTGATCGACGCGACGGAGCTCCCAGCCCTGGTGGAAGCGTTCATGGAATCGTACGAAGTGGTAGCTCCGGTCAAACGCGACCGGGGCTACGCTTTTGAGGCCATCGAATCGTTCGACCAGGTGGTCCTGGACTATGTCTCCACCATCGTGTCGCCGAAGAAGTACTTCCTGCCGCCCCAAGAGCCCCTGTTCGCCTTCGACCGCCAGTCAAACGATGTGGCGGAGTTCTCCGCCGAGGTCACACCGCGCGTTATCTTCGGCGCGCATGCGTGCGACATCAATGCGCTGTGCCGTCTGGACACGGTATTCCGCGACGGTCGCTATCCTGACCCGTACTATTGCGCGCGGCGTGAGGCAACGCTTATCGTGGGCATTAGCTGCATGCCGGGTCCCGACTGCTTCTGCCACCTGCTCGGCAGCGACGAGGCGCGCTTCGGCTACGACCTTTTCCTACAGGATATCGGCGGCAAATACCTCGTCAGCATCTCGAGCGTCGAGGCGGCGAACATTCTGGAAGCAGCTTGCAACGTGCGCGAAGCAACCGACGAGGACCGCATCGAGTTCCGTCATGCTACCCGTCGTCGTCAGGCGGCCTTCAACCCCGACATTCCCAACATCCAAGAGATCGCCATGCTCATGGACGCGTTCCATGAGGATGCATTCTGGGAGGAGCTTGGCGGGCGTTGCCTGTCATGCGGCGCATGCGCGGCGGTATGCCCCACGTGCCATTGCTTTGATATTCGCGATGTGCTGGAGCCTGACGGAAAGTCAGGCCAGCGCGTCCGCATTTCCGATTGCTGCACGGACCCGCAGTTCGCGCTTGTCGCGGGAGGCCATAATTTCCGCGAGTCCAGCGACCTGCGCGTGCGGCATCGCTTCTACCACAAGCTCAACGGCTTCCTGGCGAACCACGACCGCATGCTGTGCGTAGGCTGCGGCCGTTGCGTGACGGCGTGCAAGGCCGACATCAATCCCATCGAAGTGCTGAAGTTCTTCGCGAGGAAGGGGGCCGAGAATGCCGAATAGCTGCGCTGTTTCCACCGTCCACGTCTCTCCGCTCGCCGAGTACACGCCCGAGCTTACGGGCGCCCAGATGATCGCAGCGAATCCTTACCGGCCTTGGCCTGCGCGCATCACGTCCATCCAGGAGCTCACCGCGACCGAGAAGCTGTTCGAAATGCGCATCGTGGACGAGCGTATCCGCGAGGCGTTCCGCCATCAGCCGGGCCAGTTCGTGGAAGTGAGCATCTTCGGGGTGGGCGAAGCTCCCATCTCCATCACGAGCTCGCCGACCAAGCAGGGCTTTATCGAGCTGTGCATTCGCAACACAGGTGCGTTCACGAGCCGTCTGCACCAGCTGCAGTGCGGCGACATCGTCGGCCTGCGCGGCCCGTACGGCAGGGGATTTCCTGTCGAACAGATGAAGGGCAGCGACATCCTGCTCGTCGCGGGCGGCATCGGCATTGCGCCGTTGCGCTCGCTTATCAACAACATCCATGACGAGCGTTCGGAGTTCGGCAAGGTCACTATCATCTACGGCTCGCGTTCGCCCAAAGAGGTCATGTTCCGCGACCAGTTCGAAATGTGGCGTCACCGCAAAGACTTCGACCTTCACTTGACCGTCGACCACCCCGATGACACGTGGGATGCGGAGGTAGGCGTGGTCACCAAACCGCTCGAGTCGTTGGAGATCGATCCGGCGAACACGTACGGCGCCGTGTGCGGGCCGCCGGTTATGTACCGGTTCGTCATCGACGCCATGCGTCGCCAGGGCGTGAGCTACGACCATATCTACTGCAGTTTCGAGCGCCATATGAAGTGCGGCATGGGCAAATGCGGCCATTGCCAGATCGGGCATCAGTACGTCTGCTTGGACGGGCCGGTGTTCAACTACTGGGAAGCCAAGAACATTCAGGGGTCGATGTAAATGAGCGGATACGAAAACGTTGCTTACGACAGCCCGCGTCCGCCGCGGGTGGTCGTCTTCAGCCTGGCAAGCTGCTTCGGCTGCCAGGTCATGATCACGAACATCGAATCGCACCTGCTCGATGTGCTGGGACAGATCGACCTGCGCTATTGGCAGCTGGCTTCCAGCGTGCCGATGCCGGAGGACTACGACGTCGCCGTCATCGAGGGCGCAGTGACCACCGAAGAGTCCGAAGCTCTCGTGCGCAAGATCCGTGCGACCGCTAAGACGGTCATATCCATCGGAGCCTGTGCGAACACGGCGGGCATTCCCGGCATGGCGGCAGACCACTACTACGAGCGGCCTATCGAGGTCTACGACGAGGTTCCGGAAGCTGCCGGCACCATCATCCAGCCGCGCAGCGTGCCGTCCGTCATCAAGGTGGACGGCCAGGTGCTTTGCTGCCCGATCGACCCGCTCGATTTCGTTGCGACGCTCCAGAGCGCGCTCTACGGCTCGAACCGCATGAACTCCACGAAGACTCTCTGCGGCGATTGCAAGCTGAACGGCACGTCGTGCTTCTACGGCAAGGGCATCGTCTGCCTGGGCATGGTGACGCAGGCAGGATGCGGGGCGCGCTGCGTGAACCTCGGCCGTCCGTGCAACGGATGTGCAGGGTTGTCCGTTGATGCGAACCTCGACTCTGCGCGCGAGGCCTGCGAGCGCTACGGTGTGAGCGTCCAGGAATTCGACGAGGCGCTTGAGATGTTCAACCAGACGAATTCCGCCCTCAAGGCGAGGAGGTAGGCTATGGCGAAGTCCACGATCAACGTCGACCACGTCGCGCGCGTGGAAGGCCACGGCGACATTCGCGTGGTCATCTCTGACGGCGCGGTCGAGTCTGTCCAGATGCGCGTGGTTGAGCCCGCCCGCCTGTTCGAGAGCATGGTCCGCGGCAGGAGCTTCAACGAGGTCTCTTATATTGCCTCCCGTATTTGCGGCATTTGCTCGGCAACGCACGTCGTGACCGACCTTAAGGCCGTCGAGGCGGCATTCGGCGTCGAGGTGACCGAACGCACGAAAGACCTGCGCGAGCTCATGGTCTACGGCTCTTACATCCAAAACCATGCCACGCATCTGTTCGTGTTCGCTGCGCCGGACTTCATCGGGCAGGAGAGCGTGTTCCCGTTGGCGGAGACCGATCGGGAGCTCTTCGACCAGGCGCTGGCGCTCAAAGCGCTCGGAAACGAGCTTTCCACGAAGGTGGGAGGGCGCCCGGTCCATCCCATCACGGCGGTGGTGGGCGGCTTCACCTCCGAAATCGCGCCGGACGAATACCGGAAGCTGGCAGACAAGCTCATGGCCGCCATTCCGTTCGCGCTTAAGACGGTCGACCTGTTCCGTTCGTTCAGGGTGCAGCCGCTTTCGACCGAAGGCGACATGCTGGCAATGGTGGACGCCGACCATTACGCTATCGAGCGCGCCGACACGGCGCGGTTCTTGAAGGCCCAGGAAGACTTCCATGCATCCGATTACGCAGAACACCTGGAAGAATACCTGGTCGACCATTCGTCCGCGAAATTTGCGCGCGTGCGCTCGACGGGGACGCCGTACATGACGGGCGCCTTGGCGCGCGTCAACGCCTCGTGGGACCTTCTCTGCCCGCAGGCGAAAGTGGCGGCCGCGAAGGCGGGGCTGCGTCCTCCGGAGCTGAATCCGATGATGAACAACGTTGCCCAGGCGGTCGAGATTGTCGATGCGCTCGAGCGGTGTGCTGCCTTGTGTCTGAAACTGGCGGACACGGCAGGAGAGGAGACCTCCGAGCCGGTTCCGTTCGAAGTGCGGGCAGGCCGGGGTGTCGGCTTTACCGAAGCACCGCGCGGTGCCGCGTTCCACGATCTGGAATTCGACGAGGAAGGCCGCGTGGTGCATGCGTCCATCCTCACGCCGACGGCGCAGAATGTCGCGAACCTTGAGGCGGACATGCTGCAGCTTGCAAACCTGCTCGTGAGCGAAGGCGCTCCCGAGGACGTGGTGAAGCTTGAGGTCGAAAAGCTCGTGCGCGCCTACGACCCGTGCTTGAGCTGCTCTGTCCATTGATCTGACGATCAGTGGACGGGCCGACGCTGCGAAGCGCGGAGAGGCCCCATCTTGTCGTTCAAACGCCCTGCGGCGGACTGAAGTCCAGCCGCAGGGCGTTTTCGCGCTAATCTGGGGCCTCTCCGTGCTTCTCGCTGAGTCTTAGGGCGGCCAGGGCGACAAAAGAGCAGGTGTGAAAAGTGTGAAAAGGGGTCAGGCACCTTTTCACACTTTTCGCATTAAGGCCCAAAGCAACGCTCTCGTGACGGGCGGGCGGTAGGGTGCGGGCGTTCGCTCGTTTTGGTATGCTAGATAAGTTACACCGCATACTAGAGGAGACATCCTATGGAAAAGAACGACCGCGCTTACCTGAAGCGCTTGCTGGAGACGCCTTCCGTCACTGGGTCGGAAGTGCCTGTTGCGAGCCTTGTGCGCGAACGCCTGGCCGACACGGCCGACGAAATTGCCACCGATGTCATGGGCTCGGTTCATGCCACGCTGAAAGGAACGGCAGACGGCCCGTCCGTCATGCTCGCCGCCCACATGGACGAAATCGGCCTGATGGTCACCTACGTGAGCGACGATGGTTTTTTGAGCGTCTCTGCCGTCGGCGGCGTGGATGCCGCAATCCTGCCCGGCATGCGCGTTGACGTGCACACGGCGAAAGGTCCGCTGCGCGGCGTGGTCGGCCGCAAGCCCATTCACCTGATCGAGGCGGACGAACGCAAAAAGGTCACGCCGATCAGCGATCTGGTAATCGATTTGGGCATGCCGGCAAAAAAGGTCAAAAAGCGCGTGCGCATCGGCGATGTCATCACCTTCGGCGTTGGGTTCGAGCAGTTCGGCCGTGGCATGGCCGTCTCGCGTGCATTCGACGACAAATGCGGAGTCTGGATTGCCACGCGCGTTCTGGAGGAGCTCAAAGCGCAGGGTGGCGCGCCAGGCGACTTCATCGCTGCCGCTACCGTGCAGGAAGAGATTGGCACGCGCGGTGCCGTCACGACCACGTACGGTGTAAACCCTGATGTGGGGCTCGCTTTCGACGTGACGCACGCCACTGACTACCCGGGCATTTCGAAGTCCAAGTACGGCGATATCCGCTGTGGGGGCGGCCCGGTCATCGCGCGCGGTCCGAACATCAATCCGGTCGTCTTCGAACGGTTGGTCGCAGCAGCAGAGGCTGAAGGCATTCCGTACCAGCTGGAGGCGGAGCCTGCGGCCACGGGCACGGACGCCCGCTCCATCCAGATAGCGCGCGAAGGCAAGGCGTGCGGCCTTATTTCGGTGCCTTTGCGGTATATGCACACGCCGACCGAGGTCGTGGCCTTGTCGGATTTGGAGGACACGGTGCGGCTTATCGTGCGCTTCGTGAAGGACCTCGAAACCGACGTGAGCTTCGTGCCGGGGATGTAGTCCATGCAGAAGCGCGAGGAAAAGAACATCGCGAAGAACCGTCGCGCGCTCCATGAGTACGAGATTTTGGAGACGTACGAGGCAGGCATTGTGCTTTCGGGGACGGAAGTGTGCTCGTTGCGCGAGAACAACTGCCAGCTGACGGACTGCTTTGCGCTTATCCGCGATGGCGAGGTATGGCTTCACAACTTGCATATCTCGCCTTATTCGCACGGCAATCTGGCGAATCCCGATTCCGACCGCAAACGCAAGCTGCTTCTACACCGCAAGCAGATTCGCACGCTGCAGGAAGCAGTGCGCGAGCGCGGTATGGCGCTCGTGCCGTTGCGCATGTACTTTGCGCAGAACGGGCTCGTAAAGGTGGAGCTTGCCGTCGCGCGCGGTAAAAAGACCTATGACAAGCGTCAGGACATGGCGAAGCGCGATGCGAAGCGCGAGATAGAGCGCGCGTTGAAGACGCGCTATCGGTAGGAGGGAACTATGAGCGCCGAAAAAAACGAGGTTGCTCGCATGATTCAGCAGATTCGCGATCGGCTGGACGACGTGGAGGAGAGCCTGGAAGCCTACGAAGGGGATTTGACAGGCTATGCAGAGCGGCTTGACCGCATTGACGACCGCCTGTTCGAAATCGAGGAGGAGTTCGAACAGTTGAACGAACCGTGCGAAGGCGACGACGCGCCAGCGAGCACGGAAGGGGATGCGGGCACGGAGGAAGAGAACGAATTCGACCCGCACATCACGCGCGAAGGCGTGCAGCAGGCGACGAACGACCTGAATTCCATTTACAAGACCGGCTACGAGACGGTCACGGAGCTCGCAGGCGCCATGAGCGACATCAAGGAAGCGCTCGACTTCAAGTCGCTCCTCAAGCCGAAAAAACCCGAGTAAAGGCGTTTTGCGGCAGCAGGCATGCTCGCTTGCGAACGAACGTGCCTGCCTTTAAGGAGCAACAAAAGCAAAAAGCCCGCCGAATGGCGGGCTTTCCATTTCAAGGACGTATGTCGTCGTTCGCGTTAGGCGCGCTCGACCTTACCGGCCTTCATGCAGGACGTGCAGACGCGTGCCTTGCGGACATGGCCGTTCTTTTCGCGAATCGTGATCTTCTGCACGTTCGGGCGGAAGACGCGGTTCGTCACGCGGTGCGAGTGGCTGACGTTGCGGCCGGCGACAGGGTGCTTGCCGCAGATTTCACAAACTCTAGACATACTGATCACTCCATTACGTATCGATTCGGCTCTGGTTGCAAACCGACAATGACAAAAGCCTTGCTAATATAGCATACGCCCGAGGCGCTTCCAAGCGGTTTCAGCGAAAAATCCACGAATCACGCCACCGGGCGTATCCATGCGATGCCAAAAGTCCGACATCGTGGAAGAGCGGTGAGCAATCGGGCGGGAGCCGCGATGATTCTGCGCCGACGACCGCAATCGTTCAGTCTAGGCGTTCGCACGGCTGTCGGCAAGGAGCTATTCGCTCGAAGGCGCGCGAAAATGATTAGGCTGTCAAAGGAGTGTGCTAGTATTTTCTGTTGATTGCCGCCGAAGCCCCGTTCAGGGACAGTGGGCGCTTTCGTGCGCGGTATACTGCACGTTTGGACGCGAAAGAACTCGGCAATCGTGCGCGCTGCGCATCGTGAAAGGACGAATATGACGAACACGGTTCCGGGCAACCTGCATGTTGCCAACGACGTGCTGGCGGACCTCGCCGGCTTCGCTGCCTTGCAATGTTACGGCGTCGTGGGCATGTGCGCACCGAGCGCTGCCGACGGCATCGCGAAAATCCTGCCGAACTCCCGCCTGCGCCGCGGCGTCGTGGTCTCCTCCACGGACGCGGGTGTGCACGTGGACCTGTACGTGGTCATCGAGTACGGCACGAACATCAACACGGTATCGCGCAACCTTATCGAACAGGTGACCTTCGCGCTCACCGAATACGCCAAAGTGCCGATCGACGGCATCGAAGTGCATGTCCAGGGCGTCAAAGTCCGCCGCTAGCCGAAACAGGGATCCGCGCGGGTTTCTGCGCGGACGACAAGGAGACACAGACACACATGTCCGAATACTACGGTAAAAACGAGATCATGAACGCTATCGCGGCGGCATCGAAGACGTTGTCCGCGCGCAAGGAAGAGGTCAACCGCCTCAACGTGTTCCCTGTCCCGGACGGCGACACGGGCACGAACATGTCGCTCACGCTCGAGATGGTCGTGGAGAACATTGCGCGCTTGCCTATCGGCTCGCGCTCTGCTGACGTGCGCAAGGCCATCACCAACGGCGCCCTTATGGGCGCGCGCGGTAACTCGGGCGTTATCACGTCCCAGATCCTTCGCGGTCTCTGCGAAGGCTTCGAAGGCGCGGAAAGCCTGAACGCTGCATCCCTTTCTGCTGCGTTCTCCCATGCGGTCGACGTGGCGTTCAAGGCGGTTCGCAAGCCGGTGGAAGGCACTATTCTCACCGTTTTGCGCGACACTGCCCAGGCCGTGAAGAAAGCTGCGAAGAAAAAGGGCGTTACCACAGACGCCGTGCTGGACGCCATGGTCGCGGAAGCGTACGCATCGGTCCAGCGCACGCCGGAGTTGCTGCCGGTCCTGAAGGAGAACAACGTCGTCGACGCGGGCGGTTTCGGCCTTGCCATCCTTTTCGACGCATTCGCGTCCGCGCTTATGGGCCGCGACGGCCAGATGGGCGACGAAATGGCGTTCGCGCGCACCGATGCTCCGAAGGTGGAGATCGAGCAGGTGAACGACTGGGAAGGTTCCCAATACCGTTACTGCACGGAGTTCTTGGTCCATTCCGACGAACTGGACGCGCAGGAAGGCCTGGACTTCTTGGGCACTATGGGCGACTGCGAGCTTCTGGTCGGCCAGAACCCTCACTTCAAAGTGCACGTTCACACCAACACGCCGGACAAGGTCCTTGCGTACATGCTGGAGCGCGGGCAGATTTCCGAGGTGCACATCCATAACATGCAGCTCCAGAGCGCCGAGCGCACCGCCAAGCTTGCTGCGGAGGAGGGCACTGCTGCAGCATCCGAGCCGCCTCGGCCGCTTGGGTTCGTTGCGGTGGCTGCAGGCGAAGGCAACGCGAAGATCCTCGAGTCGCTCGGCGTGGACGTCGTGGTGTCGGGCGGGCAGACTATGAATCCTTCGACGAAGGATCTGCTGGAGGCCGTCGGCCGCGTCAACGCGAAGGCGGTCGTCATCCTTCCCAATAACAAGAACATTATCATGGCTGCGCAAAGCGCCGCTCAGCTGGCCGACGTACCGTGCGCCGTCGTGCCCACGCGCAGCGTGCCGGAAGCGTTCGCTGCGCTTTTCGGCGTCGATGATACGGCATCGCTCGAAGAGAACGTGGAGGCTATGGCAGAAGCGTTCGAGGACGTGAAGACCGGCGAGGTCACGACCGCCATCAAGGACGCCAAGGACGCCCATGGCGGAGCTATCCGCGCGGGGGACGTCATCGGCATTGCGGACGATTCTATCGAATCGGTCGGAAGCACGGTCGAGGAGGTGGTCTTCGCCCTCCTCGAGGTCATGGAGGCGGAAGACGCCGACACGCTCACGTTCCTGGCGGGCGCTGACATGTCCGACGACGAAATGGACGACCTGGTCGCAAAGATCGAGTCGCGTTACGAGGACCTCGAGGTAGACGCCCATCGTGGCGATCAGCCGCTCTACCCGGTGGTCATGTCGGTCGAGTAGGCCGTGCCCGCTCGGCGCGAAAAGTCGCTCGGTCGTCCGGAGCGCCTGGCCGCTACGCTCAACCTCGACGCTTCGGTTGCGCGCGTGCCCGGCGTGAGCTCGGCACGCACATCGGCGCTTGCGAAAATGGGCATCACAACGGTGCGCGACCTTCTTGCCCACTACCCGCGCCGTTATCTTGACATGTCGCATGTTGTTACGGTGGCGGACGCGCCTATCGGCGCGCTCGTCACCGTTTCGGGCACGGTCCATGAAGTGAAGCTCAAGAAGCCGCGTCCGCGCTTGACGCTCACGGAGATCACGGTCGTCGACGCGACGGGCGTCCTGGTGGTCACGTGCTTTCGGCAGCCGTGGCTGGCCGATCGCCTGCATGCGGGGGATGCCCTTGCCGTTGCCGGCAAGGTGGAGTTCAATTACGGCTTCAAACGAATGACGAATCCGTTCCTTGAGCCCCTTGAGGAAGGGGCCTCTGCGGTCGGCATGGTCGTTCCCGTGCACCCTGCCACCGAACGCATGCCGACGGCGCAGATTCGTCGTCTGGTTTCGGCCGCGCTTGATCTGTGCGAAGGCATGTACGATCCGCTTCCTCTGGAGCTGCGCATGAAATATCGGCTGCCGAGCCGTCAGGCAGCGATGCGGGCCGTGCACGAGCCTCACCATATGGAGGACGTTCAGGCGGCTCGCCGCCGTCTTGCTTACGAAGAACTGCTCATGCTGGAGCTCCATCTGCTCATGCGCTCTTGCAATGCCGCACAAGACGCGCAGGCGACAGCGCACCGTACCGACGGCCCGCATCTTGCGCGGTTTCGCGAAGCGTTGCCGTTCGAGCTTACGGAAGAGCAACAGCGTGCCGCGCGCGAACTGCTGCAAGGAATGGCGCAGCAGCATTGCGTGAAGCATATGCTCCTGGGGGATGTCGGCACGGGCAAGACCGTCGTTGCAGCGCATGCTCTGTGCGCGGTTGCGGACACCGGCACGCAGGCGTTTATGATGGCGCCGACGGAAGTGCTCGCGCGCCAGTACGAGAAAAGTCTCGGCCCGCTTCTTGACCAGGCGGGCGTGACATGGGAGACCGTGACGGGCTCGACGCCCGCCCGTGAAAGGGAGGCGGTTCTTGAGCGCGCTGCGGCGGGAACCGTCGATGTGCTGTTCGGAACTCAGGCGCTTTTGGAGGACGACGTGCGCACGCCCTGCTGCTCGCTTGTCGTCATCGACGAGCAGCAGCGCTTCGGCGTAGCTCAGCGCGAGGCCCTGGTGCGCAAAGGGGTCGCGCCCGACGTGCTCACCATGACCGCCACTCCCATTCCGCGTTCATTGGCGCTGGCCATTTACGGCGACTCCACGCTTTCGTACCTGACGGTGCGGCCGCGCAACCGTGCGGGCAACACCACGCGCGTGCTCGACCGCTCTTCTCAAGGCGTAGCCTATGATGCGGCGTGCGAGGCCTTGCGCGAAGGACGCCAAGTCTATGTTGTCTGCCCGCTCGTTGGAAGCCCTGCGGACGGAAAGGAAGACGAAGAGCCCTCAGGCCGTGCGTACGGGGAAGAAGCCTACGAGTACGGCATGATCGTCATCGAAGACGGCGAAATGCCCGACGAAGACCTTAAGGCGGCGTCCGCGCAAGCCCGCTTCTTGCAGGCTAAAGTGTTTCCCGACTTTGAGGTGGGACTGCTGCACGGAAAGATGAGCGGTGAAGAGAAACGCGAGGTCATGGAGCGATTCCGCGCGGGCGACGTGCGGGTCCTGGTTGCCACGACGGTCATCGAGGTGGGAGTCGACGTTCCGAACGCCACGGTGATGATCGTGGAGGACGCCGAGCGGTTCGGGCTCGCGCAGCTGCACCAGCTGCGCGGCCGCGTCGGGCGCGGCGATCATCCAGGGAGCGTGTTCTTGGTATCGGGGTCGCGGGCTCCGGCGGCGCTCGAGCGCCTTGCCGTCATGGAGCGGACCGAAGACGGCTTCGCGGTCGCGGAAAGCGACCTTGCCTTGCGCCGGGAAGGCGACATTCTTGGCAACCGCCAGCATGGCGCTTCAACGTTGAAGCTGGTGAACGTCGTGCGTGACAGGGCTATCGTCGAGGCGGCGCACGCCGACGCCTTGGACATGCTTGCCGAGGATCCGGAAATGGACATGTCTGCCCATCGGGCGCTTGCGCGCGAGGTGCGCATGCTGTTTGCGCGGTGCGAGGACAAGAAAGAATGAGCATTGTTCGCGGGCTGGACGCGAAGAGCCGGCATGCCGTGCGGTCGCAGACTGCAGAGAAGAACAGGAAGGTGACATGCGAATCATAGCGGGAGAGTGGCGTGGCAGGCCGCTTGCGGCACCAAAGGGGACGGACACCAGGCCGACGACGGACCGCGTGAGGGAATCGCTCATGAGCGCGCTTGCAAGCGAGCGCGGAGGATTCGAGGGTGCCGTCGTCCTGGATGCGTTCGCAGGAAGCGGGGCGTTGGGGCTGGAAGCGCTTTCGCGCGGAGCATCGTGCGCCCATTTTTTCGAGAAAGACAGCGCTGCGCTGCGGGCTCTGTGCGCCAACTTTGAAAAACTGGGGCTTGCAGCGGGCGGTCCTTCGCGCGGTGGAAGGAATGCGCGCAGGGGAGGCTTTGCGGCGGAAGGGGCCAAAACAGGCGCGCAAAGAGCGCGTTTGCATCGGGAGGACGTTCTGAAACGGCCGCCAACTTTTGTTCGCCCATCGTTTGACCTGGTGTTCTTCGACCCTCCCTACGCATACGATGCATGCGAGGTCTTGGGGGTCGTTCGTGCGCTCGAAGAGGCAGGAGCGCTCGCTGACGATGCCGTGGTCTGCTATGAGCACGACAAACGGCAGGATTTCTCCGAAGGAGCGCTTGCCGAAGAGCTCGTTCGACTACAATTGACCGTCGTGTCGCGCAAAGTGTACGGCGGCACGGTCATCGAGATCATGAGAAGACGTTTGGACGACGTTGACGGCGCAGGGGAGGAAGCGCGATGAGCACGGCACTGGTTCCGGGTACGTTCGACCCTATCACCAATGGTCACATGGACGTGATCGCGCGCGCAGCGCAGCTGTTCGACCAAGTGATCGTGGCGGTTGCAGCTTCCCAGAAGAAACGCCCTCTTTTTACGCTGGAAGAGCGCGTTGCGCTTGCCCAGAAAGCGACGGCGGACATGCCGAATGTCACGGTCGAAGGCTTCGACGACCTGCTCACCACGTTTGCGCGGCGAAAAGGCGCGAACGTGGTCGTGAAAGGGCTGCGCGCGATTACGGACTTCGAGTACGAATTCCAGATGACGGCGATGAACTACCAGATGGATACGTCCATCGAAACGCTGTTTGTCATGTCGCCTCCGGAGTACATGTACCTGTCTTCTTCTATCGTGCGCGAGCTGGCAGCGCTCCATGCAGACTACGACCGTTTCGTTCCCGCGTGCGTAAAGGAGGCTTTGGAAGCGCGCTTTCCCGTCGAGGACAGCTAAAGGCGCTTTTGGCCGGTAAGCGGCAGAGCGCCCGCGCACAGTCTGCTTAAATGCGCGCTTTATGGGAAGGTTTTGCGCTGCTTGCAGGGCATGCTACAATAATTCGGCTTACAGACAAGAACGCGCAGAAGCGCAGCGCAACGCAGTTGAAACGCAGCAACGGAAGGAAGAGCCCAATGGACGAAACGGGAGTTCTGAACCTTATCGAGGAGCTTGCTATCCTCCTGGAAGACTCTAAGCCGGTGTTCGGCAAAAGCAACATGCGGCAGGTCGATGCTGCGGCCGCCTTCGAGATCATGGACGAGATTCGCGACACGTTCCCGAGCGAATTCGCGCAGTCCCGCCAGATCGTGCGCGAGCGCCAGGCGCTGCTTGACGACGCCGAGGCCGAGGCCAACCGTCTTATCGAAGACGCGCGCAGCCAGGCGCTCACCATCGCAAGCGAGCAGGAGATCGTGCGCATTTCCCAGCAGCAGGCCGAGACCATCATGGCTGACGCGCGCGAGCTGGAGCGTCAGACCCGCGCCGGCGCCGAAGACTACGCTGACGAGGTGTTCTCGCATGTTGAGCAGAGCCTCGACAACCTGCTTAACAACGTGCGCCGTTGCCGCGACCGCCTGAACGCCAACTCCCTGAACCCTCGCTAGTACATGAATCCTCTCATTCATATTCCTGACCGCTTGTACTCGACTGCGGAATTCCAGCAGTTCGAGGGCATGTGGGATGCAGGCGTGCTCGTTTCCGGTCCGGACGAGTATCGTTTCTCGCGTCCGCTTGCATGGAGCGTGACCGTTTCGAACACGGGCGGTGCGCTGCTTGTCGCAGGAACGGTGAAAGGCCGTGCCGAGACCGACTGCGCGCGATGTGCCGAACCGTTCGAGCTTGATCTGGCAGGCGAAGTGGAAGGCTTCTTCCTTATTCCTGGCATGGAAACCGAAGGCCAGGAAGAAGCGGAAGAAGAGGAGTTCGAGCTTCTTCCCGAAGATGGAACCCTCGATTTGGAGCCGCTGCTTTCCGCTGCCTTGATCGTCGAGCTTCCGCTCGTTCCCCTTCATCGCGAGGACTGCTTGGGTCTGTGCCCGCAGTGTGGAAAGAACCTCAACGACGGTCCGTGCGACTGCGAGCCCGAGGAGGCGGACGAGGAATTCGAGCTTGCGAAGAACCCCTTCGCCGCTTTGAAGAATTACCAGTTCGACTAAGCAGGAAGAGCGGGCTGTTCTAAATCGGGCACGAAACAGGCACTTCGCGCTTGCGCGGGATGGCTCAGGCGTCGGGAAAGAACGATTTTGTGAATATTGGTTCTTTCCTTGCATAACGTCTTTTCCTTTGCTAGCATACCGCTTTGCGTGTTTCACACAGTTATATCGAGCGCAGGCTCGTTTTGTGCAGAAGGAGAAAAGTCATGGCAGTACCTAAGCAAAAAAAGGGTCGTGCTCGCACCCATGCCCGTCGCAGCATTCATGACCGCATGAACGCTCCCGCCCGTTCCACGTGCCCGCACTGCGGCGAGGTCAAGCTTCCGCATCGCGTGTGCCCGAACTGTGGCTACTACAAGGGCCGCGAAGTCATCGTGGTCGACTAGTTTCTATTTCGAAATGGAATAGCATCGAAAAGGGCCCGCAAGGGCCTTTTTCAATGCCATTCTTCTCACGTCGGGAAGAAGGGCCCTGTGTGGCGAATGCGCTCGTGGCAAGGCGTTTCGTTCGATATGGCAGGGTGGTCGTTTTGCGTAACTCTTTCCTGACGGTTACGGCGAGGGCGCGGTAAGCATGCCCCTCGGCTTATAATGTGCGAAACCACGAACACTGATTACGAAGTGAACTATGAGAAGGCGCGCAAGGTGCGTCTTTCCAAGGAGCGACCATGGCTGAGAAGACTACGCTGGCTGTCGACGCTTTAGGCGGCGACGACGCGCCCGCTGTCGTGCTCGAAGGCACGGCGGAGGCTTTGAAGGAAGACCCCGACCTGGCAATCGTCCTGTGCGGACCGCGCGAGGTCGTGGAGCCTTTCGCTGCATCCCATGAGCGCTGTACCGCCCAGGTCACCACCGAGGAAATAGCCATGGGCGAACATCCGGCGAACGCCGTGCGCACAAAGAAGGACTCGTCTATCGTGGTCGGCTGCCGTCTGGTCAAAGAGGGACAAGCACAAGGGTTCTTCTCTGCCGGATCTACTGGTGCATGCCTGGCGGCGGCAACGTTGGTGATGGGGCGTGCAAAGGGCGTCGCCCGACCGACGCTGCTCACGGTGCTGCCGTCTCCGGTTGCCCCTGTCGTCATGTGCGATGTGGGGGCGAACGCCGATTGCAAGCCCGAATATTTGGTGCAGTTCGCCCAAATGGCAAGCGTCTATGCGCGCGAGGTCGTGGGGATTGCCGAACCGAAGGTCGGCCTGCTCAACATTGGGTCGGAAGAGGCGAAAGGCAGCGCGTTCGCCCAAGAGTGCTACAAGCTGCTCTCTGCGCGGGTGCCCGAATTCGCAGGCAACTGTGAAGGCGGGGACATCCTGGAAGCGCGCTTCGACGTGGTGGTGACGGATGGTTTTACAGGCAATGTGTGCCTCAAGACCATTGAGGGAACGGCGTCGGTGCTGTTCAAAGCCGTTAAAGGAGCGCTTGTCAGCTCGCCGGTCGCAAAGCTCGGCGCGCTGGCGGTCAAAGGCGGGCTGACCGAGCTAAAAGGTCGCCTGAGCGCTGAAACCTACGGTGGCGCGCCGCTTTTGGGCGTGAAGGGCGCCTGCATCATCGGCCACGGCTCTTCCAGCCCGACTGCGGTGAAGAACGGTATCCACACGACGGCGAAGATTGCGCGCGGACGCGTGCCCGAACTGATTGCCCAGGCGGTGGTGAGGTAGATGGAGGACGAGCGCATGGAATGGGGCGACCCGTCGACGTTTACGCAGGAACAGATTGAAAAGCTCGAGCAGGCACAGGCCATCGTCGGCCATGTCTTCGCACAGCCAGGGTTGCTGCTCTCTGCCATCACGCACCCTTCGGCCGTGGAAGGCAAGCCGGTGAAGTTCTCGTACGAGCGGCTGGAGTTTCTAGGGGATTCGGTCCTTGGTGCTATCGTTGCCACCGAGGCCTTCCATCGCTATCCGGAGCTCGACGAAGGCGGTCTGACGCGCATCAAGGTGGCGTTGGTGGCAGGGTCGTCGCTGGCGAAGGTTGCCGAATCGCTCGGTTTCGCCGACATCATCGTGTTTGGCCTGTCGGAAGCGGGCACAGGCAGGCGCGGCTTGCATTCGGCGCTCGAGAACGTGTACGAGGCAACGGTCGCGGCACTGTACCTGGATGCCGGGATTGAGGTGGCGCAGCGTTTTGTCGCTGCCACGCTTTTAGACCACATGTCCCTTGACATGGCTAAAGAGCCGGAAAATCCAAAGAGCATCCTGCAGGAAAAACTCCAGGAGGACGGTATAACGCCGACGTACAAGCTGGTAGAGACTCAGGGTCCGCCGCACGACCGCACGTTCATCACGCAGGTCTATGCCGGACTGCAGGCGCTTGCGCGCGGCGTTGGGCGGACGAAAAAAGAATCTGAAAGCCAGGCGGCAGAAAAGGCCCTTCGCAGCATAGAGGCGGCGGATGCCGAGCTGAAAAAGACGGAGAAAGCCCGTCGCAAGGCGGAGAAGGCGCAGGCGAAGAAGGCCGAGCGCGAGGCTCGCCGCACCCAGAAGGACTAGGAGCCCATGTACCTGAAACAGCTGGTTCTCAAAGGCTTCAAGTCCTTTGCCGACCGAAGCGCGCTTTCGTTCGAGCCGGGCATTTCTGCGGTAGTAGGGCCGAATGGGTCGGGAAAGTCGAATATTTCGGACGCAGTGTTGTGGGTTCTCGGCGAGCGCAATGCGAAGAACCTGCGCGGTCAGGCCATGGAAGACGTCATCTTCGCCGGCTCCTCTGCGCGCAAGCCGGTCGGCGTTGCCGAAGTCGACTTGGTGCTGGACAATTCGGACGGCACGCTTCCTGTCGACTTCACGGAAGTTTCCATCACGCGGCGTATGTATCGCTCGGGTGAAAGCGAATACCTGATCAACGGCGCGCTTGCGCGGCGCATGGACGTGCTCGACATTCTGCACGACACGGGGCTGGGCACCGGCACGCACTCTATCATCTCGCAGGGTAGTCTGGATTCCATTCTGCAGTCGAAGCCTGAGGACCGCCGCGCGCTTATCGAGGAAGCTGCAGGCGTGCTCAAGCATAAGCAGCGCAAGCAGAAAAGCGAGCGCAAGATCGAGCAGATGGACCAGCACGTTGCGCGCGTGAAGGACGTGGTGGGGGAAATTCAACGGCAGCTTGGGCCGCTTGAGCGCAAGGCGAAGTGTGCGGTAGCCTACCAAGAGGCCTCTGCCGAGCTGGCCGAGGCGAACCTTGCGCTTGCTGTGGACGACCTGCGCACCTTGCAGCAAAAATGGGACGTGTCCCAGGAGACGGAAGCCCGGCTTGCGGAGCGCGCCGAGGCAATACGCCAGACGGTCGAGGCGTCGGAAGCCGCCGTCGAGGCCCTGCAGCGAAAAGTGCAGGAGGAGAGCCTGGATGCCGGAGAGCTTGCAAAGCGTTATCGCGCCGCCCAGAGTGCGCAGGAGCGCTTTGATGCATTTTCCCTCGTCTTGAGAGAAAAGCGTCGGACTGCAGAACGCCAGGCGGAACAGCTGGAGGTAAAGCTGGAGGAAAACCGCGTGAAGGCGGCATCTGCGCAGGCAGAGCTTGTGCACGCAGAAGGCCAGCTTGCCGAAGTGAAGGCCGACCTGCAGGCTGCGCAGCTGAAGTTCTCTCAGCTTTCCGGTAAGCGCGACGAGCTTGCGCGCTCATCGCGCGAGCTGGCGAATGCGCTCGCGTCTTCCCGCCATGCCCAGAAGAAGCTGCGGACGGAAATCGACGCGGTCGGCAAGCGCCGCGCTGAGACGCAGGAGACGCTTGCGAACAGCATGGCGCACGAGAAGCTCATAGCAGGCCACAGCAAAGAGCTGGAAATTCAGCTGGAGCGCGCACTTCAGGAAGCGGACGCGCTGCGCGCCGAGGCGGCCGCTGCCGCAGAACGCGCGGACGCTCTGAAAGAAGCGGACGAGCGCGCTCGTGCGGCAGTGTCCGAGGCGCTTAACGCGGCAACGGCGGCGCGTGCTGCGCTCGACGAGGCGCGCGCGGAGTCGTCCCGCGTGTCCGCTGAGGCCCAGGCGCTCGAAGAGGTCGAACGCGCGCACATGACCGCGAATCCGGCGCTTTCGTGGATGCTCGACCATCGCGAGGAGCTTTCCGTCTCCTTGTGCCCGCTTTCGCATGAAGTGAGCGCGCCCGAAGAGTTCGATACGCTGCTGGAGACGTTGCTCGGTGCCGATTTGAACGCGCTGTTCGTGCGGGATGCGGAATCCGCCGCGGCGCTTGCCGCGTCGCTTGCGGGCGTCCTTTCGTCTGGCGACGCCTCGTTTTTGCCGCTTGACGAGATGAAGCCTTCGCGGACGTGGGCGCCGCAGGCCGCAGGCGCATCGCGCCTGGTCGACTCCCTTTCGTTTTCGGAAGACCACCGAGGCGCGATAGAGGCCTTGCTCGGCGATGTCTACGTCTGCCGCACGCCCGAAGAGGCCCTTGCCTGCCGCCGTGCTGATGGGCAGGGCGCGCGCTTTGCCACGCCCGAAGGGTTTGTTGCCTGGGGAAACGGCAAGGTCACGCTTGCGCTCACGGGGGAGGACGAAGAAGGCGCTTTGGCACGCCATCGACGCATCGAATTGCTGCGGGCAGAGTCCGAGCGCGCGCAGCGCACTTTGGACGAAGCGGGAAGCGCGGTTGCTGCCGCCGAGTCCGCCCAAAGGGACGCGCAGGCTGAAAGCCTCAAGGCGGGCCAGGCGTACGCGCAGGCGAGAGGAGCCGCCGATGCGGCCGCCTCTGCGGTAAAAGGCGCGGAGGCGAAGCTGTCCAGCATCAGGCGCGAATTCGAGGATTTGGAGCGCCAGCGCGCTGAGGCGCAGGCTGCGCTCGAGAAAGCGCGTCCGACCGTCGAAGAGCTTGACGAGCGTCTCTCGCGGCTGAACGAAGACCTTGAGGCGGCTATCGAGCGCACGCGCAAACAGCAGCGTGACCTTGACCCGCTCCAGGAGGAATCGAGCCGTACAGGGGAAGCTTTGACGGAAGCGAAACTGCAGGTGGCAACGATGAGCGAGCGTGCTTCGTACACTGAGCGCATCGTGCTTGCGCGCAAGCATGACATCCAGGAGATCGAAGCGCAGGATAAGGCGTCCCGCACGACGCTTGCCGCCTGGCATCGTGTCGCCGACCGCACGGAGCCGCTGCTTGCGTCGTTCGCGAAGCTCGCCGACAGTGCGAGGGCGTGGACGGAGCAGCTTGAACGGGAGACCCAGCAGGCTCAAGATGCCACGAGCGGTCTGCACGCGCAGGTGAACGCCGCGCGCGAGACTGCACGCGCGGCGCACGATGCCTACGATGCGGCAAGCACGGAGCTTTCTGCCGCTCGTGTCGAGAAAGGCCGTCTCGAGGTGCAGGTGCAGGCAGCGGTGGATGCCATCGTGAAAGACTGCGGAACGTCCATGGAGAAGGCTCTTGAGCTGCCGCCGCTGGAATCGCGCGCTGACGTAGAAGAGAGGGCGTTCAAGCTGCGCCGTCGTATTGCGAACATGGGCACCATCAATCCAGATGCTGCAGAAGAGTACGAAGAGCTCAAGAAACGTTACGATTACCTGGCATCTCAGCTCGACGATCTAGAGGGTGCGCGGCGCGCGCTCGCAAAGATCGTCCGTGCGATTGACGCCCGCATGCGCGACGATTTCGCACGCACGTTCGAGCAGGTCGACCGGAACTTCCAAGAAATCTTTGCCGTCCTGTTCCCGGGAGGGTCCGCCAGCCTTTCGTTGGTCGATCCGGATGACATGGAGCATACGGGCGTCGAAGTAAACGCGCAGCCACGTGGCAAGCGCATTACGAAGATGATGCTCATGAGCGGCGGCGAGAAATCGTTGACGGCCCTTGCGCTGCTGTTCGCGGTCTATCGTATCCGCTCTACGCCGTTCTACATTTTGGACGAGGTCGAGGCAGCACTTGACGACACGAACCTGCGGCGCCTGGTTGCCTACCTTGACGCGCAGCGCTACGACACGCAGCTCATCATGATCACGCATCAACGTCGCACGATGGAGATGGCGGACGCCCTGTTCGGCGTGTCCATGCAGTCGGACGGCGTGACGAAGGTCGTGTCGCAGAAGCTGTAGACTGCCATCGCGGGCCGGCTGAAACGCGTCGTGAGTTCGTGAGAGAAGGCGGTGTGCGGTGCCGGCGCGCGAGCGGGGCTTTCGTCTCCGGCCGCGGCGGTGCACGGATTTCGGTATACTGGCAGGTTGTACGCACATCGATAAGTAAGGAGTCCGCATGGGCTTTTTCGACCGTATCAGCGAGGGGCTGCAGCGTTCGCGCGATAAGTTCAAGGAGCAAATGAACGTCCTTCTGGATCGTGGTCCGGATTTGGACGACGAATTCTGGGAGACGCTCGAGGAGACGCTCGTGCTCTCTGACGTCGGTGCGCCCGCAGCATGCGACATCGTGGAGCGCTTGCAGGATCAGGCACGCCGCCAGGCGCTTCCTGACGTGTATGCGGTGCTCGATCTGCTGAAAGACCATATCGCCGAAACCTTCACGCCCGGAGGCGACGAGATCCTAGGCGGCGATCCGGCGCTCGTGCTTTTCGTGGGCATCAACGGTACGGGCAAAACCACCACGGTCGGCAAGATAGCGAAAGAGTCCGTCGACAAAGGCCGTGCGGTCATCCTCGGCTCTGCCGACACGTTCCGTGCGGCCGCCATCGAGCAGTTGGAGGTCTGGGCAGAGCGCGCGAACGTCGAGATGGTTACGCGCGAGCGCGGCAGCGATCCGGCGAGCGTTTGCTACGACACTATCGAGCGTGCTGAGGAAATCGGCGCTGACCTGGTGCTCATCGACACGGCAGGTCGTCTTCACACGTCTGCCGACCTTATGCGCGAGCTGGAGAAAGTCGTCACGGTGGTGCGCAAGCGCTCGAGCCTGCCGGTGTACACGGTGCTTGTCATCGACGCGACGACCGGGCAGAACGGCTTGCAGCAGGCGCGCGAGTTCAACCGTGCGCTGCAGCTGGACGCGCTCATCGTCACGAAGCTTGACGGAACGGCAAAAGGCGGCATTGCGCTTGCGGTCTCGCACGAGCTGGAGCTTCCTATCATCAAGATCGGCGTGGGAGAGCGCATCGAAGACCTGCGCGATTTCGATGCGCTCGATTTCGCGGCAGCGCTCATAGGCGACTTTGACGAGCGTTACGACGAGGAGTCTGACGGTCTGGCTGCCGAATGCGAAGGCGGTCCGCTGCCCGTCTATCTCGAGGCGGAAGAGCGTGCGGCGAAAGCGGCGGAGGCAGAGGCGTCCGGCGTGCCTGAAGAGGACGACGCGTTTGAAGCGCGTACAGAAGAAGTGCAGGAAGAGGGAGCCGAAGCTACCGTGCAGGATCCTGTCGGTCCTGAGGCGGAAGTCTTCGCGGAAGAAGCAAACGGCTCGGGCTTTGCCGACGAGTTCGCAGACGTGGAAGCGGACGAAGATACGGGCGAAACGGCTTTGGAGACGCCCACGCCGGAGCCCGACGACGGTTTTAAGCCGGAGATTGCGGCGGATTCCGAAGAGGGGCGTGAGGCTGACTTTGCAATGAGCGCAGAGCCAGCAGCTGAGTTCGAGCCTGAATCTGAGCTCGAACCTGAGGCAGAGCCCAAGCCCGAACCCGAGCCCGAGACAGAGCTCGAGCCCGAACCCGAGGCCGAGCTGGAACCCGAGCCCGAACAACCGCGCAAGAAGCACTTCTGGGAGCGCTGGTTCTAGGCTTGCGCGCTGAAAGCGCCGGATGAGGCGGTGTCGGTGCTTTTGAGGGCCGACGTGATTTCCACGGTCGGATAGCGGCAGGCACGCCCTCGCCCAAGGGCGTGGGCCGTGCGGAATTTGCGAGCTCCCGCCTGCGTGTGCAGTGGGCGGGAGCCTTGTCGTATAATCGCCTGCGAGATTCATGACATGCAAGGAGAAGACTCAATGCTCGAGAACCTTTCCGACCGTTTGCAGAACATTTTTTCGGGCTTGCGCGGCAAAGGCAAGCTGACCGAAGAAGACATCAATGCCGCCATGCGCGAAATCCGCATGGCGCTTTTGGAGGCCGACGTCAACTTCAAGGTCGTGAAGTCCTTCGTCGCGCGCACGAAGGAGCGCTGCCTGGAAGCGGAGGTCATGGACTCGCTCACGCCTGCGCAAAACGTCGTGAAAGTGGTGCTTGACGAACTTACGGGCCTGCTTGGCCGCACAGACTCCAAGCTGGTGCTCACTTCCCGCATTCCGAACGTCATCATGCTGGTAGGCCTGCAAGGCTCCGGTAAGACGACCGCTGCCGCGAAGCTCGCTTACCGTCTGCGCGAGCAAGGACATGCGCCGCTGCTGGTCGCGTGCGACGTCTACCGACCCGCTGCCGCCGACCAGCTGCAGACGCTCGGCGACGAGATGGGCATTCGCGTGTATCGCGGCGAGGGCAAAGACCCAGTGAAGATTGCCCAGGAAGGCGTGCGCGACGCGATCGACAACCTGCGCGACGTGGTCATCGTTGACACGGCGGGCCGTCTGCACGTCGACGAGGACATGATGGCGGAAGCGGAGAACATCAAAGCCGCCGTGAAGCCCGACCAGATTCTCATGGTGGTCGACGCGATGACCGGTCAGGATGTCGTGAACGTGGCGGCAGCATTCGCCGAGCGCGTCGACTTCGACGGCGTCATCATGTCGAAGATGGACGGCGATGCCCGTGGCGGCGGCGCGCTTTCCATCAAAGAAGTGACGGGCAAGCCGATCAAGTTCATTTCAGCGGGCGAAAAGCCGGATTCGCTGGAGGAATTCCATCCCGACCGCATGGCGAAGCGCATTCTTGGCATGGGCGACATGATTTCGCTCATTGAGAGTGCGGTGAAGGTACAGCAGGAAGAGCTTGAGGCCGAAGAGGCCGAGCGCATGGCGCGCGCGGACCTGAACCTCAACGACTTCCTGACCATGAACAGGCAGATCAGGAAGATGGGCGGCGTCGGCAAGCTCATCTCTGCGCTGCCGGGCGGCGACAAGGCCATGGCGAGCGGCCAGGTTGATATGAACGCGCTCGACCATATGGAGGTCATTATCAACTCCATGACCAAAGCCGAGCGAGAGAAGCCCGACCTGCTTAACGGTTCGCGCCGGGCGCGCATTGCGCGCGGTGCTGGCGTGAGTGTCTCCGAAGTGAACCAGCTGATCAAAAAGTTCAACGAGACGCGCAAGATGATGAAGAAGATGATGCCTGCCATGGAGCAGATGAGCGCAGGCGGTAAGGGCAAAAAGGGGAAGAAGGGCAAGCGTCGCCGTCTTGGCATTCCCGGCATGGGCGGCATGAACATGTCCGACCTGAAAAAGCTTCAGGACATGATGGGCCAATAGGGCACCGATTGCCCGGGCTGACAATCGCCTGTCCCCAGCGCGCGTCGAAAGGACCTTTCTATGGAACCGACCGTTCGCCCCTGCGAGAAAGCAGACCTTCCTGCCATGATTTCTGTCTGGAACGAAGTGGTGGAGGACGGCATCGCCTTTCCGCAGGAGGACCTGCTTGACGAAAGCACGGCCCCTGCCTTCTTCGAGTCGCAGACTGCCGTGCACGTTGCGGAAGTCGAAGGGGAGGTCCTCGGCCTTTTCATCCTGCATCCGAACAACGTTGGTCGCTGTGGGCACGTGGCGAACGCAAGCTTTGCCGTCGCCTCGCGCGCCCGCGGTAGGCATATCGGGCGCGCGCTCGTGCGCGGCTGCCTTGACGCGTGCGCGGTGCACGGGTTTCGCGGCCTGCAATTCAACGCGGTCGTGGACAGCAACCATGCGGCGCGCCACCTCTACGAATCTCTGGGGTTTTCCCACGTGGGCGTCATTCCGGGCGGTTTCCGCATGAAGGATGGCCATTACGAGGACATTCACGTGTACTACCACGCGATACCGTGCAGCTAATTTCCTGCAGGATGTGGAAAGCGGCTGTCCGTCGCCTTTCACAACGCGGACGGGTCTTCCAGGCATGCAAAAAAAGCGGTCTTTCGCTCTGAACGGGCATTGAGGGCGAACGGCTCTTGCGTTATTTCCGCAGATTGTCTACGATACGCATGGTCATTTCCGTATTCGAACGGAATCTATCCATTCCCTTTTTTCTTCTGTACGCAGGCAGAAACGCGCTGCGGCCGTATTCTGCTTGGTCTTTGCAATCCTGCAAAAGGAGGACCAGTGAAATTCTTTCTGGACACCGCCGACCTCGCCGAGATCGAGGAGGCGGCAAGCTGGGGCGCGCTCGCAGGCGTGACCACGAACCCCTCGTTGTACGCTCGCATCGGGGGAAAGCTCGAGGACTTCCACGCGCATATCAAGCGCATCTGCGATATCGTGGACGGTCCCGTTTCTGCTGAGAGCGTCGCGATGACGCGCGACGAGATCATCCGCGACGGCCTTGAGCTCGCGGAAATCGCGCCGAACGTCGTGGTGAAGATCCCGACTATGGTCGAAGGCCTTGCCGCCACGCGCGCGCTTGCCGACCGCGGTGTCGCGGTCAACATGACGCTGTGCTTCTCGGTGCCGCAGGCGCTTTTGGCCGCACGTGCCGGCGCCCGCTATGTGAGCCCCTTCATCGGACGCTTCGATGACATTTCCGAAGACGGCCTGGCCCAGGTCGAAAACATCGTCGCAGCGCTCAACAACTACGACTTCACGAGCAGCACGGTGAACGGCGAGCGCATCGAGGTCATCGCCGCGTCCGTGCGAAGCGCGAACCACGTGACCCAGGCAGCCCTCATGGGCGCCGATATCGCGACGGTTCCCTTCGGCGTGCTGAAGAAGATGGTCCAGCATCCGCTCACCGACCGTGGTCTCGACTCCTTCCTGAAGGATTGGGAGAAGGTCCAGAACGCATGAGTGAAACCGAGACCATGACCGAGAACGTGCCGGCGTACCTGCGCTCGACTATCGCGCTGGCGCAGAAGGCGGCAGAACGCTCTGCGGAGCAGGCTGCCTCGTCGCGCCGGACGCGCCGCCGCACGGCGGGCGCAAGCGAGGGTGCGGACGCTTCCCGTCAATCCGAGGGCGAAAAGGCGACGCGTTCCCGCAAGGCGGCTTCCGCCGAAGCCGTTGCCGAAGGCGGAGAGGGCGCGAAGCCTGCTCGCCGTCGCGCTCGCGCAGCCCAGGCGGACGAGCCTGCTTCCAACTCCGCCGACGGCGGCGAGGAGGCAAAGCCCAAGCGCCGTCGGGGCCGCCCCACAAAGGCGGAGGTCGAAGCGCGCAAGGCCGCCCAGGCAGCGGCGGAGTCCGGGCGTGCTTCCGATTCCGACGCAGCGGCTGCCGCATCGGCAGAAGACGGGGCTGCAGAAAAGCCCAAACGTCGCCGCGGCCGTCCCACGAAAGCAGAAGCCGAGGCCCGCAAGGCGGCCGAGGCGTCGACCGAGGAGCAGGCAAACGAGGGCGACCGTCATTCCGAGCAGGCAGAACGCTCCGAAGAGGCGCGCCAGGAAGATGACGCCAAGCGCGCTGACGACGCGCACGGCTCGTCGGAGGACGGGCGAAAGAACCGTACGGGCAAAAATCAGCATCAACAGCGCCAGGACCGTCAGCAGCGCGATCGCAAGAACGGTCACGACCGCCAGGACAGGAACGCCCATCAAAACCAGCGCCGCCAGCGCCGCCAGCACCAGAGCGCGAGCAGGGAAGTGCGGCCCAGCATCACGCGCGAAGAGCTTGCCGCCCTTAAAGTGGCAGAGCTGCGCGAGAAGGCGGTGGAGCTGGAGCTTGCCGTGGCAGGCCTTAAGAAAGCCGAACTGGTGGAGGCAGTCTATGCCGCCAGCATGCAGGCGGAAGGCTTTGTCGAGGTGGAAGGCATTCTGGACACCATGCCTGACGGCTACGGATTCCTGCGGACCCAAGGCTACCTGCCGAGCGAGCACGACGCGTACGTCAGCACGGCGATGATCCGCCGCAACGGTCTTCGCAAGGGCGACCACCTCAAAGGCCAGTTGCGCCCGAAGCGCGAGAACGAGAAGTTCGCTGCAGTGCAGACGCTCGCTGCCGTCAACGGCACGCCGGTCGAAGAGCTGGGCCCCCGCGTGAAGTTCGCCGACCTCACGCCCATCTATCCTGACGAATGCCTGCAGATGGAACACGGCAAGAACGCCATCACCGCGCGCGTCATCGACCTGGTATCGCCGATCGGCAAAGGTCAGCGTGGTCTTATCGTTTCTCCTCCGAAGGCAGGCAAGACCACTATCCTGAAGGACGTGGCGGCTGCCATTACGGCGAACAACCCTGAAGTGCACCTTATGTGCCTTTTGGTGGACGAGCGTCCTGAAGAAGTGACGGACATGCAGCGCTCTATCAAAGGCGAGGTTATCTCTTCCACGTTCGATATGCCGACGGAAAACCACATCGCCGTTTCCGAGCTCGTTATCGAACGTGCGAAGCGCCTGGTAGAGTGCGGCAAGGACGTGGTGATCTTGCTGGACAGCATCACGCGCCTGGCGCGCGCTTACAACCTGGCGCAGCCCGCCAGCGGCCGCATCCTTTCGGGCGGCGTGGATTCCACGGCGCTTTATCCGCCGAAGCGCTTCTTAGGCGCTGCCCGTAACATCGAAGGTGGCGGAAGCCTCACCATCCTCGCATCGGCGCTCATCGACACCGGCTCGAAAATGGACGAGGTCATCTTCGAAGAGTTCAAGGGCACGGGCAACATGGAGCTGCGGCTTGACCGCAACCTGGCCGACCGCCGTATTTTCCCGGCGATCGATCCTATCCAGTCCGGCACGCGCAAAGAAGACTTGCTGCTCGACCCGCAGGAGGCGCCGCTTATCTGGGGCGTTCGCCGAATCCTGTCGAACATGAACAATACCGAGCGCGCTATGGACATGCTTATCAAGTCGCTTAAGCAGACGGACACGAACCAGGAGTTCCTGCTGCGAACGGCGAAGAAGGCGCAGGGCAACCAGGGCCACCGTGGCGAAGAAGGGTTCGCCCTGTAGTTTTGCCGACATCGCCCGGAACGCCCCGGCAGGAGGCGCACAAGAACGTATAATGGGAAACCGCGCTTAATCGCGAGCGCGGTTTCATCTTGTTAGGGTCTGCTTGAACGAAGGAGGGTTTGTCGTGCAGCAGAACGATTGGCAAAACCAAGCATGGCAGCAGCCAGGGGCGTCTTCGCCCCAGCCGCCTCGCCGCACGCCGGACGAGGTGCAGGGCAGCCCTCAGCCATCTTCGCAGGCAGCGCAAGGTGCTTGGGCGCCTTCCTCCGGATCGCAGGCGTCCGACATTCCCGGTGGGCAGCAGGCGTATGCGTATCCTGCGCAGGCGGTGCCTGCCGCGTACGCATCGCCGCAACCGAAGAAGCGCGGCTGGATTGTTGCGCTGGTAGCGGTCGTGCTGTTGTTCATCGTGACCATCTTCGGCATGATGTCGTGCACGAACGTTCTGAGCGGCTTCTCTTCGCTGGGGTCGTCCCTCGACGAGGGGTCGTCTCTGGTGACCACAGGCCCGTCTGTTGGCGTGATCGAGATTTCGGGCACCATCCAGTACGATGGGTCCGTCTGCTCGCCTGAAGGCCTGAAGGGCAAACTGGACGAGGCCGCGGAAGACCCCAACATCAAAGCGATCGTGCTGCGTGTGGACTCCGGCGGCGGCGTCGCCACGGCGGGGGAGGAGATGACGCAGTACGTGAAGGACTTCTCGAAGCCTGTCGTCGTCTCGAGCGCGTCCATGAACGCGAGCGCTGCGTACGAGATATCTTCTCAAGCGGACTATATCTACACCGCCAAGACCTCTGCTATCGGCGCAATCGGCACGGCGATGCAGATCACGGACCTTTCGGGCCTGTACGAGAAGCTCGGCATAAACATCGAGGACATCACGTCTGCGGAAGGGAAAGACTCGAGCTACGGAACGCGCGGCCTGACCGACGAGGAGCGCGCGCACTACCAGCACATGGTGGACCAGATCAACGAAACGTTCCTCCAGTCGGTTGCTGAAGGCCGCGGCATGGACATCGAGGAAGTCCGTGCATTGGCAACGGGCATGACGTTTACCGGCATGGACGCGGTAGAGAACGGGCTTGCAGACGAGATTGGCACCCTCGAGACCGCGTGCATGAAGGCGGCGGAGCTTGGCGGCATCGGGAACACGTTCGACACGGTGTACCTCCACGATGAAGCCTCGACGCTCGAAAGCCTGTTCAGCCTTGAAAACTCGTCCGACATCACGGACATTCCGAACGCAATGAAGGAGCTTGATTAAGGATGGCTGCATTGTCGAACAACACTATCGCTTGGCCGAAAAGGGCGGTCGTCACCGCGGGTATGCCCTACGGTAACAAGCCGCTTCATTTCGGGCACGTGGGCGGCGTCTTTGTGCCTGCAGACTGTTTCGCGCGCTTCCTTCGCGACCGGATTGGCGCAGAGAACGTGCGCTTTATCAGCGGGACCGACTGCTTCGGGTCGCCTATCAACGAAGGCTACCGCAAGCTGGTGGAAGCAGGGGAATTCGAAGGCGATATCGCCGACTACGTGCAGCGAAACCACGACCTGCAGAAAAAGACGCTCGATTCCTACGACATCTCGCTTGATATCTACGAAGGCAGCGGGCTTGGCTACTGCGGCGAAGTTCACCAGCTCATCAGCGAGGTCATTATTCAGCGCCTGTACGAAAGCGGCCATCTGCAGCGCAAGTCCACGCTGCAGTTCTACGACGCAGAGGCGGGCACGTTCCTGAACGGACGCCAGGTTGTAGGCCGCTGTCCGGTCCAGGGCTGCAAAAGCGAGCATGCGTACGCTGACGAATGCGACCTGGGACACCAGTATGCGCCGGAGGACCTGATCGCGCCGAAGTCCTCGCTGACCGGCACGACGCCCGAAATGCGGCCGGTGGAAAACTGGTATTTCGACCTGCCGTCGTTCGCCGAATTCCTGCGTGCGTACGCGGACGGTCTTGCCGCCGACCCGGAAGTGCGCTCGATCGTCTCGAACACCATCAAAGAGTTCCTCGTCCCGCCGGTCATCTACATCAAGAACGAGGCCTACGAAGAGTATCGCGCAATTGCAGGCGACCTGCCGCGCCATAGCTACCGCGAAGCGGAGAAGGGCAAGGCGAGCTTTGAGGTAGAGTTCAAGACTATCGAGGACCGCGATTTCGCACGCGAGGTGCTCGCGAAGGCGGGCATCCGGTTCCGTACCGGCAAAGCGCTCGTGCCGTTCCGCATCTCGGGCAATATCGAATGGGGCGTGAAGGTGCCGACCATCGAAGGGCTTGAGGGGCTCACCGTATGGTGCTGGCCGGAAAGCCTGTGGGCACCCATGTCGTTCACCATGGCCGTGAACGACAAGATGGGGTTGCCTCGTGGCAGCTGGCGCGACTTCTGGTGCTCTGACGATGCGCAGGTCTACCAGTTCATCGGCCAGGACAACCTGTATTTCTACGGCGTTGCGCAGACGGCGCTGTTCGAAGCGCTCTCCGGCACGGACATCCTCAAGCCGGAGCAGACCGACACGCCGGTGCGGCAGACGAAGCTCGTGGCGAACTACCACATCCTGTTCCATGACAAGAAGGCGTCGTCCTCGAGCGCGGTCAAGCCGCCGACGGCTGACGAGCTGCTCGACCATTACACCGCCGAACAGCTTCGTGCGCACTTCTTGGCGCTTGGTCTTGATCAGAAGTCTGTCGGTTTCAAGCCGAAACCCTACGACCCGGACGAGACGAAGCGCGACGATCCGCGCGTGGCGGACCCTGTCTTGAAGGAAGGCGCGCTGCTCACGAACGTCTACAACCGCCTTGCGCGCAGCTGCTTCTACGAAGCCCAGAAGAACTTCGATCGCCTGATGCCGGTCGGGCGTGTGTCTGAAGGCGTGCGCGAGCGCGCGCTTGCCACGATGAACGAGTACGAACGGATCATGCATCGCGTCGAGCTCCATTCCATCATGTCCCTGATGGACGATTTCATCCGCTGGGCGAACAAATACTGGAGCGACGGCATCCGCACGGTCGAAAAGGAGCACGAAGGCGACGAAGAGGCCGCTCGTGCGGCAAGGCGCCAGGTGCTGCTGGACAGCTTCTACCTGCTTCGCGTCGTGACGCTGCTCATGCACCCGGTGGTTCCGACGGGCGCTGAGCGCGTGTGCGATTACCTGAACTTCGAGTTCGCTGATTTCTTCAGCTGGAATTACGATTTCGACAGCATGGAGGAACTCTGCGGTGCGGCGGAGCTGGAGCAGGGAGGCCACTTGGTACGCGAGCTGCCCCCGCGCTTCGACTTCTTCGAGAAGCATCCTTCGCAGTTGAAGTAAGGATTCGTCAGCCGTTCACGTGGTTTGACTCACTATGGACGCCCTCCCTGTCCTGTGGGCAGGGAGGGCGTCTGACGCTTCCGAAAAAAGTTCTTCTAACCCGCAAGCCGCTGTGCTATTATGCAAAGGCTTGTGTTATGCCTTGGTCGGAAACCAAGACACTATCAAAGGAGATAGAACCCATGAAACAAGGTATCCATCCGGAGTACGTTGACTGCACGGTGCGCTGCACCTGCGGCAACACCTTCCAGACCCGTTCCACGAAGCCGGAGCTGCGCATTGACATCTGCAATGCCTGCCATCCGTTCTTCACCGGCACTCAGAAGCTGATCGACACCGGTGGACGCGTCCAGCGCTTCGCCGACAAGTTCGGTGCTGCTCGCGAGACCGTTGCTGCCCGCGAGGCCGCCCGCAAGGCCGCTGCCAAGGAAGCTGCTGCTGCCAAGGAAGCTGCCCGCAAGGCCGAGCGCGAGGCGAAGGCCGCCGCGAAGGCCGAGCGCGCTGCCCAGTTCGCCGCCAAGGCTGAGGCCGAGGCTGCGAAGGCTGCCGAGGAGGCTGTTGCTGCCGAGGCTGAGGCCGCTGAGGCGCCCGCTGAGGAAGCTGCCGCTGAGGCCGCTGAGGCGACCGAGGCTCCGGCCGAGGAGGCTGCTGCGGAGTAACTCCGTTTACCCGCTGTCGGCGGCGGGGCGGACTGTCGTGGTTCGTCGAATGCCGACATGACCGCATTTTCGGTGAAACACGCGCATTGTCGGAAGCCCGGCCGTTCGGTCGGGCTTCCGCACGTTAAGGTACCGTAAATCCCTTTCGCCTTGTTTGAAAGACGGCAGGGGAGGAATAGCGCATACCCGTGTGTGGTATTCTGCCTGAATGCGAAAGGGGACAGGTGTTACCGTCCTCGTTCTTGTGCCGGGTGCTTTTGCCGCGGCTTGAACGTGGCGCTATATCGAGAATGTCAGGGGGACGCTCATGAAAACGTGTGCGTTGGTGGGGTCGGTCGACTTCAACGCCGAAGACTTCCTGCATCGCAGCTTCGACTATGTGATCGCAGTCGACGGCGGTTACGCGCACCTTGAGGCGATCGGAGTGAAGCCGAACGTGGTGATGGGCGACTTCGACTCGCTTGGCTATATCCCGCGCCACCCTCGCATTGCGCGGTTCCCGATCGAGAAGGACAAAAGCGACATGGAACTCGCGTTCGAGCGCGCACTCGCACGCCATGCGGACGAGATTTTCGTCTACGGGGGGCTGTCGGGCCGCCTTGACCACACCATTGCGAACCTGCAGCTGTTCGCGAAGTTCTCCGAGAAGGGCCCCTACGTCACCGGCATCGGGCACGACTTCGCGGTGCGCGTGCTGACCGGCCCCGATGTCTTCGAGCTGCCGGAAGGACTGGATGTGGGAACCGTCTCCGTATTCGCGGCGAACGACCGTGCTGTGGGCGTCATTGAGTCTGGCATGAAGTACCCTCTGGACGATGTCGTGCTCACGAACCGTACAAGCCTCGGCCTTTCCAACGAGCTTCAAGGCGAGCCCGCCCGCATCGGTGTCGAGGAAGGCTCGCTCTACATCTTCTATCCGCTGGACTGAGCTGCATTCATTCTCTCAGCCTTGCATTCGTTCGTTTGATGCATCCTGTCTCCTGCGGTAAAGCATTATCATAAAGGCATCAGCAAAGCGCCTCGCCTCGACAGGGAAAGGCGCAGACGGTCAAAGGAGAAGACGATGGCGGAGATCACGAAAGAGGTCTACGAGCAGGCGTTGAATGCCCAAAACGCAGACGAGATTGCTAGGATCGCCGAGAGCGCGGGCGTCAAACTTGAGAAGAGCGAGGCCGAAGCGCTGTTCGCGCGCCTTCACAGTACGGATGCGGAAGAAGTCGCCGATGAGGAGCTCGACAACGTTGCGGGCGGCTCGTGCTTGGAAAAAAAGACGGAATGCGAAATCGGAAAACGATGCGTCTGGTGGGGGCACTTCGGCACCTGCAAGCACACATGCGCCTTCTTTTCGCCGTCCTCTAAGGGAGAAAACTGGGGGCTTTGCAGTTACAACCCCTACGTCTAGAGGAACGCTGCAGGCAAAGCCCTCTCGTACAAGATGGCGAGCAATCGAAAAAAGAGGCAGACCCCAGGAGAAATCGCGAAGGAGCGCTACGAGCTGGTTTTGGGCGCCCAGAGCGCCGGCGAGATCGCCGACGAAGAGCTCGACAACGTCGCGGGCGGCGGCCGCAAGGCGACGCAGATCGTGCGCGCCGGAGGCAAATGCGTGCGCTACTTCGGTCTGTATGGTGAAGCCGCGCGCTATTGCCGCAAAGCCCACGACGACGACCCCAACGTGGGCGAATGCGACAACTTTCTTTACCTTACGTAGGTACGCGCGCAAACACATTGCAGGGGCGAGGAGAGGCCCCGTGTAGGGGCACTGCTCCCGCGCGGGGCTTTCGCTTTCGCATCATGCGTTCGCTCTCCGTTGCCCACATTCATTCCTTCGACGCGCTGAAGGGCGGCTCGACCAATCAGGAGCTTTCCGACGAGGAGCTCGACAACGTGAGCGGCGGATGCAGCTATCCTCCGGACCCGAGAACGTGCCCTCGGTGCGGATCGACGGACACGACCCACTTCGGTTCCGGCAACATCGCTGACAACGGCTACCTGAACATGGTGTGCCGCGACTGCGAATACTGCTGGAGAATCATGTAAGTCGCGCTGAAGCCGTGCAAGAACCTTCGACCACCCGAAAGGACGCCGCATGTACTGCAAACTTGCCGACCGCATCGCGCTGCGCAGCTGGAAGCTCGTGCCGCGCGCGTACTATGTCTCCGGCGTCCGCGAGGCGCGGGGGCTTTCGCGTGAGGAGTTCCTGACGCTCATCGACTGCGACGGCGCCCATGACGTTGAGGACACGCCCGTGCTGCGCGGCCTCATGGAGCGCGGGCTTGTCGTCGTGTGCGAGCCGGGCGACGAGATAACGCCGTGGCAGCGCCTGCGTCTCTCCTCTACCCGCTACTTCCCGCACATCAACTGGTCCATCACCGGCAAGTGCAACTTCAATTGCCTGCATTGCTTCATGGCGGCGGACAACGCGCCCATGATGGACGAGTTCACATGGGAGGAATGCTTGGCGCTGCTTGATGAGGTCGAGTACGCGGGCATCCAGACGATCACGCTTACGGGCGGCGAGCCGATGCTGCACCCGCACTTCATGGACCTCTGCCGCGAGATCGCGCGGCGACACCTCACGCTTGCCGAGATCAACACGAACGGCAGCTTCATCACGCCCGAGATGCTCGACGAGTTCCGCGAGCTGGGCCTCGACCCTGAGATCAAGATCAGCTACGACGGCGTGGGGCACCACGACTGGCTGCGCAACCGCGCGGGCGCCGAAGAGCTTGCACGGCGCGCCTTCGAGCTTTGCCATGCGAAGGGCTTCCGCACCCGTGCGCAGACGAACGTCCACCGCGGCAACCTCGACTGCATGTACGACACAGTGAAATGGCTCGACGACCTGGGTGTCGAGGAAATCCGCATCATCCGCACGTCCGAGGCGCCGCGCTGGGAAGAGAACGCGCGCGGCATGTGCCTCGGCATCGACGAGTACTACGACGCGATGCTCGAGCTCATCGAGCGCGTCGTGAAAAGCGACATGGCCATCAAGGTGGACGTATGGCAGTTCGTCTACTTCAATCCGCACGGGCGCTGGTACGGCATGCACCCTGTGCAGGGCAGCTGTGCGCGCTACCGCGACAACGCGCCGGTGTGCAAGGGCGCGCGCGGCACGATCGCCGTGTCGCACACCGGCGAGCTCACCCCTTGCAATCAGCTGTCGGGCTGGTTCGCCGCGCACGGCATCAGCCTCGGCAACGTGAAAGAGAAGCCGCTGCGCGAGTTTCTGACAGAAGGCGCCTATCTCGATTGCGTGACGACGCCTGTGTCGAAGGTGCGCGAGCGCAACGAACAGTGCGAGGCGTGCCCGTACTGGAAAGTCTGCATGGGGGGCTGCCGCGCCATTGCGTGTGCGCTCTCGGGTGAATTCCTAGCGGCCGACAAGGCGAAGTGCCTCTTCTTCAAGGGCGGCTACCTGGAAAAGGTCGCCCGCGCGTTCGCGTCAGCGAAGAAGTCCTACCGCGGCATCGACGATTTGCGCGGCCTTTCCGATTGAGAAAATAGGACAATACCTTTCTCAATTGCAGCACGCCCTGAGCGTCCGCACAGGTGCTTGTGCGCAGTTTAAGAGCGGGAAAACTTCCGGAGCGCCTTGATTCTCCACTGCAGTTTTGCCTGATGGACGGGTTGCAAGCCTGCATTCATTCCTCAAGGCTCCCATTGACGGCGTCGCCGGCGGCGGGTGCGGTGAACCTTCGCGACTCGAATGCCCCGCGTGCGGCGCTCCTTATCCTTCGATTATCAAGCGGGAATCGTTCTACGACCAACTCGGCCCGTACGAGCATATTACGTTCGAATGCGGGCGTTGCAGGCACACCTGGATGCGCTCCACGTTCTAGCGAGAAAAAGAGACAGCCCCATTTGAATCGTTCCCGTCAATAGAGGAGGAAATCATGACCGACAAGCAGCTGGACAACAACAATCTCGAGCCCGACGTCCCCGAGAATCCCGAGATTCCCGATGGGCAGCTTGACGAAGCGGCGGGCGGTTGGAACACCTACCGGGATTACTATGGCGTGTACTGCAAGAAATGCCGCAACATCTTTTACGCCTACGATGACGAAGCGCTCAAGCGGATCGTCACGAACCCCTGCCGTTGGTGCGGAGCCCCGTACACGAACATGATCATCGACCCCAGCCTGTCCCCTCGGAACAAACCTGACCGACCCTTGCATTAGCGAGCGCGCCAATAGCCCAAAGGGACGGGGTAAATGGGCTATTCCCAAGGTGCCTCTTTGGAATTGGACAACGCCAGGGAGCGGCAGCGGAAAACAGCCCGTTTACCCCGTCCCTTTGGGCTGGCTGCAGCGTCGACGCTCTCGATGGCATTCCGCGGCAGGCGCGTGACGACCTGTCACGCTGCGCGCTGTGCGCTTAAAGGGCATTTCGCGCGGTAATACCATTCGTTTCGCGAAACGACGAGCCCTTCCGCAGGGGGCGGCATATAATGAGCGACATGTTTTGCAGGGGAGCTTGCGCGCGGCGCAGGCTTTGCGCGATGCGCCTTTCCGGCGCTATCGTGCGAAGTCGGCGACTTGCCGCCGGGCAGGCTGAGAGGAGGCACCGTATCGCCTCGACCCTTGGAACCTGAAGCGGGTAATGCCAACGAAGGGAGTCGCCATGACGCAGATGGACGCTGCACGCGCAGGCATCGTCACGCCCCAGATGGAAGCGGTCGCGGAGAAGGAAGGTCGTTCGGTCGAGTTCGTGCGCCAGGGCGTTGCCGCCGGGCGTATTGCCATTCCGGCGAACGTTCACCATACGTCGCTTTCGCCCGAAGGCGTGGGCGAAGGATTGCGCACGAAAGTGAACGTGAACCTGGGCATCTCCGGGGACCTCATGGACGAGGCGGAGGAGTGGCGCAAAGTCGAGGTGGCGCTTGAGCTGGGTGCCGAAGCTATCATGGATCTTTCCAACCACGGCAAGACGCAGGAATTCCGCCGTGCGCTTGTCGAACGTTCTTCGGCCATGATCGGCACGGTTCCTATGTACGATGCCATCGGCTATTTGGAGAAAGCGCTCATTGCCATCACCGCAGACGATTTCCTCGACGTCATTCGAGCGCATGCGGAGGACGGCGTCGACTTCGTGACCGTCCATGCGGGCATGAACCGGCGCGTGATCGAGTCCTTCAAGGAGACCGGCCGCCTGACGAACATCGTTTCGCGCGGCGGTTCGCTCATTTTCGCCTGGATGGAGGCGACGGGAAACGAGAACCCGTTCTACGAGCACTATGACGAAGTGCTCGAAATTCTCCATGAGCACGACGTGACCATTTCCATTGGCGACGCAATGCGTCCTGGCTCCGGCTACGACGCAAGTGACGCATCCCAGATTGCCGAGCTCATTGAAATCGGCAAGCTCACGAAGCGTGCGTGGGATGCAGGCGTGCAGGTCATGGTGGAAGGTCCGGGGCATATGGCGCTCGATGAGATCGCGGCGAACATGAAGATGGAAAAGCGCTTGTGCCACAATGCGCCGTTCTACGTGCTCGGGCCGCTCGTGACCGACATCGCGCCCGGTTACGACCATATCACCGCCGCCATCGGAGGTGCCGTCGCTGCTTCCTCGGGGGCGGACTTCCTCTGCTATGTGACCCCGGCAGAGCATCTTCGCCTGCCAGATGTGGACGATGTGCGCGAGGGCCTGGTGGCCACGAAGATCGCGGCGCATGCGGCCGACATCGCGAAGGGCATTCCGGGCGCGCGCGATGTGGACAACCGCATGAGCGACGCACGCCGCCGCGTGGCATGGGACGAGATGTTCGACCTTGCGATCGATCCGGTGAAGCCGCGTCGTTACTTCGAGAGCGCGCCGCCTTCGAACGAGGGGACGTGCACCATGTGCGGCAAGATGTGCGCCCTGCGCACGGTCAATGCCATCATGGACGGTCTTACTATCGACCTCGACGCTGAGTGATCGGACGTGGAGCGACTTTCGGGCGAAACGTCCTCCGCATCTCGTGCGCGGTTCCGTATGCTCGGGCGTAACCGCCGTTTTCGGAACGCGCGCTGTCCCATCCTGCAGGGGAGGGAGCCGTCTTGTTCGCTAGAGGCGAGGAGGGAGCGAAATGAAAGCCGTTTTGAGCATTGCTGGATCCGATTCAAGCGGCGGCGCGGGCATCCAGGCCGATATCAAAACCATCGCAGCGCATCGGCTTTATGCCGAGACTGTCATTACCGCGCTCACGGCGCAGAACACGCTCGGAGTGACGGGCATCCAGGAGGCGACGCCGGATTTCGTGCGCTTGCAGCTTGACGCGGTATTCGACGACATCCGTCCGGATGCCGTAAAGGTGGGCATGGTCTCTTCCCCCGAGATTATCCGCGCCATCGCGAGCGGTCTCCGCGAACACCGAGCGGCAAACGTCGTCGTGGACCCGGTCATGGTCGCCACCTCCGGTTCGCGCTTGATCAGCGAAGACGCCGTGAGCGCGCTCGTGTCAGAGCTACTGCCGGTGGCCGACGTGGTTACGCCCAATATTCCCGAAGCGGAGATTCTTGCCAAGCGTGATATCACGACGGAAGAGGACATGGTCGAAGCGGCGCATACTATTGCGCGCGCATGCGGCAGCGCAGTCTTGCTGAAAGGCGGTCATCGCACGGCGGGAGAGCATGCTGCGGCGGAAGGTTTTGGCCGCAGTGTCGCGCAGGACTCTGCGCGCGGCGGCGTGGCGGAGGGCGCCGAAAGTGCGGCATCCGATGCGTTCTCGTCCTCCGAGCATGCACGCGACCTGCTTGTTGCCGCGGATGGCCAAGAGCGGTGGTTCACCGCAAAGCGCGTTATGACAGAGAACACGCACGGTACGGGCTGTACGCTTTCTTCCGCTATCGCGTGCGGTCTGGCGCGCGGGCTTGACGTTGCCGATGCGGTCGGTGCGGCAAAAGCGTACATAACCGGTGCCATCGCGCATGATTTGCAGCTTGGGCGCGGGCACGGTCCCTTGAACCATATGTGGGAGTATGAATAGTCGCCTGCGCATGAGGCGGAATAGCCGTGCGGCCGCCTGGTCGGCGCCGATGGCGAATCGGATGCTGAGCGGTCGAAGGCACAGTGCGGACGGGAAAAGCAGAGACCGCGTTCAAAGCTTGCGCTCCGGTTTCCGCTCATAATGCGAGACCCTGGGGTTTCCGATGAAACGCCCAGGGTCTCGCATTATGATAGAACGTCCTGTCAGTATGGGCTGCAAGGCGCGTTAGGCTTTGCAGCCCATAATCATGTTTCCTTATGCCTCGCGCTGGTATACGCAGGTGCCTCGGACATAGGTTGCCAGCACCTGCACGCGGTCGATTTCGTCGGCAGGGATGGAGAAGATGTCGCGATCGAGCACGGCAAAGCTTGCCTTCATGCCCGGCTTCAGCATGCCCAGACCCTCAAAGCCCGCCATGCGCGCCGCTTCGCGCGTGTAAAGCGTGATGGCGGTCTCCACGTCCACCGCCTCGTCCTCGCCAAAGTCGGTGTCTTCGTAGGCATGGCGTGTGACAGCGCCCTTGATGCAGGGGAACGGGTCGGACGGGACGGCCCAGGACGTAGCAGGCGCGTCGGTGGAGAAGCACAGGTTCACGCCATCATCCAGCAGTGTGCGGTACGGATAGCAACGGCGCGTGCGCGCATGCCCAAGATTGCTCAGGTATGCTTCAATCTCTGCGTAGGGGAAGATGGGCTGGCTGGCAATGCCGATGCCCTTCGCTACGACGCGCTCGATGCTGCGCTCGGACGGCAAGGTGACATGCTCGAAGCGCAAGTAGGGGGCTTCGCCTTCGGTCCAAGGCGCCTCGTCCTCCACGAAATCCAGCATGCGTTCGATAGCCCGGTTGCCCATCGCGTGCAGCGAAAGCTGGCAACCGTGCGCTTTGCAGAATTCGATCGCCGTGCGCGTCTGCTCGTCGCTGCAGACCGGCAGGCCGCAAGCGGCGTCGTCAGTACGCGGCGTGCCGTCGGCCTTCAGGTAGGGTTCGTCCATCCACGCGGTCTGGCCGGAGATGCTCCCATCGCCGATGAGCTTGAGCCCGCAGACGAAGACCTGGCGCGTACGGTCCATGAGCTCGGGCGTGATGTCGAAGTCCTTTTTGTCCATCCAGTGGTCCCACATGTAGTAGACGCCCACTTCCTGGCACAGGCCAAGCTCTGCTGCGCGCTCGATGATGGGGAAGTTATCGGTGTCGTCGAGCGCGCCCATGTCCGTCACCGCGATAATGCCCTGGGAGGAGAGCAGGTCTCCGAGCTCGCGCAGTTCGCGGGCGGTCTCTTCGGTGCTGGTCTCCGGCATGACGCGCGTTATGAGGTCGCGCGCGTTCTCGCGCAGAACGCCGGTCGGCTCGCCGTTCTCGTCGCGCTCGATGATGCCGCCGTCAGGATCGGGCGTGTCGCGCGTGATGCCTGCGAGCTCGAGCGCACGGCTGTTCACGCAGCGCACGTGGGCGCATGAGCGGAGGATGCATACAGGCGCATCGGCACAGCCGCGGTCGAGGTCCCAGCGGGTGGGGGAGCGGTGTTCGGCGAACTTCGCCTCGTCGTAGCCCCAGCCTTCGATCCAGTCGTGCGCGGGGTCGAACCCGTCCGCCTCGCGGCGCTCCCGCACGGCATCCACGAGCTCTTCGATGGAATGGATGACAGGCGGCAAGGCAGCGATCTGCGTGTTCATTTCGGCCAGCATGACCGGGTGCATGTGCGCGTCGACGAAGCCAGGAATGACGCGTGCCCCCTGAAGGTCAAGTCGCGGCAGGTCGTTCGCTGGGGCGTCGGCTTCAGCGCCGATCCATGAAATGCGGCCGTCCTCGACGATAAACGCTTCGGCATGAGGGTTGTCGTCGTCTGCGGTGAATACGTTCGCGTTCACGACGAACAAGCTTACGGCGGGTGTCATGAATGCCTCTCCTTTCTTAAGCGCAGTCCCTTGCGGGCAGGCGCGGCAGCTCAGAGAGCTCCGTCTCCTCGCACGGTCGGGCATGTTCTCCGCCTGTGCTGCGTGCTTTTCGGCGAGCCTGCGTCCTGCTAGGCAGGCGAAGCTCGATGCTCGCGGTGTGGGTGCAGGCGGTTTCCGGCAATTGTTGCACGAACCGAGGCGGGCGGCAATGAGCGGGCGGCGCAAGGGCGCATTGTCTCGCGCAATGAGCGAAGCAGGGATTCCTGCAAAACGCAAAATGTATACAACACAACAATGAATGTAATATCCAATTTACTCAAATCGGTCAATTCGACCAATTCAGGGGTAAAATCATCCCGCCGGGCGAAACAATCGTCAACGTGAACGGGTGCTTTTGTCCCGGAAGAGCATACTGATGCTTTCCCAACGCATAGAGCAGCCAAGATGGGGCTGTATTCGCACGCGGGCAAAGGCTCGGCAGGGTTGTTCATTCTGCGCGAGGCTGCTGCCTAAGCTGGCACGGGATGTGGGAGTCCTGTGGTGCGAAGACGGTGCGGGTGCAGACGCACCGTCGACAGCGAGGCCGTAGGCGCCGCGAGAGCGGCATGCGGCGACCGAAGCGCCTGTTCGATTGGCGCGACAAGGAGGAGCGACGCGGCGTGTGTGCGGCCGGACGGCTCCGAAAGGGGACGACGTGAGAAAGTACGTTGAGGAGGCGCGCGGCCTCCAAGATGATATCGTTGCCGACCGAAGACATCTGCACCAGATTCCCGAGGTCGGTATGGACTTGCCCGAAACTTTCGCGTACGTAGCGAAGCGGCTTGATGAGATTGGCATTGCATGGCGTCCATGCGGCATCATGCGCGAAGAGCTGACCAACAAGTACGTTGAAATGGGCTTTCCACGCATGGAGCACTCTACGGGCATCGTGGCGACCATCGGATCGGGATCTCCTTGCATCCTGCTTCGGGCGGATTACGATGCGCTTCCTATCGAAGAAGAGAACGACCTGCCGTTCTGCTCGAAGCGGAATTGCAGTCATTTGTGCGGACATGATGCCCATGCCGCCATGCTCCTGTCTGCTGCGCGCATTCTGAAAGCGCACGAGGATGAGCTCAAAGGGACCGTCAAGCTCATGTTCCAGCCGGGCGAAGAGCTCGGTTACGGTGCCCGTACCATGATTGAAGACGGGCTTCTGGAGAACCCGCACGTAGATGCAGCGTTTGCACTGCATGTCATGTCGACCGAGCCGAAGGGCATGGTCGTGTACACGCCCGGCGTGACGAGTTCTTCGCTCGATACGTTCGCACTGCATGTCCAAGGGCGCGGCGGGCACACGTCGGCACCTCAGCAGTGCATCGACCCGCTCATGGTGGCGAACCAGGTCTACGAAGCCATCAACTTGTTCATGACGCGCGAAATAAC